>Ga0115567_10004169_pt1 | contig 14138 bp, 13 predicted proteins | sample COGITO_mtgs_1204_2_FD_88679 | JGI IMG/M metagenome (GOLD analysis project Ga0115567, IMG submission 88679) | Pelagic marine microbial communities from North Sea - COGITO_mtgs_120412 | ecosystem: Environmental > Aquatic > Marine > Epipelagic | place: Germany:Helgoland, sampling site Kabeltonne...
CAAAGCAGATCGACCACTTTCAAAACGTGTTCTCGCATCCTATGGCGCACCGGCCTTACCACTGGCTTTAGTGGGTCTGCCAATGGCGGTGTACTTGCCGGCGGTTTATGCTGATACCGATGGGTTTGGTTTGGCCCTTGGCGCTGTCGGACTGATCTTGACGCTCAGCCGGTTGACCGATGTCATAACCGATCCGTTGATCGGTTTTTTTTTCTGATCGGCTCAAGACCCGCTGGGGTCGGCGCAAGCCTTTTATTTTGATTGGAACCCCCATTTATGCGCTGGGCATCTGGCTGTTGTTCGTGCCGCCGATCGAATTTACGACGCTGAGCTGGTGGGGTTTTGAATTCAGCTCGGGATATCCCTATTTGTTCGTGATGGTGACCTTGGTTTATCTCGGCTCGACCATCAAAGATTTGCCCTATGTGGCCTGGGGCGCAGAACTTTCAAGCAATTACAATGAACGCACACTCATCACCTCTTGGCGCGAGGGGTTTGCCGTCACAGGTTCGCTGCTGTCGGCATTTACGCCGGCATTGCTACTTTTCGCAGGTTACGTCAAACCAACAGACGCCGTGTACTTTTTGTCGGTCGCCATGTGCATCGTAATGCCGATTTTAGTCATCAATGCGCTGGTGGTGGTTCCTGAATACCCTGTAAAAGTCAGTGCCAAAAAAATCCCGCTGAAAGAGAGCTTACAGGTGGTCATGGCCAATCGACCGTATGTCTTGCTCATTATTATTTTTGTGTTTTCAACCTTGGGTTCAGCCATGACCAACAGCTTGAGCTTCTTCTTTGTCAAGCACGTGCTGCTAGCGGGCGATCTGTACGGGCTCTATTTGGCGCCCTATTTCGTGTCCCAAATTCTGGCGATACCGCTATGGTTCGCACTCTCAAGACGCATCGGAAAACACCGGGCAACCATGGCGGCAATCGGCTGGTATGCCCTGTGGTCGTGTTTTATCCCCCTCATTGCGTTGGCGCCAGAATCTTGGTTCGAGGCCTTTCAGATCCCCGTGGTGCTGGGGTTTTTACCCACAGATTGGCATGCCAGTGTGGTGCTGCGGTTCGAATCAATGGAAACGGGCAAGTTTCTATTTTTTATTCTTATTATGTGTTTGAAAGGATCTGCGATCGGGGCACTGGCAGCCTTGCCCGCTGCAATGGCTGCTGATGTCATTGATCTTGATACAGTTAAAACCGGAGAGCGCCGAGCCGGCGCCTATTTCTCGATCTGGAGTATGACGCGAAAGGCATCCTACGCGCTTGGCATCACCATCGGAACGGGCGCTGCAGTGCTTTTTGGGTTTGATTCATTGGCTGATCCCGTCAACAACCCGAACTCATCCGAATCCCTGTTATGGCTTGCCTGCTTGTACTCAGTAATTCCTGCGATGTTTAAATTTGTTGCAATGCCGCTGCTCTGGAACTATCCCTTGACCGAGGCTCGATTGGCAGAAATCCAAAAAGAAATTGAAACCGAACCCGGATCAGCGCCTTCCTTGATTAAGCGCTGATCCTAGACCAAGGCGAGTCCTTGGTCATCATGGATAATGAGATTCGCCTGAAAGCGATGAGCATCGAGCCAGCCAGGGCTTTCAATGCCGATCTCGATCAGGCCTGCTGCACCGGCGACTTTAAAGCCGGCAACAGCGCCTTCAAAACCAATGCAATTCGCTGCCGAAACGCCCAGTGCGTTGGCAGCTACCGGTGAACTTGAGCCACCGACATCAGCATTACGGCGCCTTGGACTGCTCCAGCAATTCTCGGAACTGTATCTCGTCGTCATCGGACCAGACATACGCTTTAAACCCAAAGACGTAGAGCGCCACCAACCCAAAGCCAGACAGCCAGATCGCATAGACCTGCCAAGCCGTCGGATAAGGCCAGCCCGCAACCATCTGCGTTTGACCCGAGATCAAAAAGGCCTCATAGGCTTGGTACATGATGGTCCAGGCTACCGCGAGCAGACCGAAAGACGCGCCCAACTGGACCCAAAAACGGCTTGAACGGCGGTCGGGTCGAACGCCTAAGGCGATCATGCAGCAGACCTGACCGAGCATTAAGATTTGAAACCAGTAAGCCAGGTCCGCTACCGGCAGAAACCGCGCAGCGCCGTCACCGCCAACTCGCATGCTATTAAACAGCGGATGAATCAAACCGCCCACGTTTTCTGCCGCCGGCATTAAGGCGATCAGGCCAAGCAACAAACACTGAAGCAGACCGAAGACGAGGATAACCAGACATAAACGAGATTGATTCAAGACGTTTTTTCCCGGGGGTTCACAGATCCGATGATATTACTGTGTTCGGGGTCCTTACAACAGAGCGCCCAACCAAACGGGGCCTTTATGGCCGCACACTGCCCTTATCGCCTACGGCCCAAGTCCGGCCAAAATAGAACGCCATGATCTGCCTTGATGCGATAGCATGACTAGGACCTTTTTGACCAGTCTGCCATGAAGCCACCCCAACCAAATCAACCTAAAGTGGGCTTACTCCAAGCGGGATGGCTCACCGTCATTCTGATCGCCCTCAGTGCGGCAGTAGGCCAAGCTTTTGGTCGCTTTAGTTATGGCGTCTTGCTGCCAGCCGTCCGCGACGATTTGGGCATCAGCAATACCTTAGCGGGGCTTATCGGCGCTGCGAACGTTGGGGCTTATCTTCTGGGAACCTTGATGGTGGCCTGGGCGACCAGTCATTACCGGCTCATCAACGTCATGCGCGTTGGCCTCATCTTGGCAACCCTTGGTTTGCTGTTAGCGAGTCTTTCAAGTTCGCCTTGGTTGTTGGCCATGGCCTTATTCGTGGCAGGCATTGGCGGCGCCTTGCTCTGGATACCCGCGCCGGTCATCGCAGCCGATGCCCTGCCGCCCCACCGCCGGCGGATTGCGGTCGGGCTTATGGGTTCGGGCATTGGGCTTGGGGTTATGTTTGTCAGCATCCTAAGCGGCAGTTTGCGGGCTTCTCAGGGCGACGGCGCATGGTCTGAGGTCTATCAAATCCAATTTCTTATTGGGATGGTCCTGCTCGCGCTGGTGATCCTGATCGTGCGACATGAACAAACCGCACCATCGGGTGGCGCGGGCCTCGGCGGCTTCGCAGCGCTGCAACGAATGCCCGGGTGGCTGCCGATCCTTATTGCCTATTCAACATTTGGATTTATGTATTTGCTGGTGCTCGGGTTCTTGACCACTCGACTCGAAGACGACAGCCTCTGGACCACTCAGAATGCTGCCGAAACCTTCAGCGCAATGGGATTTGCCATGATTTTCGGCGGCCCAACCTTCGTCACCTTTGCGCATAAAATCGGTGTGCGCTTGGCCCTTGCAACCGCCTTTGGCCTTTGGCCGATCTTCGTCGGCATTGTGATGACAGGTTATCCAGCACCAACCTTGATCGCCTGCATCGGACTTGGCTTTTTGTTCAGCGCACTGCCCACGCTGATCACCCTTTATGTGGTTGAGAACACAACGGTTAAGGATTACGGCCCCAGCTTTGCCGCTGCCACCTTGGCCTTCGGCATCGCGCAAACCATCTCACCGCCAATTGGTGGCTACCTTGCCGACTTGACCGGATCCTTCACTTTGGTATTTCTGCTAGCAGCGTCTATGAGCGTCATTGGATTCCTCTCAACCTTAAAATTGCCCCGCAATCCGTCGTGAGGCCGACGCTTGCGGCAGGTCAGTGCTAGATTCCCCGCAAAATTTTCTTCAAAGGCGGCGATCTTCCCCAACAGCCGATTCCAGCGAGACCCAAGACGGTCATACCAGCGAGCAGGCGCCAGTCGCTTCAAACGCCCGCCGGCCTTGTTGTGTCATAACAACCCTTGCAGGGCATCAACCGGCAAGGTGCAACTCGTGGCCGCCCGACCTCTTATCCCGTACATCCCTTACATCCCTTACATCCCTTACATCCCTTACCCAACCGATCGGGCCCGCATCGGCACCCATCGACCGAGCGGTAGTCTAGCAAGCTCGGTGACGAACCCAGGACGCCCCAGGCCGCGTGGCGGCGGTTGCGTCCTCCTGAAACAAACTGGTGGCTTGCGCTTAAATTGTGAAAACCACAGCAGGCTGACGTCAAGATTTACGTTGACTGGATTCTGTTCGGCCTTAAGGTTATGGTGCCGAATCATAAAAATATTTTTGGAGCAATCTGATGGCTGAAGCTTGGATTATTGACGCATGTAGAACGCCTCGCGGTATTGGCAAAAAAGGCAAAGGCGCGCTCGCCGACGAGCACCCCCAACACTTGGGTGCCGCTGTACTGAAAGCATTACAGGAACGCGTCGGGTTTGACACCGCTGACGTCGATGACATCGTCTTTGGCACCAGCTCACAGCGCGGGCCCCAAAGCGGTGATCTTGCGCGGATGGCCGCATTAGATGCAGGCTACGACGTCAAAGCCAGCGGCGTGACGCTCGATCGTTTTTGCGGCTCGGGGATCACCTCGGTCAATATCGCAGCGGCCAATATCATGGCCGGCATGGAAGATTTAACGATTGGTGGCGGCACCGAAATGATGTCACTTGCAGGCTCAGGCGGCGGAAAAGGCTCACCGTTTCTCGATAACGACAATTTCCGGCTGCGCGAAGTTCACCCACAGCCGCATCAAGGGGTTTGTGCTGATACGATCGCAACCCTTGAGGGCATCAATCGTGAAGACCTCGATAAACTCGCTTTGGTTAGCCAGCAGCGCGCCGATCACGCGATTAAAAACGGCCACTTCGATAAATCCTTGATCACAGTTTATAAAACGGATGGCTCGATCGCACTCGACCACGAGGAATTTCCGCGCCCCCAAACAACCTTGGAAGGCCTTGGTCAATTAAAGCCCTCCTTTGAAGTCATTGCTGACATTGAGCTTGATGAACAAGGGACCACCTTTCGAAAACTCGTAAAACAAGCCTATCCAGATCTTCAGATCGAGCACTTTCACCATGCTGGCAATTCCTCCGGTGTGGTCGATGGCGCCGGCGCTGTGCTGATGTCCTCACCGGATTATGCCAAAGCGCATGGCTTAAAGCCCCGCGCGCGAATCGTTGCCATGTGCAACATGGGCGATTCACCGACCCTCATGCTGAACGCCCCAGTGCCAGCTGCAAAGAAGGTCCTGCAAAAGGCCGGCATGTCGATCAACGATATCGATCTGTTTGAAATCAATGAAGCCTTTGCGGTGGTTGCTGAAAAGTTTATTCGAGACTTGAACCTTGACCGTGACAAAGTCAACGTCAATGGTGGCGCAATGGCGCTAGGCCATCCCATCGGCGCCACCGGTTCAATGCTCATTGGTACTGTTTTGGATGAACTTGAACGCCGTGACCAGCAGTTCGGGTTAGTCACCATGTGTGCCGCAGGCGGTATGGCCCCGGCCATTATTATCGAGCGTATTTGATCGACTAACAGACTCGCTGCGGGGCCTGGGTTTGTGGCAACACACACCCGGCCCCGCTTTTTTTTGTGCGAAATCTTTGCTTCAAAGCGACCCAACCAACACCCTACTGTTGCAGACCCCACCTCGCCTGCCTTTTGTCTACAGGCACCAAAGTGGCCTTTTCGTTTCTCAGGGTCTAATCACCCAATCTACCCTGCACGTCCTTGTTGCGCTTTGGTGCTCGCCCCGCGCCCCAACTTTGCAGGTGCAACCCAACGTGTCAGGTTGCACCTACACCGAGCACCTGCCATGACACCCCATCACGGTGAGCGATCTAGGTTTCATTTCTGTGTTTAAAACGACACCATGAGGCGCTTAAGCCAAAGCAACCGAATAACCCAACACGAGAGCCAACATGAACGATCTTAGATTTGATGGACAAGTCGCACTGGTCACTGGCGCTGGGCGCGGACTGGGCCGAGCACATGCTCGTTTGCTCGCAGCCCGAGGCTGCACCGTCGTCATCAATGATCTCGGAGCCGCCTTTGACGGCACGGGCGCGGCGACCGGTCGTTGCGCCGATGAGGTCGTTGCACTCATTCAAGCCGAGGGCGGCACGGCCACAGCAAACTATGACTCGGTAGAGAATGGCCAGGCCATTATCGATGACGTCATGGCCACCCATGGCCGACTCGATATTGTGATCAATAACGCAGGTATCTTAACCCCAGAAGTTTGGTCCGAGCTCACGCTTGATTCCTGGCAACGCACACTCAACGTCAACTTAACGGGTGTTTTTTCAGTGATGAAGGCGGCCTGGCCGGTCTTTGTGGCGCAGCGGTATGGACGCTGTATTGTGACGTCTTCCCCTGCGATTTATGGCGCCGGGGTTGCCGCCTACGCCGCCAGTAAAGCCGGGGTTATTGGGCTCGCCAATTCACTGCAGTTTGAAGCCAAAAAGCTGAAGCTCGACATCAAATGCAACATTCTGATCCCCCAAGCCGATACGCGCATGACCCAGGACTTCGGCGCCGCCGTGGACGCACGCCGAGTACAACAAGGCAAGCCCGCTGCCCGCAAGGCGCCAGCTGAGGTCATGCAGCGCCTGTCACCGGATAAAGTCTCGGCAATGGCGGTTTGGCTCGCGCACAAAGACTGTCAAGCCGAAGCCAGTATTCACGAAGCGGGGGGCGGTTATTTTGCGCGCTTAAATTGGGCGCGTTCTGCGCCGTTGTTTGCCACTGAGAAAGAAGGCGTCCTTGCGGCACCTTTGCCCGAAAACGTTCGCAACGGACAGAGCACCTTGGCTGACTTTGCCGGCGGCGACCATCCCATATCGGGCGATGGATCAATGGGCGCACCCAATGCGTTAGAACGGGTCTTTGATCACTTGAAATGACCGGCCGGGCCCGACGCTAAAAGTGCGCTAGCGCATTTTACGACCGCGACCCGTCTAGCACTCACAACCGGTCATGAACTGCGCTCAAGCCAGCAGGTTCAAGACTCGTTGAACAAATTAATGCGTCCGCCATCAATTACCAGGTCGTGACCATTCACGAAGCCACCAGCATCTGAGGCCAAATACAACGCGCCTTGGGCAATGTCGTTAGCAATACCCGAGCGTTTTAAGGGGGTCGCCCTGGCCAGGTTGGCCTGGAGCTTGGCCATCTTTTGATCGTTTTCTTCAGCGGATAAGGTATTGGCTCTTGCAGAGCCACCCCAGAAAATTGGCGTCGCAATGGCGCCAGGTGAGATGCAGTTCACCCGGATATTTTCAGGCCCCAATCGAACCGACGCGAGCCGTGTGTAATGGGTTAACGCCGCCTTGATCGCGGAATAAATTAGATCACCTTGATTATCGCGGATCGCAGCAATACTGGAATTGTTTATAATCGCGCCGCCGCCGCGCGCTCGAAGCAATGGAATGGCATGCTTCATGCCAAGGGCTGCGCTGGAGAACAATAACTCGGTGGCGTAAATAATGGCCTCTGCTTCGACCGAGTCGACCAGACCTCGGGTCGGTCCGCCGGCATTGTTAAATAGAATATCCAAGCCGCCAAACTGTTCAACCGCAAAGGCAAGTGTGCGCTCGATGTCGGCTTCTTGGGTTACATCCGCTTGAATAAAACGGCAGTGCTCGCCCAATCGTTCGGCTAACGCTTCGCCTTTATCTAACGAGCGCCCGCAGATCACAACCTGTGCCCCTTCAGCCACGAAGCATTCCGCCGTGGCCTCGCCAATGCCACTGGTCCCGCCGGTAATGACTGCTACTTTTTGGTCTAATCGTTGGCTCACTGACGCCTCTCCTCGTACCCCTTTGACTCAATCATCGGTTTTTAGCAGCGCATTTTGAAAGCGCTGCCGGACAATTAAACGCCTAAGCGCATTCTGACAGGCTGTCGCCCAGTGCGCTCATCAAGGTCGTCACTTCCTGTTCTTTGACAACAAAAGGAAGACCCAACTGAATTGTGTCGCCACCATAACGGACATAAAACCCTTTCTTCCACATCGACATTGCAACCTCAAACGGTCGTCTAAGCGGCTCGCCTTCGTAGGGCGCAAGGGTTAAACCACCGGCTAGTCCATAATTGCGAATATCGACGACACGCGGCGCATTGCCGAGCTCATGAATCGACTTTTCGAACACGGGGGCGATTGCCTGTACCCGCTCAATCATCGATTCGTCTTCAAGGATTTTCAGGGCTGCAAGGCCCGCCGCACAGGCCAGCGGATGCGCCGAGTAGGTGTAGCCGTGCGGCACCTCCAGGGCATACTCAGGCGCCTTGGTATCCATAAAACAATCGTAGATGGCGCGTTTAACCACCACAGCGCCCATGGGCATCGCGCCATTGGTGAGCTGCTTTGCGACATTGATAATATCTGGCGTGACCCCAAACGCCTCGGCGCCGGTGTTGGCCCCCATGCGACCAAACGCGGTAATCACTTCATCAAAGATCAACAGGATGTCATGCTGATCACAGATTTCACGCAGCCGTTTCAGATACCCCACCGGTGGCGGGAAGACACCAGCAGAACCGGCAAGTGGCTCGACAATAACGGCCGCGATGTTCGACGCATCATGCAGTGCAATGAGATCCAGCAGATCATCGGCGCGCTCTGCCCCTTTATCAGGCACGCCAGGCGTAAAGGCATTTTCAGCTAGCCAGGTGTGCCGCAAATGATCGGAGGCAATCCCTTCGCCAAAGCTTGCTCGGTTGCCGCCGATACCGCCAACCGAGATACCGCCAAAATTCACGCCGTGATAGCCCTTGGCCCGACCAATTAATCGCGTTTTGCTTGCTTGACCCTTCGCGCGCCAGTACCCACGCGCAATTTTAAGCGCGGTATCGGCAGCCTCGGACCCGGAGCCGCAGAAGAAAACCCGGTCGATGCCAGCCGGCATGAACTGGGTAATCCGCTCTGCCAATTCAAAAGCGCCTTTATGGCCAAACTGAAACGTCGGGCTAAAGTCTAGCGTCTCGGACTGCTTGGCAATCGCTTGATTTATCGCCTTAATATTGTGACCAAAACCGCACGTCCAAAGACCTGACAAACCATCAAAAATTTTCCGGCCGTCGCCATCGGTGTAATAGCACCCATCAGCCGACGTGATCATCCTGGGATCGGACTTGAATTGCCGATTGCCTGTAAACGGCATCCAATAGGCGTCAAGCTGTGCTTGCGTGAGACCCGTTTTTGATTCATCCATTATGACGCTCCTTGACCCGGTGACGGGGCATGCCAGCACTAAAATTATTCTTTGCTGCAATCTTCTCGCATCTTGTGCCCAAAATATAGCGCTTCGACGCCGCAGCTTACGGACGCGCGTTATTTATCCCTTGGTCGATCTCCATTAGAATCGTTTTTCAAAATTATCGGCAACCACATCATGCGGTTTATGTTACGAATTCTGATCGCGACGGCGCTCTGGTCCTGGGCACACATAAGCGACGCTGATGATGATCAGACCATCCGAGCGCTTGAGACAGAGATCCTCACTCAGCGTCTGCAAGGCAATTACCCGCAGGCCTTGGCCTTATGCGCAAAACTCAAAGCCATCCCAGCCGCGGAGGGCCTCGGTATTGCCTTAGCGCTCGATACCCAGCTGACGGCAATGTCCTGGGATACTCAAAAAAGCGTTGCCAGCCAAGACATGATCAAACAAACAAACCGTCTGATTAAAGAATGTAAACCCAAAGGGGCGAAACCGACCGCCAAGCAGTTATTCCTGTGCGGCCGCGGCCATTTTGCGAGATCCTATTTATCCGCCATGGATGGTAAATTCTATGCCGCCGGGACCCACGGCAGTGATGCCATCGACGCCTTTGAAGCAGCCCTACAACAAGACCCGACCCTCACAGACGTCAAGCTGCCGCTCGGCATGGCTTATTTTTATGCCGACCATCTACCGGCATTCGTAAAGTTTGTGGCGCCGCTGCTGTGGTTTATTCCAACCGGTAATTCAGACAAAAGTTTGCCTTACATTCAGGACGTGATCGCAACGGAAGGCGCCTATGCCGATGCGGCAAGATTCATCTACAGCGACTTGATCACCCAGCAAGCCCCGGAACTCATGCCGGATGCGATTCAAACCCTGCAAGGGTTAACTGCGCGTTATCCTATGAACCCGCGGCTGCACCTCGCCCTCATCGCAAGCTACGCCTACACGGATCAATGGCAGGCAGCCTATGACGCGCTCGAACCCTTGGGGCTCAACACCGACCCCAAGAGCCCCTTTCAAAATATCGGTTATATTTGGGCCGTCTATAGTTTGAAATATTTGAAGCAGCCCCTACCACAAGACGTCGAAACGGCATTACTCGCGATCGCGCCTGACGACATTCCAGACTGGGCCAGTGATTGGTTTACCTTGGCCCAAGGCCTCGTCCTAGATTTTCAACAAAACCGCCCCGGCGCGATTGAAAAATACCGAACCGTGCTCGCCAGTGACAACAACTTTAACTCGGGGTGGCTGCTCGACTTAGCCAAAACCGGGCTCGATGAGTCCCTATTCACTCTGGCGCCAGTGGACTAGATTCCGCTTGATAGATCCGAAGCAGATAGCTCCGCCAGAGCTCATACTGCTGCTCTAAGGTGCCCGTGAGTTCCACGACCTGACCTTCAACCTGACCCAGGGTTGGCGACAAAGCGCGGACCAAAGACTGCGCCATTTCACTGAGCTCATCTTCGTTCCGTCTGTAATCCTGATAGCGCCGATACGTCGAGAGCATCACCTCGTAGCTGGCAGCGGCTCGACGCTGGGCACCCGCCGATCGATCGCCCAAACTGGTGTTGTAGTCTTCAAACTCGTATTGATACTGCCGCCATAACCGGTAAGGCGCATTCATTTGCTGATAGATCAATCGATACTGCTCGTCCATGGCATCAATAAATTGATACTCGCTGTCTCGGATGCGTCGCACCCGAGCAATCATTGGGTCGGACGACGCAGGCAGCCCTTGTACCTGCATCTCGCCTTCAGCATTGATCGCGAGGTAGCCATCAAAACCCTCGGGCGACAACGACTGCGCATAGCGCAGTAAAGCGGCGTCCCGAAGACGCTGTCGATCCTGATCTGTTAACCGGGTCAAGCCATCGGCTAAACGATTTGCGATACGAACCATTATGGGTCGATACGGATCCGGGCCGTCTACCGCCGCCTGACCGTAGGTATCGCGCGCAATGCGGGAATCAAACCGGTCGTCCAACCATGACCGACCCAGCGCGTCTCGACAGATCAGCCGTAATTGAAGCGCAGCGGCACTGGCGGACAACAACTGTCCCTGGCAATTGAGCTCCGCCGTAACATCAACGCCAGGCGTCACACGAACCGCGCCCCAGAATCCACTTTCCGTGAGGGTCGTCTTTAGCAGGTAAGGCAAATACCGTTGTTCCGCCGCGAGCAACTCGGCGCGCACAGGACTGACCGAGCCGCCCATATGGGTAAACGGCGTCAGACTCAGGTTCAAGCCGGCAAGATTGCCGGCGAGACTTGATGCCCGATTGAGCGTTTCGGGTTCATCAAAACTCGGCTCAGGCAAGGGTGCCGAGGTCGAGGCGCACCCGGCTAACCAAAACAACAGGACCCAGACTCTAATCATTTAATCCGCCGTTTAGTGAGCAGACTTTGCCTTTGCCCAAAGTGTACTGGCACTGAATTCCCTCTGTGACCGGTTCGAAGGGTTGATAAACGCGACTGACGGAAAACGCTTGGGATACCCCATCGGCGGCGACGGTCGTTGCGATACTTAATCGATCACCGCGTTCAGAGAGAATCAACCGATGCTCGATACCAAAACCACCCGGCAAGCCCAACCAGAAGACCAAGGCCCGATCGCTTATCCGGCATCGGCTATAACCTAAGTTTTCGGCTTCCTCAGCGATGCCTCCGACCTCACAGCGCAAACTGAAGTTGTCATCCCGGTCGACGTACAAGGTGTTGCCTTGCATGCGCACGTTCAAAACGGCGGTTCGGGTAATTTGCTCGCCAAGGCGCCCTAAATTCACCAGTCCTCGTAAATCATTGATCGCCTGAAAGGGCGTTTCACCGATTCGGTTCTGACCACTGGCCATGCGCCGCTGATGATCGCTGAGCGTGACGTCATACAAGTACCGTAATTTATCGTTCGGCGACTCGCTCGCAGAAAAGTCGATCTCCCAATGGCCTAAATACGCCGAAAACTCAGACGCATCATTTGCCCACAGCAGGCTTGGCAGCAAGCCTAACAACACAAGCCAAGCCTTTAAGCTGAACGACATCGGTCGCGCCATCTCACGCACACTCGCACCGAGGGCTAAAGCGTGCGCTAATGCTTTTCTCAAGGGCTTGATCTACTATCAAAGCTTGTCCAAAACCAGAGCCAATAGCCATCATGCAGTTTCCACTTGAAGGACTCAAAGTCCTCGATTTTTCGAGAGTACTGGCCGGCCCTTTCGCCGGCAGAATGTTATCCGACCTGGGCGCCGACGTCGTAAAGATCGAACCGCCAGAAGGCGATGTTACCCGATATTGGGGTAAGGTCATCGCCCACATACCCGGTTACTACCATCAACAAAACGCGGGCAAACGCAATATTTGTGTCGATCTGCGACATCCTGACGCTCGAGCGCTGGTAAACGAGTTGGTCGCCGAAGCCGATATCCTCATTGAAAACTACCGGCCCGATGTCATGGACCGGCTTGGCATTGGTTATAAGGACCTCAGCCAGATTAATCCGAAACTCATTATGCTATCGATTAGCGGTTTTGGTCATAATGGCCCGGAATCCCGCCGCGCCGCCTATGCGCCAGTCATTCATTCTGAGGCGGGCCTGATTTATCGCAGTCATCAAGAGGCCGCTCTAAGCCAAGCAGACCCGGATTTTCAAGACCTGCCTTTATCCGTTGCCGATACCAATGCATCGCTGCACGGCTTGATCGGCGTGCTCTCGGCAGTGATGTTGAGAAACCAAACGGGGTTAGGCCAACACATCGACATTGCAATGATCGATGCCACCATCGCAACCGACGATAAAATGCATTACAGCCTTGAGGCTGCAGAGGGCACTGGCCCCATGCGCAACGAAATTTACACCCTGGCGTTTAGTTCGGTCTTGATCTCAACGGACTTTCGGCTTTTGTTCAAACTTCTCATCGATCACGGTTACCTTACCGACCCCAGCCCAAAGGACGCCCCTCTTGCAGACAAGATTCGACTGAGGCGCGATGCTGTTCACCAATTACTGCAGGCGCAAACCACAGAAGCCGAGTTTGATACCTTAATGCGCTCTATTAATGTTGCCTGGGGTACCGTGCGCGACCCCGCCAGCATTCGACAACAGGCAACGGTCGTCCATCGCGGCAGCATCGTCGATATTGATGATCGCGCCGGCGGCGTTCGCCCCATCACGCAATCGCCCTATCGGTTTTCCAATGCTAAAAGCGGGGTTCGCGGACCTGCGCCACATCGCGGTGAACACAACGGCGAAGTCTTAAGCCAATGGTTGGCCTTGTCGACGGAGCAGATCAAAGCCCTGGCGGACCAGGGCGTCCTCTTATCGGATGCCAATGAACGGACTAAAACCGCCTAGGCATTCGGCGTCACGAGGTATTTCTCACCGGTCGCTTGCTTGGCATAGCCCTCAAGATGTGACTGCGACAGCATCTCGGCTAATGAAATTTCACAGGTGTAATGACTGGCAAACGTCGTGGTGATTTCATCGGCCACGCGTTGCCTGAGTGCGTCCGCGCCAGCTTGACCAATCTTTTGCAAGAACGGCGTCAAGAGCCAGCCGCCCAAACCCCAGGCCATACCAAAGGCACGATTCAAGGTGGTGGGAGAACGATCGAGCCCGCCATAGATGTAAACCTGTTTATAAGTGGTTGAACCGTAGCGAGAGAATTCCCCCATCTTGGCGTTCTGCGCCACCTCCATGGCCGTTAAGATTTGACCGGCTAAGGTGCCGCCACCGGTTGCATCAAACCCTAAGGTCGCATCCGTTGCGGTCAGCGCGCTCACCAGATCACCCATAAAGCCAGGATCACTAGAATTCAACGCGTGGACCGCGCCAATCCCCTTGAGCAAGTCCACATGTTCTTGTTTGCGAACAACATTCACCAATTCGACGCCGTCTTTGAGACAGATTTTCACCAGCATTTGGCCCAAATTTGACGCTGCAGCCGTATGCAACAAAGCCGTGTGCCCTTCCTGACGCATGGTCTCAACCATGCCTAAGGCCGTGAGCGGATTCACAAAGCAAGACGCGCCTTGCTTGGCCGATACG
>Ga0115567_10004172_pt1 | contig 14132 bp, 12 predicted proteins | sample COGITO_mtgs_1204_2_FD_88679 | JGI IMG/M metagenome (GOLD analysis project Ga0115567, IMG submission 88679) | Pelagic marine microbial communities from North Sea - COGITO_mtgs_120412 | ecosystem: Environmental > Aquatic > Marine > Epipelagic | place: Germany:Helgoland, sampling site Kabeltonne...
CCCAATGAACTCCCCCAGGACTGGAAGGTAGCAAGGGTATTTGGTTGTAGCGGTGCGATGTAAGTAGCTTGCCCTTTTTTTGTGCCTTATTGTTTGGTAAAATGATTTGCCACAATGATTGAACTCTGGGCATAAGTCTTGTCTTCATCAAATCTTCCCCGAACATTTTTCTTAAAGTCTTCTAAACGGAACGACTCGTTATATTTCTTAGATTTCTGCCTGTGAATTTTCGCCTGCTAAAACGTATAAGTCTTTGGTTTATAGGAGTTGTTTGTCTTCTCTTTTTGACAACACTCCTCATTATTGGTCTGAAACAAGAGGCCATAGTCGATTCTCAGATTGAATCACTTAATGAAGGTTTTGCCGGTAAAATTTCGGTGGAACAAGTGCATTTAGCTCCTTTCAAGAACTTCCCTCATTTCTCACTTAAAATAGACAGCGTTCAGCTGTTTGAAGACAAAAGCCCAGAAGCTCCTTTGATCTTATCAGTTGCGGATATTTACCTCGGGTTTAATATTCTGGATTTAATCCGAGGTAATTTGGATATCCAGAGCCTGGTGATTGATGATGGATTTTTTGACTTGCTTATACATGAAGATGGTCAAACGAACTTAGAAAAGGCTTTAGCAGGTTATGAAGAAAAGAAGGAGGACGGGGAAGCCTTAGAGATTCATTTGAAAAAACTCGAGCTCAACAGACTCGATTTGCATCAACGAAAAGAAACGAGTGCTTTAGATATCGAAACCTATATCTATTCAGCCAAAGGAGGGATTAACACTAAAAACAAACAGATTGCGGCCCATGTGGATACCGAGTTTGAACTGAATATCATAGAAGACGGAGACACCACCTATTTCAAAAACAAACACTTTGAATTTCACACCGATTTGAATTTCGATGAGGTTTCAGGAATGCTAACATTCGAGCCTTCAGGCATTAAAATGGAGCATGGCGACTTTGAGGTGGAAGGAAGTATTGCCACTAAGAATGAAATGAGCCTCGACCTGAAACTGAAAGGAAGCAAACCGAGCTTTGATATGTTTATCGCTTTTGCTCCTCACGAGCTTATCCCGGTGCTTGAACGTTACGATAACGAAGGAAATATCTACTTCAATGCGAGTGTAGAAGGTCCTACAACCAACGGACGTCAACCATTTATCGATGTTGAATTTGGGGCCTCAGAAGCCTTTCTGGAAAACAGAGAAGTAAAAAAGCGAATTGATGAACTGGGCTTTTCAGGGCATTTTACCAATGGAACTAAAAGGAATCTGGAAACAATGGAGTTTTCGCTCCAAAATATCGGGGCAAGCATCGAAAAGGGCAAGATGACTGGAGATGTTTTAGTGAAGAATTTCTTGTCGCCGGAAATTGAAATGGAGCTGAATGCCGACTTTAGGATTGACTTCTTAGTCGACTTCTTTAACCTTGATGAAATTCAAGATGCCGCAGGAGAAGTAGGCTTGCAGTTAAAGTTTCACGACATAGTTGACCTAGAACAACCTGAAAAGGCTCTGGAAGATTTAAATCAAGCCTATTATGCAGAACTCAATGTGAGGGATCTGGCTTTTGATTCAGAAGACTTGCCAGTGCCGCTAGCCGACTTGGATGTTCATTTGATCATGAAAGGGAAAAAGGCGCTCCTTGATCAGTTTAACTTGAAAATGGGAGTCTCAGATTTGTCGATCACTGGGTATTTGTCTGATTTGCCAGCGATCGTACACCACACAAAAACACCTGTAAATGCTCATTTGGAAATCAAGAGTGAAGCCATAGATGTTGCCGAGCTCACCGAGTATTCAGAATCCGATAGCACTGGGGTCGATGAGCAAATAGAAGACTTGAGTTTGGCCTTTTCTTTCAATGCCTTGGGAAATGCCTTCACTGAATTTAAACATCTACCAAGGGGTGAGTTTTTCATCGATGACCTTTATGCAGACTTAAAACATTATCCCCATACACTGCACGATTTTCATGCTGATGTGATCGTAAAGGATGAGGATTTGAAGATTATTGACTTCACGGGTTTGATCGATGATTCGGACTTTCATTTCAATGGCCTGATTCACGACTACAGTTTTTGGATGGAAGAGGCGCTTCATGGAGATGTAAATCTTGATATTACCCTCAAATCCGACCTGCTGCGCTTGGAGGATTTATTCTCCTATCAAGGGGAGAGTTTTGTGCCTAAGGACTACCGACATGAAGAAATCGAAGGATTGGAGATTCATATGCAAACCAGTATGTTATACGAACAAGACAGTTTATATTCCATTGATGTTCAGTTGGATAAACTTGCTGGAAAAATGCATGTACATCCATTAGCATTTGAGGATTTCAGCGGGAAGTTTCATTATGGAGAGGATCATATCATGGTAGAAAAGTTTGTTGGGACTATGGGTAGAACGAGCTTTTTGATGAATATGAACTACTATTTGGGAGAGGATAGCCTCGCTCGCAAAAGGGATAATATTTTCAATTTAAGTTCTGATTTTATTGATTTCGATGCCTTGAGTAGTTATAGCCTCGAAGAGGAAAGTACTAGCAAAGAAGAGCCTATGGAGGAAAAAACCACATCCGATGTCAGCGCACATGCCGAGGCTTTTAACTTATATGAACTCCCTTTTACCGATATGCAATTCAATTTGGATATTGGTCACTTTATCTATCATCGCTTAGATTTAAAGAACATTAAGGGGCAATTGCGTTCTACTCACAATCACTACTTGTACCTCGATAATCTGAACCTCGATGCAGCCGGGGGTCACATAGCAATAGATGGTTACTTCAACGGCAGCGACCCAATGAATATTTATCTAAAACCTAAGATGAAAGTGGAGCGGGTTGATTTGGATAAATTGCTCTTTAAGTTTGAGAATTTCGGTCAAGATGCAGTGGTGTCTGAAAATCTTCATGGTCAATTATACGCTACGATCAATGGGAATATTAGGGTCTATCCCGACATGGTTCCCGATCTAGATCATTCGGAAGTGCATTTGGATGTTCAGGTCTTGAATGGAAGATTAGAAAACTATGATCCAGTGATGATGTTGTCTGATTATTTTGGAGACAAAGACTTAACGAATATCAAGTTTGATACTTTACAGAATCATATGGATATTACGAATGGGAAAATCACGATTCCAAATATGGCAATCGAGTCGAGTCTGGGCCATTTAGACATTTCAGGAACCCAGGATATGGATGACAATATTGATTATTACGCTCGAATTCCTTGGTCTTTGATTAAGGATGCTGCAAGAAATAAACTCTTCGGTCCAAAATCAAAGGATAAGGATAAAGAAGACGAAATAATTGAAGTAGACCCAAAGAAAAAGACTCGTTATTTGAATGTGAACATGACCGGTACCTTGGATGATTACAAGGTGCGGATGAAGAAGGCGAAGCAGCCTTAGTTTGTTTTACTAAGCTTTTGAAAATAGAAATTCCTTATTTTCGGAATATCAAATCTTCGATACTTATGAAAGCATTCCTTCCGATCCTCTGCATCTTCTCCTTCTCAATTTGCAGTGCACAAGACACCAGTTTTTTTAATGCAAATGATAAAGAAGTTTCTGCTTTGAATGAGTGCGACTATTTTGAAGTAGTCTCCAAATCCAAATCTGACACCAACCAAGTAACTGAGGAGGCATTTTATAAATCAGGGAGTAGAAAGTCTTACGCTCATTATCACAAAATAGACAAACGTGTTGTTTATGATACCACAAGAACTGATTGGTATGCTAATGGCGATGTAAAGTGGCAGAGATCATACAACAACGACGGGCAGTATGATGGGGTTTTGCTTTCTTTTTGGGAAAACGGTCAAAAAAAGCGGGAGAACACTTTTGAAAAAAACAAGCTAATTGAAGGGACTTGTTGGGATGAACAAGGTAGGGAAGTAGAATATTATGATTTTGTTGTGTGGCCGCAATTTCCAGGTGGCGAAGCAGCGCTGTTTAAATGGCTAGGGGAAAATATGAGATACCCGTCACAGGCAAGAGAGGCTGGAATAATGGGAACCGTTTTTTCCACCTTTAGTGTTGATAGTTTAGGACGAGTCCAGGACGCAAGAATATTGCGAGGCCTAGGAGGTGGCTGCGACGAGGAGGTTCTTCGTCTGATAGAGACTTCACCAAACTGGGTTCCTGGATTTAGAGATGGTGAAAAAGCAGTTGTGTCGTTTAATCTGCCGGTTCGATTTGTTCTGAGGTGATTTTTGTCTTTTTTAAATTACCTCATCACTGCTAAGTCAAAACCTTGATAAGCACATTCACCATTTTATTTAACTGCTCTCATAAGCCTAGGCTAGGTAGAATTAGGCCCTCTAGCATAGAGACTATGAGCTCCAGACTAATTTTGATCTTGCTTTTAGGCCAAGCTTTGATCATGTTCTCCTGTAAAAAGACCCGCATAGTCGACGGCTATACAGATAGATTTGCATATTTCTCAGGTGATTCAATAAGGCTTTACTTGAATGGAGAAACTCAGCTCGACAACTTTGAGCTTGACCTGAAAGATTTGAATGGAAAGCTATATGAGCGCTATAGGATAGATTTAGAGCCACAAAAGATCCAAAACGATAGTGCCTATAAAAATGGCTTTGGATACAAAGCCACAGCTGAAATTCAATTACCTGAATTATCGAGTGGTATTTATCTTTTTGATGATAAAATTCCAATAGTTATAAAACCCAAAAATTCTGATGAAGTTGAAATCCTAATTCTCTACAATGTAAATACCCAAAATGCCTACTCTAAAAGTGGTGGAGCCAGCTTTTATTCTTTCGACTCGTTAAATTCTGAACACAGCCCAATACTTTCTTTTCATCGTCCCATGAGTAGCGAAGGTTATACGAAGAAGGGACTTCTTTCGAATTATTCAGAGGAATTCTATTATTGGCTTGCATCGCAAGATCACTCGAATGTCGGCTATATCACGGATAAGGAAATGGAGGAATTCAGCAATATTAAAAGCGCAAAACTGCTTATCATACCGGGGCATAGCGAGTACTGGACCAGAAAGGCGAGAAGAAATTTTGACCAGTTTGTTCGTCAAGGCAGCAATTCGCTCATCTTAAGCGGGAATACCATGTGGTGGCAAGCTCGATATAATGAAGACATGACTCAGATAATATGCTTTAAAGATGCAAAATCTGATCCGGCACTTTCTTTCTTTTCTATGTCTCTACCAAACCAATCGCTCCCGTGGTCCATGCCCCAAATCTCATCAGTGCCTGGTCGGTTCACGAGTTTCTCTGTATTTCTTAATCCTCCACAGAAATACTGCTTATCACCTCCATCTAGATCAAAACTCCAAATTTTTAATCGCTCCGATTCAGTTTCATCCGTGATGTTTCCTGAACAACCAATTGAAGTGTAAAGTCTTTGATTGTGGATTAAAAGTGATCGTCACCAATGTCCACCTCCTTGAGGTAGCTCTCCTTTTTTTATGATCGATACTTTTTCATCAGCAATGCCATCACCATTGGTGTCTCGCGCCTTGAAAACGGCTCCTGTTTCAGCATACCAAAGCCATCCTTCATGCCATTGCATCGCGTGCACCCTTAGATGACTTTCGACAAATCGGGCAGACTTTTCGTAATAACCATCCTTATCTTCATCCCACAAACACATAATGAGATTTTGAACGGGTAACGAAACATAGATTCTGTTTAGATCATCCTGCTGCAGAAATCTTGGCTTCTTAATTTCTGTGGATACTAACTCCAGCTTAAAACCTTCACGGAGCCAAATTTTCTGGTACTCATTTGCCCTCGCATCGATGATGCTATCAATCCGTGCTTGATCAGGATGAGCAGCTGAACTAACAGATTTAGCTTCTAAGCTTGGTTTCTTTGAAGAACAACTTAAAATCGCAAGACTGACGAAGATCAGTATCGGGAGCTTATTTATGTGCCTAAAGTCATACATATTCTGAGTTTCGTGTTCGAAATTAGTAGGAAATACAAAGCAATGAAGATGAAAAAGCTGCTAATTATTTCCATTGGTCTTTTGGCCATGTTTGGATGTCGTAAAAATGGATGTATGGATCCATTGGCCTACAATTACCAAGAAAATGCTACCGATGATGATGGTTCCTGTATCTATCACGAAAGTCTGATTGAGAATTTCAGTGGAACCACCGATCAAGGAGGTAGCTTTAGCTATGAATACAATTTTGATCAGTCTTTTTTCCGTTGGACTGATGAGCTCAGCGGTGAAGAGCAAGAGGGAAGCTATCGAGATTTAGGTAGTGAATACCGCGGAGTGCTCGAATTGGAAATCGACCAAGAAACTGTCCATACTTTTAAATCTCCTAAGGGTTACACCGTTGGTTATTTCCCGGGTGAAAATGGGAAACATAGTTTGGCCTTCGGGACTTCTACGGATATCAATCTAGCTGATAATACTGCTGCGCTTTTTGGTGATTATGTCTACTTTTTTATGAGTCCGCAAGGAGTAAACAACAATTCTCTCTACAAAGAATGGGGATTGATCTCGCTGTCCAACAAGGAATTCAGAATCGTGAATTTCGCCACAGGTGGAGAAGGGGACTATGATGCCATTGGTCCACATATGCTCGATAGTATCGATTTTAAGCTTCCAGTGAACAGTAGTTATGATCCAAGCCCGGAGTTCTGGGAATACGATTCGGAACACCAAGAACGCCTCATACTAGCGTCTGATCTTGGAAAAGATCTCACTATCTATGCGAGTCCGAATGATAATCAAAGCATTTTGGCGGTGGATGTGCAGGAAGAGGGAATGGGAATTGCCCTAAAAATTGATGATATCAGTTTGTCGGATGTTGCAGGAGAATACCGCAGTATCGATATCGACGAGGAGGGTAAAGGTTTACATGGAACCATGACCCTAAGTAGCAGTGGTTCTTTGTCTTATAATTATCCTGGACGTGAAAATAACAATGACGATGGATCAATTTCAGGATTAATCAAGTCTGAAACCGATGTGTCCAACTGTTTCTACAAAGAGAACTTCGATGAAGATGGCACCAGTATTTTTATGTTTTTCAGCGGAGATGCCTTGCTTTATGTGGTGCTCAACGAAGACGGGGAGACTGTGTCCTACGGAATGGGCTACCGCTTAGAGAGTTGATCTCGCATTCCAGTGTCGAATCCGTCAATGCTATCGAGGTTTTTGTTTACCCAATAGTCTTTTACACCTTCTTCTCCTAGTTTTTCGGCCCAGGTGTTGAGTTCATCGCGCTCAGCCTCAAAACTTAGGAGAGGGACGCCGGAACCGCAAGAGGTTTGTACACTCTCGATTTGAATATCAATTATTTGACGTTCACCTTCGAGTCCTTCGAAATGGGCACTCAGCTCGGCCCAGTCAGCGTCTTTTTTTTGGACGCTCTTGGCCTGTCCATATACTCTTAAGATGAGAGGATCTCCTTCAAAAGCACAAGCCATGAGGGTTATTCTGGGATTCACCAGTAAATGTGCTGCTGTTTCATTTCCGCTTCCGGTCAGGTTCATCCAAATGAGTCGATCAGCTGAAATTACCTTCAAGCTCTTTAGGCCTTTTGGCGACAAGTTTATTCTGCCATCTTCAGCAGCAGTTGCAATAAAAAATACAGATTGCTTTTCCAGAAAACGAATGAGCTGTTTTGAAAGATTGGTGTGCATTCCCATGATTAGATTTTTAGAATATCGTTAATAAGCTGTTCATTAGTTTTCCTTGCCTATGAGTCCAAGGGGGATACCTTTGTCACAAATATCCGAAATCCATGAAATTTTTCATCGACACAGCAAATCTTGAACAAATTAAAGAAGCAGAAGCACTTGGAGTGCTTGATGGCGTAACAACTAATCCTTCGCTAATGGCGAAAGAAGGTATTACTGGCCGCGATAATATCATCCAGCATTATGTAGATATCTGCAATATTGTTGAAGGGGATGTGAGCGCCGAAGTGATTGCTACAGACTATGAAGGAATGGTTCGTGAAGGGGAAGAACTTGCAAAACTCCACAAGAACATCGTTGTGAAAATCCCAATGATAAAAGACGGGATTAAGGCTTTGAAGTATTTCAGCGGCAAAGGAATTAAAACCAATTGCACTTTAGTTTTCTCAGCAGGACAAGCTTTGCTTGCGGCTAAAGCAGGTGCTACCTATGTTTCTCCCTTTATTGGCAGATTAGATGATGTAAGTACTGATGGATTAGACCTAATCGCACAGATTAGAACGATCTATGATAACTACATGTACGAAACTCAGATTTTGGCAGCCAGCGTACGTCACACAATGCACGTAATCAATTGTGCTGAAATTGGTGCTGATGTAATGACCGGACCGCTTTCTTCCATCGTTGGATTGTTGAAACACCCATTGACCGATATTGGCCTAGAGAAATTCTTGGCTGACTATGCCAAAGGAAATAGCTAAGTAGCGCTCTTGTCCTACTTTCTTTTAACTTAGTTGCATGAGTGCAAAGTACCTCCGCATGAGCAACGAAAAACCCGATTCCAAAGCATTGGATGAGGTAGTTGCTTGCCTGAAAAATGGGGGACTAATTATCTATCCGACAGATACAGTTTATGGGATTGGTTGCGATGTGACCAATGCAAAAGCCCTTACTAAACTGGCTCGTTTTAAAGGAGTTAAGCCCGAGAAGGCAAATTTTGCCATTATCTGTCATGATCTTTCACATCTTTCAGAATTTGCTAAAGTTTCAACACCCATCTACAAGCTTTTGAAAAGAGCTTTTCCAGGTGCCTATACCTTCATTTTGAATGCCAGTCCGAAACTTCCAAAGTTCTTTAAAGGGAAGAAGACCATGGGGATTAGAATCCCTGAGAATAATATACCTCGAGCCATTGTTGAGCGCCTTGGCCAGCCTATTATTACCACCTCGGTACACGATGAGGATCAAATCATAGAATACACAACCGATCCTCAAATGATTTTCGATAATTTCAAAAATCAAGTGGAGCTTATTATCGACGGTGGATATGGAAATAATATTCCATCATCGATCATCGATTGTACAGAGGATGAACCAAAAATTATTCGCGAGGGTTTAGGCGATATTAATATCATTTACTAGGTGGCACTCAATTATTTATTCGTTGGTTTTTTCTTGCTTGCCTTTGTGGTTGCCTTGCTTCGTTTCTTCTTTTTTGGAGATACAGAGGTGTTCACCAGGATGTTCACTTCCTCCATGGATATGGCAAAAACTGGCTTTGAGATTTCCCTCTATCTAACTGGAGTTATTACTCTTTGGATGGGTTTGATGGAGGTAGGTGAAAAGGGCGGAATGGTCCGAATTCTCGGTAGACTAGTGGAGCCATTTTTTAGAAAGCTATTTCCGGAAATTCCTAAAGGTCACCCTGCCAATGGTTCTATTCTGATGAACTTTTCAGCCAATATGCTGGGATTGGATAATGCGGCAACGCCGCTTGGTTTAAAAGCAATGCAGGAGTTGCAAGAACTAAACCCTGATAAAGACAGAGCATCGAATGCGATGATCATGTTCTTGGTTTTAAATACTTCCGGACTTACCCTCATCCCAATTAATGTAATGATCTATCGCGCACAGGCTGGGGCAGCAAATCCTGCCGATGTATTTATCCCGATTTTGTTGGCTACTTTTTTCTCGACGATTACCGGAATTGTCGTTACTTCAATTTACCAGCGGATCAATCTTTTTAAGCCAGTTATCATCGCCTATTTGGGAGGAGTAAGCTTGCTGATTTCAGGGATTATTTGGTACTTCTCTAGCATCGCTCAAGAACAGGTTGGAACAGTTTCCAATACCGTTAGTAGTTTCATTCTTGTGAGTATCATGGTGTTCTTTGTTGGCTTGGCGGCCTACCGCAAAGTGAACGTGTACGAGACTTTTATCGAAGGGGCAAAAGGAGGTTTTAAAGTGGCTGTTAAAATCATTCCTTATTTGATTGCCATTTTAGTTGCCATTGGATTGTTCCGGGAAAGTGGCGCTATGGAATTAACGATGTCGATGATTCGTCCATCGATTGCTTTTTTTGGAATGCCTACTGACTTTGTTGAAGCCTTGCCAACAGCAATGATGAAACCCTTGAGCGGTTCAGGCGCTCGAGGAATGATGGTTGAAGCCATGCAAACACATGGAGCCGACTCTTTCGTGGGAAGACTAGCCAGCACTTTTCAAGGTTCTACAGAAACAACTTTCTACACCTTGGCAGTTTATTTTGGAGCTATCGGAATAAAGAAAACGCGCTATGCGGTAACATGTGGACTCATCGCTGATTTTGCCGGAATTATTGCAGCAATATTTATAGCCTATTTGTTTTTTGGATAATGTTTTAAGATGAAAAGAAGGTCGTTTTTTCAGCGTTTAGGTCTGGCCAGTTTAGGAGCCATTGCTGCTCCAACAATGATGGCTTCTCAGTTAAAAACAACAAAAGGGAAGGGTGTTAAGCCTTTGTTTATTTCTACCTGGAAACATGGCTTTGCTGCAAATGATGCAGCTTTAAAAACCCTTCAGGAAGGAGGTTCTGTTTTAGATGCTGTTGAGCGAGGAGTAAACGTACCTGAGAGTGATCCAAATGTAACGAGTGTAGGTTATGGGGGTTTGCCTGATCGGGAAGGAAAGGTAACCTTAGATGCCTGCATTATGGATGCCAATGGAAACTGTGGCTCAGTCGCTTATCTGCAGCATATAAAGAACCCAATTTCTGTTGCGCGCAAGGTGATGCAAAATACGCCGCATGTGATGCTTGTGGGTGAAGGTGCTTTAAATTTTGCCTTGGAAGAAGGCTTCAAAAAAGAAGATTTACTTACCGAAAAAGCGAATAAACGCTGGGAAAAATGGCGTGAAAAAAGCAATTATATGCCCATGATCAATATTGAAAATCACGACACTATTGGTATGCTTGGTATTGATGCTGAAGGAAACTTGTCGGGTGCTTGCACAACCAGTGGCCTAGCCTGGAAAATGGACGGAAGAGTAGGAGATAGCCCGCTCATAGGCGCCGGTTTGTTTGTAGACAATGAAATTGGTGCTGCTACAGCTACTGGTAAGGGAGAAGCGGTTATAAAAATAGCAGGAGCTGCGTTAGTTGTTGAACTGATGCGCCAAGGTTATGATCCGATGCGAGCCTGTGCTGAAGCAGTAAACCGCATTGCGAAAAAGAACAAAAACTCCCGAGATTTTCAAGTGGGATTTCTTGCGCTTAATAAAGCAGGCGAACATGGAGCCTATGCCTTACATCAAGGTTTTAACTTTGCCTACCACAGCGAAGCAGTGCAAACAATGAAGGATGCTTCATTCTTGTACGCCACCAATGTGGACACCTATTAATCAGTTAAAGTGCACAAACTCAATTCAATTCTGGCATTAGTATGCCTAGGCTTATTATTCCTGACGGCTTGTAGATCGGAAACTTATGACCAAGAGCTTCTAGCAGGTAAAAACCTAGAAGGCAAAACCTGGAATTTAGAGCAATTATTTATTGCTGATGAACTAGTATTTGATCATGGCTCAGCAAAGCTTGCCGAAGGTGATATGCTCTTTTTGGAGCAAATGACTGACGTGGATATTTTGGATTTAAACAAGATCGCGAAGTCATACCGCTTCGAAGAAGGAGTGATGATTCAAGAAGCATACAAAGTGCATGATGCACGCATGTCCATGGATCTAGAAGGTCCGGCATTTATCATTACCGAGTGGGAAATTGGTCCGAGAAGTTTCACTTGGAGCTTTTCTGAATCGAGATCCTTGAACTTGAGATTTGAAGAGGGAGTTTCTAATGGTTTTGAAGTAACTGCAATGGAGGTGTTTTACCCGAGCAGGAATCATCAAGTTGTTTCTTTAAGCGAGGAAGAGCTGCACTTAATTTTTGAGTATTACCCTGCTTTTGAGCATCAAGAAAGCGACTTGAATATGGCTGCAGGACTTTGGGCAAAAATGATTTTATCAAGCAAATAATCAGCACAAAGTAGCATCTTTGAATTAGCAATGCCATCTCCAATTTTAAAAGCGGCACGAGCAATTAAAGCAGGAATGCTTGTTGCGTTTCCAACAGAAACCGTTTATGGTTTGGGTGCCAATGCTTTAAACCCCGAAGCAATTGCCAAAATATTTGAAGCTAAAGAAAGGCCGTCTTTTGACCCTTTAATAGTTCATATTGCTGATTTAGAGCAGCTTGAAGACTTGATTCTCAAACATGATGATCGAATCTTAACACTGGCTGAGCAGTTTTGGCCAGGTCCTTTAACCATTGTAGTGGAGAAGAGCGATTTGGTTCCAGGTTTAGTAAGCTCTGGTTTAAACACCGTAGGTATTCGAATGCCAAATCATCCGGTGGCCTTAGATTTAATCAGAGAAGCTGGGCTTCCAATAGCTGCTCCAAGTGCGAATAAGTTTGGGAAACTAAGTCCAACAGATGCTACTCATGTATTGTCGAAGCTTCCAAATGTTGAAATTGTACTCGAAGGAGGAAGGACCGCCATCGGAATTGAGTCTACGATTATTCGATTGCATGAAGATGGTTTTGAGCTCCTCAGACCCGGATATTATTCGGATTTGGAAATTTCTAAATATGTTCCTCAATCTAAGCAACATAGTGTTCGAGAACATATGGCTGCCCCTGGAATGATGAACTCTCATTACAGTCCGGTTATTCCACTTTACTTAACAGAATCTGAAGTGCCGCAGGAATTCAGTAAATCTGAGATGGGCTATATTTCCTTCAACAAACCAATGGATGGATATGCTTTTCATATTCGACTAAGTGAGCGGAACGATTTGAAAGATTATGCAGCAAATATGTTTGCTGCTTTGCACGATATGGAAGAGTCGGGTGTGCGGGCCATATTAATTGAGTCGGTTCCGGAAGAAGGTTTAGGTATTGCCATTATGGATCGCTTAAAGAAAGCGGCCCACGATTACCAATAACTCAAGTTCGCAATTGAGCAAATGCCTCGGGAATACTATTGATAATGTCAGAAGCAATCAGGGATTCAAATCCTAAAAGATCCGCAGCGATATCACCAGCTAAACCGTGTAAGTACACTCCAAGAACACACGCTTGTTCAGGTGAATAATGCTGAGCTAACAATGCTAAAATGATCCCGCTAAGACTGTCACCGCTTCCTGCGGTAGCCATTCCTGGATTCCCGCTTGAATTAAAATAGAACTTGCCATCCGGAGTTGAAATGCGCGTATGCGCTCCCTTCAGCACTATAAACACGCCATGTTTTTTCGACATTTCAAGTTGAAGCTCCATGGCTTGCAAATCGTATTTCCAATGACCTGCCAAGCGTTGAAACTCGCCTGGATGAGGTGTAAGAATGCTGTGTTTTGGAAGAAAAGCCAACCAAGTTTTATTCTCTCCAAGAATATTGAGCGCATCTGCATCGAAGAGCAGAGGGACTTTTGCGTTTTGGATAAGTACTTTAAGACTTGTTTGGGTTTGATCTTCTGTTCCGATGCCTGGTCCGATTGCAATCGCGTTAAACTCTTGGTCTTCTATTAAACCTTCAATATGAGTGTCAGCTGTATTCTCCCTACACATCGCTTCTGGGACCAGCCCTTGCATAATCGGGAGCCCTTTGCGAACGCATTCTGCAGTAAGCAGGCCAGCCCCAGATCTTAAGCAAGCTTCAGCGGCAAGAGCAGCGGCTCCCATTTTACCATAACTACCGGCGATAAGTAAGGCATGTCCGTAATCTCCTTTGTGTGAAAATTTTGCTCTTTGTTTGAGCAAAGGAGAGAGCATTCCAGCATTGAGATAATGATAGTTGGAGTTTGCTTCGAGCAAGAAAGTCTTATCAAGTCCAATATCCAAGAGTTCGAATTCTCCAACAAAGTTCCCGCGTTCTGGGAGTAAAAAAGAGAGTTTAGGTAGCTCAAAACTTAGGGTGTAATGAGCAGCAAATATTTCACCCTCATTGAGAGAATTATCTTCAGAAAAAAGTCCAGAAGGAATGTCGATAGCAAGCCTGAATACATTGGAGTGATTGAGTAACTTAACTAGTTCCGCACTTATTCCATCCAAGCTTCTGTTTAATCCTGAGCCAAATATTGCATCAACCACCAGCGCATCGTTGCTCAATTTAATTTGCTCAAAATCTGAAGAATCTCCTAGAGAAATAGGACTTGGTTTAAGTCTTTCCAAATTGATTTTACAATC
>Ga0115567_10004175_pt1 | contig 14128 bp, 13 predicted proteins | sample COGITO_mtgs_1204_2_FD_88679 | JGI IMG/M metagenome (GOLD analysis project Ga0115567, IMG submission 88679) | Pelagic marine microbial communities from North Sea - COGITO_mtgs_120412 | ecosystem: Environmental > Aquatic > Marine > Epipelagic | place: Germany:Helgoland, sampling site Kabeltonne...
GTTGCTAAGACTCCGACGAGGATCATCCACGTCAGAGTTCGTATTGAGTGAATCGTGTTCATTATTTACGTTCCTGCTTATTTCTGGGCACGAGGGAGCCTAGGGCCCTTGCCCCAAGAGAATCTTCTTAAGAAATAGTCTATCTCAGCTACCGTATTTTGCAACCTTCCGTACAGATACGGAGATAGGCTGTCGATTTAGAGAGCTGGCTCCGCTGTGAGCGCTCCCCTAGCCCTTCATCCTAACCAAACTGGCTGTCCTGCATTTTTCTTCGACCTGTTGATGGTTTGGATTTTAAAACTGCGCAGAGATTACGATGTTCGCAATCCTCTCCGCGGTTTCATTCTCAGCTGCGTGCATTGGTAGATGGTATGAGAAGGCGCGGCATTATTTAGCCCCAACTGTAGTTTTACCCGAACCTATCCACACGCTGCGTTAGCTTGATTGAATTGCTCGTAGTCATCACGATCATTGTGATTTTTGCAAGCATGCTTCCCATCTGACGGCTTCTTCACACCATCCCCCAACCCTCACGCACATTTCCCGATAACCCACTTCCCCCCTCTCTTTTTTAGCTTAAAAAAGCTCGCCGACAAGTGCATAATTGGCGGCACGGCCACACCGGCCGATACCTATGCCAATGATCCGCGCAATCTCAGCGAGGCAGCCAACCGGACTTGAGTCATGCTCATCAGCGACTTCCACGACAGCACCAAGTACGTCAACCAGGTCAAATGGACAAGCTCGGGCCTCGCCTTAGCGAGCACCTCGTACTTTCCTCACGAACCGAGTTGGAACAATGCCCTACACGTGGAAGGACGTGTCGCACTGATCAGTCGCGAAGAACTCGCGGTCAGGAAGGACACCGGGACTTTCAGCTGGCCTCCTGGTAAAACCATGATGGGCGCTGAAAGGTCGTAGTATGTGGCCTCTTGGCGATGCCAGCCGCCCCCCGCCAGAACCGCCAGGTTACGCCTTCTCTCAGGGTGCGCTTGCGGTCGGGTCTTCGCTGCTGACAAGAACCACTACCACGCGAAAGGCTGAGCTGCTGTAGGCAGGTCGTACGCGGACAATCGAGTAGAGGTTGTCGTAGGTATCGAGCGCCTCGCCCTGGTCATTCGCCACGATCGTTCCCACCGGAATCCCCGGGGGGATGGCTCGTCCCAGCTCAGACGTAATCACCCCTTCGCCCAGCGCGATGTCGATGTCACGCGGCAGGTAACGCACCACGCAGGTGCCGGACTGCTTCCACTGTTTCTTTGCATCTCCGGTGAGGATACCAAACAGCGCACGATTCATCAGTTCCACGCTGATTCTACAGTTCGGGTCGCGAATCGTCAAGACCGTGGCGCTGTGGTCTGACACTTCCACGATTCTTCCCAGCAGGCAAGCATTTGCCAGCACCGGGTGCCCGACCTTCAGCCCATCAGCAAGGCCCACATTAATGCGAAGTCGAAATCCTCCAGAAGCAGGGTCTCGATTCGTCACCACCCCGACCACAGCCCGGTAGCTGGGTGGCAGTGCCAATTCTTCTAACGCCGCAGCCTCTCGTGCCTGCTCCACGGCCAGCTCAAGGCGCCGCATCTCCTGGCGTTGTTCCGCGATCGTGCGGTCCAGTTCCTGAATCCGCTGAATCAGCTGGCGCTTGCTATGGTTATAGAGGGAATTGCCCCCCACATCTGACGCGGGGGCAGTTTTCGGATGGAACGGCGCCGAAAAGTCCGCCAGGGCGGCTCGCACCGAATCGTGAAAGCGCAGCGCAGTTAAGCCCAGAGCAGCCCCTACGACCAAGCCCCCAATTAGAAATGGCTTCAGTAATTCTCGCATCGGAGCGACAGGGTTCCTCATACCGGATCTGGGCGGGTCGCTAATCTAGTGTGGTGAAACACAATTTGGTCGGAAAATTCGAGGGTCTTTCGGCGCTCCGCCGCACTGGCGACACCTCGCCGATGGCCCAGCATCGACTCGTGATCACCAGCGCACCGGAACATCTAAGGTGCCACTCGACTTGACCTACGAATTTTTGTTGCAACACTAGTGCGGGTCGGGACAATTGACAGCCCGTACCACCAGCGCTATCGCGCCAAATCAGCGGCCGCAAGGATGTGGGCGATGATCTCGGGAACGGCCACGCCGTTCTTGACTTGGGCAAAGACGAACGGGCCGTCGCCACGCATGTGCAGTGTGTCGTGCTCCATCACGCCAAGATCGGCACCGACCAGCTCGGCCAGGTCGGTTTTGTTGATCACGAGGAGGTCTGCGTAGGTGACGCCGGGGCCGCCTTTGCGGGGAATTTTATCGCCGCCAGCCACGTCGATGACATAGATTGTGTAGTCGGCCAGCTCGCGACTGAAGTCGGCAGCGAGATTGTCCCCGCCGCTCTCGACCAACAACAGCTCGGGCGCTGGGTCGTGCGCTTCCATGAGCTCCTCCAGAGCTGAGAGATTTAGTGAGATGTCCTCGCGAATCGCGGCGTGCGGGCAACCGCCAGTCTGGACGCCGACGATGCGATCTGCCTCGAGCGCGTCGTGGCGCAGCAAAAACTCAGCATCTTCTTGGGTAAAGATGTCGTTGGTGACGACGGCGAGGTTGTGCGAACTCCGCAATTTGTTGCAAATCGCCCGCACGAGTGCGGTCTTGCCGCTGCCTACTGGCCCACCAATGCCCACGGTAAAGGCTCGCTGGCTAAAGTCTCTGCGGTCGCAGGGTGTGGGGCGCTCGGCGTAGTCGCCGGGGGAGTCGAGATGCTCGTGGGTGTGGTCATGATCGTGGCCGTGCATGTGCATGGGGGTGCCTCGTTGCTCAGGATTGGAACAGTCTGCTATACAAGTGTGGCTGGCATAGCTGCATCATTTCGATAAAGGGAACCGGACGGGTCGCCATGGCGATCTCGGTCGGCGCCGATTGGTAGATGGCGTCGATTTCTGCGATCATCGCCAGCTGACGCTTACTGGCGGCAAGCGGGCCGATCAGTCCAAGGCGAATGGCGGCGCTAAATTGATCGCGGATGGCGCAGAAGGTCATCAGGTCAAAGACCTGGCGCTCGTCGGCCCCGAGCGCGCGCAAGGTCTGGCCAAAGAGCGGTGCGAAGTGCTTCGCGAGTTTTTGCTCACGCCACTGCTGGTAGAGCGAACCAAGGATGTCTTTGTGCAGGTCTTGCAACAGGCGCATGAAATTTTGCCCCAGCATCAGGCTCGTGTGCCGGGTCGCCGGGCCCAGACAGTAGGCGTCGTATTGCTGGACGATGTCCGCGCCCTTGGTTGCGGAGTTCGCAAACCAAGACGCTCGTACGAATGGCCAATCCCCCTGCACCAACTGTTGGATGTAGAGGCGGATGTAGTCCGCCAAGCCTTGCGGAGTCCGCAAAGCTGGCAGCTGGGCTGCCGCTTCGAGCCCACTAGAGAAGGCATAGCCACCGACGGGAAAACCGCTGTCGGCAAGCTGGAACAAATGGGCCGTGGTCATGGCTAGAAAAGGTGGTAGAGTTGGGCGAGCGGGAGGACTTCTGCGGGCTCGCAGGTCAACAATTCGCCATCGACTCGCACTTCATAGGTCTCGGGGTCCACGGTAATGTTGGGACAGAGGTCGTTCAGGACCATGTCCTTCTTGCCTACAGAGCGACAGCGCTCGACGGCAACCGCGGTCTTGCCGAGTCCATAGCCAGCGACATTGGGCAGCGAACTCTTGCTGACAAAGACGCGCGAAGCCCGGGAAGCTGCGCTGGAGAAGGCCCCGAACATGGGCCGCGAGAAAAACGGCTGCGGCGTCGGAATCGAGGCATTAGGGTCGCCCATCTGGGCATGGGCGATAATGCCGCCCTTTATCACCAGCTCTGGCTTGGAGCCAAAGAACTGTGGGCGCCAAAGGACCATATCTGCAAGCTTGCCGACTTCGATGGAGCCGATCTCGTCACTGAAGCCATGGGCGATGGCAGGATTGATGGTGTACTTGGCTACGTAGCGCTTTACCCGGTGATTGTCGGCGCAGGAGCCAACATCTTCGGGCAGGCTGCCACGCTGCTGTTTCATTTTGTGGGCAGTCTGCCAGGTACGGCAAACGACTTCACCGACTCGGCCCATGGCCTGGGAATCGGAGGCCATGATTGAGATTGCGCCCAGGTCGTGCAGGATGTCCTCTGCCGCAATGCTCTCACCGCGGATACGACTGTCGGCAAAGGCGACGTCTTCGGGGATGTTCTTGTCGAGATGGTGGCAGACCATGAGCATGTCGAGATGCTCGTCGATGGTGTTGACCGTGAACGGCCGCGTTGGGTTGGTAGAGGACGGCAACACATGGGGCTCTTTGCACAAGGTGATGATGTCTGGGGCGTGCCCGCCGCCTGCGCCTTCGGTGTGATAGGTGTGAATGGTGCGGCCCTTCATCGCTGCCCGTGAGCGCTCGACAAAGCCGGACTCGTTGAGGGTATCGGTGTGAATGCAGACTTGAACGTCTTCTTCGTCGGCGATCGTCAGGCATTGGTCGATCGCGGCGGGTGTGGAGCCCCAGTCTTCGTGGAGCTTGAGGCCGAGAGCGCCGCCGACAATCTGCTCGCGCAGTCCCTCGGGTTTGCTGCTATTTCCCTTGCCTAGGAAACCGAAGTTGAGGGGATAGCCGTCGGTGGCACGGAGCATCATCTCGATGTGAGTGGCGCCAGGTGTGCAGGTGGTGGCGTTGGTACCGGTGGCTGGCCCGGTGCCGCCGCCCAGCATAGTGGTAAGCCCAGACGAGATTGCTTCGTCGATCTGCTGGGGGCAGATAAAGTGGACGTGGACGTCCAGCCCGCCAGCAGTAAGGATATGGCCCTCGCCAGCAATCACTTCGGTAGTCACGCCGACAATCATGTTCTCGTCTACCTTCGGCATCATATGCGGGTTGCCAGCTTTGCCGATGCCGACAATGCGCTGTTTTTTGACGCCAATGTCTGCTTTATAAATGCCGGTAGCGTCGATCACGAGTGCGTTGGTGATGACTAGGTCCAGCGCTCGGTCGGGATCGATTCCGGAGGCTTGGCCCATACCATCGCGCAGGACTTTTCCGCCGCCGAATTTGCACTCTTCCCCGTAGGTGGTGAAGTCGCGTTCGACTTGGATGTAAAGGTTGGTATCTGCCAGGCGCAGGCGGTCACCGGTGGTCACACCGAACATGTCGGCATAGGCGGAGCGTTTCATCGTAGCCATGGGTTAGTTCTCCTCCTGTGATAGGGCTTCCCAGCGTTTCATTGCCGCTGCGAAGTTCGCAGCATCGGCTCGCCCATCAGTCAGAGCGTTTCCGCCGTGGACGATCTGCTCACCGGCGATTTTTACCAACTCGACTTCCTTTTCTTCACCGGGCTCGAAGCGCACTGCGGTCCCGGCGGCAATGTTCAGGCGCTTGCCGTAGGTCGCTTCGCGATGGAAGGACAGGGCTGGATTAGTCTCGAAGAAAGGGTAGTGGGAGCCAACCTGGACCGGGCGATCGCCCAGATTGGTGACGGTGAGCAGGCTGGTGTCTCGGCCCTCGTTGAGGGTGATCTCACCGTCCGCCACGAGTGCTTCTCCCGGAGACAGCGTTGCGGAGTTCGCAGCTGGCCGGGCGGTGCGGGTGAGGCCAGAGCCGTGCAGGGCTAGCTTTTCATCGCCGTCTTCGCGGCAGATGGGGTGATGCACAGTGACGAGCTTGGTGCCATCGGGAAAGGTGCCTTCCACCTGGACCTCGTGGATCATCTCGGCAACGCCGGGCATGACATCGGCCAGGCCGAGAAATTGCTTACCGAGGTCCATGAGATCCGCGACGCGGCGGCCCTCGCGGATGAACTCCAGGAGTTGTGCCGAGATCAGGGCGATCGATTCGACATAGTTCAGTGCCAGACCGCGAGCGTACCGCTTCTGCGCCAGAAAGCCTGCCTGGTGGAGCATGAGTTTTTCGATTTCACGGGGCGTCAGATGCATGGGGTACCTCTCGGTCGCTACGCTAGAATGTCAGATATTTACGGATCACGTCGTCGGTCAGTTTCTCGCGGTTACCTTCGAAAACGACGGCTCCGCGATCTAGTATGTAGTAGTAGTCCGCCAGACGTTGGGCAAATGCTAGGTACTGCTCGACCAGCAAGATCGCCAGGCGACCGCCGGATTTGAGCTGCTGCAGGACGCCTTCGATATCCTGGATGATGCTCGGCTGAATCCCCTCAGTGGGCTCGTCAAGCATCAGGACAAAGGGATTTCCGACGAGCGCGCGGGCAATGGACAACTGTTGCTGCTGGCCGCCGCTGAGGTTCCCGCCCATGCGATGGCGCATCTCGTGGAGGATGGGAAACAGCGAGTAGACCATACTCTCGGGGATACTGCGCTGTCCGCGAGGCAAGACTTCGAGCCCAAGCTGTAGATTCTCGTACACGGACATGCGCGGCAGAATTTCGCGGCCTTGCGGCACGTAGGCAATGCCGCGACGGGCCCGGGCATCGGTCGCTGACTGTTCGATGCGATCGCCTTCGAAACTGATGGTGCCTGAGCGGGCGGGCACCAACCCCATGATGGTTTTCAGCAAGGTGGTCTTGCCGACGCCGTTGCGCCCCATGACGGCGGTGACTTCTCCTTTGCGCAAGCGCAGCGAGACGTCTTTCAGAATGTGGGATTCGCCGTACGCGGCGTTGAGTCTATCGCAGACCAATACGTCGCTCATGCTGCGCCCTCCTCTTCAAAGTCTGAGCCAAGATAGCACTCGATGACGCGCTTATCGTTTTGCACTTCTTCCATCGGCCCTTCGGTGAGCAACTTGCCTTCGACCAGCACCGATACGGTCTTGGCGATCTGGCGGACAAAGCCCATGTCATGCTCGATCACGATGATGGTGTGGTCGCCTTGAAGGCTGGTGAGCAACTCTCCGGTGCGCTCTGTTTCTTCGTCTGACATGCCCGCAGCTGGCTCATCGATTAGCAGCAGTCGCGGTTTCTGTGCGAGCACCATGCCGATCTCGAGCCATTGCTTCTGGCCATGAGAGAGATACTCGGCAATCCGAGTCTGCGCGTCCTGAAGCCCAATGCGCTCAAGAATTCCGTCGATGGAGTTCTTGGCGTCGGTACCATAGCAATTGAAGAGCGAGGCAAAGACTCCCTTGCGAGCTTTGTGCGCCAGAGCCAGGTTGTCATACACGGACAGGCTGCCGAACACATTCGGATTCTGAAACTTGCGCCCCACACCATGGTCAACGATCTGCTTCTCCGTCATCGTGGTGAGGTCCTTCCCATCCATCACGATCCTGCCAGTTGTCGATTTTGTCTTCCCACAAATCAGGTCCATTAAGGTCGATTTCCCAGCGCCGTTGGGGCCGATCACGACCCGCAGCTCGCCTTGCTCCACCTCGAAGCTGCCGAGGTCCAGTGCCTTGAAACCGTCGAAGCTGACGGATAAGTCTTCGACATAGAGTAGGGGATTCATGCCGGGCTCTCCCCCTTCTTTTGGCGACTCAGCAAGCCAACGAGTCCGTTGGGTAGAAACAGGACGATCACGATAAAGGCACCGCCCAGAAAGAACGGCCACGCCTCCGGGATTCTGCTGGTCATCTCACTGTAGCATGCCTTCACCAAAAGAGCCCCGATCACCGCACCGAGCAAGGAGCTGCGCCCACCGACGGCCACGAGCACGATCAGCTCGATTGATGCTGACACGCTCATCTTACTAGGCGTGATAATTCCCATCTGGGGGACGTAGAGCATACCGCCCAGACCGGCCAGCGTAGCTGCCACGACAAAGGCAAAGACTTTGTAGTTTACGATGGGATATCCGGTAAAGCGGAGACGATGCTCGCTGTCGCGGATCGCAATCATGACCTTACCCATCTTGCCATTAACCAGTTTGCGGCAAAGCATATACGCGCCACCTAGGATCACCACGGTGGCCAGATACAGCCAACGCCCGGTGGCCGCAACGACTTCGGGATCTCCAGATAGGCGGAAGCCAAAAATTTCCTTGAAATCAGTCAGGCCGTTGGTCCCGCCCAGCATCATCTCATTTCGGTTAAAAGTGAGCCACATGGCCAGCGCAAGAGCCTGGGTGATGATGGCGAAATAGACGCCACGCACCCGACTGCGGAACACCAGGTAGCCAAAGATGCCGGCAAAAACCGCGGGAACGGTCAATCCAAGAATGATGGCGAGGGCCGGATGATAGAACGGCTTCCAGAAAAATGGCAGTTCGGTTACTTGGTTCCAGACCATGAAATCTGGTAGGGCGCTGCCGTAGGCACCCTCGCTACCGGTCATCAGGATCAGATGCATTCCCATGGCATAGCCGCCAAGGCAGAAGAAGAATGCCTGACAGAGGGAGAGCATGCCGGTGTAGCCCCAGACGAGATCCACGCCGAGTGCAGCGATCGCGAAACAGCAGTAGCGCCCCCATTGGGAGAGCATCGAGTCGGAAACAATGCCAGCAAGATTCAGTGCAGGCATGCCAATAAGAAGAAAGCAAAAGAGGCACGCCCAGATGATGGCGCGTGTTCGCTGAGACGTATCGTGGGTAAGGTTGTGGGCACTCATTGGTCTGCATGCCTCCCTTTCGCTGGAAATAGTCCGGTGGGGCGCACCTGCAGAAACAGGACGATCAGGCCAAGCAGGAAGACCTTGGCGAAGACGGCCCCCATTACGGGCTCTGCTATTTTAGAGGTAAGCCCGATTGCGAGGCCAGCGACGACTGTGCCGATTAACTTTCCAACGCCTCCGGCCACAACCACGAGAAAGGAGTCTACGATGTAGTTTTGGCCCATGTTCGGGACGATATTTCCAATAAGCGTCAGGGCGCAGCCAGCCACGCCAGCAATTCCGGTCCCAAGAAAGAAGGCCGTACGGTCGATGTTGCGGGTGCGAATGCCCAGGCAAGCACTCATCGCGCGATTCTGCGTCACCGCGCGAATTCGCAGGCCAAGATTGGTGCGATAAAGCAGCACGAACATGCCGACGATCATGAAGACCGTGAGGGCAATAATGAACAATCGATTATAGGCTAGGACCACGCCAGGCAGGATCTCAAGGCCGCCAGTGAGGAAATCGGGGGCGGGCCGGTTGACGTTGTCGCCGAAGATGACGCGGGCACCTTGAATGAGGATCAGGCCGAGTCCCCAAGTTGCCAGTAGGCTTTCCAACGGCCGGTCGTAGAGGCGACGGATAATAAGGGCCTCGACCAACACACCGATGAGGCCAGCAAGGCAAAAGGCGAGGGGAAATGCGGCCCAGAAGGACAGCTCTGCGTACTCCACAGGCAGCCGCGAGAAAATTAAGTAGACCACATAGGCAGTGTAGGCGCCGAGCATCATGAACTCACCATGCGCCATGTTGATCACGCCAAGCAATCCGTAGATGATCGCCAGCCCCAAGGCCATCAAAATCAGGACTGATCCGAGACTCAGGCCAAAAAATGCCATCTGGGAAATATCGGCGATTCGGCGCCAGTTCCCGAGTGAGATGCTCGCTTCCTTCATGCGCTCGCGGACCCGTTGATCCTGCTCATACTGCTCACTCTCAGGATTCAGACGGACAGCGATGGCTGGCAGCAGGTCGATCGCGTTGTGCTCCTGCAGCCCCTCAGCAGCCATGAACCGATCGAGGGAATCCTTAGATTGAAGCTGAAGTCGCAGGATCGCCAGCTCGATCGCGCGGCGCACTTCCTGATTTTTATCGATCTGTCCCGCTTCTCGGAGGATGGGAAGGACGGAAAGCTTGCCCGAACGAGCAAGTGACTCGCTGGCCTGAATGCGCACAGCGGGATCCTGATGGGTCAGGTCCAAGCGCATGCGATAGGCTTCGATAGCAGCTCGGATCTCTCGGTTAGTCTCCACCGGGATCAGGTCAAAGCTGTCAATTCTAAGCGGTGCACCCGCGTCGTCCGTCAATAACACGGCATTGGGATAGGCGCTCTCGAGTGGAATCATCTCGTCGCCGTCATCGTTGGTTTCCGACTCGCCGCCGATCACTAGTCCGGACTGCTCGCTGCGCTCTTCGTAGATATAGAGACGGCTCTCGTACAGGCCGATAAGAAGGCGATAGACGCCGTCATCATGGTTGTTGATCAACACCCCAATCGCGGCGAGAATCTGATGATCGTCTTCCGAAGCAAGTTGCTCCCAAACCGTATCGGGGAGGCCGCCTGCAGCGCGTGTCCCAGGAACCGACAGAAAGCCAGCAAGGGTCAGGATGCACAGGAAAAGCTGGACTTTGGCACTCATAAGACTCAGAAGTGGCTTAAAATGGCAGTTTTTGGGCAAAAAAAGGCCGTCACCACGCAAAGGCAGCGACGGCCAGTTCCCGAAACCAGACGAGCTCTAAAGTAGGGGTTTAGAAGCTGGTGCCGATCCCGATGGTTCCAGTTACGAAGTTGTCTTCCGGATTGCCGGGGATGACGTCTTCGTCGGTGTGCCAGTACTTTACGCCGCCATGGACGGCCCAGGAGCCAAGCTCTTCAGGGATAAAGGTCAGTGGAACGGAAACGTCCAGACCAATGCAGGCGTATGCAAAGCCATCTCGGCCGCCGTGGAACTCGTCGCTGGCCCAAGCAATGTTTGCAGGAATGGTAATGCTCACGCCTTCCACTTCAATGGTGTGGGAGATGCCGAGGTCAACAACGGTGCCATTCTTCTGGGCGCCGTTCTCTTCGATGCGGTTATGGATGGTCAGTGTTGGGGCAAGAATTGGAGCGTCGTACGCCAGAATGACGTCGATGATGCCTTCGGTCTCGGAGGCGAAGTACCACTGCTGGAAGACGATATCGATGGTCAGGTCTTCAACCAAACCAAAGGAAGCACCGAACCACCAGTCCAATTCTTGGAAGTTACCGCCAAGGCTGTCAGTAGCATTGTCGTTGATATCAGCCCAGATACCGGTGTAGAGGCTGACGCCATTACCGAGATCCCAAGTGATATCTACGGCTGGGTTGAATAGGGAATCCTGCCAGTCATCGCCTGCGCTCCAAACATCTGCACCGTAGGAGATGAAATGGGTGTTGAGGTCGAGGCTAAGGGAGCCCGAAACGGATGCGTCGTCAGCCAGGGCTGCCGGTGCTGCGGCCAGAAAAAGTGCCGCGATGAGTGCTGTAATCTTGTGTGTCATGTGAAATCTCTCGTTGTGAGTTGATGAAAACTGGGGGGATGGGGCCTTAATGTAGTTAGGGGTTTCGGGAGTTGTGCTGGTTAGCGGCTCCCTCTCGAGGGAACCGCTGACCGGTAATCTCTGCCTACTTCGTGGTCGTGTACGTGCCGCCGTGAGAAACGTGATCACAGTCTTTATCGGGACTTGTGTACTTACTCCACGGATTCGGCCGGACATTACCTTCAGTCTGCCAAACTGGCTTGAACTGACCGTTAGACTTGACCTCGCCAATCATAACAGGTTTCCACAGATGATGATTGACTTCGTCCATTTTTACTTTGCCACCGGGCGAGTCCCACTCAAGTCCATATAGAGCTTTCTTGACTTTGTCCACGTCAAAGCTTCCTGCCTTCTCTACCGCTGCTTTCCACAAATAGACGCCAGTGTAGCTCCAGACAATCGGATCATCCGTCACGCGCTTGCTACCGCCAGGAAGGTTGGTGGTTGCACAGAACTGCTTAAAAGCTTTAACAAAATTCTTGTTGTCTGCCGAACGAACGAACTGGAAATAGTTCCAGGCGGCCAGATGGCCAACAAGAGGCTTGGTGTCCATAGCACGCAGTTCGTCTTCGGCTACGGAGAACGCCATGATTGGGCACTCGGAGGACTTCAGCCCCTGGCCAGCGAATTCCGTGTAGAAAGGAACGTTCGAGTCACCATTGATCGTGCTCAGCACGCAGGCCTTGCCGTCCGCCGCGAAATCTTTTACGCTTTTGACGATGGACTGGTAGTCCTGATGATGGAACGGCGTGTACTCTTCCTTGATGTTCGCTGCCGGCACTCCCTGGGCCAGCAGGAAGGCGCGCAGGATTTTATTGGCCGTACGCGGGAACACATAGTCAGTCCCCAGCAGGTAGAACTTCTTGTAGCTACCACCCTCTTCGCTCATCAAATACTCGGCAGCAGGAATCAACTGCTGGTTCGGTGTAGCTCCGGTGTATACAATATTCGGGGAGCACTCTTCGCCCTCGTACTGAACCGGGTAGAAGAGTAGGCCATTGTTTTGCTCGTACACAGGGAGTACGGACTTGCGCGATACGCTGGTCCAACAACCAAAGGTGACAGAAACTTTTTCCTTCTCCAACAATTGCTTGGCCTTCTCCGCGAACAGGTCCCAATCCGACGCCGGATCGACTTCTACCAACTCGATCTGCTTGCCCAGGACGCCGCCGGCGGCATTGATCTCCTGAGCAGCCATTGCCACGACATCACGCAGCGATACTTCGGAGATGTCCATCGTGCCAGTCAGGGAATGCAGAACGCCTACTTTCACTTTTTCCTGTGCGGTAGCAGCCCACACCAGCGTGATCGTGAGCAACATGGCCAAGAGTGTGTGTGTCATTGATTTCATAGCTTAATTACCTCAGTGATTGAATAGAAAAGAACTTTTGCCTCGTCCCTCACTTCCAACTAGCGGTCACCCTCCCTTCCGAACATCTTCGATCGTGGTTTCGCAACCTGTCTAGCATCTTGCGTGCCAACTTTCCCGAAGCATGAATTAGCCGCGAAAACGCCAATTCGGCACACAATTTTGTAGCGACGCCCAGCCTTGCGACATTTTTGTACTACACAACAGTCCTTACCGCGTGGGGAGAACACCGGCGCGCACCTCCCACTCCCAAATCCTTCCATCAGGGGCGCGCGCGGCCAGAACCACCAGTGCGCGAAACTGGCTTTCTGTCGTCTTTGGGGTCACCTCCAAGTCCCAGCTGTCTTCGCCGGACCTAATTAAAGTGGCTACAATCTCCGGAGACGCGGACTGGATGGTCAAGTCTTTGAGCAAGTCGAGCCGAGTGAGTCGCGCGCGCTTGGCGGTGGGAGAATCGCCGCGACGCCAGGCCAGGTACGTGGTGTCCAAGCCTAGGCGCTGCGGGCGCTCTACCTCGACCCACAGCCTATGTGCTTCTTCTTCTCCCTCGAAGAACACATCGATATGTTTGCGTTGCAGGCTGTGCTTCCGCACAAACTGGAAGGTCACGAGCAGCGCACTTCCGGCTCCCGCAGGCACCGGCTCCCGCTCATACTCCGCCACCGTGCAGCCGCACGAACTGCGCACCCTGCGAATGACCAGTGGCGTCTCGCCCACATTTAGGAATACGAACTCCGCAGCAACAGAGTCAGCCTGCGGTACCGGCTCAAAGCGAGCAACCTGGCGCTCCCATTCCGCGCTCGCGAGACCGCCGCACGAAAGTAACAAGAGCCACAGTCTCAACATGCTAATTCCTCCTCGCAAAGTTAGTCAGCCAGTGCCTGAGCAGATTACGTGCCACTGCTTGCATCAGGAAGTGGCACTTGCATGGTAGGGTAATGGATTCAACAGAAAGAGCACGCCAACCCTGGCTGGCGGATGAATTACTCCCGCTGCGACCAGTCGACCTGGCATTCGGCTACGAATGTCCTGGCGATGCGCCGCCTGCCAAGGCCAGCCTGCTTGAGATGCGACAGCGAATGCTTCCAGGCCTGAGTCACTTGCTGGGGGTGGGCCGAGACGGCTCGGAACCTCTGTTTCCAGAGTGGGTGTTTACGCCCGATCGAGTCCATCTGTGCCTCGCCTACCATGTCCCGGAGTTGCGCGAGATCTACGTCATGACGCAGCTAAAAGTCTTGCGATTGACGATGGTGTTCTCTGCGGTGCTGGTCGCTCTTTTGATCGTAGCGACCTGCGCAATCGTGCACATCGAATCCTCACTGCTTCCGCTGCTGCTTCTGCTCCCGCTTGCCCGGGCGGCATGCGAACTGGTCGCAGCCACAGCGGGCTTCCGGCGCCTGCGCACAGATCCGGAGCGTTATGCGGCAGAGCGAGTTGCTGCACGCAAGCGCGAGGCATGGGTTTCAGCAGTCACGGCTCGATTCGACCGCACTAACGTGGTCTCATTGATTTCGGCCATGACCATCCTGCTCGCTTCTCTCGCCTGGTTACCGGGGATGGAGTTGGACTGGCGCGCGAGTCTTGTCACCGTGCCACTCGCGGGCGTACCACTTTGCTGGGTTCTGGTGGCGGCATCGCGCGGCATCAGA
>Ga0115567_10004179_pt1 | contig 14116 bp, 21 predicted proteins | sample COGITO_mtgs_1204_2_FD_88679 | JGI IMG/M metagenome (GOLD analysis project Ga0115567, IMG submission 88679) | Pelagic marine microbial communities from North Sea - COGITO_mtgs_120412 | ecosystem: Environmental > Aquatic > Marine > Epipelagic | place: Germany:Helgoland, sampling site Kabeltonne...
CCCGGCCGACGCGCGGGGGGACCCGCGAGGGGGGGCGCGGGGGGGGGGGGGGGGGGGGCGGGGGGGGGGGGGGGGGGGGGGGGGGGGGGGGGGATGCATGGAGGGCGTCGGCGAGGACGGCGTCGCGGACAGCGACGCGCTCATCGGCGGAGAGGGCTACGCCGTCGAGGGCGGCGAGGCGAGGGAGGTGCCAGACGAGCTCGGCGCGGTAGGCGGGGAGGTCGAGCACGGGGCAGCGGTCGAAGTCGGATTCGGCGAGCGAGAGCTCCGCCAGCGCGGGGAGCGCTGCGAGCGGGGCGAGCTGCGGCAGCGCGCTCAGACGGTTTGCTGCCAGGTGCAGGCGCTGCAGGTGCGGCAGCGCCGCAAGCGGCCGCATGTCCTGCAGCAAGTTGTCCTGCACCCAGAGTTCCCGCAGGTCTGCCAGGACCTGCCCGCCCCGCTAAACACTGAGTGGCCGACCCTGACCTTGGACGCGTGAGGCGGCGTGCGGACGTGGGAGGGGCTCGCGGCCCGGGTGGGAACCACCGCTATTCCTTCGGCCGATCGCAGCTGGTTTGAGAAAATCCAGAGGCGGCGCACACGCGGGACGGCCGAGAGGCCTGCGAGCGTCGCGAGCTGATTGTTTTGGAGGAAGAGCTCCTGCAGAACAGCGAGCGGGGGGAACGTCTCCAGAGATGTAAATTTGTTATCTGGCAGCGCGAGGCGGTGCAGTGTGCGACCGAGCGGCGCAAGTGCCGCTGCATCCCGTAGCCCTGCATGAATCCATCAGATGGTAAGGTGAGCAACTCTGGTTGCGGCGGTGCTTTGGGACGCAAATGCCAAGATCATGGTGGTAGAGCGCACCGCTTCCGATGATCGTTAGCTCGCGCAGATGGGCACAGCGCAATAGCGCTGTTGGCTCAAAGGCCACAAAGGGCGTGAAAACCTGTAGCGTTTCGCACAGCGATTGATAAGCGCAAGCGCCGGGGCTGGTTCAGAGGCCCCGGGTACGCCGCAACGTTGCACTCTCGCAATGCTTACCAGCTCTGCTGAGGCTAGGAGGGAGAGGTCTTCGCTGCCTACTGCTGTCTGGAGCGCTTGTTCCGTCAGCAGCACCTCTTCATCCCCCTCATTTGCCTCCATGGGCAGGAGGGCGGGCTGAGTAGGAAGGGCTTGTTGCCGCGAAATCCGGAGTGTATCCTTGTAGATAGCATCCGTTTGACATCCTTAAATGGGGATTCGACGCCCCACGGGAAATGGACGTCGTCAGGAGAGCTTCGCTTGCGTCGTCCGGTACGGCGACGCGCGGGCCTGAGCTGCCACATTGGCACGCGCATTCGGTGGCGTCGCGGCGAAGCAGTAGTTCTTGTGTAAGCGCGAACGCAGGACCAGCGCCATTGGACCCGGCGAGCATGGCTCCTGAATCCAAGGTGCAACTGGCCCGAATGCCGTGTAGGTGCTTGCAGAGAACTTGAGAAGTGCCGCTGCCACGGCCCGATTCATTCGAGTGGACACTGACGGGCGGACACGTGCGCTCTCCACAGCTTCTTGAAACGATCAATACAGCTGGCCCGCAGCCATCGTTAGAGCGCTGGGAGGATATGGCTACCGAGTTTGCCATTCGTGGGCTGGACCCCAACCTCGCGAGCGTTTCAAAGGCTGAACCCAGCATTGAGGTTGATCCCTTGTCCTGTGCGTTGCCGCAGCGAGTCGTTTCGGCTGGTGTGTTGCTTTGCGCTGTGCCTGCTGCGCGCTGGAGGCAAGGCGCTGAGCCGCAGGCACCGCAGCACTTGGCTCGACGGCAGAGCTCCAAGAAGCTTCGTGTGAACAGCCCTGTGCGAGGCATGGCGGTTGTACCTGGGCTCGCGGAGGAGGTGCGCGTGCGTCCCGGAAGTGACCCCGTCTTCTTCTATGGCCACCTCCATCGCTCTCCGATCAGGGGAATCGAGGCTCCCTGCCCCGCCCGGCCCTGCCCGCAGCTCGCCTCGCAATGCTCGGTGAGATGCTACCGATGGAGAAATCTCTTGTCATCTCGGTGGTGTGGGCGCGCTGAGCTCGGCACTGCGGGTGTGGCGGCGGCAGGCTGTGCCGCGCATAGCCCGGTGCGTGCCGGCGGGAGTGAAGCCGCTCCGTTCGCACAACAACTTCAACGGACGCGGGAGCTTGGAGTTGCTCTGGCAGCAGCGCCGGCAAAAAGCAGTCAGCGGCGGCAGTCCAAGCACGTTCCCGTGACTCGCGCTTTGCCCATGTGCCGTGGTGGCAAGAACGGGATTTCCAAGGCGGCAGTCATGGTTTCAACAGATTTGTGAAGTGAATGGTCATTCTTTGCGGCTGCTGACTTCCCTCTGTACCTCGGCCTTACTGCTCCCTGTGCACCCGAAGATGCTTCGCGAGGCTGCCAGAACGCGCGATACGGTTTCAACGGGACACTGTACTGAAGCTGGGCCCGCATTTTGGATGAGAACGCCGTCTTACCCGAGAATGCTTTCACTTCAAATGCCATCCGTTCAAAAGCTTGCTCAAAGGCTTCTGTCACACCTTGCTCTGTTAGGAGAACGATCCTGTCGAATTGCGTGTCGATTGTGTTCCCAAGCAGCTTGGGAACACAAATCGCTTGTAGATGTTTCACAGGCCAGAGCCGATGTGGTTCATGTCCATGAAAACGTGTTGTTGCCGTTTCGTGTGTCCAAATACAGACGCAGGTTGCGGAGGCGCTCGGAGTGGATGTGGCGCGCATCGTCGTTTACACACAGCCTTTACCTAACTCACACGGTCACAATCCCAGGTCAACTGGAGCAACTTATGACAAAGCCTCCCAGTGCCTTGTGGCTCAAAGAATGTGGCCGGCTAGCTCACATAAGTCACTCATTCCATGCCGGGTCTGACCCGCAGGCCGGGTCAGACCCGGCCTGCTGGTCGTCCAGATGGGACAGGATCGTGAGCCTCTTGCCCAGCAAACGGCTGGCCACGTTTATCATCGTCTCTCCAGGGCGTGAGAAGATTTAAATCGTCCCCGTCAGAAGCAGGGACCTTGGGAAAGACGAATTGTCCGCGCGAATACTCGTCGCGCGCAGTCTTCAGGGAAATGTTGGAAACTGTCGTGACCATGGATGCGAGATCATCCTCCCGCCGCCCTTCCCGCACGCCACCCAAGGCTTGGAGCCCTTCTGCGGTGAGCTCTGCTGGCCTCGCCATTGGGTAGACCGATGATTTGGCTGAGTTCCTGGCCACCCTTAACGTGAGGCTGGGCTTTTTGAGAGTCACGGCGCGGCCAGAAAATTTAGTCACTTTACTTTATTAATAGTGTTAGTAGTCAAATGTCCTCTTCAGTTCACTGGAGAGGCTACCATTTGACTCGGCGTGCGTTCCGGTGCTTTGACCTGTGCGTGCGTCGCGCGCGGTCTCAGAAACGCAGCCGATTGACCTTTCTTATGCCTGCTGCTGAAGATGAAGATTCGCCTGGAGCGTATGATGAGACGCTGGATCCTGTCTTCAAGTATGCTGCGGTTGTCGCGCCAATGTTCTGGAGGTGGCCCTAAGCCCCAACTGTTGCCGATTTCCCTGAGGTCGCCGATCCCCAGCGGGTGATGCGCTGCGCTCATTGGTCGCGCTAGGTACCACTTGAAAATCTCCCCAGCAGACAATAAGCTGAGATTCGGCTATCTCACTGCCTTGTGCTCAAAGACGATGCCTATCGACGACATTGACAAGTCGTCGGTGAGGACTGGGTCGAGTGACTGGAGAGCAAATCTCACAGAGTGTGGGGGCTGGGGAATCCGGCGAGCTTTTTGTGTCGAGCCGAAGTGGGTTTACAACGCAGTGAACGGCCCATGGGTGGAAGTCAAACAGCTATCCACAGGCGCGACATATCGCTTTGTGACCAAGCAGCCGGAAACAGTCGCGGCGATCCTGGCTGGTAGGAAATCCTAGCGGTGCCGTCGGGCGGGACGGGAGGGCTGGCGCCCGCACTGCGTCGGTATGAGAGCTGTTTATGTAAACGAACGTTTGGGGCGACGGTGCTCGTGCACCGGGCGCTCAATCACGCCCTTCGTCGAATTCCTCCGCGCCGAGAGCCTCGATTGCGCCTGGGGCAGCCTTGACAGGCAGCGAGCACTCGGCAAGCATTTCCCCGGCGGCAATGTCGACGCGCAGCGAGGCCTGCAGGAGCCAGGGCGGGACCGCGAGGTCGTCCGCCTTGTGCAGCTTGAAGTACGCCACGACAGTGACTGCAGGGCCGCGGCCTGCACCGCCTGCGCCTGCGCCCGTCTCGAGGTCGATGTAGTGGTGCCCCGCCTGCATGACCGCCACCGACGGGTCCTTCCTTTTATACCTCTCCAGCGTCGCCTCGTACAGCGCGATGCCCAGCCCCTGCGTCGCAAGCGCCATCACCTCCCCCACGTTCCGCCCAAGAGCCCGCTTCCCCTCCGCGCCCTTGAGCCTCCCGCACGCCTCCTGCACGGCGCGCGCCGCGGCAGCGACGCGCTCGTCCGCTGACGCGCCCTCTCCGCCCGGCCGCCGCCCGTCCACGCGCACCATCCGGGGCACGTCTTTGGCGAACTGCTTGGGCACCAGGTAGCCCTCCTCCCCGTCCGCCGCCGCGACCTGAGTCGTCTCCCCCGCGGGGAATTTGCCTGAGACCGCAGACCGAACGCCGCATCAGCCCAACGCAACACCAAAGCATCGGTCGAGTCTCACGCTCCAGGCCGGGGAAACCAGTCGCTTGCGGGCAGCTGTCAGGGAGGGGAGGCGCACGCTGGAATTCTCGAAAAAAGTCCGAGAGTGGTCGGCGCTCGACTGCCGCGGGGTCGGGCGCAAAGCGCGGCGCGATCGCGCCTTCGTCTGACTCCACGCTCCCCTCATCCTGAGAGGCCCCAAGCGGATCGTTCAGACAGGGTTCACGGTTCACGGTTCACCCGCTGCGCTGTAAGGGAACCCAGCATGCCACGTCTGCACTCATACCCGCCACGGTTGGGGCTACGGATGCATCCGTCGGGCCGGCAGGGCAGGCGCCACCTCGTCGCTCTCGCTCAGCTCCTCGCTCAGCGACTCCAGGTAGTCCCCCGCCACGCCCATGCGCCGCCGCTGCCGCGCTGCCGCTGTCGCAGGGCGCCACGTGTCGCCCACACTTCGCTGCTTCCGCAAGATGCGTCCCGCGCCTCCGCCACCACGGCGCAGCGCCGCGACCATGGCGAGTGCTGCGGCGTACAGCAGCAGCGGCAGCACCGCCGAGCCATCATCCGTGGCAGGCGGCGCGCCGCCGCTCGGCGCGACCGGCGATCTCTGGTTAAAGAGAGCGTTGTAGTAGTGCATGCCGACTGCCCAGAAGGCAAGGCCCTGCAGGGCGCGCGGCTCCGTGAGGCGGGCGCGCGGGCGAGCGGGCGGGAGGGTTTCGGGTTCGGGTTTAGGGACCTGGAGGGCGGCGATGAGGTCAGGCGCGGAGAGGAGGGCGAGGAGGTGGAGCGCCAGGACCGTGCCATACATCACCCCGCCCGCCACCCGCAGCTGCCCCAGCATGTCCGGCCCGCGCAGCGCTGCGATGCTTGACGCGAGCGCCTCGGCGCCCGGGCGCGCCAGCAGTGCGTTGAGCTGCCCGCGTCGCCCGCCGGGGTTCAGGGCCCGAGTGTCTCGGCCCGAGATCGCTCGACTCGGACGGAGGGCGCGTGTGCCCGCGGAGGAGGGGGTTGGGGAATGGACAGACCTCGGTCTGGAACGAGAGATAGGCGGAGGTGGCCAGCCACGTGAGCAGCACAGCCACATCCCCCAGCCCGGCGAGCGAAGAGAGCGGCGCTCGGAGCGCACCAGAGGCCGAGAGGACGGGAACGCCGAGGAGCAGGAGCCCGAAGGGGAGGAGGAGGAGGCAGGCTGCAGCCAGCACCGTGTCGCCCTCGCGGGTCGCGCACGCGCGCGCCAGGCCCCGTACAGCCTCTCGCTCCGCCGCCTCGGCCTGCGCCAGGCGCTCTGCCAATGCCGCCGCGGGCGCCGCGAGCAGTCGGTGGACCTCTCGCGCCGCGTCGCCATTCGCAGCACCGCGCTCGTTGCTCGCCCGCAGCTGCTCTGCCAGCGCCGTCTCCTTGGCCGCACACCCCGCGGCATCCGCGCGCGCTGTCTCCGCCGCGCGCTGCGACTCGCTCAGCTGCGCGAGCGCGCTTTCCACCCGCGCCCGCAGATCCGCAACCTCCTCCCCCCCCGCACACGTCCCCCCCTCTCCCCCCACCCCCGCGCCATCTGCCGCGAGCAGCTCCTCGATCCGGACCTGCTTCTGCACGCGCAGCTGCTCCGCCGACTCCAGCCGCGCCGCAAGCTCCCCGGCCCGCTGCTCGGCCGCCGCGCGCGCGCGCTCCGCCTCTTTGAAGTTCCGCCCGCGGGCGTCCGCCAGCTCTGCGTTGCGCTGCTGCGCATCGCGCGCCTCCGCCAGCGCCCCTCGCAGCCGCCGCGCCTCCTCGGCGCTTGCAGCCAGCTTGCCCTGCAGCTCCGCCGCCGCCGCGCGGAGCGCCTCCTCAGCCTCCTCGAGTTCCGTCTTGAGCTCCAGGAGCGAGTCGTACGCCTCCCGTGCAACGTAAGGTTGAACCTCCCCGCCGCCCTCCGCCTCCCACGGCCGCCGCTCCAGCACTGCGCGCTTGCGCACCCTCGGCGGCAGCGTGATTGGAGCGTCGATCGGGGGCGGCGCGTCGGGCGCGGGCGGCGCGTCGTCAGCAAACTCCGAAGGAAGAGCAGGGGTTGCACGGCGGTAGAGATGGACGTCACGGATCCATGCAGTCTCGCGGCCATGGTAGAATCCACCACGGATGAGCAGCGACGATAGCGACGAGAGAACACGCTGCAGGTCCTCCGCGGCGGCTGGCGCTCCAGACGCGAGGCGCCACGCGGATGAAGGCGAGAGGTCCACATCGATCTCCTGCGCATACACCCACTCTTGAACGAGCCCCGCTCGTAGCACAGTGAGGTTGTGGAGTTCCGAGATGAGCACAAGGTCCTCGATCATAATTGGGTCGCGCCCCGCAGCGTCTGAATGGAAGTGCCCGAACGAATACACGAGGCGCCCGCTATACGCGAGCCGCTGGTCGCCGAGGAACTTTGGCGGCGCCTTGAAAAACCATACCTCCGACCCCTCATCAGTGACCGAGAATGTGCCGTGCTCAACCCGCCGCTCCAACACATCGCCCACCACGCCCCATCCATCTGCGCTATTTGCAAACACACTTTGAGCAAGCGCCACACGTCGCTCAGGCTCTACCCCGCCCTCATCTTCCTGCCCGGCGGCGCGAGAAAACGTCGAAAGTGCGCACACGAGTGCCAAAAGGCCCTGCGCCCGCATCGCGGGATCCGCCCCGCGGCCTCAACGAGATGTTGAAAGTCAACGAATCCAGAGCCAGGAAGAATTTGTCGGATAGAATTCAACTTCGGTGTATCCGGAACCCTCCACTTCAGCTGGCAGGGACAGCCTGGTGTCATGAATGGGCACATCTCTTGCGGGGTTATGGGAGGACTCAGTTCGAAGCAGATCCCTAACGAGTTCTTCCCGGCCCATGTCCTGGTCAACCAGTGGGAGCGAACCCAAAAGAAGAGTGGTTACTGGGGGCTCACGAACTTGGGAAACACATGCTTTTTGAACAGCGTCCTGCAATGCATATGCGGGACAGCGACGCTTGTAAACACGTGCCATGCCGACAGCCCGGACAGCCATACGAAGCTCATAGAACGACAGGGACTTGATAGAGACTGGATCTGCACCGTTGAGGCCGCCATCAACAAACTGCAGACGGAGCCAACATCGTCTCAAGCTCTCAAGCCGACCCCGTTCACCAACAAAATCAGCGAGATCATGAAGTCGCATCGCAAGGGCGAGCAGGTCACTGATTCGACCTTGCCACCATGCCACGCCAACCGGGGCCTAGTGCGCAAGGCGTGTGACTGCGGCATCCCGGTGAAATAAGTTCGCCTTCCGCACGATGTGGCCTGTTGGGCGGGGCTTCCCGCGTTGTGCGTGTTGGGAGGCTGTGTTGCGTTCCGACGTAGGAATCTTACTACTGTGCGACTTCGGCAGGAGGATGCGCATGAATTCTTCATGAATTTGCTTGACTTCATGCATACGCTGGAGCTCAAGGCGATGGAACAGATCTACGACCTCTCCAAAGAGTGGAAAAAGAAGAATCGTGCCATGGAGAACACCACCCGCACCCACCAGATCTTTGGTGGGACCATCCGGAGCCAGGTGCGCTGAACCTCACCGCGCCCGCGTCGCTGAGTGCACCCTGGGCGGTCGCGGCCGCGGTCGCTGAGCTCCTGCTGTCGGCCCGGCAGGTGCTTTGCGGGGCGTGCAAGCACGCTTCCAGAACACACGATCATAGCACGGGGCTGGAGCTCGAGTTGACTCCCGTCGGTGAGCCCCGCCTCACCTCCGCCTGCGCCCCACCTGTGCGTGCTGCTCCCCGGCACAGCTGAGTGTCTCGGCGGCGTGGGGCAGGCGGCCTCGAGGAGTCGCTCGCCAAGTTCACGGCGCCCGAGACGCTCGCCATGGCCAACGCGTACCTCTGCGAGAAATGCAAGCGGCGGACGCAGGCCGTCAAACGCATCGCCTTGCTCACGCTCCCCAACGTTCTCGTCATTCAGCTCAAGCGATTCTCGTACGCGGGCGGCAAAGTCACGCGGCACGTGCACTTCCCTGCAGTGCTCGACATGGAAGCGTACCTCGCTGAGCCCTCGCGCGGCGGACACACCTCTTGCTACGACCTCCACGGGGTCATTGTACACTCGGTAAGCCGAAGCTGCGCCCAAAGCGCCCAGCCCCCCGACGCTCTCTCGGCGCCCCGCCTCGCCTGACTCGCGGCGGCGGCGGCGCAGGGGACAAGCCCGCACAGCGGGCACTACTACGCGTTCGTCAAGGGAGGGGAGGGGGATTGGTACCAGATGGACGACGCCCAGGTGAAGCGGGTGCAGGAAAAGCAGGTGCTCTCGGCGAGCGCCTACATGCTCTTCTACTCCCGCCGCCACACCCGCGCCGAATCGCTCATCCCGCCCCCGGAGCCGCTCGCCTGCTCCGCGCCGTCTCCGTCTGGACCGCTCCGTGCTGCTGCAGCGCTGCTACCGCTTCCCGGCGAGGATGCGAGGGCTGCTTACTCGCGGAGCATCGGCCCGGAGCCCCCTGCGCTGTGCGACGCGGCGTTCATCGGGCCCGCGGGACCGCCAAGTCCCTATCGTTCTATGAGCTCAGAGTTGTCAAGAGCGGACACGCAGTTAGGTTCCAGAACGCCGTCAAATGTTCTGAAGGACGCGGCGATCACTGGGCACCAAAGCGATGTGCAGGCGCAGCACGGGTCACCTACCTCTCACGCGATGGCCGCGGCTCCCGTGCACGACACTAGCAGCGTAGCGCGGAGCCCGCAAGTCGGGGCAGAGGACGAGAGCAACAGAGGGGCTCATATGGCTGCGCAGAAGCGTACGAGGGAAGCCGATCACGCATCCCTACTACCTTTCGTGCGTTACACAGTCGGTGCGCAGACCCCCCACAAACCCAGAGCCCCTTCCGCGCCCCGTGGGCGCGCGCGCTGACTGGTGGACAAACAGCGCGCTACCTCGAGCCGGCGATCCGTGGCCACGCAGCGCAGAGCTTGCAGGAGCAGATTGAGCGGCCGGAGGCGGGGCAGTCGATGGAAAACTTTGTCGAGCAGACGCGTCAGAGGCTCTCGAAAACTCTGAGCGAGAATGTTGGAACGAGCTGCAGGTCTCACTTCAAGCGCACCCTCGACGCACTAGCTAGCCATAAGCAAGTGCGCCGAGCGTACAATTATTGCGCTTCTGCTGGTCGGTGAGTAGCGTTGGCTACGCGGTGCTCGGCTCAGCTCGCTCACAGGGGAAGCTTGAAGCATTCAATACATGGAGAGAGTGCACGCTGCGCTGAGTTGAGAGGTGCCAGAATGGCTCCAACTTTTTTAGTTGGAGCCATTCCCTAGGAATCTTGTCCAGGGAGATGCGCCTGCTCGCTTTCGCTCTGCTCGTGGGGCCCGTGGGAGCATTCATATCTTACGGACCCTTTCGACATTCGATCTCAGGAGAGCGTTTGCCACTCTCTTATCAGCGCCTCGAAAATGTTTGCGCTGCGGAAAGGCAGGTGCTTAGAATGTGTGACGATGGGCTACGCACGATGTTCAGCCCACCGTGGGCATGCCTGAAGAAATGCGGCGCTTGCTGCTACCTTGCACCAGAGGAACGAATTTTGGACCAGCTATCTGAGCAGGACCATGCGCTTTATGTGAGCATGGCGGGCGAGGATGGCTGGTGTGTACACTTCGATAAGGACAACCACCTTTGTGGGCAGTACGATGATCGCCCAAGCTTCTGCCGCATCGAAAACCTTGGGAGCATGTATGGAATTGAAGATGACGAAGAGGTAAAGCCGTCTAGTAGAGAATCGACGTGGCTCTCCTGCAGTTCTAAGACGCTTGCCCCTCATACACCTTGTCATGGCTTTGCAGCTGGGGGACTTCGCTGCAGACTCATGCCGTGAGCACATCGACGAGCTCTACGGCCCCGAATCGCCCCAGCGTGGCGCCTTCGAAGGTTTGCAGGTGTGTCCCGCCTTTTTCTTTTGCGCGAACTGCTCGTGGCGTAATTCGGACAGCTCTGGTCAACGATGGAGGGATTTTCAAATACGGGCCCGAACCGATGCAGGCCACGGTGCGGATCAGAGAGTTAGAAGGCGTCAAAGCACAGCTGGCACGACCCCGCCTCTCCCAACACGCATCCAAGTACGCCCCAATCCGCGGTCACTGCACAGCTGATTGCTCTCTCGGGGGCGTAGATGGCCCGCGGCGGGCCCGGTGAGGCGTCAGCCGGTGTGGAGGAGGTGCTGGCGCAGCTGGACGCCGCCATCGTGGAGCTACGTGAAGGGCCGCGCGCCGGGGACGAGTAGGCACGTCGATAGGGGTTCGGTCGCGATGCTCCGCACGTGCACGACTGTGTCTGCAGCGCATGAACCACAGACCATTACCACCCACGCTGCTCCTGTTTAATTTTAAGAATTGTCCATCATCTTCATCATGAAAGGTACTTCCTGTTCGAGGAAGAGCGACGCACACCGCAGGACCCTTCTAAAGACACACCACACGCCCTCAGACGACTCACCGCATCCTAGTGTGCTGCGCTGGAGGCGCCTGTAGCACGCGAGATTGTTGTCCAGTCGATGAAAATGACCCGAAATCGCGCTCTCCTGGTTGCAAGCGAGAAACACGCGCGCCGGCGATCAGCAAGCAAGTTGCGCCAGCGTCGCATGGCAGAGCGGTGCGGTGGAGTGTACCACCTCGGCGTGCGGCGCTGTCCGGGAGTGCCGTGGCGCATGTCGGCCGCGGATCGGGAAATGCTGAATGGCTGTGGGCGGCCGCACTGCGGACGCTCCGTCCCGCCAGGTTGCGGGACTTGGCGGCGCCTGTGACGGAAAAGCACCTTGGCTCAGCTATAATTTCGCGGGAAGGCGGGAGCGGCACGCATTGGCTGTTGACGGCCGAAAGTCGCAGGGCATGCAGTGCGCCTGCTTCCGCTCGAGGAGCCAAAGACGGCGCGGAATCCGGCGAGGTTGAAGAGCGCCTCATTCCGAGTAGACCGCCGGGGCTCGCAGCGGGGCTCGCAGCGGACCCTGCGTACAGCAGCGGCGACTCATCGGGGTCACGTCCACCACCTGCAGGCGCCAGTCTCCGGCGGCTGAGTCCACATTTTTCACAGTGCGGGCCCGCACGGCGCCAGGGGCGGGGGATGGCGGGCGCGCACCATGGCGACCCCTGCCGCGGCGCGAGTAGAGGCCTGCGTCGAGGGGAACAAGCTCGTCCTCTCCGATATCCACTTTCGGCCTGGCGCGGCCTCCGCCCAGACGATGCCCCGCCGCCGCAGCGCCTGCCAACGCGCGCACATTGGGGGGTGCAGAGGAGGCTCCGTGGTGCAAGGACTACCTTGGTGGCAAGCAGTCGAAGCCCCTGTTGGGTACTCAACAGGGCGCAAAAAGTGGAGCTGGATCCACAATGCTCAAGGCTTGGGAAACCTGTGGCGGCGCTCTGCGCTGCAAGTACAGCGGAGTCGAGTCTTGCGATTGATGCAGCAGTGCACTCCGGCGATCGTGGGAGTACGTGACCATGCTTGCGTTCGCGGCGTTTCGGACTGAGCGAGCGCGAGACCTCGGGGGACCACGTGATGTGCCCGTAAAGGTGCCGTGACGCGCCTCTGCGCCCCGGCCACGACGCTTAGGCCGGGCGCATGAGGCTCCAACAGGGCACTTTGGCACTTCGTTGGGGTTGTATTTGTGCACGCAAAGGACCAACGATAATCATGAGGGATAAGGAAGGACCTCGTCTCGAACCAGTTCGAGTTCTCCGCGCGCCTGCGAAGGCAAGAGCGGAGCGGCTTTGTGCCAACAGGCTCATGCATGCCCTCCATCCTGAAGCAGTGCGACCAGGAGTCAGTGGAACATGAACACGTCTGCATGGCATTCGAAGTCGGCACACAGAGAGACAGGCCCTTTGTCACGAGCGAGCGAGAGCGAAAGGGAGTTAACCCAGCGGATGCACCCACCTTCCTTCGGCACTGCAGACCCGCATCGGTAATTTTCTTCGCTGATCATTCAAAGGCTGCCCTCGCTCCCCGAGCGAAGCCAAAATAGGCTCCGCCACGAGGGAATTGATGCCCTTGAGGGCATCAAGTAGGTTCGCGATGAAATCATCCTGCCCATGCTGCTGGGACGCCATCTGTCCGCAGCAAGATAGCCTTCGCCGTTTCGCCACGCACTCTGCTACTCGTTGTCTATTTGTGGATCTATCCGCATCAAGCGGGCAGCGCAGTCTCGGCGCGCGCGCAGACACCGGCACCCGTAGCCGCCGCGAGGCAGCGCATCGGCGTTCCCTCGTTTGACTGCTGCCCAAAAATAAATTTATATATTTGAAAAGAGTTCTTTACGAGGTCGTGACATTGTCGTGGCTCGAAAAGAGGTCGTGACACGCATGTTCCTTCGGCCCCCGATGCTGGATCCTGCGCTGCCCCGCGTAGCATTACGCGGAATTTCCACGTGGAACTCTACATCATCGCTGGCGCTATGGTGGGCTAAACCCGCAGCCGCGAGAAATCGAAGATGGGCGTCTTCAGGCGGCAGCAGCGTCGCGCAGGGCGTCTCCTTTGAGACCACAGTCCGGGCTGGACGCAATGGTGAATCTTCCCTACACCACAACGTCGAGGATATCACCTTGGGACAATACTGCGCTAGAAATCCTTCGAACATCGCCGTACTGACACGAGGAAGGGATGATGTTCACAGGGAGGCTCGTAGAGCTGGTCGCCCATATGCCGCCCGACCAGGATTCTGACTGCTCCACTTCTGCTTTGCCGCCGTCACCCAAAGACCTGGTCATGGCGGGACTGGCCGCGTGTACTAGCATGACGATACAGACCCGCGCCAGGGCTATGGTCTCGAGCGGAAAGCTTGAAGCTGATGCGCTGCAGCAGGTACACGGGGCTTGTGCTTGCGGGTTCTTTTTCATAGGGCCTCCTCGTCGTCGCCCGTCCTCTTGATCCTTTTTGCTGCCAAGCTATTTCAATTCTGACTGTAAGGCCCGACGCCCTGCACTTGAGTAGGTGCGAGTCCATGCACTCGACTTGACGCCAGCGGGGCAGCACATGCCGGACGGGGTTTCGCTCAAAGTGGAGTTCGTGGGCACCCTTACTGCCGCACAGCGCCGCCAGCTGCTTGCCGCGGCCGCTGCCTGCCCCGTAAAGCGCATGCTGCAAGGGCAAATGCCGGAGGGCGTGGCCACCTCCGAGGTTTCGCCAAGGGACTAGCAACCACAACCCGCACGCACGCCTGCGCGTGAGACAAAGCGGAAACGGGGAAAGGACGGAGCGAGATGAGAAATCGAATGATACACAAACTGCAGCCTTGTAGAGGTTTCAACAACGCCCGCCCGCGGCCCGTCCATTCCCGCGCGGGCCGCACCGACACTATGCACAAGCCTAGCCGAAAAGAGCGTCGTCGTCGGAGCTGCTGGACGCCGCGCCGCCCGCCGCGCCGCCGCCGAGCCCGAGCGCCGCGCTGTCGAGCCCCTGCATGTGCATCCCGGCGGCGCGCGGCCCCTCGCCCTCGCCCTCGGGGCTCCCGCGCGCGGCC
>Ga0115567_10004182_pt1 | contig 14115 bp, 10 predicted proteins | sample COGITO_mtgs_1204_2_FD_88679 | JGI IMG/M metagenome (GOLD analysis project Ga0115567, IMG submission 88679) | Pelagic marine microbial communities from North Sea - COGITO_mtgs_120412 | ecosystem: Environmental > Aquatic > Marine > Epipelagic | place: Germany:Helgoland, sampling site Kabeltonne...
CCAGAATTGGCCAGCGCCTCGCTCTTGCCGATCATCAATCGTTTTGTAAAGCCTGCTGGATTAACGATCGGGCGACGTGATATCTCGCTTGCAGGCCGTGTGATCGCTGTATTTCCCGAAGTTCTGAGTGATGCCCAGCGCCAGTCGGATGATCTGGCTGAATTGGGGGAATGGGTAAAAACACCAGCTGCCAACGTAATCAAGCTGCCAAATATTTCAGCATCAATTCCCCAGCTTGTTGGCGTGATTAGCGAACTGCAGGCACAAGGCTATAATCTTCCCGATTATCCGGTGGCCCCATCGAATGATGAAGAACGCGCCATCGCAGCACGTTATGACACGGTCAAGGGCAGTGCGGTTAATCCGGTTCTGCGTGAGGGTAATTCTGACCGGCGTTGCGCACAGGCAGTCAAAATCTATGCCCAGAACAACCCGCATTCAATGGGCGTTTGGGCGGCTGACTCAAAAACCCATGTATCGTCAATGTCATCAGGTGATTTTTTCTCGAATGAAAAATCGGCAACCTTGAGCGCTGAGCAAGCTGGCAAAGCAAGAATCGAATTTGAAAACAAGGCTGGTCAGGTCACTGTTTTGAAGGAAGGCCTGACGCTAAAGGCGGGAACCGTTGTTGATGCCTCATTTATGTCTTTGGCTGCTTTACGCGCCTTTTTGCGCGACGAGCTGGTTGATGCCAAAACAAAATCTGTGCTGTTTTCGGTTCATCTAAAGGCAACGATGATGAAAGTGTCTGACCCGATCATCTTCGGTCAGGCTGTTAGTGTGCTGCTTGAAGATTTTGTGGCTAAACATGATGATATTTTGCGCGAATTGGGCATGGATTATAATTTGGGGCTTAGCGACCTTGAAACACGTATTGCCACGCTTCCTGCCGCAAAACGCGCCGAGCTGGAAGCCGATCTTGCCGCTTGCTTTGCTGCCAATCCACCACTTTACATGGTGAATTCGGATAAAGGCCTTAGCAATTTCCATGTCTCGTCAGATGTGATTATTGATGCATCAATGCCAGCTTTGATCCGCGCTGGCGGCAAGGGCTGGGGGCCAGATGGAAGCGAGCAAGATTGCAAATGCGTCATTCCGGATAATTCCTATGCACCTGTTTATGAAGAAGCCATTAATTTCTTTAAGGAAAATGGCGCGCTAGACCCAACAACCGCTGGGTCAGTATCCAATGTTGGCCTGATGGCGCAAAAGGCCGAAGAATATGGATCGCATCCGACAACATTTCAGATGTCAGATGATGGTGTGGTTCGCTATGTTCTGGGAAATGGTGAAATATTGCATGAGCATCAGGTGCAAAATGGCGATATCTGGCGGTCATCTAGCACTAATCAGGCGCCAATCGAAGATTGGGTCAAGCTTGGTCTTGCTCGTCAAAAGGCAACAGGTGCCGAGGCTGTGTTCTGGCTGAATGCGGCACGCCCGCATGATGCGGAAATCATTGTTTATGTGAAATCAATGCTTGCCAAGCTTGGCGTTGATGAAGCGTCAATCAAAATCATGGCGCCGCGTGAGGCCACCAGATTTTCGCTTGAAACCATCACCGCTGGCAAAGATTGCATCTCAATCACCGGCAATGTGCTTCGTGACTATCTAACTGATTTGTTTCCAATTCTTGAGCTTGGCACATCGGCAAAAATGCTGTCTGTGGTCAAGTTGATGAATGGCGGCGGTCTATTTGAAACAGGGGCTGGCGGGTCGGCACCAAAACATGTTCAGCAATTGGTCGAAGAAGGCCATTTGCGCTGGGATTCGCTTGGTGAGTTTTGTGCGCTTGGTGAATCTTTGAATTTTGTTGCCGAATCTACCGGCAACAGCAAGGCTGGTGTGCTTGGCAAGGCGGTTGATGCCGCAACACAATTGTTGTTGGCAAATGACAAATCACCGTCACGCCGTGTTGGCCAGACCGATACGCGCGACAGCCATTATTACTTTGCTCTCTATTGGGCGCAGGCCCTTGCCACACAAACCGAAGATCAGGGTTTGGCTGATGATTTTGCCGCATTGGCAGCGGCCCTTGCTGATAATGAAAAGACAATCACTGCCGAGCTGGCATCAACCCAAGGCAAGCCGTGCGATCTTGGCGGTTATTATCATGCTGCCAGTGACAAGGTGGCATTGGTGATGCGACCAAGCGCGACGCTGAACAGCATCATCGGCTAATTGCCAAAGCCTGAGGCGGCAAACCATTGCGCCTTATCAACAACAATCCCCGATAGCGATGATCCTTATGACCATCATTATCGGGGATTTTTATTTCGCGACGACGCGTTCATTGGCAGCGTCTGCCGGCTTGTTTTTTCGGGCTTGTGTTTTTAGGCCGGTAATCGGTCAGGCTGAAAAATCTGATCAAGCTTGTCCATCAAGGCATCAAGATCATCTACCTGATCAAAATGACCTGTATGGCCATGATGCATAAAGCCTTGGTCAATAATATTTTGGAACATGATCAGCATCGAATCCCAATAACCGTTCAAATTAACGATAATAATCGGCTTGTTATGCAATCCAAGCTGGCGCCATGTGATGATTTCCATTGTTTCATCAAGCGTGCCAAGACCACCGGGGAAAATGACGAAAGCATCCGAAATATCATACATCATGGCCTTTCGTTCATGCATGGAATCAATGATGTGAAGATCGGTAACACCCTTATGCCCAACCTCAACATTGTCAAGAAACTGCGGAATAATGCCGGTAACGCGGCCATTGGCGGCAAGCACCCCATCCGCAACGGCGCCCATCAGACCCATTTTGCCGCCACCATAGACAAGCCCAAGGCCGCGTGATCCGATCATTTGTCCCATCTGATAGGCAGCGTCTTTATAAAGGGGGTTGGTGCCTGAGGCGGCGCCGGTAAAAACACAAATTTTTTTCATCGAAATTCCTTTTGATGCCAAGGCTGCATTAACTTACATTGAACCCTAACGCAATTAGCATTAGTCTGTTAACAGTCATTCATCAACAAACAGGAAATCACATCAGTGCGATCAATGCTTTACATTCTGTTTGCGGTGGGCGGGGTTCTTGTTGCTATCGCCTTGTCGATGGTGCTGCTTGATGATGAAGGCGGCCAGCAGGTTAAACCGCAAAGCCCGTCAATTGAGTTGTCACAATCGGCAATTGACAAGGCTGAAACGCCTGATGCCCGCAAGGATAGCGATACCAGCTTGCAGCAGCCCGATGTGACGCCTGCGGCCCCGTTGACGATTGATCTGGCGCGGGTCAAGCCCGATGGCGCAGCGGTATTTGCTGGCACGGCGGCGGCAAATGCGAAAATCCGTATTTTTGAAGGTGACATTCTGCTTGGCGAAACCGTTGCGAATGCAAATGGTGAATGGGTGATTGTGCTTGAAAAATCACTTGCGGCTGGCCAGCATTTGATCTCGGTTGCGATGGAACGCAGCGACGGTTCAACCGAAATGGCCGATCGCAGTCTGGCTGTTGAAATTTATCAGGATACAGAAACCAAACCGCTAGTCGCCCTCTTGCCGGAAACCGCAACTGAGGTGCCGGTGTTAATTCAATCGCCTGATGATGTGGATGCGGCCAATCCGGCCGCACCAGCCAGTGAAGCAATTGTTGCTGATGCAACTGGCGCTGATGCTGCTGCCGCGAAAGCTGCCATGGGCGATACAACCGAAGCAGCACCGACAAAACCCCAAGCCAAGAGTCAAATTGCGGCGCTCGCACCAAGTGCGATTATCTGGCGCGATGCAAGCCGTATTTTGATATCCGGCACATCAAGAGGTGGCGTTCGGGTCACGGTAAATGATGAAAAAGGGCAATTTGGCGAGGCGTTGGTTTTGGCGGATGGGGCATGGCAGGTGGCTGGCAGTCTTGATATGGATATTGCGGTGAATCATTTGCGCTTTGCCTTATTTGACGAGGCCAATCATATCATCGCCCGTTATGACTTGCCGGTCAAAGCGCGTGATCTGGCCAAGGGGCAAGACGGATCGCCGCTGGTGGTGGTGAACAAGGGCGACATGCTGTGGCGCATTGCCTATCACCAATTGGGCGAAGGGGTTAAATATGTCGATATTGTTCGCCGTAACCAGCAAGATATTAACGATCCTGATCTGATTTACCCGAAACAGATTTTTGCCGTGCCGCAACCATCTGCCACGGCGTCTGATAAGAATTAGATGGCTGGTAATTTTGCTTTTCTATGCGTGGCAACGGAGCTGTGACCGGAAATGAGGTCAAGACATGACATTCATATCTGACTGGAAAATCGCCGATGATGGTTGGCCGGTACTGGCGCTTGCCGGTATTTTGACCATTCTGACAAGCATGCTCTTTTTGCCGCTTGGCTGTTTTTTCCTTGGCATTATGATGTGGCTGGCGCATGGGCTTCGGGTGCCAAACCGGCAAACCAAAGCTGATGACCAGATCATCTATGCACCGGCAGATGGCGTTGTTCTTGATATTGAAACCGATCAGTTTCCTGATGGTCTTGCCGGTGACAATGTCACGCCCGCCAAACGCATAACCATTCACTCGCGTTTGACCGATACGCAATTGCAAACAAGCCCGATCACTGGCCATATTGTCGATAATTTGCTCTTGCCCGGCTTGTTTCGCAAATGGGGATATGATCGCATCAGCTGGCAGGCGGCACGCCTGTCAAATGAACGCCGCGAAATCCGTATTCGCGATGCATCTGACCGCGAAATCATGCTTGTCCAGCTTGGTAGCAAAACAGCGCGTCAATTGATTTGCCGTCTAGCCGAAGGAAAATTTGTCCAAGCCGGTTCGCCGATTGGCATGGCGCGCATTGCCGGTGTTGTTGATTTGTTTGTGCCAAGTGGATGCAAAATACTGATCGAAGCGGGGCAGCATGTGATCGCTGGTGAAACCGCCATTGCGCAATTTGCCCGTAGGCCAAGCGCAAAACGGGGTTAGGGGCAATGTTTGACGCCCAGATTCGTCCCTTGATTGACCGGTTGCTAAACCCGGTTGGGCGAGGGCTTGTGGCCCTTGGTGTCACCGCCAATCAGGTTACGATGATCGGTGCCGGTTTTGGCCTGATTGCCGCGGGATGTGTTGCCGCTGGCCTGTTTTATCCAGCTTTGTGGTTCGTCATTGCGAACCGCGTCATTGACGGGCTGGATGGCGCCGTCGCGCGGGCCAGCCGGTCGAGCGATTTTGGTGGCTATCTCGATATTGTTAGCGATTTTATTTTTTACAGCGCCATTCCTTTGGCTTTTGCAGTAGCGCGGCCAGAAACCGCGCTTGCGGCAGCGTTCCTAATTTTTAGTTTTATTGGCACTGCCACCAGTTTTCTTGGCTTTGCCATTCTTGCCGAAAAACATCATGTCACCACCCAAATCCGCGGCAAAAAGGCCTTTTATTATCTTGGTGGGCTGACCGAAGGAACAGAAACGATACTGCTGTTCCTTGCAATGCTGGTCTGGCCTGACTATTTCAGTCTCATGGCAATCATCTTTGGCATTTTATGCTGGGTGACGACTGGCACCCGCATTTATGCGGCATATCGCCAATTCAATGACTAGAGGCTAGTCACCGTCTTCTCGATCAATTCGAGGCGGTTCTGGTCTTTAAGGAGCGCATGATAAATGAAATTTGGAATTGGACAATCTACCGCGCGTGTCGAAGACCGGCGGTTGCTGATCGGGGCTGGCCTTTATAGTGATGATATTGCCCCCGGACAGGGGTTGCGTGTTGCTTTTTTGCGCGCGCCGCATGCGCATGCGCATTTGCTGGATATTGATCTCGCGGCGGCACGGCAAATGGACGGGGTTCATCTTGTCGCAACGCAGGCCGATCTTGATGCTGATAATATTGGTGACGTTCTTTGCCAATATCGACCGCCCCTGATTGGTGGCGGTAAAATGCAGCTTGTTAGCAAGCCGGCAATGGTTCGCGATATCAATCGTCATGCCGGCGATATTGTGGCGATGGTTGTTGCTGATCGGCAGGAAACAGCAGATTCCGCAATCGAATTAATTGCAGCTGAATTTGAACCAATGCCAGCGGTTACCGATATTTATGCAGCGATGAAAGATGGCGCACCGCAGCTTTATGACTGCTACCCCAATAACATTGCCTTTGAATGGGGGGTCGGCAAGCTTGACGAGACTGAACGCGCGATGAATGACGCGATTGCTGAAGGTCACCAGATTATCGAGATCGACGTGGTGAATAGCCGCGTTGTCATCAATTCAATGGAAACCCGCCCGATGGTCGCCGCTCCCGGTGCCAAAGACGGCACATTGGATATCTGGTGTGGGACACAGGGCGTGGTTGGCATTGCTGAGCAGATTGCCACCGCCCTATCAATGGAGCGTGCCGATGTAAGGGTTCAAACCGGCGATGTTGGCGGCAGTTTTGGCTTTAAGATTTTTCTGCACCCTGAACAAATTTGCATTGCATGGGCGGCCCGCCGCCTTGGGCAAATGGTGCGGTGGCAGCAGGGACGATCAGATGGATTCCTGTCGGATTTGCATGGCCGCGATAACCGGTCTCGTGCGCGTGCGGCAATTGATAAAACCGGGCGTATTTTGGCGCTTCAAGTCACTGCCCATGCCAATATGGGAGCATGGCTGTCGAATTTTTCGACCTATATTCCGACGCTTTCGGGAAGCCGCACCCTGACCACCAATTATGATATTCAGGCAGCAAGCCTTCGGGTGATTGGTGTGATGACCAATACACCAGCGGTCGATGCTTATCGCGGCGCGGGACGGCCTGAGGCCAATTATTTGATGGAACGGCTAATGGATCATATCGCCGCTGAAACCGGCCTTAGCCGGATCGATGTTCGCCGCGTCAATATGATCAAGCCAAGCCAAATTCCCTATAAGATGGTTTGCGGCGGCACGATTGATTCTGGTGAAATGACCGATCTATTCGATATGGCCCTTGCCAAGGCAGATGTTGCCGGATTTGCCAAGCGCAAGGCTGAGTCGGCCGAACGGGGCAAGCTGCGCGGTATCGGGTTTGGCATGTATCTCGAACAATGCGGCAATGGCGCTGATGACGGTGTTGATATTGAATTTCAGGACGATGGGCGCGTTATCCTTTATGGCTCGCAACAATGTAACGGGCAGGGGCATCAAACCACGGTAACGCAAATCCTGTCAGATCGTCTTGGCTATGATGCTGATTTGATTACGGTCAAACAAGGCGATTCCAACCGCAGTCCGCGTGGCACAACTGGCGGCGCAAGAATGACAGCGGTTCTGGGATCTGCAACGGCCTTGGCAGCGGCAAAGATCATTGATCTTGCCAAACCATTTGCTGCCGAAGCGCTGGAATGTGGCGAAGATGCTCTGAATTTTGCCGATGGCCTGTTTTTGCGGCAGGACACCAACCGGTCAATCGCGATTGAAGATCTTGTCCGCCAGCTTGCCACCTCTGGCGAAAAGCACCGGCTGAATTGGGCGCAGCCCTATGAAACTGATGGCGCAACCTATCCTTATGGATGCCATATCATTGAGCTTGAAATTGACCGGCAGACCTGTGCTGTTGAAATTGCCAGCTATCATGTTGTTGATGATTTTGGTATTATTATCAACCCGTTAACCCTTGAGGGGCAAATTCATGGTGGCATTGCTCAAGGTGTTGGTCAGGCGCTTTTGGAACATGTTGTTTATGATGATTCTGGTCAGCTTTTGGCCGGATCATTGATGGATTACGCCTTGCCACGGGCCGATCATTTTCCCGGGTTTCAGATCAGCACGCGCAATACAGCTTGCGCCAATAATGCGCTTGGCATCAAAGGATCGGGTGAGGCTGGGGCCATTGGCGCGCCACAAGCGGTGATTTCGGCCATTTGTGATGCGCTGGAAATGACTCATATTGATATGCCAGCAACACCGCTGGCCATTTTCAATGCGATGAAAGCCAAAACGGCCAATTCGCCAAAGAATAAAGGAGAATAGGGTGAGCGACAAAATCAATAAATCTGACGAGGAATGGCGTGAGCAACTGACCGAAGAACAATATCAGGTAACACGCAAACATGGCACCGAGCGGGCTTTTTCAGGCCGTCTTGATAAACATTATGACGCTGGCAACTATCTTTGTATCTGCTGCGCAACGCCGTTATTTTCATCTGAGGCGAAATTTGACTCAGGATCGGGCTGGCCGAGCTTTTTTGCGCCGATTGACGAGGCAAATATCGGCAAAACCGTCGATGAAAGCTTTTTTATGCGCCGGACCGAGGTTCATTGTGACCGTTGCGATGCGCATCTGGGCCATGTGTTTCCCGATGGGCCGCAACCGACCGGCCTTCGCTATTGCATCAATTCGGCGTCACTGGATTTTGTAAGCGACGAATAGGAGCGGTGACGGGCAAAGGCCGGTGCAGGCAGGCTAATTGTTATATTCGCCTGATTTGGTCTTCATCTTGCCATAGTGATGGCGCTTCATCTTGCTGATTTCATCATCATCTAAGCTGCCATCGCCATTGCTGTCCATGCGCTCGAACATGGCGACGATGCGGCCGTTGAACTCGGTTTTGTCAATCATGCCGTCGCCGTTGCGATCTAGCTTTTGAAAGCGTTTATCTTGGCGACTGGTGAGTTCTTCAAGGCTGATCAGCCCATCATTGTTGATGTCGAGCTTTTTTGCCATGAACTTGGCTCGCTTATGTGATGCATCGCCCATATCGGCATTCGCAAGTCCGGTGATGATGCTGCCAGATACCAGAAGACCGGCACCGATCAGATAGGGAAAATAACGCTGTTTCATGGGCTGTTCCTTTGATTTGCTATTTTGGGGTGCTTTTACAATATAGTGACGAAATGGTGACACCGGCATGCAGACAAACAGTGGGTGATGAATTCTGGCATACCGGTGCCACATCGCTATAGTCCCGCCAAATAGGGGCCGGAAAGGGGCGCGGCTGTGATCTTTTCGGGGTAATAAATTGGCAATAATTAGGCAAAAATCTGCCATGATTTTGGCAGGCATGACTTGCTTTTACCCCATAGCGGGCATAGCTTGGCGACTGGAAAGATGGGCGTGGCAGGCTGGCAAGATCAGCCATGTTGGCCGTTATAAAGGGAAATAGGTTGATGTCTTTGCCGTCTGAAACTGAATTATCAAATCAGATGCCATGGGTTGAGGGGGCAACACGCGTCTTTGGCGTGATTGCCCATCCGGTTGATCATGTTCGTGCGCCAATGGTGTTCAACCCGCGCTTTGCGGCGGCGGGTTTGCCGCATATCATGGTGCCAATCAATGCGCCGCCTGAAAAGCTGGAAATCATCATCAACGGGCTTCGTGCCATACCAAATTTTGGCGGGCTTGCTGTTACGATCCCGCATAAAATGCCACTTGCCGATCTTTGCGACAGCCTTGGCACCGCCGCCCAGTTGACGGGGGCGGTCAATGCAGTGCGGTTTGATGATGATGGTAAAATGCATGGCGATAATTTTGATGGCGCCGGTTTTGTTGCTGGCGCTGTTGGCAATGGGTATGATGTTGCTGGTAAGGCGATTTTACTGATTGGGGCAGGCGGTGCCGCCCGCGCCATTGCGGCGGCGCTGATCGAGGCGAAAATTGGTAAATTAACGATCGCCAATCGCAGTCTAGGCAAGGCAGAAGAGTTTGCCAGCCTGCTTGCCGATAAAACCGGCTTTGCCGATGTTCATGCAGCTGCGCTTGTTGATTGTGATGGCAGTGACGCCGATATGATCATCAATAGCACCAGCCTTGGCTTAAAACGGGGCGATGCCCTGCCTTTGGCGCTGGATGCAGTGCGCGCTGATACGGTGATTGCTGATATCATTATGGTTCCGGCTGAAACCGAATGGCTTGCTGCGGCGCAAAAAGCGGGGCTTCGGGTGCATTATGGGCGGCATATGCTTGATTACCAAATCGATCTAATCGGTAAATTTATCGGCGCGCTTTAGCCAAAGAGCCGATTCGGTCATTGAGTTCGCTTGGCCAGACAGCTATAACTGGGCGGTGCTGCAATGGCATAATCGTTGGGAAATGAGGAAGTGAATGACTGATACAGCAAATGTTTGGACTGATGAACGTCTTGAAAAGCTGAAAGAGCTGTGGTCGCAAGGCTTGTCCATTTCGCAGATTGGCGAGGCACTTGGCGTATCGCGGAATGCGATTGCTGGCAAAGCCCACCGGATGGGCCTGCCAAAACGCCCATCGCCAATTAGCCGGCCAAAGGTTGAAAAGCCGAAAGTCGTTGTGCCTGAGATAACTGAAAATTTGCCATTGCGCCTTGAGTTGCGGCAATTGGAATGGTCACGAAGCAAATGTTGCTGGCCAACTGGTGACCCCAAGAAAAATGGTTTTGTCTTTTGCGGTGATGCAATCGTCCCTGGCAAGCCTTATTGTCTGACGCATTGTCAAGAAGCCTATACAACATCGCGCGACTCAAGTTAACGCCAATGTTAAAACGTCGCGAGGACTATACGCCGCCCGCTTTTCTGGTAACGGCTGTCGATCTGAATATCGACATTCATGATCTTGGTAGCATTGTCACAACCAGACTGGCCGTTACACCGAACCCTGCGGCTGGCGGCGCAACAATCTTGCATCTAGATGGACGTGCGCTTGAGCTTCAATCGATTTCGGTCGATGGCAGGCCCTTGGCCAATGCTGACTATAGCCATGACGAATCCGGATTGCAGATTTCCGGCCTGAATGGCGCTTGTGTTGTTGAAACAATTGCCAAATGCCACCCTGAAACCAATACCGCCCTTGAAGGGCTGTATCTGTCTGGCGGTATGTACTGCACACAATGCGAGCCTGAAGGATTTCGCCGGATCGGGTTTTATCCTGATCGCCCTGATGTGATGAGTATTTTCACTGTTCGTCTAGAGGCGGCGCGTGCCTATCCGCAATTGCTGTCCAATGGAAACCTTGTCGAAACTGGCAATTGCGGCAATGACCGGCATTTTGCCATCTGGCATGACCCGCATCCAAAGCCTAGCTATCTATTTGCGGCGGTTGTTGGTGACCTTGATTGCGCTATTGATAGCTTTCAAACCATGTCAGGGCGCAAGGTTGATCTGCATATCTATGTTGAAAAGGGTAATGTGGCCTTGACCCATCATGCGATGGATTCGCTGAAACGGTCAATGCGCTGGGATGAAGAGGTTTATGGTCTTGAATATGACCTTGATCTGTTCCAGATTGTCGCGGTTAGCCATTTCAATATGGGCGCGATGGAAAATAAAGGCCTGAATATTTTTAACAGTAAATTTGTGCTGGCCGATCCGAAAACCGCAACTGATACAGATCTACATCGCGTAGAATCAATTATTGCCCATGAATATTTCCATAATTGGACAGGCAACCGTGTTACCTGCCGTGATTGGTTTCAATTGACTTTAAAAGAGGGGTTGACGGTTTTTCGTGATCAGTGTTTTTCGGCAGATATGCATGATGCTGGCCTGCAACGCGCCGATGATGTGTCGATGCTTCGCGCCGCGCAATTTCCCGAAGACCGCAGCCCAACAGCACACCCAATCCGGCCTGAAAGCTATCGCGAGATCAATAATTTTTACACTGCTACCGTGTATGAAAAAGGTGCCGAGGTCATTCGTATGCTTGCCGGATATCTTGGCAAGGACGGGTTTCGGCGCGGCACCGATCTTTATTTTGAACGCCATGATGGGGCGGCGGTAACCTGTGATGATTTTGTGGCGGCGCTCGCCGATGCGAATGGCGTGGATCTGTCGGGCTTTGCCGGCTGGTATTCGCAGGCCGGAACGCCCGAATTGACCGCCCGCCGTGTGGCGATTGATGATGATCAGGGGTTTGCCATCGAATTTACCCAAAATATTCCCGAAACCATGGCAAAAACACCTCGATTGCCCTTGCCGATACCGGTTCGTCTGGGGCTTGTTGGTGATGATGGGGCGATTGTTTCATTCCGGCTTTCTGCCGATGCGCCATTTTCGGATGAACAGGTCATTCTGGTCACCGACAAAACAAATCTTCAACCGATTTTTCCAGCATCATCTGGAAAGGTTGTGCCTAGTCTGCTTCGCAATTTTTCTGCGCCAGTTATTTTGAAAGATGATTTGTCGTCATTGGAACGGCTGCATTTGATGGCGCATGATGCCGATATGTTTAACCGCTGGGATGCGGCGCAAACGCTACTTGCTGATCAAATTCTGGCAACTGCAAATGATCAGAAATATGCCATTGATGAAACGGCGGTTGCAGCACTTGCCAGTGCCTATGCCAACAGTCTTGCCGATGAAGATTTGCTGGATATGTTTAAATCAGGTCTTTTGACACTGCCAGCTATTTCGGTTCTGGAAAGCCGTATGAAGCCAGCTGATCCAGTGGCGCTGTTCCATGCGCGTCGGGCGGTCGAGGCTGCTCTGGGGCGGATGCTGGCACCGCAAATCAAATCAGCGCTGACAGATGACAATATGGCCATTATGGCCAAAACAGATGGTGGGCGTGCCTTGTTAAACCGGCTATTGGCTATGGCCATCGCTGCCGGTGACAGTGACGCCATTGAACGCGCTGCAAAACAGGTTCATGACCAGAATATGAGCCTATCACAAGGCGCATTAGCGGCTTTGAACCATTGTGATCATCCGGCGCGGGCCATTGCCTTACAGGCTTTCCATGACCGGTGGCAGGACAGCCCGCTCGTCATGGAAAAATGGTTCATGATGGAATCAATGTCGCTTGTCTCTGGCACGGTTGCACGGCTTGGCGAATTGATGGCGCATCCGGCATTTGATGCGAATAATCCAAACAAATTACGCTCGGTTCTTGGTGCCTTTATGACCGGCAATCCGGTGCATTTCTATGCTGAGGATGGATCAGGATTTGATTTTATCGGTGATTGCCTAATTGATATTGATGCGCGCAACCCGCAATTGGCAGCAAGAATGGCTTTGCCATTGACCCGTCGGACGCAATATGCACCGGCACGGCGTGCCAAGATGGGTGCGGTTTTGCAAAAGCTGCAACAACAGGCGCAATCAAACGATCTTCGTGAAGTCATTGACAAGGCACTGGCAGATGGCCCGTCACCCGTTTAAAAAGCGGGTAAGCGGGCAAATGGCATGGAGATATGGTCTGTCAGGCTTTTAGGCGATACTAGCGGCGCAAAAAGGCGGGTACATGACCCGTTTCAGCCAAGGTGTTTCCAGAACAATCCGGCGGTGATGGCAATTCATCATCGCGGTTACGGTTCTTGTTTTTCGCGGCTGGTTTTGCCGCTGGTTTTGCTTCTTGCGCCGGCGATGAAGCTCCCGATGAAGCTCCAGATGAAGCACTAGCTGATTTGGCTTTTGTCGGTTCGGTGGGTTTTTCGGTTGCCACGTCATTTTGTGCTGGGTTTTCTGCAGGCTTCTTAGCGTTTCTACCGCGACCACGACCCTTTGACGGTGATTTTTCACTGGCGTCTTGAGCCGGTGCGCTATTCTCGCTCGCGTGGCTATCGTCAGTTTTAGCATCGGCTTTGGCGCCGGCTTTACCATCACTAATTGTTGGTTTTGATGCCGATGATTTTGCGCCTGATTCAACAACCCTGCCATCAACAACGGTGATTTGCGGAATGGGTTTGCTGATCAGCTTTTCAATAAAGCCAATATATTTGATGTCATCTTTGCTGGCGGCGATGGTAAAGGCACGCCCTGATTTGCCAGCGCGGCCAGTACGGCCAATGCGGTGGACATAATCTTCGGCATGGCTCGGCACATCAAAATTGAAAACATGACTAAGACCGGCAATATCAAGCCCGCGTGCAGCAACATCCGAAGCGATCATGAGGGGAACTTCGCCGTCTTTGAACCGCTGCAAAGCTTCAAGACGCGCCGATTGAGTCATGTCACCATGAAGGGCAACAGCCGAAAAGCCATGCCGAGTCAGTGATTTGATCAATTCGGCGATATCGCGTTTACGGTTGCAGAAAATGACGGCGTTTTTTACCGCTTCATGGCGCAGAATATCACGCAGAATCTGGCGCTTTTTCTTGACGTCAGTCCAAATCAAATGCTGGGCAACCGTATCGGCTGTCGCTGCTGGCGGGGCCACTTCGATGACTTTTGGATTCATCACAAATTTGGCACCAAGCTTTTGAATATCATCAGACAATGTTGCCGAGAAAAACAGCGTTTGGCGCATCCG
>Ga0115567_10004184_pt1 | contig 14115 bp, 10 predicted proteins | sample COGITO_mtgs_1204_2_FD_88679 | JGI IMG/M metagenome (GOLD analysis project Ga0115567, IMG submission 88679) | Pelagic marine microbial communities from North Sea - COGITO_mtgs_120412 | ecosystem: Environmental > Aquatic > Marine > Epipelagic | place: Germany:Helgoland, sampling site Kabeltonne...
ACATCCTTTGGTTGTTGCTAGCACTGGTGGTACTCGGCTATTCCATTGGCAGCAACAACCTCATCCAGCGAGTCGCAAATCAAACTAAGTGGTTGCATGGACTGTCACGGGCTGAGCCAATGACGCAAGTGATTGTGGCGCAAAATCATTATATAGCCAAGACCACCTATGGGGTATTTCAGAGTATTTATCCCGTGCTTTTCTGGTTTCTATTGATGGGTCCCGCTGGTGCATTAGCCTACGGTTTGAGCCGTACCTATCTGAAAAATCTAGAGCGTGATGACCCGCAACGTCAACTTGTTGAAACGGTGATGTATTGGATGGAGTGGTTGCCGGCACGCCTGACTGGTTTTATTTTTGCGTTGCTGGGTAACTTCGGTCGCTGCTTTGAAGCCTGGATCGCTGGGTTGTTCGACACGGGTCAGTCTCAATCTCACTTGTTGAGGTCGCTGCTTGGATTGGCTATTGCGGAAGCAGATTACCAATCGGTACAAACACTGCCAGAATTTGTGGCGCTTGCCGAGCATGATATGCAAAGCTCTCGCGACTTATTAGAGCGCACGCTGTTCGGCTGGCTGGGTCTGGCCGCTATTTTGGCGATCATCGGTTGGTAACTCACGGCTCAAAATATTGCACGGCAGGGCTTGGCCTGCTTTTATCCGTCGCGTTGATATTGTGGATGCCCGCCACTGCGGCTGCGACGCAGATCAACGTCAAGGATGATACGGGCCTCTGGGTCCATTTGCCGCGCCCGGCTCAACGAATTGTCAGCCTGTCGCCGCATCTGACCGAGATGCTGTTTGAGTTGGGCGCTGGCGATCTAATTGTGGGCACCGTCAGCCACTCGGATTTTCCTGCCAGGGCCCAGCGGATTCCCAGAATTGGCGATGCCTTTTCTGTGAACGTGGAAGCCGTAGTGGAGCTGGCGCCAGATATTATTATCGCTTGGCAAACCGGGGGTGCTAATCGGGCATTGCAAAAACTCAGGAGCCTGGGCTATCCGATCTATATTAATGAAGCCCCAAGCCTTGAGTCGATTGCTGCCTCGGCGCGCAAGATAGCCCGTCTTGTTGGTCAGGAACGCCGCGGTGGCGAACTTGCGGATGAGTTTTTGACACGATTGGCGGGGTTGCGCCAAAGGCCAGATAGAGCCCGCGTGTTCTTTCAAATTTCAGACGAGAACCTGTATACGGTCAATCGTACTCATCTGATCGGTCAGGCGTTGTCTTTGTGCGGGGGCGCGAATATATTTGCTGAAGTCTCGACCCAGGTTCCACTGGTGAGCCAAGAGTCGGTGCTCAGCGCTAATCCTGCCGTCATATTCTATACCCGCTTGCCAGGCGATAGAGACGGTGTCTGGGTCGGTCGTTGGTCTTCGATGTTGGTTGACGCACGCCTGATTGCCATCGATCCAAACGTCATTTCTCGCCCCAGTTTACGCATGTTAGACGGCGTCGAGTTGATCTGTAACGGTATCGTTGGGAATTAGTGGTTCAGTTGGCGTTGGACTAACTGTAAGATGTTTTGATAATCAGCTGATCTTGATTGGCATCAGTGTCAGCGTCAGGAGAAAATCATGGCCACGGACACAATATTGAACGACGAAGATCCGTTAGAAACTCAGGAATGGGTTGAAGCGATTCTCTCGGTACTCGAGACTCAAGGCGCTGATCGTGCCCAGTATTTGTTGCAGCGCCTGTCGAGCAAGATTACAGAAACTGGCGGCCAGTTGCCCTACGCCATCAATACCCCCTATCGCAACACCATTCCTGTTGCTAATGAAGCGCGCATGCCTGGCGACTTGTTTATGGAGCGGGGTATACGCTCACTCATTCGTTGGAACGCTATGGCGATGGTGATGCGAGCCAACTTGGGAGATAGCACTTTAGGTGGTCACATCTCCAGTTTTCAATCGAGCGCGACCCTGTACGATGTGGGTTTTAACTATTTTTTCCGTGCCAGAAACGCAGACCACAAGGGTGACCTGTTGTATATCCAGGGTCACAGTGCACCAGGCATTTATGCCAGGTCATACCTTGAGGGTCGCTTGAATGAGGAGCAGCTGGATAAATTTCGCCAGGAAGTTGATGGCGATGGCTTGTCGTCGTACCCGCATCCTTGGTTGATGCCGGAGTACTGGCAATTTCCCACAGTTTCCATGGGCTTGGGTCCTCTACAGGCGATCTATCAGGCCCATGTTATGAAATACCTGAGCCAACGAGGCTTGTCTGATGCGGGTGACCGCAAGGTCTGGTGTTTTGTTGGTGATGGTGAGATGGACGAGCCAGAATCACAAGGTGCCATTGCTCTGGCGGGCCGGGAAAATCTCGACAATTTGATTTTTGTGATCAATTGCAATCTCCAGCGCCTTGATGGCCCAGTGCGCGGCAATGGCAAAATCATTCAAGAGCTCGAGGGGGTTTTTCGCGGCGCCGGCTGGAATGTTATTAAGGTGGTGTGGGGACGTCTCTGGGACCCGCTGTTGAAAAAAGATAAGTCGGGCCTGCTGCAGCAGCGAATGGACGAGGCTGTGGATGGCGAGTACCAAAATTATAAGAGCCACGACGGTGCTTATACCCGCGAGCATTTTTTCGGTAAATACCCCGAGTTGCTGAAAATGGTCGAAGATATGACCGATGAAGATATCTATCGCCTGAATCGTGGTGGCCATGATCCCTATAAGGTGTTCGCGGCTTACGCGGCTGCTACCAAACACAAGGGTCAACCTACGGTGATTCTTGCCAAGACCGTCAAGGGTTACGGCTTAGGCCTCGCCGGTGAAGCGCAAAATATTTCGCATTCAGTCAAAAAATTGGATATTGAAGCGCTGAAGAAATTTAGAGATCGCTTTGATATTCCCCTGCCCGACGCTGAGTTGGAGAAGGTTCCCTACTATCGACCACCCGCTGACAGCGCTGAGATGCGCTATCTTCGCGATCGTCGAGAGGCCCTTGGCGGCTCATTGCCAAGCCGCAACCCAGAATTCGAAGCATTGGAAGTGCCAAGCTTGAGTTCGCTCGAGGCGGTGACGAAGGGTACCGGCAAGCGTGAAATTTCAACTACGATGGCCTTTGTTCGGATTCTCTCGAGTTTGATCAAAGACAAGCACATCGGCCAGCGGATTGTGCCAATCGTGCCTGATGAAGCCCGAACATTTGGCATGGAAGGGATGTTTCGCCAACTGGGAATCTATTCGTCGGTGGGCCAATTGTATGAGCCCACTGACACCGGTCAGGTGATGTATTACCGTGAGACGAAAGATGGTCAGGTGATGGAGGAGGGGATCAATGAAGGCGGCGCCTTCGCTGCCTGGTTGGCAGCGGCAACGTCCTATACTAATAATGACTGTCCGCTGGTGCCGTTCTATGTCTTTTATTCCATGTTCGGCTTTCAGCGAGTAGGAGACTTGTGTTGGGCAGCAGGAGATCTGCAGGCTCGAGGTTTTCTGATCGGTGCAACCTCCGGACGAACAACTCTGAACGGCGAAGGTTTGCAGCATCAGGATGGGCACAGTCATATTTTGGCGGGCACGGTACCTAATTGTGTCACGTACGACCCGACCTATGCTTATGAGCTGGCCGTGATTATTCAGCATGGTTTGGAAGAGATGTATGTTAAAAAATTGGCCAAGTACTATTACATTACTGTGATGAATGAGAACTATGCCCAGCCTACCATGCCCGCAGGATGTGAGGAGGGCATTATCAAGGGTCTGTATCGACTGCAGGGTAATATTAAAAAGACCAGCAAGAAGGCGGTACAGCTACTCGGATCAGGTACGATCCTCAGGGAGGTCATTGCCGCCGCCGAGCTACTCAAGCAGGAATTCGATATTGATTCAGATGTTTGGAGTGCAACCAGCTTCAATGAGCTGCGACGCGAAGGCCTGGCAACGGCGCGTTGGAATATGCTGCATCCAGAAGAGCAGCCACGCATCAGTTATGTGGAGCAGTGTTTGGGTGGGGCCAAAGGGCCAGTTATCGCATCGACGGATTATGTGAAGAGTTACGCCGATCAGATCCGTGAGTTCGTTCCTGCCCACTATTCGGTGCTGGGTACCGACGGTTTTGGGCGGAGCGATTCCCGAGAGCGGCTTCGGCACTTCTTTGAGGTCGACCGGTATTTTGTTGTAATTGCCGCCTTGAGCGCGCTGGTCAATGAAAATTTGCTGCCATCCTCGGTCGTGAGTGATGCCATCAAAAAATTCAATATCAACCCAGAAAAACCTAATCCGGCTGTTTCATAGGAACTCCAAGACATGACGATTCAAGTGACAGTTCCTGATGTAGGGGAGGCCGGTGAGGTCGAAGTCATTGAGGTGCTGGTGGCAGTGGGTGATATCGTCCGTAAAGATGATTCGCTGGTGGTGCTTGAGTCAGACAAAGCCAGTATGGAGATTCCATCACCCTATGCGGGCAAAGTGGTCACCATCGCCGTGAAGGAAGGTGACTCAGTCGAAGAAGGGTCGCTTATCGTTGAGCTGGATGTTGAAACGGCTACCGATGTCGACGCGAGTGCAGCGACAAGTGCTGCGACGAATGTGAAGGCTGCGGCCGAAACGCCCAGTAAAAGTTTATCGGTCGAGCCGCCAGCGCCCGTGACATCACCGGCAGCAGCAAAGGCCAAGAGTGCTGAAACAACTGCTGACATTGCAGCTGACATTCCAGCTGAAGTACCACCTGAAGTACCACCTGAAGTACCAACTAAAGTACCGGCAACAACCCCAGACAGCGGCGAGTCGCTGGAGCAGTTAGTGGTCGTGCCTGATGTAGGTGATGCCGGCGAGGTCACGGTGACTGAGTTGCTGGTCAAGTTAGGGGATGTGGTTGCCGCGGATGATTCTATTCTCGTGCTTGAATCTGATAAGGCCAGTATGGAAATTCCGTCGCCCTTTGCCGGTGAAGTGGTTGAGATATTGGTTGTAGACGGCTCTGTGGTGAGTGAGGGTGACCCCCTGATCAAACTTCGGACCACGCAGCATGTGCTTGCCGCCACAGTTCAGTCAGGTGACGAGCAGGCGGCAGTGCCCGTCGGTGCTGCCACTGACGCTGGCAAAGTTGTTGAAAAGGTTGTTGAAAAGGTTGTTGAAAAGGCGGCTGAACCGGCTGGCGAGAAGCTTGTCAGGCACGCCGCTATTGTTCCAGCCGCTGAGGCGGTGAGTGACGAGAAAATACACGCCGGGCCCGCTGTTCGAAAACAGGCCCGAGAATATGGCGTGAACCTGGCCCAATTGACCGGTACCGGACAGAAGGGTCGAATACTCAAGGAAGACGTTCAGGCGTACGTCAAGGAGCAGCTTCAGTCTCGAACAGGCGTTCAAGCTAAATCTGAAATCATGACCACCGGTAGTGGCATACCTCCGATACCCCTGATTGATTTTAGTAAGTTCGGTGAGATCGAACTGAGACCCTTATCTAGAGTCCGACGGAGTAGCGCCCGTAACCTGCATCGCAGTTGGTTGAATGTAGCCCATGTCACCCAGTTTGATGCAGCGGATATCACTGACCTTGAGGTCTTCCGTAAAGCGCAAAACCTGGAGCTAGCCGGAGCCGGTGACAAGCTGACGCCATTGGCGTTTCTGATCAAGGCATGTGTCCACGCACTGATCAAGTACCCGCAGTTTAATTCTTCGATCGATCCGGACTATCAACACCTGACCCTGAAGAAATATTACAACATTGGTATTGCTGTGGAGACCCCCGATGGCTTGGTGGTGCCGGTTGTAGTAGATGCGGACAAGAAGGGGGTGGTTGAGTTGGCGCGAGAGTCGGCGCGCCTGGCCGGCCAGGCGCGAGATAAGAAGCTGCCCTTGGATGCCATGCAAGGCGCAACATTTACCATCTCCAGTCTCGGTGGTATCGGCGGAACCGCATTTACGCCTATCGTCAATGCACCTGAGGTGGCGATTTTGGGCGTTTCTCGTTCGTCAATGGAGCCGGTTTGGGACGGTCAAGCATTTGTGCCGCGGATGCTGTTGCCCCTTTCGCTATCGTATGATCATCGGGCGATCGATGGCGCTGAAGCGGCCAGATTTACCCATTATCTGACCCAGGTGTTAGGCGATATGCGCCGACTGATCCTTTAGGCTTGAGGCTGTCTGGGTGATACTGACAGCCTGGCTTAAGCCTGTTCAGATGAGATCTTTCTGCCAGAGCACTTCATTGACACCTTGGCTTTTTGCCGTGTAGCGCGCGGCAACAAACAGGTAGTCTGACAGCCGATTTAGATATTTCAGACCTTCTTCGTTGATGGTCGTATCAAGCGCGAGCGTGACGATGTCGCGTTCAGCTCGACGACAGATACTCCGAGCCATATGAAAGGTTGCGATCAAGCGTGAACCACCTGGGAGTATGAAATTCTCCAATGGTGCGAGGTCGGCATTCAGTTCGTCTAAGCGAATCTCAATGTCCGTCACATGCTTGGCTGCGATAATGCGAAAATCTGGAATCGACAACTCGCCGCCTAGGTCGAAGATTCGGTGTTGGCTGTAACGCAAAAATTCACCAATCGGCTGAATCCCCGCATGTTGTTGGTCAATAATCTCTTCAATCAACAAGCCGAGGATGCTGTTAAGTTCGTCGACGCTGCCCATCGCTTGTACGCGCGGTGCATTCTTTTTAACTCGATTGCCGTCGCCCAGCCCTGTTTCACCAAGATCTCCTGTGCGCGTATAAATTTTGCTGAGGCGTTTCCCCATGGGTTGTTTTCTCCTTTAGGGTGTCAGGTGTTTAACTAGTATTTTGTCAGACTCGAAAGCGTTGTCTAAATTCTGTTGAGCGGTGCGGATAATGACCTGAACGTTTGGTGGCCCAGAGTGGGCCTCGCTGGCACAAATGCTCATGCCGATGTTGGCGGGTAAATAACCCACGGGCGTATTATAACTTTTCAGGTTCACCCCATCGTAAATGCGTTGGTAGGACTGTGCGCTGCATTGCTCGATAGACGGTTGAATCAGCACGAGCGCAAATCGACCTGGCTCGAAATAAGTGACAATATCCATAGGTCTGACGAGTTGCTGAATTTTTTTGGATACGGCAATAATTAACTGATCGGCCATTTTTTGGTCATATTGAGCGATGACATCCGGGTAGTTTTCAACGCTGACCATCAAAAAGCAGACCGCGCCACCCCGGGATTCAATCTGTCGAACGCTATCACTGAGGGCCTGCTCAGCAAGGCGACGATTGCCCAGTCCCGTGAGGGGATCAATCAATTGATTTTGCTCCAAGACAGTACAACGGGTCTGCAAATCTCGTGTCTCGGTCGTCAGATTATTGATGGTAGATGCGGCCCTGGCGCCAGCCTTAATTTGCTGGGCCAGCATACGCAGTTGTTCTGGTTGGTCATCAACCGGGATAAAAGCATCAACACAAGCTTCAAGACCATTCAGTACCGCTGCGTTTGGATGTTTACCGACGATAATGAGATAGCTAAAATGCTGCCGGTCCGCATTGATCTCTTGAATAGCCTCCGCGATTTCAATGTCGCTCATGTCGTCGAGGGGGCTTTGGATGATGATGACGTGGGCTGGGTTTTCTTCCAGGCCCTGGAGTGCCTTTACTGCGCCCTTGTAGACCTGTTTGGCGCTACAGTCAGTGAGAGCATCCGCAAACAGATGCTCGTCTGATTCGCGATTGAGGATAATGGCCACTGGTTGTTTTAACATGGTTGCGACCGCTCGAATCTATTCTGATATGCTGGAATGTAGGAGCGGTCATTGTAGATAACTTGGAGGTAAATAGACATGCCATCTTTTGACGCTGTATCGGAAGTGGATTTACAGGAAGTGAATAACGCGGTGGATCAAGCCAATCGTGAGCTTTCGACTCGATTCGACTTCAAGGGTGTTAATGCTAGATTTGAGCGTAAGGACAACGAGGTGACCATGACTGCCGAGGCTGATATTCAGTTAGAGCAGATGTTGGACATACTCCGCTCCAAGCTGATCGCCCGGAAGGTTGATGTCAAGGTGCTGGAAGTCAAGGACCGGACGGCTAGAGGCAAATTGCTTCACCAGGTTGTCTTGGTCAAGCAGGGCATCGACATCGATCTTGCTCGAAAAATAGTCAAGTTGATCAAAGATCGAAAAATGAAGGTGCAAGCGGCTATTCAGGGTGAGAAAGTCCGGGTGACTGGTAAAAAGCGCGATGATCTGCAACAGGTGATGGCGTTATTGCGTGAAAACGAGCTAGAAATGCCGCTGCAATTTGATAATTACAGAGAGTAGCCGAGCGACAGTTCATATGAGCCTAATTGACAGCCAAGAACGCAGTTTCCGGCGTGGATAAACCGAGCCCTCAACAAAGCCATTTTGGTGATCCGCAGCTTAGTTGGCGTGAGGTGATCTCGATCTATCGCAATCCCCGTGTGATAGCCATGGCCTTTTTGGGATTTTCTGGCGGCCTGCCGTTCCTGCTGGTTTTTTCCACACTGAGCGCCTGGTTGCGAGAGGCGGAGGTCAGCCGATCAACCATTGGCTTTTTTGCCTGGGTCGGTATTACCTATTCTATTAAGGTTTTTTGGGCGCCGGTGGTGGATCGTCTGCGACTTCCCGTGATCGGTGCTTTGGGCCGGCGACGTTCTTGGATTTTGGTTGCCCAGGTTGGTATCGCGCTGGGGTTGCTGGGCATGTCGATGATCGGTGCCCAGGATTTGCTGCTGTTGTCAGTGTTTGCCGTGCTGGTAGCATTTTCGTCGGCGACCCAGGATATTGCCATCGATGCCTATCGTATTGAGGCGGTGGCTGATCGTTATCAGGGTGCCATGTCGGCGGCATATATTTTCGGCTATCGCGTGGCCTTGCTAGTGGCCGGTGCAGGTGCATTTTATCTGGCGGAGTATCTGGGCTGGACTCTGGCTTACCAGGTGATGGCTGGGTTGATGCTGATTGGTATCATCACAGTGTTGTTCATCCGGGAGCCGGCGGCGAGCGGCATGGTAGAGCAGATTGCTGACGATCAGATCGTCAGGGCGTATCTGGCGAAACGCGGGTATTTGCCGCTCAGAGTCCAGGGCACCCTGACCTGGTTCTTGTCTGCAGTGGTTTTTCCCTTTGTCGATTTTTTTAAACGCAACGGACGTTTTGGGCTGGTTGTTCTGCTCTTTATCGCTGTTTTTCGCCTAAGTGATATTGCCATGGGGATCATGGCGAATCCCTTTTATCTGGATATGGGCTACAGCAAAACGGATATCGCTAACGTGGCCAAGGTGTTTGGCTTTTTTATGACCATTGCGGGTTCAGCGCTCTGTGGTGTGCTGGTGGTCAAGTGGGGCATATTGCGGCCGCTGCTGATGGGCGCGGTGGCCGTGGCTGTGACCAATTTGTTGTTTGCGCTGCTGTCGACGCTTGAGCCCAGTTTGACCGGCTTGGCGATCGTGATCAGCGCGGATAATATCAGTGGCGGGTTTGCTGCCACGGCATTTATTGCCTACCTCTCCAGCCTCACTAATCGCGCCTATACAGCCACTCAGTATGCGCTCTTCAGCTCCCTGATGACCTTGCCGGGCAAGTTTATCAGCGGTTTCTCAGGGGTTATCGTCGACGGCTGGGGTTACCTGCCCTTTTTCATTTTCGCCAGCGTGATCGGAATTCCGGCTATTTTGTTGGTGATACTACTGATTAGGCGCGATAAGGCGTCATCGGCCACTCAGTAAATTCGCAGGACTGTCAGCCCCTATGGCTGCCACTGGTAAGTCCGCAAACTCACTCGATGATTGGCAACGGCGACACCCTCGTTGGCTAAGTGCTGATATTGGCGGGTAGGATTCGGATTGGATATCTCGCCCCGGCTATTTACCACTCGATGCCAAGGCAGACGAGTCTCTGCGGGCAGTCGAGCGAGTATACGGCCTACAAGCCGGGCTTGTTGAGGCAGCCCGGCAAGGCGAGCGATTTGTCCGTAGGTGGCGACCCTTCCGGCAGGAATGCTGGCAACCAGCTGCCAGACTAGTGCTTCAAGCTGTGTTGTTGGCGTCATCTGCTTGTTTGTCACAGTCTTAAGTTACCTCTGCGTGACGGAAGATGAAAATATATTTGGGCTGTCGGGTTGACTCTCAACAATTCGCCCATATTATTAGCACTCCAAAAGGGAGAGTGCTAATAAATCGCCCCGCGCCACAGAAATAGTGGGTTTGCCATCATGCTAACAGTCTGTTTGATCAGGGCTGTTTGACCAGAATGGTTCAGGCCTGGCATCAGCTCTGGTGCGTACAAGGCGATAGTTTAGTTATTTTTATATTGTTCCACAAATAGCAGTGCTGGTTCGGCGCGCGCTATTTGATCCAGAAATGGGAGAAATGAATGAATATCCGTCCATTGCAAGATCGTGTGGTTGTCCGCCGCATGGAAGAAGAAACCAAATCAGCCGGCGGGATTGTGTTGCCAGGTTCAGCTACAGAAAAGCCATCCAGGGGCGAAGTCCTTGCGGTCGGTCCAGGTAAGAAGAAGGAAGATGGCGGTCTCGTGCCCGTAGACTTGAAAGCAGGCGACAAGGTTCTCTTCGGTCAGTACTCCGGCAGCACCGTGAAAGTTGATGGGGAAGAGCTCCTTATCATGAGTGAAAGCGAAGTGTTTGGCGTAATCGAGTAAGACGACCAGCATTAACCATCCAAGATATTGAGGAATTAAGAATATGACAGCTAAAGACGTAAAATTCGGTGATTCTGCGCGTCAACGCATGCTGGCTGGTGTGAACTTGCTGGCCGACGCTGTAAAGGTCACGCTAGGTCCCAAAGGCCGAAATGTCGTTCTCGACAAGTCTTTTGGAGCACCCACAGTGACCAAAGACGGTGTTTCTGTTGCGAAAGAAATTGAGTTGAAAGACAAGTTTGAAAACATGGGCGCCCAGATGGTCAAGGAAGTTGCTTCTCAGACTTCTGATGTTGCCGGTGACGGAACAACCACAGCGACAGTGCTGGCCCAAGCTATTCTGAACGAAGGCTTGAAATCAGTGGCTGCCGGTATGAACCCAATGGACCTCAAGCGCGGCATCGACAAGGCTGTGGCAGTTGCCGTAGCTGAAATCAAGAAGCTGGCCGTACCTTGCAGTGATAGCAAGACCATCGCCCAGGTCGGTAGCGTTTCAGCCAACAGTGACACTCAAGTCGGTGACATCATTGCTGAAGCTATGGACAAGGTTGGTAAGGAAGGCGTGATCACGGTTGAAGAAGGCACCGGCCTGGAAAACGAGCTAGACGTCGTCGAAGGCATGCAGTTTGATCGTGGCTACCTTTCGCCCTACTTCATCAATAATCAGGAAAGCATGAGCGCCGAACTGGAAGAGCCTTATATCCTGTTATTTGATAAGAAAATCTCTAACATCCGTGACATGTTGCCAATTCTGGAAGCCGTTGCCAAATCAGGCAAGCCGTTACTGGTTATTGCTGAAGACGTTGAAGGCGAAGCATTAGCCACGTTGGTTGTGAACAACATGCGCGGTATCGTGAAAGTGGCTGCTGCCAAGGCACCAGGTTTTGGCGATCGTCGTAAGGAAATGCTGCAGGACATCGCTATTTTGACCGGTGGGACTGTGATTTCTGAAGAAGTGGGTTTGTCGCTGGAAAGCGCCACCATTGATGACCTTGGTCAAGCCAAGCGTGTCAGCCTGACAAAAGAAGCCACCACGTTGGTTGATGGCGCTGGCGTTTCTGCCGACATCGAAGCGCGAGTTAATCAGATCCGTACTCAAATCGAAGACACTTCTTCTGATTACGATCGTGAGAAGTTGCAAGAACGCGTAGCCAAGTTGGCCGGCGGTGTTGCAGTGATCAAGGTTGGCGCGGCGACTGAAGTCGAAATGAAAGAGAAGAAAGCTCGAGTCGAGGATGCTCTGCACTCAACCCGCGCGGCTGTTGAAGAAGGCATCGTTCCTGGCGGTGGTGTTGCATTGATTCGTGCAATGCAGGTTCTGGAAGGTATGAAGGGCGACAATGAAGATCAAACTGTTGGCATCAATCTGCTACGTCGTGCCATGGAAGCGCCTATGCGTCAGATCGTCACTAACGCCGGTGCGGAAGCGTCAGTAGTGGTTGACAAAGTTAAGAGCCTGAAAGGTTCTGAAGGCTATAATGCAGCGAGCGGTGAATACGGCGACATGATCAAATTCGGTCTGCCAGATCCCGCGAAAGTCACGCGTACAGCGCTTCAAGCAGCCGCGTCAGTGGCCGGTTTGATGATCACCACTGAATGCATGATCAGCGACATCGTCGAAGAAGGCGGTGCTGGTGGTATGCCAGACATGGGTGGCATGGGTGGTATGGGTGGTATGGGTGGTATGGGCGGCATGATGTAAAACTGCTCTGTTACAGGCGCCACCTAGGTGCGCGCCTGGTTCCCAAATAAAAAAGCCTCGCGATTGCGGGGTTTTTTTTTGCCTTTTAGTAACAGAATTGATGGATGTTGAGGCTGTCATTGATGCGCCACTGACGCTGTCGACGGGGGGGCAAGTTAGGCGGTGATGTCGGCCGGGCAAGTAAGGCCTGTTGATGCGTGATCATTTGTGGCGCCTAGTGGCGATGCAAAGTCGGCACGCTTGGTTTAGACTCTCAACTCGAATTTTAAACCATAAGCTGGAGAAGCAATGAAAGGCAGCGTCCATTACGAAACCCGCGGTCAAATCGCGTTACTGAGTATTGATAATCCACCTGTTAACCCCTTGAGCTCTGGGGTTCGTCAAGGCCTTGCCGACGGTGTGACTAAAGCCCTCGCTGATGACGACATCAAAGCGGTTGTCATAACCGGTATGCACAGAGCATTTATTGCCGGCGCCGATATCAGTGAATTCGGTGCTGCGGCGACTCAGGGTGTGAGTCTCGGCGAAGCCATGCGCCAGATGGAAACCAGTACTAAGCCGATTATCGCCGCGATTAATGGCACAGCCTTTGGCGGCGGATTAGAAGTTGCTCTATGTTGTGACTATCGAATTGCGTCACCCACTGCGCCACTAGGACTGCCTGAAGTCAAGCTGGGCTTGCTGCCGGGTGCTGGTGGTACCCAGCGTTTACCACGATTGATTGGTGCCGAAGCTGCGATCCAGGCCATTGTTTCTGGCGCGCCGATCATGGCGCCTGCGGCATTAAAGCTAGGTATCATTGATCGCGTGGCCGAAGGAAACATTGTCGACGCAGGTATCGCCTATGCGGAAGAGATAGTCGCCGCCGGTGGCGCGACCCGCAAGATCAGAGATTTAGAGGATGTCATCAGCAAGGATCGTGGAAATACTGCGGTGTTTGAGAAGGCGCGAGCTCAACTTAACAAGACTCATCGTAATCAGTTCGCACCAGAACAAATTGTGAAATGCGTAGAAGCCGCTGTCAATGCCAAGACCTTCGATGAGGGTATGGCTGCCGAGGGCAAGTTCTTTGCCGAATGCATGAAAGATCCGCAGCGGGAGGCGTTAATTCATATTTTCTTCGCCGAAAGAGCCGCGAATAAGATTCCCGGTCTGGGGAAGGACATGCCGCTGATCGAGATCAATAAGGGTTCTGTGATTGGTGCTGGCACCATGGGTGGCGGTATCGTCATGTGTTTCGCCAATGCCGGCATTCCTGTGCGAATGTATGATAACGATGCGGCGAATTTGCAGCGTGGCCTCAAGGTGATCGAGGGCAACTATGCGCGCACTGTGTCCAAGGGGCGTCTGTCACAGGCAGATATGGACAAGCGCATGGCGCTGATTACGCCGACCGAAAATTTTGATGACCTAGGCGATGGCGATATCGTGATTGAAGCCGTCTATGAAAATCTGGATTTGAAGAAAGAGATCTTCGGCAAGCTCGACAAAGTGATGAAGCCCGGTGCTATCCTGGCGACTAATACCTCTGGTCTGGACGTTGACGCGATTGCGGCCATGACGACTCGTCCGGATCATGTTTGCGGCATGCACTTTTTCAGTCCAGCTAATGTTATGCGCCTGCTTGAGGTTGTTCGAGGTAAGGATTCATCACCTGCTGTGCTGGGTACCGCCATGGCGCTGGGTAAGCGTCTGGGTAAGGTGTCTGTAGTTGCCGGCAATTGCCCGGGTTTTATTGGTAACAGAATGCTCGGTGGTTACACCCGCCAGGCCAGTATGATGATTCTTGAAGGCGCAACACCCGCTCAGGTCGATAAAGTGATCT
>Ga0115567_10004192_pt1 | contig 14095 bp, 14 predicted proteins | sample COGITO_mtgs_1204_2_FD_88679 | JGI IMG/M metagenome (GOLD analysis project Ga0115567, IMG submission 88679) | Pelagic marine microbial communities from North Sea - COGITO_mtgs_120412 | ecosystem: Environmental > Aquatic > Marine > Epipelagic | place: Germany:Helgoland, sampling site Kabeltonne...
CTCTACACAGATTTAAATACACAGATTGCAGAGGCGTTTGCATCAGATTATATTCCGTTTGAAAACAACGGCCAAATTATAACAGGTTTGTATGAAACAAACGTAACTCCTTTTTCTCACGGGCCTAATGATACCTTGGCCAATATGGATCCCGATTATCTTACTGAAGTGGTAAAAGGCGCTTTGGGTGCGACATTGCATTTTGCCGATGCAAGGGAGACTTTAGGTGTTACAGATGGTACATTGTTAGCCGATAGTATTGTGATCTATCCTAATCCGTCAAAAGGGAAGGTTAATTTAAAAACCTCATTTAATACCTCTTATGCTTTGCAAGTTGTTGACGTGCTTGGTCGAGAAGTTTATACTGGAAAGTTCGATAGTGAGAACACGACACTGGATTTAAGTGAAATGGCAGAAGGTACTTATCTAGCTATTTTTAAAGCTGAAGGCGCTACCGTGACTAAAAAGATCGTTTTAAAGTAGACTTAGTTTCTATTTTACAACAAATAAAGCAAACCGAAGATTTAACCCAAATTTAAATATTCGGTTTTTAAAAGCTACCACAAACTTTGTACCTTGCAATAAACAAACTTTTGCATGTCAAAAAACCTACAAGACTACCGTAAATCTTACGAAAAAGGAGAACTCACTTTATCTAGTGTTACGTCAGATCCTTTTGAACAATTTGAAAGTTGGTTTACTGCTGCTGAAAAAAGCGGTACTGTAGAAGAAATCAATGCCATGACCTTGAGTACGGCAGATGCACAAGGATTTCCAAGAGGTCGTGTTGTTTTGTTAAAAGAATTTACTACAGAAGGATTTATCTTCTACACCAACTACGGAAGCGAGAAAGGGACAGCCATTGCAGCTAATAATAAAGTGTGTATTTCTTTTTTCTGGCCTGCGCTTGAGCAACAGATCATTATTAAAGGAACTGCTGAAAAAATTTCAGTAGAAAAATCTGAAAGCTATTTCAGTCAGCGTCCGCGTAAAAGTCAGTTAGGGGCTTTGGTGTCAGATCAATCAAGAACGATTGATGACCGGGAAACGTTAGAAAAAAAATTAGCAGCCCTAGAAGAACAATTTGAGGGAAGAGAAGTTCCCAAGCCTGCCAATTGGGGTGGCTACCTTATAAAACCTAGCAACTTTGAATTTTGGCAAGGACGACGAAGCAGGTTGCACGATCGTGTTGTTTATGAAAAAGAGGATGCATCATGGTCTTTAAAGAGGCTTCAACCTTAAAAAATAATTAAATAATTTAAGTAAAAAAGGTATGTCTATAGACTCGTTTTTTATTCCAGAAAAATCCGAAACAGATACAAATCAACCAAAAAAGAATACAAAGATGAAAACATTATACATGGTGCGTCACGCAAAATCATCGTGGAAACATGATGTTATAGATCACCAAAGGCCCTTAAAAGGGCGAGGTAAAAGAGATGGTGCGCTGGTGTCAGAACACGTCGCAGGTTTCATAGAATCACCAGAAAAAATGATAAGTAGTGACGCCGTACGTGCCTTATCGACCGCCCAGTATTTTAAAGAATCATTTAAAATTAGTGATGAAGATTTTTCTACCAATCACGAATTATATGATTTTAGTGGTCAGAATGTAATGAAGGTAATTAAAGAACTGGATGATGATCTTGAAAAGGTAATGATTGTTGGTCATAATCATGCTTTCACATCTATTGTTAATATGTTGGGAAACGAGTATATTGACAACTTACCCACTTGTGGTTTTGTGATCATCGAATTCAAAGTAAATTCATGGAGTGCCATTTCCACTGGGAAAACAACAGAAATGGTATTCCCTAGAGACCTTAAAAATGGCTAAACTAAAAAGCAACCCTACTATCATAGAAAATAAATACCACAATCGTGAATTGAGCTGGTTACAGTTTAATGACCGCGTACTGCAAGAAGCAGAAGACAAAACGACGCCCTTAATAGAAAGGCTTCGTTTTTTAGGTATTTTTTCTAACAACCTGGATGAATTTTTTAAAGTACGTTACGCGACTATAAAACGTATTGCAGAAGCTGGGAAGGGTGGTCGAAGCTTTCTGGGTGGTTCTTCAGCCACAGAGTTAATGGAGGAAATCACCAATATCGTAATAGAACAGCAAAAAACAAGTCTTACTATTTTAAGTAAAATTGAGGAAGAGCTTCAGAAAGAACACATCTACATGATAGATGAGACTGAAGTGACCGAAGCCCATAGTAAATTTATTTCAGATTACTTTATTCAAAAAGTAAGTCCGGCGCTAGTTACTATTATGATTGGCGAGCTAGAACGGTTTCCAGAATTAAAAGATAGTGCCGCCTACCTCGCGGTAAAAATGACCATGTCGAAGGAGGACGAGATCTTTAAGACGAAAAAAAACTACGCCTTAATTGAAATCCCTAAAAGCATAGATCGCTTTGTTGTATTGCCCAACGATGGAGAAAAACAATACATCATCATTCTTGATGACCTTATACGGTATTGCCTGCATAATATCTTTAGTATTTTTAAATACACCAAGATTACGGCACATATGATCAAGATTACACGGGATGCCGAGTTGGATATTGAGAGTGACCTAAGTAAGAGTTTTATAGATAAAATATCCAAAAGCGTAAAAAATCGAAGTGCAGGAGACCCGGTTCGTTTTGTCTATGACAACAGTATTGATGAAGAAACCTTAAAATTTCTCATGGGTAAAATGGGCATTGATAATACAGATAGTATTATCCCAGGTGGTAGGTACCACAACCGACGTGATTATATGAGTTTTCCCAGCTTAGGAAGAACCGATTTACTCTATAAAAAAATTGAGCCATTGCCTATAAAAGGGCTCAGTTTACAAGGAAGTTTACTCGATAAAATAGCCGAAAAGGATTATTTGTTATATGCGCCCTACCAGACTTTTTCCTATGTTGTTAAATTTCTTCGGGAAGCAGCTTTAGATCCAACGGTATTGGCAATAAAAATTACCATTTATCGGCTTGCAGAAATTTCACACATTGCAAGTTCGCTTATCAATGCTGCTAAAAATGGCAAAGAGGTAACGGTACAAATTGAATTGCAAGCCAGATTTGATGAGGCTGCAAACATTCAGTATGCCGAGCAAATGCAAAGTGAAGGTGTACGACTTATTTTTGGTGTTTCTGGTTTAAAAGTGCACTGTAAGGCTTGTTTGGTCGAACGTGAAGAAAATAAAAAGATTAAACGGTACGCCTTTGTAAGTACAGGTAATTTTAATGAAAGTACGGCCCGTATCTATACCGATTATACGTTGTTTACAAGCAATCAAAAAATATGTAAAGAAATAAATAGAGTGTTCGATTTTTTTGAAGTAAACTATAAAATTAAAAAATACCGCCATCTCATCGTATCTCCCCATTACACCCGTAATGCGCTATATCATTTAATAGATGATGAGATCATGAATAATATAAATGGAAAGCAGAGCGGAATTAGATTAAAACTCAATAGCCTCTCTGATCTTAAAATGATCGATAAGCTCTATGCTGCCAGTAGGGCAGGAGTTAAGATAAAACTGATTGTTCGTGGTATTTGCTGTTTGATACCGGGTGTTAAGAACATGAGTGAGAACATTGAAGTGATTAGTATTGTAGATAAATTTTTAGAACATCCACGGGTTTTTATTTTTGAAAATGGTGGCGAGCCAAAAATTTATATTTCTTCTGCCGATTTTATGGGCAGGAACTTAGATAATCGGGTTGAGATTTCATGCCCTATTTACGATGAAGATATTAAACAAGTGATAACCGATACGTTCGATATTTCTTGGAATGATAATGTAAAAGCTAGAAAACTTTCTATAAAACAAGACAATGCATATCGAAAAAATAACAAAGCGAAAGTACGTTCGCAGTTTAAAACGTACGATTATTTTAAACTTCAAATAAAAGACTGATTTGCTGAAAATTGAAAAATATGCTGCGATTGATATTGGTTCTAATGCCATACGGTTATTGATTGCTACGGTTATAGAAAAAGAAGGATTTCCACCCCAATTTAAGAAAACGTCGTTGGTGCGGGTACCTATTCGTCTTGGAGCCGATGTTTTTTTAGAAGATAAAATTTCAGAAGAAAATTATTTACGGATGGTAGATGCCATGAATGCCTTTCGGCTCATCATGGGAACCCATAAAGTGATAAACTATCGTGCCTGCGCAACATCTGCCATGCGGGAAGCTAAGAATGGAAAGGAAATAGCCAAAAGGTTACTGGAAGAAACGCAGATCGAAATACAGATTATCGATGGTAATGACGAGGCAGCCATTATTGCATCCACAGACTTAAAAGACCTTATTGGTGAGAACAAAGTATTTTTATATGTCGATGTTGGGGGAGGTAGTACCGAGTTTACTGTTTTTGCCAATGGTAAAAATGTAACGTCTCGATCTTTTCAGCTAGGTACAGTACGTATTATAAACGATATGGTACGCGAGAAAATGTGGGATGAAGTAAAGGACTGGATTCGTGGAAATACATCAGAATACCCAAAGGTAGAAGTGATCGGTTCTGGAGGAAACATCAATAGTATTTACAGATTTAGTGGTAACAAAATAGGCAAACCCCTTAGTTATTTCTTTATGACTAATTTTTATGAAAAAGTGCGTTCGTACACCTATCATGAACGTATTTTTGAGCTGCAAATGAACCCAGACAGGGCAGATGTGATCATACCGGCAACGCGAATTTATCTATCTGCTATGAAATGGTGCAAGGCGAAAAATATCTATGTGCCTAAAATAGGACTGGCAGATGGTATCGTAAAGAGCTTGTACAACGAGCGAAAGGCCGAAGAACTAGAGGTCCGATAACTTATTTTTCTTCTAAATAGGCTTTAAAAATTTTTCTAAATTTCTTCGGAAGTGGCAGTGAAGCAGCTATTTCTTTTTGGGTGATGGGATGCAAAAATGAAATGTTTGAAGCGTGTAAATAAAGCCCTTTTCCTTTTAGAAGTTGTTCAGGTTCACAATAGGTAGCATCTCCTAAGATTGGATTTCCAATAAAAAGCATGTGTTTTCTTAATTGGTGTCTTCGTCCTGTTTTAGGCACTAACTGAACTAGATTTAAATATTGAAACCGTTCTGAAATTTCTGTAGCCAAAATTTTATACTCAGACTTTGAGGTTTTAGCATCAATAGGCGCAGCTATCATTCCTTCTTTTTGCGTCATTCTGCCAATGGTAACGGCATGATATGTTTTGTCAATTTCTTTATTCTTAAATAGGGCATTTAATCCAAGTAGTGCTCCTTTTGTTTTACCTACAACAAGTAAACCACTAGTTGCGAAATCCAATCTATGAGCGGGCTGTGGTGCAAGAAGCGCATCGTCTTGAGTGCTAGGTTTTAAATTGGTAGGAAGCGCATTTACGATACTTTTAAACTTATTGCCACTTACAATAATGCCTGCTGGCTTTTCAATTATGGCTAAAAAATCATCCTCAAAGACTACTTTAAGATTGAAGTCGAGTGTTTTTTCTTTTGTTTCTGAAATGAAAGGCGTAAATACGATTTTTTCACCACCTTGAATGTAAGTTGCAGTTGAGGCCTCTTCGGCATTAATAGTAATGCTTCCTTTTTTAATTGCTTTTTTTAAAGCAGATTTTGTAGTAATGGTTGAAAAAACGGCAATACCATATTCTTGAAACCTTATTCTGTTTTCTAAAATAGGAACTATATGTATTTCAGATCTTGTAATTTGCGAGGTTTTAATTTTCGTTAAATAACTAGTCTTCATGCGCTAGTAGTATTTTATGCCTCTACAGGAATATATGTTTCCGCAGCAAGCTTTTTCTTTTTTATTTTCAATGCGCGACGCATTTGTTTTATAGTTTTGGTGCTGCCATCATGACTCCAGCCAGGAGGGCCAAAAACATACATAAATTTATGATACCAGCTCTTTGATTTTTTAGTATCGCTCCAGATATCAGAATATTCGTGTGTTAGTATTACCCAGAGGTTATAGGAATTTGGTGGTTTAGACACGCCGTACTCTATTTCTATATCCTCGTCCAGTTCTTTCCAGGTTCCGAAGATTTTATCAAAAATATTAAGAAATCCGCCATGATTTTTATCCATGTATTCTAGATTTTTTGCATGGTGTACTTGATGCATGGTATGCGTATTGAAAATTTTTTCGAGAAATCCAAGCTTTTTAATATAGGTGGTATGTAATTGAAACTGCCACAATGCTTCAATACCAAGACAAACCACAAGCATCTCTGGTGGGAAGCCAATAGCACAAATCCAAACGTAAAAAAGAGGTTTATAAAAAATCGTGAACCAACCGTTACGTACCGCAGTGCCCAAATTAAAATTATCTGAGGAATGATGTACAATATGCGCAGCCCATAAAAAGCGAACCATGTGGTTTTGCCTGTGGAACCAATAATAGCTGAAATCATCTAATAATTGGCATAAAATCCATACATACCAAGCATAGCCAAAGGATTCATACCCTAAAAAATTAGTGCGCACACCATCAATAATGGGGTTGCAAAGCTCGTACACCAAATTAAATAGTACGATAGCTGAAATCGTTTTGAGCAACGGAGCCAAGATCGTAGAACCAATACCCATAGATAGACTTGCAAGCAGATCTTTCGTGTGATATAATTCTTTTTTCTTATGTGTTTTACTGTACGTGAGCTCGAGCAATATGAGCGCTAAGAAACAAGGTACACCGTAAACTAAAGGGTTTGTAAAATCCATTTTTCTAGTTTTAAATTTATAAAATTTAGAAAAGGAAAAAGAAAGTTAAGGATCAAAAAACTAGCTATATACCTAAAAAAATCTTTAATGTGATACTACTTTCAATCCGACGATTGAAAAAATGAGAGTGGTGATAAAAAACAATCTCCAAAATGTAGCAGGCTCCTTAAATAGGAAAATACCAATGAACACGGTTCCTACAGCACCAATTCCTGTCCATACAGCATATGCAGTCCCTATGGGCAAGACTTGAGTAACTTTTATAAGAAGATACATGCTGATGGTCAGGCAAATTACAAAACCAATATACCAATAGGTAATTGCCACCCCCGTTGCTTCTTTTGCCTTACCTAGACATGCTGCAAAAGCAACTTCAAATAATCCTGCTATGATCAATAAAATCCAATTCATGATTATTGAAAACTATCCGTGTATTGATTCTTTTTTACTCAAATCTTTCATCACTTGCGCTTCAAAATCAAGAAGTTCTTGCCATTTTTTATCTACTTCCTTACGATCGCCGTATTGTCTTGCAAAACTAAGAAACATGGTATAATGATTCGCTTCGCTGACCATTAAGTTTCTATAAAATGTAGCCAGCTCTTTGTCTTCCAGCTGCTCACTCAACAATCTAAACCGTTCACAGCTTCTCGCTTCAATAAGTGCAGCATATAGTAAACGGTGAATTAGTTGATTTGTTCTACTTCCACCTTTTGGGAAAAATTGTATGATCTCGATAACATAATTATCTTTTCGGTCACGTCCCATCGTCCAACCACGAGCAATAATCCTATCATGAACCATTTTAAAATGGCTTATTTCTTCTTTTACTAGGGCTACCATCTCTTGGACTAACTCAGAGTATTCAGGGAAAGAAACGATTAAAGAAATAGCTGTGGACGCTGCTTTTTGCTCACAATAAGCGTGATCTGTAAGGATTTCTTCAATATTTTTCTCTACGATATTAACCCAGCGTGGGTCTGTAGGTAGTTTTAAACCGAGCATTTTAATGGTTCCTTCTTCTTTCATGATTAGTGTTGGTTTCAGTTAGATATCCAGATCAAATTCTTTGCGTAGTTTCTCTATCATGGGATTTTTTTCTTTTAGCTTCTGAAACTTTTCAATAGGCGTATACGCATATTTTTTTACAGAAGTCTCATTGACTTCAATGGAAAGATCAATGTCATAGTTTTGTAGTTTTTTCCGAAGAAAGCCTAACAATTCATACTTAGCACGTTCTACTTCTAATTTTATGGTGTTGTTGGGAAACTCTAGATGAATAAGTGATCCCTCTAATTTTGGAGTTCCCATGGTAAGGTGTGAGAGTAGATTATACTTTCCTTCTTCTTCTACTGTTGAAGTATATTCTTCCCAAGCCGCAACCATTTCACTTTCAGAAAAATCGTCTTTTGGGAGGTCTTTTTCATCAGGTTGTTTGGCAACTAGTTCTTTTTTAAGCTCTTGCTTTTTACGGATACTTTTTAACGATAGTGCAGAAACTTTGTCCGCATTGCGTTCGGCCATTAATTGTGGACGATCAATGACGCGTTCTTGTTTTGGTGCGTCTTTAGTTTGGATTTCAGGTTTTTCGGTTTCGTCAGCATTTTTCTTGGCTACTGGTTGTAGTTCGGGTTGTTTGTAGCTTTCCAGATTTTCTTCTGCAACCGCTGTATGTGTTACTACCGCTTGTTTTTCTACTACAGAAACATCTGAAGTCTCTCTTGGTGTCGCAACTACTTCTTTAAAGTGGGAGGGAGGAAGTACAAAGCGTTCTGACTTTAGACTAGACTTTTTTTTTTCGCCTTTAGCCGTAAGGGAGGCTAATTGCAACAAGCATAATTCTACCAGTAGTCTTTGATTGCGACTGCTCTTGTATTTGAGGTCGCAGCTATTGGCAATTTCGATGGCTTCCACCAGAAATTCATGTCCTGTTTTTTGTGACTGTTCAAAATACATTGTTTTTACTTGTTCACCAACTTCAAGCAACGCGATGGTTTCTTGATTTTTACAAACCAATAAATCTCTAAAGTGTGAAGCGAGCCCCATTATAAAGTGATGCCCATCAAACCCTTTGGAAAGAATGTCGTTAAATGAAAGTAATACTTGAGGGATGTTATTTTCTAAAAGAAGGTCTGTAACCTGAAAATAGTAGGTGTAATCAAGCACATTCAGATTTTCGGTAACGGCTTCCCTGGTTAATTTAGCGCCACTAAAACTTACTACTCTATCAAATATAGAAAGTGCATCTCTCAAAGCGCCGTCTGCTTTTTGGGCAATGATGTGCAATGCGTCGTCTTCTGCTTCAATGCCTTCTTGCCTAGCGACATCTGCCAAGTGCCCTTTAATATCCTGTACTGTTATCCTTCTAAAATCGAATATTTGGCATCGGGAAAGGATGGTAGGGATTATTTTATGCTTTTCGGTTGTTGCTAAAATAAAAATAGCGTGCTTGGGCGGCTCTTCGAGTGTTTTTAAAAACGCATTAAAAGCTGCGGAAGAAAGCATATGTACCTCATCAATGATATACACTTTGTAGGTTCCTACCTGTGGAGGAATACGCACTTGATCGATCAAATTTCGGATATCATCCACCGAATTGTTTGAAGCGGCATCTAATTCAAAGATATTGAATGCAAAATCTTCGTCTTCCTTTTGGGTGCCGTCCTGATTTATTTTTTTGGCAAGGATCCTTGCACAAGTAGTTTTACCAACGCCTCTAGGCCCTGTAAATAATAAAGCTTGCGCCAAATGGTTGTTCTCTATGGCGTTATCTAAAGTATTCGTGATCGCTTGTTGCCCAACAACGTCTTTAAAAACGGTAGGTCTGTACTTTCTGGCCGATACAATAAAATGTTCCATAGTCTTGAACACAAATATAAGTATGTACAAGCTGTTTTTATAAAAATAGCGGGTTGGTTTTTCCTGTATTTATTAACATTGGTTTACTTTTGCAGCAGCAGGCCGCCTTATCGTTCTGAATTTTTTTTCAGGAAGGAAAGTCCGGGCACCATAGGGAAACATAGCGGCTAACGGCCGCCGTTATTCTTGCGAAGGCAGGGATTTCAGGACCAGTGCAACAGAAAGAATGTACAGGTAATGCTGTAGTGCAACCAGGTAAACTCTATGTGGTGAAATGTCACGTAAACCGGCGCTTAAGGGTTCCCGCCCAATGCCGGAGGGTAGACAGATAGAGCGTATGAGTAATTATACGTCTAGATAAATGATAAGGTCCAGACGGTAACGTTTGGAACAGAACCCGGCTTATAGGCCTGCTTTTTTTATATTAATTTTTTAACCCAGTTTTTACAATCTTCTAAATTGTAAAAAGCAGCAAACGCTCTGTCGTAAAATTTTTTCTCAAACATAGCAGTTGCATAATTAGATTCTGTATAGCAATGAACGGCATAGCCCACGAGATTTGAATGGTTTTGAGATTTTAAATAAGAGGTCGGATCAATGCTGTAATCAAACTTTCGGTCTGAGATATAACCAAAATTTTTGTTTCCGTAATGTGCTTCAAATATTTCGAAAAGTTTTTTTCGATGTTCAATTTCAAATACGATTCCTTCTTTAATGGAAGAAATAACAAAATCTGAATGGAGTTCTAGATATGTAAAGTCTAGTTCAATTATTTTGGGGAGATTGTTTGTCATGAATTTGTTTAACTGAAAAAACTAAATACAGAAATGCCATATTTCCTTGACTCTTCATAATGAGCAAGTTGACTTAAATCTGTATGTTTAGCATGCTCAATTATAAGAATTCCGTCATCCTTTAACAAATTATTTTCAAAAACTTTCGAAGTGATCTTGCTTAGGGTTTCAGAATCAAAACTATAAGGTGGGTCTGCAAAAATGATATCAAAACTGCCTTTTTGCATGCCAACATATTTCTCAACATCTGCTTTCATGGTCTGAATAGGAAACCCAAATTCTGCTGATACCTCATTTATATATTTTACACAGCCAAAATGTGAGTCAACAGCTACGATCTGTGGTACGCCCCGGGATGCAAATTCATAACTTATATTCCCTGTACCGGCAAAAAGATCTAAAACAGAAAGAGTGGCAAATTCATATCGATTTCTCAAAATATTAAACAATCCTTCTTTTGCAAAATCGGTTGTGGGTCTTACAGGAAGTGATTTTGGTGCGGTGAGCCGTCTGCCTTTATAGGTTCCAGAAATTATTCGCATTAGGGTATGAGTTTTAGTGCAATGTGGTTATGGGGCAATTCTCCTTCAATAGAATTTAGAGCGTGCTCATCGGGTTTAAAAAGGGAAAGGTTACGAATATATTTAAATAACAAGTTATAATTAGTATCCTCCTTTTTAATCGAACCTAAACAAACAACTTCTATGCTATCGGGATTCAGTTTTAATTGTTCTAAACAGAAAAGCACGTAATAGAGCAAATCTTCCTCTGTTTTATACGGAAAAGTATTGCAGAGTTGCAACGCTCCCTCATTTAACGCAATGCAGTCTATATGTTCTTGTTGAATATGAAGGTACACTTTTGGATTCTTACTGAACCTTTCAATATCCAATATAAGCTTTAACAGAAGGGAAGTATTGTGATAATATTCAAAAGAACCGAAGGTTTCAAAAAGATAGTTATTAATATTCATAAAAGGAACAAAAACAACCACGAGCCCGTAGTTTTCCACACTATCTGAAGCAATAAAATCTGTCGCTAAAATCTTGGAATTAAACTTTAAGTATTCGCTCGCTTTCTCTTCTTTGTAGAGTGCAGCGGGCACTACCGTATAAATATCTGTCGCGTAGGTCAGGGAGACTTTCGCAACATCTTCAGTCAAGGCACTATTAGAATTGATCGTTTTTTTTAACTGAACTAAAATTTCTTCTGGAGCACAGGGTTCACTAAAGTTTTCTTCAGAAAAAAAAAGAGGTTTCCCTGAATCGATTTCTGTTATTAAAAAAGAAAGTCCGGTCAATGAAACTTGAACGGACAGTCTTTTAGTAAGTGTTGCTATGTTATTACTGTTCTTTAGCAGAGTCATATTTCTTAGGCCAGTTACCACTGGTATCTACTTTATCCATAGAACCAACTTGAATGTGTGTACCATTTACGCCATCTACAGAAACAGTTTGCTTTTCTTGAGCTATTAAATCTTTATCCATACCTGCTAAGACTACGTCTTTTGAAACTTTTGCTTCAAAAACAGAATAGGAAACGTCATTTTTTACAATAGACCCAGCGTCAAGTTCAAATTTAGCATCTGAGTTTGGAACGTTCATCATTGTTTTATAACGATCGGTACCTCCATATAATGAGTCTCTTACGGGTGTAAAATCTAAGGTATCTACAATAATAGTATTTAAAAAATAGCCCTCATCAATACCAAATGCTTTATTACGTGCCACATCGGCATAACTACTATCTCTTCTTTCAGTGATAGCAAATTGTGCAGTGTCTATAAATCTAACTAAGCTATCGTAGCTCTTAGTGAATTTCCCGTTAATCTCATTATACGCTAATTCTGCTGCTTTAATATCTTTCAATTTCTTGATTACTTTTGCATAGCGTAATTCTTTGTTCTCATTGAACTTTACGGGCCCAATAACAGAGTTGTACAGTTGATATCCTAAGAAGGCAATAACAACCCAAAGGAGTATAGAGATGATAGGGTTTAATTTTCTAGGGATTACCTTCGCAATAAGGAATACTAACCCGATACATACTACAATGCCAATTATTATTAAAATCATAATTTTTAAATGAAGGTTATTTTAGATTTAATGGTCTATCGCAAATCTACAATTTTTTTTTGTTCGTAAAAGTATATTCCGAAAAAATCATGGCTATCTTTAAAGCCAGATATTAAATTTTTTCATGGATGTTTCCCGCTTTTATGGTCTCTTAAAAACAGATTTTTCACATACAACTACTGCAAAACAGGATGTTGCGCTTCAATTATTAGCAAAATTTGTGCTTAACCCTCTCGAAAATGAGGTTTTTCTATTAAAAGGGTATGCTGGTACCGGCAAAACCACAATCGTAGGAACACTCGTAAAAAATTTATGGAAAGCAAAAAAATCATCCGTGTTATTGGCCCCAACAGGGAGAGCCGCCAAGGTGATAAGTCACTACTCAAAGCAAGAAGCGTTTACCATCCACAAAAAAATATATTATCCTAAGAGCAAAAAAGGGGGTGGCGTGTCGTTTACCCTTCAGAAGAATAAACACCGCAATACCATATTTATAGTTGATGAGGCATCGATGATCCCCGATATAAATACAGATGCCAAGTTATTTGAAAATGGATCACTACTAGATGATTTGATGGAATATATTTATAGTGGATACAATTGTAAACTATTGTTAATAGGGGATACCGCGCAACTACCTCCCATTAAATTAGATATTAGCCCAGCACTCGACCCAAGAACCTTAGAAAACCAATATAATAAGGAAGTTGTTGTTATTGAACTCGACGAAGTGGTACGCCAACAAGTGGATAGTGGAATTCTAGTTAATGCCACAGCACTAAGAGAGCGGTTGGATGATGGTTTTTACGATGCTTTTAGGTTTTCTGCCGATTCATTTTCTGATGTTGTACGCCCCATGGATGGTCAAGAAATCATGGATGCTATAAGTGATTGCTACAATGAGTCTGGAAATGAGGAAAGTGTTATAATAGTCCGTTCTAATAAAAGGGCCAATTTATACAACCAAAGTATTCGCAGCAGGATCTTGTTTCAGGAAGAAGAACTTTCGGCAGGAGATTATTTAATGGTTGTAAAGAACAATTATTTCTGGGTGGAAACTGAAAGTGAAGCTGGTTTTATTGCCAATGGAGATATTGTAGAAGTACTCGAGATTTTTGGTATTAAAGAATTGTATGGCTTCAGGTTTGCTGAAGTACAGGTACAAATGGTAGATTACCCGAAAATGCGTCCGTTTGAAACCGTATTGTTATTAGACACGCTAACCTCAGAAACCCCTTCGCTTAGTTATGATGATTCTAACAAGCTTTATCAAGAAGTGATGAAAGATTATGCGGATGAAAAATCAAATTATAAAAGATTTCTTTCCGTAAAGAAAAATAAGTTTTTTAACTCCTTGCAGGTTAAATTCTCGTATGCCATAACCTGTCACAAATCGCAAGGAGGACAATGGAACACTGTATTTGTTGAACAACCCTACTTACCCAATGGTGTAGATAAAGATTATTTACGGTGGTTGTATACTGCAATAACAAGGGCGAAAGAAAAATTGTATTTGATAGGCTTCAAAAACGACTTTTTTGTAGATTCGTAAAACATGGATACATTTCAAATTCTCATAAGTATTTTTTTGGGCATTGGTCTTTCTGCTGCGGTAGGTTTTCGGGTGTTTTTGCC
>Ga0115567_10004193_pt1 | contig 14094 bp, 10 predicted proteins | sample COGITO_mtgs_1204_2_FD_88679 | JGI IMG/M metagenome (GOLD analysis project Ga0115567, IMG submission 88679) | Pelagic marine microbial communities from North Sea - COGITO_mtgs_120412 | ecosystem: Environmental > Aquatic > Marine > Epipelagic | place: Germany:Helgoland, sampling site Kabeltonne...
CTCGAGACGCGCGGGCATCATCGGGAGAACGTGGCCCTGGATATCCTCGAACGTCTTGGTCATCGCGCTCGTCACGCGGTCCCTGCTGTCCACGAACTGAAGCAGCACCCTCTGCACGGAGACGCGCCATTTATCGCCGGTCACGTCGTCGTCGTCGACCGAACCCGAATTCGACGCGGACGAGGCGCCGGTCATCGCGTTATCGTCCAGCGGCGGCTGGTCCGCGAGCCACTCCTTGATCTCCGTCAACCCCACCGCGTTGTCCCCGTCGCCGCTGGTCATCTCGTCGAATAGTTTCTTCGCCGCGTCCTCGGCGCCCTTTCCCGCGAGGTGACCGCGGAGACCGGTGGAGATGGCCTCGGTGAACTCGGGCAGCGACAGGCCGGAATTCGAGTCGTCGGCGTTGACGCCGGGCGGGCCGAATTGGTCCACGCGCGCGCGGCCGACGCCGGTGAGGAACGCGTCCATCGACCGTCCCGCGGCGTCCATCTTGTTCGACACGCCGGTGCGGATGGATCCGAGAAGGCCTCGTCCCCTTTTATTCCCGGATACGTACAGTTCGTTCCTTTGCGGTTCGAGATATCGCGGCGATATCGACGAAGCGTATGAACTGCCGCTCACCCTGCCGGCATCACCGCGCGCGCCGCCTCCCACGTCCACGAACACCGGGAGCGTACCTCCCGAGCGATCGACCACCTTGGCCAACAACGTCGCGGCGAGGTACGCACCCTCGATCATCAGCCGGTGGAACCTACCGAGTAAGAGAAAAGAAACGAATGGGGTGAAGACCGACACCGGCGCCCGCCAGCCCCCGCCGCTACATCCGAGCGCCGCTACGGATATGAAACACGCGATGTTGGCGAAGAACACCCACCGCGTCAGACCGGTGGTCATCCCCGCGGGTGGCCGAATGAACGAGCGGGTACTAGACCCACGTGAGGTCCCACCCAGCCGCCGGCTCCGAAGCCTTCTGAGCAACTTGGAATGCGCGAGCTGGCACGATAGGCGAATCGCGTCGAGCGCAAGAAACATCGCCAACGGAACCGCCGCGGCGGCGCCTGGATCGACCCATGTCCCGCCGTGCGTCGCGGCGCCCTGGATCCCCATCGCGGTCCACGCGCCCAACAACAGCACCCAGTCCACGCAGGAGCACGCCAGCATCGCCCTTCGAAACGTGCGACCGCTGCCGCTCTCCGCCATCAGCTTTCCGCTATCCCACATGCACGCGCACCAGTGCAGAAACCGTTTAAACGCGTTGGCGTCGGGAGGTACGGACCGAACACCACCGAGACGCCGAACCTGCGTCGCGAGGCGCATCGCGGCAACTTCCTTGACGGCGACGGCGCGCGCGAGGGAGTCGAACGCGGTCGTCTCAAGCGCGAGCCGCGTGATCCAGTTGGCGATCGTCGCCGGCCAAGCCGCGACGAGCGCCAAGGCAACGCGGGGATCCGCAAAGTGAACGAACCCGCACACCTGCAGGCTGTGCAGTGTAACCAGCGCCAGTGATACGGTGTCGAGGACGAGAAACGCCGGGGCATCGCGCGGGTTTGTGTATCGGTCCTGGCGGTCTCGAGAGGAAGTCGCGAACGAGACGGATGGTTTCACCGCTGATCGAACCGCCGTCTCTGTCAAGAGGAGTAAGTTGACGATGACGGACGCGTGTCCGAGTCCGATGGCGGTTGGGTACGCGCGCAAGGACCACGCGGTGACGAGCGCGGACGTGAGCGCCAACGCGAGTGTCTGTGTGGGGATGTGAAGGGTCGTCGGAATGTGAGGGGAAAGTTTTGTTTTTCGTGTCGTGTGCGTTTCGGCTGGGGATGTGAACTTTGTTGACGACGGGCGAGTGGGATGTGGACCGGGGCGGCGCACCGTGAGGATGACCCCGATGGCGTTGAGTTTGTCATCGAATGTTTTCCTGCGATGATAACGGACAGTGCGCGCGGTCAGTTTCACGCGTGGACGGCGGGCGAGGGACGTCTCGCGGCGGCTGTCAGGTAAATGAAAAGCGCGGGCGTCGTGCTGACTGGACCCGCGCCGCGGAACGCGGTGACCTGAATGAAAGATGCGACGACGGTGGAATGGAACGGATGTTAGACGCACCCTTGGGCGATGCGGCGGGTCCCAGGGCTCGCGTGAGACCCCACGGACCATCGTCCGTCGGGATAGGCGGTCGGGTCCATCACCGCGCGAGGCGTCAGGCACCGCGCAGTTCTCCGCGGCCTCGACCGTAAAACCACGGGAACAGCACGCGACGAAGTCTCCGACGCGGACGGAAAACGCGCGCCGAGCCGCTCGCCCGTGGCCGATGCGCCGCCGCGTCGGCCGTATCGGTCGAGCGTGACGCTCGCGAAGCAACGCGCGTGTGTCGACATCGACGCGCGCCGTGCGATACCCGTCCCGGATGCGCAAGGCAGAACGGTTCGGGCATGCACGCGGACGCCGGCAGGTTTCCTCGGTGGTGGGAAAATCTCGCCTCGCGCCCGACACCGCACGCCGGCCTCCACCACGATGGAAGCGCCCGTCGCCATGTTCACGACGTGTATCGGGAACGTACTCAAGTAGAGACCTACCGATACGCCGATATCCGCGGAGGCTGCCCGCGGACGTGCGCGCAGTGCTCTGGTGTCCCGTCAGGGCGTTCAAGGGACGCGAAACGGAAAACGCACCGCTTCGTCTCGCAACCTCCGAGAATCCAATTTTACCTCGCGGCAGCCACATGCGCACGGTCAGAAATTGGCAAAATAACTCAAAAATAACCCGTTTGTAACCGCAATCTCTCAATCTCGCACCAATCTCTCGGCACCGGATGTGACGAGGACGGCGATTTCGTGGTCCACACTGGTTCGCACCGAACCGTCGGCACGTGCGCTTATTCAGCCAACAAACGACGAGTCTTTACTCGAGAAGCGCGCCGCCTCCATTCAGTCGACTGTCCCACGCGTTCACTCTTACACTGCAGCTTTTAGTATTACGAACGAACGAAAAAGAAACCTCGACCGCGCCCGCCACCCTCGTCCCATACGCGTCTCGACTCCGCTCCCCCATCCCTTCACGCGGCGTCCCGTCACTCACTCGCGCCGCGCCTCTCCATCGTCATCATCATCGAAATATAAATTCTGACTTTACCAAAAATCAACGAGCGGGCGCGCCCTTACCCATCTTCGCCTTGGTCGCCATGATCTTGTCCATGACGTCCTCGACCACCTTGTCCGGGGTGGACGCGCCGGAGGTCACGCCGATGGTGATCTTACCGGCGGGGAGCCAGTCCTTGGTCTCCACCAGTTCCCCGTGCGACAGCCGGTGCGTGATCGTGTTGCTCTCATCGTCCAACCGTTCGAATGTATCGACCCAGAACGACGGGATGGACGCATCCTCGCTGATCTCCTGTAGGTGGCTGGTGTTCGAGGAGTTGAACCCCCCGACGACGAGCATCATGTCCGGCTTGTCGTCCACGAGCTTGTACATGGCATCCTGGCGCTCCTGCGTGGCGTCGCAGATGGTATCCATGACCATGTAGTGGTCGTTGAGCTTGTCCACGCCGTGCTTCTGCATCATCGTCTTCTCGAGGAGCTTACCGAGCGCTTCCGTCTCGCCCTTGAGCATGGTGGTCTGGTTCGCGATACCGAGCGCCTCCAGGTCGACGTCCGGGTCGAATCCCTCGGAGTAGGCGTTCTTGAACTTCTCGAGGAATTCCGCTCGGTCGCCGCCGTTCAGCACGTAGTCGCAGACGTAGTTACCCTCCTTCATATCCTTGACCACGAGGTACGTCTTGGCGAACGACGCGGTGGCGATGGTCTCCTCGTGCGCCCACTTACCGTGGATGATGGACGTGAACTCCTTGCGCGTGTGCGCGTCCACCGCGTTCCACACTTTGCTCACCCACGGGCACGTCGTGTCCACGATGTTCACGCCCTTATCGTTGAGCAGCTTCATCTCGTGCACGGACGCGCCGAACGCGGGGAGGATGACCACCTCGCCCTCCTGGCACCCGCTGAAGTCTTTCCCAGCCTCGGTCTCCTCGATGAACTGGACGCCCATCTCGCCGAGGCGGTCGTTGACGGTGGGGTTGTGGATGATCTCGTTGGTGATCCAGAGATTGGAATCCGGGAACTGCTTGCGCGCTTCGTACGCCATCTGCACCGCGCGCTCGACGCCCCAGCAGAAGCCGTAGGACTCGGCGAGCGTGAAGGTGACGTCGCCGTCGACGTGCAGGTTGTCGCTCTCGCGCATCTTCGCGACGAGGCCGGCTGGTGGTGGACGAAAGGGGGGGGCGCGCGCTGGTCAGATCTCGGTCGCCGGCGCTTCAACAGTTGGGCGGAAAGAATTTGTTTCAACGATCGATCGGGGTCTGAGACGCGCGTGGGAGGCACGCGTGCGGGTCGAGGTTGTGTTACTCACTCTTGGAGTAGCCGATGCCGTCGTCCTCCATCTTCTTCGCGGAATCCTCGTCCTTGAGGAACTTGCGGTTGTAGTTGCCGGACCTGGAGAGCTCGCGCCTGAACGTGCGCGGGTCGAAGGAGGCGTCAGCGGCGCGAACCTTCAGGGAGGAACCCCTGAGGGCGACGCGGCCGGCGGGCGCGCGGCGGCCGGTGAGGGCCGCGCCCGCGTAGGTAGCGCCGGCGGTGGCCAGAGAACAAGCCATGATACGAGTTGGACGCGACGACGGATGTGCCGTGCGAACGAGTGGCGCGCGTTCAACGAGCTCCGATTCCTATCAGCACTATCTGGTTGATCTCGATTTTTTTGGATTTGTCTCGGCCAATCAGCAACCAGCTTTTGTGCAAAAATGCAGACTAAATAATGATTACACCTCGGTGAAAATCACCGCTACCGCTCCCAGCCCGTCCTGGGCGCCGCCCTGGGCGACCCGCCGAACCCCAGCGGCGATCGAACCCCCGCGCCACGATCGAACCCACCCTTCCACTGCGGCGGAGACCCGAAGACTTCACCCTTCATCGGCGACTGATCAAGCGGGGTCGTTCGACCGCTGTCCAGCCGAGCCCTGTGCTCCTCGTAGTTCAAACTACTTTCACCTCCAACCGGGCTCGGAGGCGCGCTCTCCACGCCGCGCAGATAGTTCCCAAACCCCGGTAAAGACGTCACGCTGTCCTGCGTGAGCGACGCGCCGCGATGTGCCGCGCGGTCGGCGATCAGCGCGTCGTTCTGCGCGCGTAGAGCGCGAATCTGCGCCTCGAGGGAAGCAAACTCCCGGTGTAACTCCGCGCTCCGCACCCGCTCCTCCTCCCGCGTCGCCTGCACCTCCTCCAGCGCACTCCGTAGCTCCACGATCTGCGTCTCACGTCCGTGCACCGCGGCGGACCATGCGGTGACGTCAGCCTCCATCTCCTTGCGCGCGCGCATCTCATCCGCGCACTCGTCGCGGACGCCGCGGAGCTGAACCATGAGCTCCTCCGACCGGCCCATCGCCACCGTTCGCCTCGCGCGCTCCGCATCGAGCTGCGTCCGTAGATCCACGAGCTCGCGCCTGGTATCCGCCAGTTGTGCGTTGAGTGGGCCGTCCGCCTCGAGCCGTCTGAGCGCGGCATCCGCGTCGCGCACCTTGTCCTCCCCGGCGCGAAGCCTCTCGCGGAGTTTAGCTGCCTCCGCTCTGGACTCGGACAGGAGGCGCCCGATTTCACCCGCGGTCTCGCGCTCGCGTATGAGGTTCCGCTCGAGCATCTCCGTCATCTCCGCGTTCGCCGCTAACAACGATGCCGCGGCGTCGGCGTCTTGAAGCGCCGCGTTCAGCTTCGATTCGTGTTCAGCGCGCGCGAGTTCGTGCTGCTCGTTCATCTTCTTCAACGCGGCGATGGCGTCCGCGTCTTGCGTTCGTTTGGATTGAAGCACCGCGCACTGAGCCTGGGCGTCCTCGAGGCGGGACGCTAGGTGTTCCGCGCGCTCAACCGCGGCGTCACGCGCGTCGTTCGCGCGTGCACGAGCCTCCTCCGCGGCTCGTTCGTTGACGGCGGCGATACTTGACCTGTTTCCCTCATCCTCCGAACGCGTCTCCAGTCGCGCCTTTTCCTTCTCGAGCGTCTCGCACCGCGTCCGCAGCTGAAGCGCGAGCGCGGTGGCCGCACGTGCCTCCGCCTTGGCGTCGTCGCGTTCCGAAGCAGCGACGTCGATCAGCCGCGACATCTCTCCCGTCCGTTCGCTGACGAACGTACGCGCCTCGTCGCATCGGCGGCTGGCCTCGGCGGCGTCGGCGACGGCTACGTCCCTCGCGCGTTTCATCACCCCCAGGTCCAGGTCCGCCTCATCCAGCCGCGCGCGGAGCGTGGCGTTGAGCGCCGCGACGTCCTCGAGCTCCATGCGTACGGCGTCGCGTTCGTCCATGGCGGCGCGGAAGGCGTCTTCCGTCGCGTCGCATCGAACTTCCAGGCCTCTGCGAACTTCGCCGGCTCGGTCCAACGAGCGGTTGAGCTGATTGAGCGTCGCGACGACGGACTCGCCGTGCGGTGAAGATGGAGAAGATGGAGCGCCCGCGTCGGAAGATGAATCGGCGCGGAGGTTGAGGCTTCGCGCCGGGGATCGCGCCACCGCGGCTTCCGCGACGCTGAGTCGTTCGAGGTCGACGTAGACATCCGCTTCTTCTTCTTCCTCCGCATGCGACGACGACTCGCGGCACGGCGTCTCGTCGTGGGGCGCCTCTTCCGTTGACTCTTCCGTTGGTGATGCCGCCTTCTCGGGCGTCACCGCCTTCTTCTTGCTGACCGCCGTCGTCTTCTTCTTGAGCGGCGAGGCGGACTTGGGCCGAGTCGCGGTGTTGGAAGATGCCGACGTTTTCCCCGTCGCCGACCCGATCGAGCTCTTCTTCGTGGATGTGGGAGACCGACCGACGGGCGAGGACGCGGTGGTGCGCTTCGTCGTCGGGCTCTTTCGCATCGTCGCCGGGGTCGTGGGGATCCGGGTCGTGGATGCCGTCAGGGAGGACGGTGGTTTCCGCGGGCTCGCACCGGATGCCACCCCGCGTCGTCGTTCGCTGGAGATGGGCATGGGCTCTGACGAAGTCGAGGGGCTCTTTTGCGGCTCACCGAGTTCGACACCGCGAAGACCGGGGTTGATCGAGGGTCACGTCGGCGTCCGCGGTGAACGGCGGGTGGATCCGCGGACGATCACGCGTCGCGCGATGCCACGACGTGCGGTCCGTCGCGTCCGGTGCCCCGGCGCGTGTCGTTATGGCGCGGATACGGCGCGCCTTCGAGATCATTCTCGCATGCATTCGACTCGACCGACGACCGACGACATTTTTTCTCAGGATTTCCTGGTTTGAACGCGCCCAGTCAAACGCGACGCTTCAGGTTCGAGCGTCGCTTTCAAAATCTCGACCTCAAACTCGCCCGCCAGTTGGACAATCAAATCACAACATTCAAGATGGCGCGGAGCAGGCGCCAGGGCAAGAAGCCCCCGGGGCCGAACGCCGCGGACGTGACTCCAAAGTCACCTCCGCAGCACAAGCCCCCAACGCCGCGGCCGCCCACCAACCTGTCGCCGCCACGAACGCAGGGGCCCAACACCAACACCACCCCGCCAACCACGGGCGGGAGGCTCCGCGTGAAGAGCAGGACCGACGGCAACACCACGGACGTTCCAACGCTCAAGGAGCCGTTCACACCCGGCGGTAGCACGCGGTACGAAGCCGTCGGCGGCAGGGTGCAGGCGTCGGACGGAACCTGGGTCGCCTACGCCCTCACCCGCCCGGTACCACGCCCGGGCAATCCCAAATCCTCCCTGCTCGTCACCGTGAATGGCCTCAGCAACGACGGGTTCCAGTGGTCCGGCCTCGTGCCCACGCTGAAGAAAGAACACGCGGTGCTCGCGTGGGACTACCGCGGACACGGATGCAGCGAGGATCCGCGGGACGTCAACGCGGTGTCCATCGAATCACTCGCGGAGGACATGCAACTGGTGCTCGAAGACGTGGATAACCGGTGAGTCTATTTTAATTTCACTACGGGCAATTAGACTGACATCGTCGTCCATGTATATTTTCTTTTTTCCTCTTTTCAGCGGGTTGGCATCGGTCGCGCACGTCACAGTCGTGGGGTACAGCATGGGCTGCCAGGTGGCGTTGGAGTGGTGCAGGCAACACGCGGGATCGCGGCTCGAAGGTGTCGCGCTGATCCTCGGTACCCCGCAGTACTCGCTGCGCACGGTGATGTTCGGCAGCCGGGCGCTCGGAGACGTAGCGGCGCATTTGCTGGACACTTTCCAATCGTTCTGGGCGCACGTGTGGGAGGTGACCTTCGCGTGGACGTTCTGCACGAGCTACGTCGGACATACGCTCGCACGGGCGCTGGGGGTGATACGTATACCGTACACGCAGTTCGCGCCGTTTTACAGGCACATGAAGCGCCTGCACGGCGGGTCATACAACCGCATGCTCGTCACCGGCCAGAGGCACACCGCGATGGACGTGTTGGAGCGGTTGGACCGACGAGAGGTACCTACGTTGATCGTGACTGGCGGAAAGGACTTCAGCGTGAACGGCGTCGTGGTGAAGGAGATGCACTTCGCGGCTCCACGGGCGAGTTTCGTGCACCTGCCTGACGCGTGCCACGCGGGCATGATCGGCGAGCGGGAGGCGCTGACGGAGGCGCTGGAGCAGTTTTTACACGAAAAAAGAGAGAGCGCCGCGTTTAACCGGCGGCGTTTGTACGACGCCACGGGGCTCCACGTGTCGCCACCGGAGTCCCCGGTGAAGACCGCGGGCGGACGGGACGTCACCGTGGATCCCATCTCGCCGTTGATCTCGCCCATCAAGGAGTGAGTGACTTTGGTGACGAATTTGTAATTTTAACGCTATACGATTATTTTACGATTATTTTAGTCGCGGGTGCTTCTAGACTCCTCGAGGTTCCCGCGCCATCTCTTTAGCAACGCGTCGAGTGAACCCTCCTTGACCGCGGCGCGCATCGTCTTTCGATCCGCCGCCGCCTCCTCTCGCGTCCCGCGAACGGGTCCCCACCGCGGCCGGCCCTTCTCGTGCACCACCGCGGCGAAAGGAGCTCCGTCGGATGCGTCTGAATTTTGGTCGAACGCGCCGAGCGCGTGAACGTTCTTCTCGCCCTCCCGTCGCATCACCCGCAGCAGCGTCCCGTGCGCGCGCTCGCGCGTGTCCCGGGCGATGAAATCCCTGCACCCCGCCCCGGGTGCCGACGCGAGCCAGGTTTCAAAGTCGGTCAGCGCGTCGACAATCTCGGCCCGCGTTTTGTCGCTCGTCGCGTAGCCGGCGTCGGGCGACGTCAGCGTCTTGAGCGAATTCCTCGCGCGACACCGCGCCGCGATGCTCGTTCCCGACAGCATCCTGAGCAGCGGCACCACGACGTGCGCCGCGCACCTGTTTTCATCGGTAAGATCCTCCCGGATGAACCTGTACTGCACCGGGGGTTCGCACCACCGCGTCATTCGCCGCTGAAAGTATAAAACTTCATCCAGAAACGCGAGCGATAGCCTCCGTTCCTCGACCATCACGCAGTCCCGCACCGTGAGCACGCAGTGGATCCAGTTCGGGGGTGACAGCAGCGGGCACCCGCCGCACTCCAGGGGCGCGACCCAGAACGTGGGCAGCTTCGCGCGGGTGCGCCGGGTATCGCCGCCGCTGACTCCCCCGCCCGTGACTCCCGCTTCGAACTTCGCGCCCTTCTCCGACTCGAGCGGCGCGCTCGAGTACGGCTCCGTCAATTCCAATTCGCTGGGCAGGTAATGCGTCGGCGTGTCGAACAGGTCCAGCGCGGTCTGCTTCATCGTCTGGTTCATCACGCCGTCCTGCGCGATCCACTCGTAGTCCTCCCTCGACGCGAACACGAACAACTTGCACACCGGCTTGCCCGTCGGGCCCAGAAGTTCGCCGCCGTCCTTCCTCCGCATCGGGTTCGTGCCCGCCCTCGGCGCGGCGTCCCGATCGATTGGAAGGCCAACCTGGAAGACGAACTCGCCGCAGTCGTCGAGGTGCCACCAGGTCAGCGCGCCCGCCGCTGAGAGCCGCGTGGCCATGTCGAGCGGGACGCCCACGCCGCCCGGCTTATAAAACGCGCCTTGCGCCGGAAGAGCGGTCTTGTTTCCGTCGGCGTCCATCGCCGTGGTCTCCGCGCTGGGCCCCGGCGTCTCTGTCGTCGCCATCGTGCGCGTCTCGTCGTCGCCGCCGCTCCTGTCGTTGTCGAAGAACTCGGGTAAAGGCCAAGTGAGATGCGTTGGGAGCACCGGCACGGCGGTGTCTTCGCGGTGAAACATCTGCAGATTGAGCGGTTCGTCGCCGTCGACAACCTCGGCGAAGGATCGGACCATGCGCATGTACCTGTCGCTGAGGAGGTGCGAGCCGGGCGCGCCCCATCCGCCGACCATCGCCACCTTCGGTCGTGGGAAGGAGCTCCACGGGGATTCGCACGCCCACGACACAGCGTCGCGTCGCGTCGGCGCGGCATCATCATCGCCCGAGGAATCCTCCCCGCCGCCGCTCTTACTCATGGCTTCGAAGACACCCCGCGCGTACTCCGGCGACGCCAGGGTCGGGACGCCCCGCACCGCGTGTTCCCTTAGCTCGTCCTCGGTGCGCGCCAGCGGCACGAGCTTGCACCGCCACGACGGCGATACGCCCTGCACGAACCGATCGGGAAGGCCCCAACTCTCGAAGAGCTCGCGCATCGGATGTTCCGCGTCGTCGCCGAGAGTCTGGTCGATGACCCTGTCGTTGGCGCGAGGCGGATCAGGCGTATCAGGCGTAGCGTCCATCGTGAGCCTCGGCCTCTTCACCTCGACAGGGTTGGTTTCCTCGGTCGTCGGCATGCGGGCGCGGGCGGGATACCCGCGGCGCGCGACCACTCGAGTGATGGTGTGCACACGAAAAAGTTGGTTCAGGTTGGGCGACAAAATACAATGTAAATGTACCACCGGCGATGAGAGAGAGAGCGCACGAGAGCACGAGTACGTCGACACGACACTTATTAAAGTTAAACCCCGCCGGGCACGGGAACACCCTCCGCGAGCAGACCAGATGACTTCGCATCCTCCCACAGCTGCATAGGCACCGCGTTGGCATCCGACAGCCACGCCACGTTCTGCGTTACCTCATCAGGCGACTTGACCCCGACAGCGCACCCGTCCACGACACTCGGCGCGCACGCGAACGCGATGGCGACCGCGGGTAACGGCACGTCGTACTTCGCCGCGAGTGCCTTCCACCGCTCGGTGCGCTCCACGATCTCGGGGGGCGCGGGGCCGTACTTGTAGTGCGACCCGCCCACGAGAAGCCCGCTCGCGAAGATCCCCGCGTTGTGAACCTGACAAAAAACACAAGGATCAGTCTAATTGACCGTACAGTGATAAAAATAAACTCTCACCTTGACGCCGCGGCGTTGGCACTCCAACAACACGTCACCGCCGTCCTGGTCCAGCAGGTTCCACGACCCCGCCATCATCACGCTATCGAACGTACCGGCCGGGTTATCGTGCAGCATCCGCTGCACGAAATACGCGTCGTTCATGCCCAGCGACACCTCGTTGATGAACCCGGCTTCTCGCAGCTTGACGAGCTCGGCGACGCCGCCGCCATTCACGGCTTCGGCGTACCGCGCTTCGTCTTCCGCGTCGTGGATGCGCAGTCCGTCCACGCGGTCGATGCCCATGCGCCGAAGCGAGTCGTCGTGGGAACGGCGGAACCCGGGACCGGTGTAGTCGAGCACCGGGAGGACGTCCACCGGCGCGTCGGGGAAGATGCAGCCGGGATCTCCCGGGACGTTGCCCCACTCCACCTTTCCGCCTCGCTTCTCTGCGTCCGTCACCGTGTGCGTGGGTTTCATGACGCGGCCGACCTTGGTGTAGACGCGCGTCGTTGACATGTCCGCGCCGCATTCACGAAGGGCGTCGCCGAGCCTGCGCTCGGATAGGCCGAGGCCGTAGTGCGGCGCGGTGTCGAAGCGGGTGAATCCGGCTTCGAGCGCGGTGCGCACCGTGGCGGTGGCGCGCTCGGGGGTGGACGACGCGTAGATGCCCGCGAGTGGGGAGCACCCTAAGATGAGGTTCTCCACGGTGAGCTTCCTGCTCGCGGGATGCGAGCCCAGGGACGCGGAGGCGGACGTCGTCATCCTTTCAGTGCCCTTCGTCGCGAAGATGATGGGTGTGGGACGGGTGACGCGTCCGTGGGCGCTACCCGCGCGGACGTAGAGGGCGACGACGACCGCGAGCGCCGTGACCGCGAGCACGTGCGCGAGGTTTGGGACACGCGACCGGTCGGCGGCGTCGTTCGATGCACGCGCGCGAGCCCTGCTCCGCGTTGCCATGCAATGGCAACCCACGCGGCGGTCCCGAGTTATCTTGTCCACGTGGCTCGTCGATTTTCGAGGCGCGCTCGCACAACGAGCCGCACGACCCATCGAAGGAACACCCGCAGATGAACGCCGTCGCCGCCACCAACGTCATCACCGCGCGCGCGTCCGCGCCCGGCGCCGGGCGCGTCGCCCGCCGCGCGACCGCCTCGCGCGCGGTCGCGTCTACTCCCCGCTTGATCGGATCTTCGCCCAACACAGCTGTGCTTCGCGCCGGGCGCGTGCGATGCCGCGCGGAGGGCGAGGAGAAGGACACGATGAGCTCGCTCGACGCCATCCTCGCTGGCTCCGAGGACAAGGACGCGCCGGTACGTGTACACGCGGCGGCCACACGGCGTCACCACCTCCACGCGGCCGTATCTCCCCGTATCCACCCAAGTGAAATTTCAACAACCGTCTCGGTAGAATGTTCTGATGACCGTCTGACCGTCCCGGCCCCGACCCTTTCCCGACGCAGGCTGAGGAGCCGGAGCCCGCGCCCGCTCCTCCCGAGCGCAAGCCCGGCGAGGTGTCCGAGGCGATGAAGAAGAAGCTCCTGGGCGAGACCGTCGGCCTCGGCGGTACCCCAAGCAAGCCGATGCCCTCGAACCTCTTCCTCAACATCATCCTGGGCATCTCGGCAATCGCGGTCCTGGTCAAGCTGAGTGGTGTTCTGGGCTAATTGGGTTAAATAAATGTGAATGTATTTGTATGCGTATTGTGTTAGCCGTCGAATTACCAAATACGTCTTCTGATAGATCTGACTGGTAGCGCGTATCCAACGTTCCTCCGTTTTTCCTCAACATCCAGAACACCGCGCGACGCTCTCGCCTCCGCGCTCTCTCGCGACGACAGCGATGCTTCGTCGTTCGTTTCAGACGCTCGCGAGCGTCGGCGCCCGCGCTCACGCGCAGCGCGCCGGCGTCGTCGGCTTCCAGAGCGCGCTCCACGCGCCCGTTTTCGGCACCGAGGAGCGCTCCGCTGCCGATCGCGTCTCGCACTCGCGACTCGCTGCCGCTGCCGCCTGGAGAGGTGCGTCTCACCGCGTGCCGATCGTCCCGAACGCGCCGTCGTCGCATGACTTGGGTGTCCACGGACCTTACCGAGCGGTCCTTGTGGGTCCGGCGGCGTCGCGTGAACCGCGGCGGTCCCCGGACCGGAGGTCGCCCGGCATTTGCGGGAGGAACCCTAGCTCATCCTGGTTATTTTTGGAACGTGTCCCCCCGCTCCATCCGACGCGTGATCTGACCGAGCACCCACCCCCGATTCCATCCCACCAGGCATGTCCACCGACATCACCGTCAACAGCGCGAACAGCGGCGCCATCACCGCCGCGCTCAAGACCCCGACCGCCGACATCAAGTACGTCCCTCACGCACCCCACACAAAATATCCCCCGGAGAGCACAGAGACGTGCCCTCTCCGCGAACAACGTCTCCATCTTTCAATTCTTCGCGACGACCAGAAGCTCCTTAAACAACATTCTCACCGCCTCCCACTCCCCCCCCGCCTCCACCTTCCCCCGTCTCAGGTACGATGAGAGCAACCACTCGGTGGACAAGCCCGGGGACCCCTCCAAACGGGCGTTCACCTACATGGTCCTCACCGGCGGTCGCATCATTTACGCCTCCGCGCTCCGACTCGCCGTGCTCAAGTTTCTTCTGTCCATGAGCGCCTCCGCCGACGTCCTCGCGCTGGCGTCCCTGGAGGTTGACCTCTCCAAGATCGAGGTTGGCCAGACGGTCACCGTCAAGTGGCGCGGTAAGCCGGTGTTCATCCGTCGCAGGACGGA
>Ga0115567_10004196_pt1 | contig 14088 bp, 8 predicted proteins | sample COGITO_mtgs_1204_2_FD_88679 | JGI IMG/M metagenome (GOLD analysis project Ga0115567, IMG submission 88679) | Pelagic marine microbial communities from North Sea - COGITO_mtgs_120412 | ecosystem: Environmental > Aquatic > Marine > Epipelagic | place: Germany:Helgoland, sampling site Kabeltonne...
TCTTCGCTGCCCAAAATGGGGGACGGCGACGATTGCCACATCACCCATTGTCCTTGCTGCAACCGAAATACGACCACCAGCCGCTCCCTCTGGCCGTCGATCAGGTTCTCCGTTTGCACGGCAGCCGCGTATTCCGGAGCACCATCTCCCGTCAAATCGCCCATGTCCATGGCTAAAACCTCAATGGATGCTGTGCCCAATTGTACGGCCATGTCCTCCACAAAGGGGCCCGCGGCTTGGCCAAAACCGGCCCTTGCGTTCAGCAGAAGGACCAGCCACATCGCACCGCTGCAAAGTGGACGGAGGGCAACGTGTGTTGGGCAGTGGGGCGTCACGACAACAAGATAGGGGTCGACAAAAACAAACCGACACGTACCGCCCGCACATTACCTTGACCGATGTGACCGCACCTACAGGGTGATGGCACACATTTTCAGCCTGTCAAGACGTGCATTCCACACCCCCATGAAAATCGCCTTCTCCGCTCTTTTTTCTCTTCTTTCCGCCCTGCTTTTTGCGCAGGATACGGGGACCCTGTTGCTGCAGCAGCCCGACATGAACGACACCCACATCGCCTTTATTTATGGCGCCGATGTGTGGATTGTGGAGATTGGCCAGGATCAAGCACAGCGCATCACCAGCACAGCCGCGGTGGAAAGCGACCCTCACCTGTCTATCGATGGCCAGTCCATTGCCTTCACTTCAGACAGAAGCGGAACGCCCAGCGTGTATGTCGTCGGCATCGAAGGGGGCACACCCGAGCGGCTGACCTTTCATCCTGCCGGCGCCATGGCCAGGGGCTGGTCGCCTGATGGCACGCGCGTTTACTATGCTTCGTCGCGCGAGACCGCACCCGTGGGGCACCACAGAATATGGTCCGTAGACAAGGACGGGGGGCCGGAGACCTTGACCTCTGAGCAGTGGGCGACCAATGCCCAATACTCTCCGGATGGCGGGTCCCTGGTGATCGACCGCGTCAGGAGGTGGGACAAGGAGTGGAGGGTCTACCGAGGGGGGCAGAACACCCCGTTGAGCATCCTGAATCTGGAGGACAACAGCGAAGTCCTCTTGCCCAACCAACACACCACCGACATCCATCCGCTGTGGATGGGAGACCACATCTACTTTTTGTCTGACCGCGATTCCACCATGAACGTGTGGCGCTACCACATTCCGACCCAGGAAGTCGCACAGATCACCCGCTTCCGAGGCGCAGACATCAAGCACCTGGCTTCGAACAGCACACATCTGTTGTTCGAACGCAACGGCGCCTTTCACCGGCTGGACCTGGCCACAAATGAGTCCAGCCCTCTGTCCATTCGTGTTTCGGGGGACTTCCCTTGGGCAGAGAAGAAGTGGGAAAATGTGAGCAAGAGCGTTCGGGACGTTTCGCTCTCACCGACGGGCAAGCGGGCCGTCATGGAATCGCGGGGGGAGATTTTCACCGTGCCCCTTCAATATGGCAATGCGCGCAACATCACCAACACCGCTGGTGCAGCGGACAGGAGGCCCGTCTGGTCTCCCAAAGGAGACCGGATCGCCTGGTTTACAGATGAAGGTGGGGACGGGTATGTGCTGCGGGTCACCTCGCAAGATGGATTTTCAGAGGCCAAGGATTACGCCCTTGGGGAATCAACATTGGGTTGGGAGCCCGCCTGGTCTCCCGATGGCAAATTCCTGGCTTTCAATGACGACGACGTGAGGGTCAGGGTCCTCAATTTGGCCACGGAAGAAATCCAGACCATCGACGTGGGCGGAGTCAACCTCGAGCGCGGCGACATGGACTTGCGCTGGTCCCCGGACGCCAAGTGGTTGGCATACTCCAAGACCGCACCGAACAATTTCAAACGGATTTACCTCTGGTCCATGGAATCAAAAAGCGTACAGGCTGTGACCAATGAATTGGCGCACAGCGAGTCGCCCGCCTGGGACCGGGATGGAAAGCACCTTTATTTCATTTCCAGCACGGACCTGGCCCTTGGGTCTGGATGGGCCAACACAAGCTCGATGATGGCCGACCCCGAATACAGCTGCTTTGTCATCAACCTGCGCAAGGAGGACCCTTCTCCTTTCGACCTGAGGAGTGACGAGGAAGAGGAGGAGAGCGCCGAGGAGGAGGACGAAAAGGACAGCAAGAAGGACAAGAAGGACAAGAAGGACAGCGAAGCGGACGGTGAGGCGGACGGCGAGGCTGCCGTGACGGTTGATTTCGATGGCATTGAATCCCGGACCATCGCCATTCCCATGCCCGCCCGCCGATATGGCTTTCTGGTGGCCGGACCTGAAGGCACCTTCTTTGTCGGTGAATACATCGAAAACTCAAGGGGAGCAACGGTCCACAAGTTCTCTCTGGAGGAGCGGGAGGCTTCGACATTCGTTGAAAATGCCAGCCGGTTTTCGGTCTCGGCCAATGGCAAAAAAGCCATCGCACGGGTCGGGTCATCATGGAAAACATTGGACACCGCTCCCGACAAAGGCAAAGGGGAGGCGTTGGATGTCGCGCTGAACATGGAATTGGACCGCACCGCCGAGTGGACGCAAATATTCGACGAGGCCTGGCGGTACCAGCGGGACTACTTCTATGACCCCGACATGCACGGCAGGGATTGGGACCGCGTGTATGCGCGCTACGCCCCCTTGGTTCCTTTCGTGAAGCACCGTTCCTCTTTGAATGACATCTTGGATCAAATGAATGGCGAGTTGTCCGTGGGCCACAGCTTTGTGAGCGGTGGCGACTATCCCGACACGGACGACTATCCGACCGGCCTGCTCGGCGCGAATTTCTCGGTGGACGAAGGCCGCTGGAAAATCGACCGCATTTTCACCCGGGAGACCTGGAACCCGGAGCTTTCGAGCCCGCTCAGCCGGCCCGGCATCAACATCGAAGCCGGCCAGTACATCGTCGGCGTCAACGGCAAGGAATTGACGGCCGATGACAACCTCTTCAAAGCGCTTCAGGGCACCGCAGGGGTGCAAACCACATTGCACATCAACGCTTCCCCCGCTTTCAAGGGTTCATGGACGGAGATCGTCGAGCCGATACGAAGCGAAAACGGGCTGCGGAGAAGGGCGTGGGTTGAAGACAACCGCAGAAGGGTCGACGCATTGTCAGACGGCAAGCTCGCCTATGTGTGGGTGCCCAATACTTCGGGGGCGGGATTCACCTCCTTCAACCGCTATTTGTTTGCCCAACAAGACAAACTGGGTGCTGTCATCGATGAGCGTTTCAACGGTGGCGGCCTCCTGGACGACTACATGGTCGACCTGTTGACCCGTGAGCTTCGGGCGGCGGTCACCAACGAAGTGCCCAACGGAAAAGCCTTCAAACTCCCCGCGGGCATCCATGGCCCGAAAGTCCTCCTCGTCAATGAACTGGCGGGTTCCGGTGGCGACTATTTCCCGTGGGTGTTCCGGCATCAAAACGCAGGAAAGCTCATTGGGCAGACCACGTGGGGCGGCCTGGTCAAATCCTCGGTCCATTATTTGTTTGTGGATGGCGGAAGGATGACCGCTCCCGACAACGCCGTGTTTGACCCCATCGAAAAAGAATGGATCGGCGAAAACATAGGAATCGCTCCAGACATCGAGGTCAGACAAGACGCGAAATCCCTCGCCGCCGGCATAGACCCACAGCTCGAAAAGGCGGTCGAAGTGCTGTTGAATCAAATCGGGGATTCCCAAGGGGATGATATGACCCCCCCTGCGTACTCCAAACCCGGCAAACTCGATCGGCCCTGAACCGGTCCTGGCCAGGTCCTATCTTGAGTGCAGCTTGACATGTTTTTGAAACCATCTCCATCCGCTCTGTTTTGCTCGGCTCTTTTGAGCCTCAGCGCGGTGGTGGTCAATGCCCAGACCTCTTCGGCAACCCGGAGCGGATTCTCCTGGATTACTTCCGAGAACGTGTCGGACATGAACATGGGGGCGGGGTACACGGCGTACGCCGCGGCTTGGCCCATTTTTGATCAGTATCCCGGCCCGGGACAATTCCAGATGGGACTGGCCAGCTGCTGGATGTCGACGCAGCAAACCGGCAACGAACCCGATCAGTTCTACACCACCATAGAAGGCGGGCTTGGCTGGTGGCAAGACACCCGTTTCGGCACCCGCATTCCCAAATTCCTCATGGGGGGCGTCTCGCACAACTTCTTTGCTTGGGCCAATGGCCCTGGAGCCGGACGCAGCGATATGCTGGGCAATGGGCAGCGAGACTGGAGCACCCCCGGAGGCAAATACGGAGCGGCCCAATTGTCCAACCGCATGATGTGGGCCCCAGACGGCCTCAACATGGCGCAAGGGTTGAATGGTGAACTTCTCGGGTACGGATACACCCCCTTGCCCCTGATGGACGTCCTCGAAGAGACCAACGGACAAAGCGTACAGACCGGAAACCAGTGTTGGACGCTGTTCTTGAATGCCACCAATTTCAAAGGACCGGCGACCTTCTTCATGCCGACGTTTTGGACGGAGCCCGTGCTGGAGGATGCCACATTGGAAGGGCTGTTTCTGGACACCCGCCCAGCCAATCCCAACGTCGGATTCGGATGGGAACACGCCCTCTCACCTGCCCTTATCGCAGAAGATGGAGCAGGCACCCCCTACGCCAAGATTGAACGGATGCAGATGCCGGTCAGTGGTGAAAGCCACTCCCTCGCGCTCAACCGCGTCACGGTATACCCCCAGGATACCCTGTGGAACGCCATGGAAGCCTGGTTTGATGGCGGAGCGCCGGTGGCGACCACGGTAATGCAAACAGGATCGTACGGCCGCTCATTCGCAAACAACGGCGGCTCCATCGTCGGAGAGATCGGCGGCGGTGGAATCGAACACGACATCAACCTAAACTACCTGGACAACGTGCAGATGACCAGCGATGCCATGGGGTTCCAACACGACCTGGGCACCACCACGCAGCAGGGCGATTTCTTCGTGTTGCCAGAGTACTTCAGGCTCGGCCCCAATGACCAATGGGACCCCATTGAAGCCAGTGAAGTCCCCGCGTCCACCGGGCTCATCGACACTGAAGTCCCTTCTAGCCCGCGGCCTGAAATCACCTACCTCACCCCGCTTGATCCGGAGTGTGAATTCCAAGACCCCAATGGTCCTTGGAACAGTCCGGGGCCCGTGGCAGGGCCCTTCCAATCCGAGCTCGGCGATGGCTCGACGGTCACTTACCACTGGTACCGGTTTGTCGACCAACCGGCCATCGTACACGCCAACCTCCCTGAGGCGATCCGGGAGGAGATGCAAGCCCGGGCAGAATTGATGCACTCCGCTTGGAGCGCGGCCGACGAATACATGGCACCCCCATCGGTGGGCAACCTCGCCACCCTCGACCCCGGCACCCTTGTGGAACCGCCCGCAGGCTTGGAGATTGGATATGTGCCCATCGTCACGCGACAGGAATCCACACCGGAGAAAGTGCGCGTTTTCATTCTCGCCGGACAGTCCAATATGCAGGGATATGGCAAGATTGCCGAAGGCTCGAACGGCGGCAACCTCGCCCCCAACACCCTCGTCGACGTCATCGAAAACGACACGGAGGGCGACTGGTCCATGCTCGGGACAAATGGCGACTGGACGACCTTGGAAGACGCCTACCTCTACTTCCCCAACGGCGCAGGTGACACCATCCGAGACCACATCTCGGTCGGTCAAGGGGCCTACCCCGACCTCATCGGACCCGAGTTGATGTTTGCCCATCAGTTGGACGCCCACTATGAGGACCCCGTCCTGATCATCAAGACCGCGTGGGGCGGCTTGAGCCTCGCCGAAGATTTTCGCCCCCCCTCTGCCGGCGGCACGACGGGTCCCTATTACACGGCGATGATCGAAACGGTGGAACAGGTGACGCAGAACCTCTCCACTGAATTTCCCGACATCGGCACCACCGACTATGAAATTACCGGTCTGGCTTGGTTCCAGGGATGGAATGACGGTGCTTCCGGTGCTTTTTTGAATGCTTACGAAAGCAACTTGAACCACCTCATCCAAGATGTCCGCGCCGACTTGGCCCTCCCCGACCTGCCCGTGGTCATCTCGAGCTCGGGACACGGCGGTTACGGCGCCAACACAGGCTGGATTCAAGACCTGCAGGAAATTGTGTCGGTGGCACAGGAGAATGTCGGGTGCAACGACGACCTGTACGGAGGCACCCTTGGATTTGTCAATACCAAGCCCTTTTGGATGGAGACGGATGAATCCCCCGATAACGCGGCCCACCACTTTCACAACAACGCCCGCACCTTCCTGAACATCGGCAAATCCATGGGTGATGAAATGATTCACGCCATCTACGACATGGCTTATTGCTATGTAGAATGCGACGACCCCGTTGATCCGGGGATAGCTTCCATAGGCAACCAGGTGTGGAATGACCTCAACATGGATGGCATCCATGACCCCAACGAACCGGGCATTCCCGGTGTATCCCTGGTCATCTGGAGTGATCCCGACGGCGATGGCATCCCCGACTGGCAGGGCTTCGGTGGCGTGGAGGTCACCGACGAAAACGGGCACTATCGCTTCTCCGGTCTGCAACCGGGCAACTACGTGGTGTTTGTGTGGCAGGTCGACAACTGGGATGTCGGGCAGCCGCTGCATGGATTCCAGTCCACCAATGGGTTCGTCGCCGATGCAGACAACGATGTGGACTTCGACAACAATGGATTCGGCTCAGCTTTCAGCGACATCATGTCGGGCATTGTCACGCTGACTTCTGGCGGTGAACCGCTCAATGATGGTGACCCTGCCGATTGCTACTTCGACTACGACGCCAGCGGCAACAACACCGTCGACTTCGGCTTCTTTGATCCCAACGCGCCGCCGCCCTGCCCCCCGGATTTGGACGACAACGGCACGGTCAATGTCAGCGACATCCTGCTGGCTTTGGGTGAGTTCGGCTGCGTGAGTTTGTGCACTGCAGACCTCGATGGAGATGGCATCGTCGGGGTGACCGACGTCCTCATCGTCCTGTCCCAGTTTGGCCAGCCCTGCGGGTAAACCAGGAAACCACACCCTGTGCGTGCACCGTGGCCTTCAGTGCATGGTCAGCAGGAATCCAAATTTCACGACGCGACAGTGGATGTGAACCGGACAGGAGGGAAACAAGCCTGCATTTGGGTGTTTACCCAAACTCACCCTAACTTACCCTCCTTGGGTGTTTACCCAAATCATCAATGCTCTGATTTTGAAAGACCTCAAATACCTTTTCGCCTATACCGTTCCCTTGTCCGTCTACCTGTCCTTCGCCTCAGAGGGCATCTGGACCTACACCACAGTGTTCTACGCCTTCTTGGTCATCCCCCTCCTCGACGTGATCGCGGGAGAGAAGACGGACAACCTCGAATCCGACGACGCTTCGTACAAAAAGACCAAGTGGATTTTCGATGCGATGCTCTACCTCAATGTGCCCATCGTCTTCGGGCTGTTGGCGTTTGGCCTCCGAACCGTGCAAATGGGCAGTTACGAGACCTATGAGCTGATTGGACTCGCCCTGTCCGGCGGCATCCTGCTCGCAACCAACGGCATCAATGTCGCCCACGAACTCGGACACCGGAAGCCATTGGCAGAGCGCCTGATGAGCAAGCTGCTGTACATGCCCTGCCTGTACATGCACTTCTTCATCGAGCACAACTTCGGGCATCACCTGCGGGTGGCCACGCCCGAGGACGGCGCCACGGCGCGCTATAACCAGACCGTTTACGGGTTCTGGTTTACCTCAGTCACCCGCCAGTACGCGAGCGCATGGCGGATCCAGCGCGACTTGCTCAAGCGGCAGGGCAAGTCCTTCTTCTCGGTCAAGAACGACATGCTCTGGTACCACCTCATTCAGCCCGCCTACCTGCTGGGCGTCCATGCGCTGTTCGGCATGTCGGGGTTGCTCTTCGCAGTGACGGTCGGCGTCATCGCCTTTCTGTTTCTGGAGTCCATCAACTACATCGAGCACTACGGCCTGCGCAGGTTCAAGACGGATTCCGGTCGCTACGAAATCGTGCGTCCGTTCCACTCCTGGAACTCCAATTTCAACATTGGGCGCATCACCCTGTACGAGTTGACCCGGCACAGCGACCACCATTTCAAGTCCACGAAAAAATACCAGGTGCTGGACAGTCACGAGGAGAGCCCCACCCTTCCCTTGGGGTACCCGGCGTCCATTCTCCTCAGTTTCTTGCCTCCCCTTTGGTTCTGGGTCATGAACCCGCGGATTCCCAAGGAGATGAAGGCCCGACTCGCCCATGACTGATGCCTCTGCCGGCCTGCTCACGGCAGGGACCCTTGACCGGTTTTCGGCCAAGACGCGCGACAAGTTGCTCGAGGCCAGCCTTGTCCTCTTCAACGAGCGCGGGTTCGGAGCAGTGACCACCGCCTCCATCGCCGAGCACGCCGGTGTGTTGGAGGGCTCGCTGTGGTATCATTTCCGCACCAAGAAAGACATCCTCATCGCCCACATTGACCTGCTCCAGCAGGTCTTCGAGGGAAGCAACATCGATGCCGACTCCACCGACGAGGAGACCATCATCGCGGGGATCTTCGCATCGTACGACGTCATCTGGGACTTCCGCTACATCCTGCGCGACGATTTCTCCGCTTTGCTTCAAGCCCACGAGCCTGCGTTGCACACCGCGCGGATGGTCAACGACTTTCTGGACAACTGGACGGAGGGTCGAATCCAACATGCCCACCAACACGGCCTGCTCGAATTGGACCCACATGGAATGGAGAACCTCTCCGAAATCATATTGGTCATCGGGCGATACTGGCTGGACTTCTCCAAGAAGAAGTACCCAGAGGCCGAAAACGCAGACTTGCGACGGAAGGGCCTGCGCCATGTCTTCACAGTGCTGGACCCCTACCTCACCCCAACGGCTGCGGCCTATATCCAAGCCCGGCTGAATTTGGCTCCCTCCTGATCGAACCGTCCGTGAATCGGGTGCGGTGTCGCTTCTTCAGGGCCCGTCAATCCCAGGGTCCACCGCGGGTGACGTTCACGAATGTCTCCCCCTCCAGTCGATACAGGCCTCCTGTGAAGCCGAACCACAAGCGGCCCTGGCGGTCCTCATAAATGGAATTGCAGCCGAAGCTGAAGTCGGGGCGCTCGGGTTGGGTTTGCGTGAAAGAAGTGAAGGTGCTGCCGTCGTAGCGGTACACGCAATGCCGGGTGGCGCAGATCCAGATGTGGCCCTTCCGGTCCTCTGTGACGGAGTAGATCTCGTTTTCGGTCAAACCCGGGACGTTGGGAAAGGTGGTGACCGTTTGGCCATCCCACATGCACAGGGCACCGCGCTTTTCACCGGAGGTCAAGTGCCAATGGAAGCAGCTGAGCCAGAGGTTGCCCTGCTGATCCTCCATGTGCAAGGAGACGTTGTTGGTGGGCAGCCCGTCGGCTGTGGTGAGCTGATGGAAGTTCTGGCCATCCCATCGATAAGCGCCCTGATCAGAAGTGGCAAACCAAAGGTCGCCGTTGCGCATCTGGCGCATGTTCATCGGCTCGTAGCCCGACGTGTTGGTCCGGGGCAAGCTCGGTTCAGGCAAGGGAAAGGCTTCGAAAACCCCGTTCACCTCGCGGTGGAATTGTCCCCCGGATTGCACCCAGAGCGCGCCGTCGCCGTCGAAATAGGGCCGGACGGGATGGGTAGGAAAACCGACAGGATGGCTGGCCCGCTCCAGGGATTCTCCATCCCATTTCATCAAGGCCGAACCGCCCCCCATGCTTTCGTCAGCTGACACCAGCCAGAGGTCGCCTTCTGGCCCGAGGGTCAAGCCGGTCACCCGGTCACCGACCAGGCCATCCTCCGCATGGAAGTACCGCAGCTCCTCCCCATTCCACATCATGGCCCCACTGCCCACCGACCCCAACCACAGGTTGCCCTCGGCGTCCTCGATGGGTCCGAGCGGATAGTCCGCGACCTGCAATTGGGCCGTTGCGTCCGTCTGCAAGTGTACCTCTGATCCCGAGCCTGTCGTCGTTTGCTCAGTGGCCATCTGGCATCCGGCGACCAACAGCATGGACAGGATCAAGATGTGGTTCATGCGGTCAAGCTAGGCATGAAAAAACCCACACCGCGGGGGATGTGGGTTTGTGTTTATGTAGCCCGTAGGGGATTCGAACCCCTGCTACCAGGATGAAAACCTGGCGTCCTAACCCCTAGACGAACGGGCCAAAAGGGGGCGCAAAGATAGTGCGCGAGATGAATCCGGCAAGACTTTGCGAAAGTGGGTTCAGCCGAGGTAGGCGCGGTACATCCACACGAGCTTCTCCTGCTCGCGGATGTAGTCGCTCATGAGGGCGTTGGTGCCTTCGTCGCCCGCCTCGGCGGAGAGGTGCAGCAGGGCCCGCTCGCGCAGCAGGATCACGCTGAAAGCGGCGACGCAGTGCCGGAGGGCCTCAGGGCCGTCGGCCACGTCCTTTACCACGGGGACCTTGCTGGTGGCGAGGTACTCCTCGTGGGTGTGCGTGGGAAGGCCCCCGAGGGTCAGGACCCGCTCGGCGACCTCGTCGATCTTGAGCTGGAGGTCCGTGTAGAGCTCCTCGAACTTGGCGTGGAGCTCGAAGAACTCCTTGCCGCGGATGTTCCAATGGAAGCCGCGCGCGTTCATGTAGAAGACGGTGAGGTCCGCCAAGAGGTCGTTGAGGCCGGCCGAGAGCTGCTGTGCGGCTTCGGCGTTGAGGCCGATGGGCGTGTTGGTGTCCATGGTGTCAATCAATATGCGCGGGCGAAGAGGACGCGGCGGGCGCTGGGGGCGCCGGTGCGGATGCAGTTGCCGGGCGTGGTGTCGCCTTGGAGCGGGATGCAGCGAATGGTCGCCTTGGTTTCCTTCTTAATCAACTCCTCCGTTTCGGCGGTGCCGTCCCAGTGGGCGCTCAGGAAGCCGCCTTCTTCCAAACCGGCGGTAAACTCCTCCCAGGTGTTGACCTCGCGGGTGCCCTTTTCCATGCGGTCTCGGGCGCGCTCGAGCAGGCCGTTCTGGATCTCCTCAAGCAAGGCTTGCACGTGCGCCACAATCTGATCGCCGGGGATGAAGGCCTTTTCGCCGGTGTCGCGGCGGGCCACCTCCACCGTGCCGTTCTCGGCATCGCGGGGGCCAATGGCGAGGCGCACAGGAACGCCCTTGAGCTCGTATTCGGCAAACTTCCAGCCCGAGCGCTTGGTGTCGTCATCGTCGAGCTTCACGCGCAGCCCTGCGGCCTTCAAATCGCTGTGGAGCTGCTGGCAGGCGGTGTTGACCACCTCGCTGGCCTCGCCGCCTTTTTGGATGGGAACGATGACCGCCTCGATGGGGGCGAGTTTAGGTGGGACCACAAGGCCCTTGTCGTCGCTGTGCGTCATGATGAGGGCACCCATCAATCGGGTCGATACGCCCCAGCTGGAAGCCCAGACGAATTCCTTTCCGCCGTCCTTGGTGGCATAGGTCACGTCGAAGGCCTTGGCGAAGTTCTGTCCAAGGAAGTGGCTCGTGCCTGCTTGCAACGCCTTGCCATCCTGCATCATGGCCTCGATGCAAAAGGTGTCGTCGGCGCCGGCGAACCGCTCGCTCTCTGACTTGACACCGCGCACCACCGGCATGGCCATCCAGCCCTCGGCAAAATCCGCGTAGACGTGCAGCATCTTCTCGGCTTCTTCCATGGCCTCAGCCTTGGTGGCGTGGGCGGTGTGGCCCTCCTGCCACAGGAATTCCGTGGTGCGGAGAAACAAGCGCGTGCGCATCTCCCAACGCACCACATTGGCCCACTGGTTCACCAGCAGCGGCAGGTCGCGGTAGCTCTGAATCCAGTTCTTGTAGGTCTTCCAGATGATAGTCTCGGAAGTGGGGCGCACGATGAGCTCTTCTTCGAGCTTGGCTTCGGGGTCCACCACCACGCCCCCGCCTTCGGGGTCGTTCATGAGGCGGTAATGGGTCACCACGGCGCACTCCTTGGCGAAGCCTTCTACGTGGGCGGCCTCCTTGCTCAGGTAGCTCTTGGGGATGAAGAGCGGGAAATAGGCGTTGACGTGACCGGTGTCCTTGAACTTGCCATCGAGCACTTCCTTCATCCGCTCCCAAATGGCGAAACCGTAGGGCTTGATGACCATGCATCCCTTCACATCGCTGTGCTGGGCGAGGTCCGCCTCCACTACAATCTCATTGTACCACTTGGAATAATCCTGTTCTCTTGAGGTCAACTTGGCCATGACTTGCTTTTGGTACGGTGTTTGCTCTTGTTGGGTATCGAGGCGCGAAAATACGCTACCCACCGTGGTGAACCCGTGCTACAACATATTGCAACTCCGGCCATTCGCCGTAATTTCCAACTGTCGATGAAAGTCATACACCTCCTCCTCCTCGCCTTGCCCCTGTGGCTGGCCTCCTGCACCACCGGGCTCGATCTCGTGTCCGACCGCAACCTAGAAACCGACGAGTTCTACCTCGCCGGTGGTGAACCCCACATTGGGGACGGCGACATCGACCGTGCCCGAGAAGAGCAGTGGGCCGACGCTTACGGGGAATACGCCGATGGCGAATATGACGATCCCTATGGTGCGCAGCGCGGCTATGGATCTCAGAGCAACCTCTGGAACCGCTATACCCCCGGATGGTCGAGCGGGTTCGCGAGTGGATATGGCAACCCCTACGGCTACGGCAGTGGATTTGGTGCCGGCAACATGGGTACGGGGGGCTATGGAAACCCTTATGGGATGGGCTACAACAACATGGCCTTCATGAACGGCTATGACGCCTGGGGCAACCCCATCGGCGGTTTTGGCAATCCCGGATTCGGAATGGGCAACCCTTACGGCATGAATGGCATGGGCGGCAATGGATGGGGCTATGACCCTTGGGGCGGCGGATATTGGGGTACGCCCGGATATGGTTATTACGGGGGCTCGGGTTATGGTTACAACCCCTACTTCGGCACCCTCGGGGCTTACGGCAACACTTTTGGTGGCAATTGCGGCACCGCAAGCGGAGGAGGCGTGACCACATTTACACCCCCGCGCCCACGTCCCAGCCTGGGTCAATTCACCGTCACCGGAAACAACACGGGCGGAGGGCAGGCCGGTGGTACCGGTGGTTTGGGTCATGACGGCTTGGATGACATCAACCCCGAGCCGACCCCCCAACGCGATGTGAAGCGGGCCAACACCAAGGACGAGCGCAGGAATGCGCGCAGCACCCGCCCGGCTTACAGCCCAGACCGCAACACACCTTCAAATGATGCGGACCGCCCTTCACGCAATGAGCGCAGGGGATCCCGGAGCACCTTTTCGTCACCCTCTCCGAGCAACAATGACGGTGCATCACCTTCGCGCGGCGGGGTCAATGTTTCGCCGCCTGCGCCGCGGCCAAGCTCGACCAGTCCGAGGGCGCCCCGGCCTTCTTCGGGACGCTCCGGATCCGGGCGCAGTGGCCGCGGAGGCTGAAACCTGAAAAGTCCAGTGAGATGAAGAAAGTGAAAAGAGGACTGGCGGTTCTCCTGGTGCTGTGTACCCAATGGGCAACGGCACAAGGATTGGCCGATGTGATGCGCTACAGCCGGCAGGACCCCCTGGGTTCGGCCCGTTCCATGGGCATGGGCGGTGCCATGACCGGTCTGGGTGCCGACCTGGGCGCCATTTGGTCCAACCCCGCCGGCCTGGGGTTGTACCGCTCGAGCGACATCGCCATCAGTGTGGGGGTGGGCGCCGGTGGCGCCAGCACAGAATACCTGGGCAACAGCGAAGTATCGGCAGCACCCCACGTCATCGTGGGGCAACTCGGGGTAGCATTGACCATGCCCATGGCGCACCCCGACTTCAAGCGCGCCACTTTTGCTGTGGGGTACAGCCCCATCAAGGATCTGCACCAGCGCGCCACATGGTCTGGAGAGTCAGATGGAAACAGCATCACCGAACAATTTGCCCTGCAAGCCCAAGGCACCTCCTTTGACAGCTTGTGGTATTACCATCCGTTCGATGCCGAATTGGCCTGGTACACCTACATGATCGACACACTGGGTGGATCCACCGATCAATATGCAGCGGCCTATTCTTCCGACGTGGTCCAACAGGAATTGCGGCGCGACCGCAGCGGCCGCATGGGCGAGACCACCATCGCCTTCGGCACCAA
>Ga0115567_10004198_pt1 | contig 14087 bp, 10 predicted proteins | sample COGITO_mtgs_1204_2_FD_88679 | JGI IMG/M metagenome (GOLD analysis project Ga0115567, IMG submission 88679) | Pelagic marine microbial communities from North Sea - COGITO_mtgs_120412 | ecosystem: Environmental > Aquatic > Marine > Epipelagic | place: Germany:Helgoland, sampling site Kabeltonne...
ATGAGGAGCACCGGGCGGCGGCCGAAGCGATCTGCAAGCGGCCCATAGACAAGCTGCATGAGCCCGAACGCGAAGACGTATGAGCTGAAAACAAGGTTTGCATTGCTGGTCGATACGCCGAAATAGTCGCGTAGCGCCGGCACGCCGGGGGCGAGGCTATCGGTACTGACAGGATTTACAGCGACCAGTAGTGTTAGGACGCCGCCGATCAGAAGAGCGCTTGGAACGCCGGGAGTTGATTTATTCACATCATTTTGCCGGTATCTGCCGGTCAGCCCCGCTTATCGATGAAACGTTGCTGTTTTACCTGCGCCTGAAGCTCTTTTTCCAGTGTGCCCGAACCGAGCACGGCGATTTCGGGGGTAAGCTCAAAGGTTTTTCGTACATCTTCGCGAAGGGCGGTGACCTGGCCATCGGCATTGTCCGGATTCAAAACCTCTATAGACACACGGATCATATCGAGGGTGTCGGTCTCTTCGACCTCAACCTTGAAATCGATGATGTCGAGCTGGCGATGCATGAAGTCTTCGAAATCGGCATGGTTGATATTGATGCCGCGCACCTTGAAGAAGCCCGACGTCCGCGCGGCGTGGCGGATCATCGGATAAACGGAGAGCAGGCCGTCAGTTGCGCCATGGTCGTGGTAGGAAACGTAATCACCCGTTTCCCAGCGCAGGAACGGTGTCATCTCGTTGTTCCAGTAAGGTGTCGTGACCATGATACCGTTTTCGCCTTCGGCGACCGGCTCTTTTGTGTGTTCGTCCACCACCTCGAGGTCGAACATATCGGTCCAGAAGTGCATACCGTCATGGTGGTCAGATTCGCTGGCCATGAATGATGTCTCGGTACAGCCGAACTGATCGTAGAGCTTCGCACCCCACAGTTTTTCGATACGTTCGCGTTTGCCGGGTGATACCGGTTCGGCGGCGGTCAGGAATTTGGTCACCGAGCTGTTTGCGAGATCGAACCCCATCCGTTCGGCAATCTGCGCGAGCTGCAATCCATAGCTCGCCATACCGCACCAGACGGTCGGCTTGAGCGTGCGGATCAATTCGACCTGCATTTCGGACGGTGTCGAATTGCCCGCGCCGCACCAGTTTACGCCGATCCCCATCTGTTGGGCGGTCCGGCAATAGATCTGTCCGACCGGGTGAATGCCGAGCGGAAACGAGACGTGGGCCAGGTCACCTTTTTTAAGGCCCGCCGCTTCCCAGGCGCGCCGAAACCCTTCCCGCGCGAGCCGCAGGTCATTCATCGAGCGTGGATAGAAGAGCGGTTTGCCTGTGGAACCGCCGGATCGCCAGAATTCTATGATCTCGCTGCGTGGTGCGATGCAGAAGTCGTCCTGGAAGTCTTCGGGCTCAATAACCCTCAATTCGTCCTTCGTCAGGATCGGGATTTTGGCCCATTCCTCCGGCTCGTGGACATGGTCCAAATTGATGTGATCAAGCTTGCCCGAAAAAAAACGGGATCGCTTTGCCCGTTCAACGGCGATTTTCCGCCGTTCCTTGCGCACCTCGGCAATATAACCCCGCGATGGTGCGGGGAAGGGGATCTCGGGCGTTTCCCACACGGGCGTTATTTATCCTCGGTGCGTTCGCCGAGTTCTTTTGCCCGTTCACGAAGGATGAATTTTTGAATTTTGCCGGTGGATGTTTTGGGTAGTGGCCCGAATATCACCGTTCTGGGCACCTTGAAGCGTGCCATCTTCGCGCGGCAGAACTCGATAATCTCTGCTTCTGAGGAGTCTTCGCCTTCCCTCAGGGTGACGAAGGCGCAGGGGCTTTCGCCCCATTTCTGATCGGGCCGCGCCGCGACGGCGGCTTCGAGCACCTTGGGGTGGCTGTACAGCAAGCCCTCGACTTCGATTGACGAGATGTTTTCCCCGCCGGAAATAATGATGTCCTTGGACCGGTCTTTGAGTTCGACATAGCCGTCTTCATGCCACACGCCGAGGTCGCCTGAATGGAACCAGCCTCCGGCGAACGCCTCCTCGGTGGCCTTCGGGTTCTTGAGGTAGCCTTTCATGACGTCGTTGCCACGAAAAAATATCTCACCCATCGTTTCGCCGTCCTGCGGGACCGGCTCGAGCGTTTCGGGGTCGCCGACCATTAATGCTTCGAGCACATGGTAGCGAACACCCTGGCGCGCTTTGAGTGCGGCCCGGTCGGCAATCGGTTTGTCATCCCATTCAGGTTTCCAGGCACTGACGACCGAGGGCCCGAAGGTTTCCGTCAGGCCATAGACATGGGTGACGTTGAAACCCTGGCCTTCCATGGATTCGATAACAGCGGCGGGCGGTGAGGCGCCAGCGGTGGCGGCTTCGACGATATGCGAAAACGGCTGTTTCACGTCGTCGGGCGCATTGGCGATCATGTTCAGGACAATCGGCGCGCCGCATAAATGGGTTATATTATGCGTAGCGATCGCATCGAATATAGGACCGGCTTCGACGCGTCGCAGACACACGTTTGTTCCTGCAAGGGCAGCGACGGTCCATGGAAAGCACCAGCCGTTGCAGTGAAACATCGGCAGGGTCCACAGATAGACGGGGTGGGGCGGCATCGCCCAGACCATTAAATTGCCGATGGCGTTCAGGTAAGCGCCACGATGATGGTAGACGACACCCTTCGGGTTGCCCGTTGTGCCCGACGTGTAATTCAGCGAACACGCGTTCCATTCATCGGTGGGCCATACCCACGGATATTCAGGGTCGCCGCCGGCGATAAAGTCTTCGTATTCTATCGCGCCGATCAGTTCGCCGCCCTGATAGGTGGCGTCGTCGACATCGATCACATAGATGTCCGAGCCGACCTTGGACAGCGCGCCCTTGATGGTGTCGGAGAACTCGCGGTCGGTCAGCAGAACTTTTGCTTCGCCGTGCTCGAGAATAAAGGCGATGGCATCGGCATCGAGTCGGATATTCAGCGCGTTCAGCACGCCGCCCATCATGGAGACGCCGAAATGGGCTTCGACCATAGCCGGAACATTCGGCAGCATGGCTGCAACCGTCTGGCCGTGTTTGATGCCATGTTTTTCGAGTGCGCTGGCGAGTTGTCTGGAACGGGCATAGGTCTCGGCCCATGTACGCTGGATGTCGCCGTGGATGACAGCAATCCGGTCAGGATACGTCGTGGCTGTGCGTTCGATAAAGCTTAATGGCGTAAGTGCCTGAAAATTAGCTGGATTTTTGTCCAGATCAGTCTCGAACGGATTGGTCACTTTTCAACTCCCGATATTTTAGATCGCCATTTTTTTGCAACAATACGTCGTTCGGGGGAGAGAACAAAGACCTGACGATTTTAATCGCAGATTCGCCGGCGATATCCTAAACGGGCCGCTTGGGGAAAATCGCCAATCCGGTGGTGAAACGCCCGGGGGTACAATGCACGATTCAACACGGCTTCTATTTTTGCTGTTCGGGCTGTTTATGTTCGCGGCTGCGTTCACTGCTGGAGCGACCTGATTTTTTTTTAGGCATTATCCGCCGAGACAGTCTTGCCGACTGAGCCCGGTTCAGCACGCATCATATAGCTCGAAGGCCAGAATTCCCGCAAAAACCCAAATGTGAGTTGGGTGTAAATCCACTTGTTTTTCCAGGGTTTAAGATAGGGTATTGGCTGAATGTCAGTGACGTTTAACCCGCCGCATTCGAGAAGCTCTTTCATGGTGTCGCGGGTGAACCAGCGCAAATGGGTCCGGTCCATTAAACCTTCATCCTCGTAGTCCCATCTCCCTGAGAACACGAGCTTCTTGACGATGTTCTTGTTCCTGACATTGGGGATATTGGCGATGACGGCGCCCTGGTCCGACAATAATGGCTCTACCCGTTTAATGAGTGCCCATGGATCGACAAGATGCTCAAGGACATCCATTAAAATAACGAGGTCCAGCGATCCAGGTGGGATGTCAGATTCCAGATCGAGAATCTCAGCATTGCCTTCCCAGGTCTGATCGAGTTGTTCGGCGGCTTTGGCGGCGGCCGCAGGCATTATTTCGACGCCGCCTGCCCAATCAATCAGGCCAGCCTCTTTCAGCATCAAAAGCGTATTGCCTACACCGCAGCCGATTTCGAGCGCGCGACCGACCGGAGTGGGGATCATACGAACGATGTCGGTTCGGGGCATCGAGTAGTAGCTGAGATCTTCTGGCATATCAGGATTCTGGGGTATTTCAGCACGGTTCACGTCGCCCACCATACAGGACTGAGCGGAGATTGGTTGAATCGGTATGTGATTTGCAAAAGCGTGTAAGCGCTGGAGGCCCGGAGCGGATTCGAACCGCTGTAGACGGATTTGCAATCCGCTGGATAGCCTCTCTCCCACCGGGCCATGCTCTGCAGAAGCAGAACGCAAGGCGGGCTATATAGGCGGGCCGCTGAACCCGGTCAACATTATCGACCCGGTGGCGGACTAAAATCTTGTCGGGACTCAGGGAATCCTATAGTTAACGGTAAGTTAACCGACGTCGGATTATCTGTTTCCGCATACTCTCGGAACGACGCGAATTCAACGAGAAACCCCGGTTTTCCGGGTTTTTGGAAATGGCGATAAATATGGCTGACTTCAAAGCACTACGACAGACCATGGTCGATACACAGCTCCGGACTAACAAGGTGACGGATGCGAACGTTCTGGCCGCGATGGGCGAGATTCCGCGGGAAATGTTCGTACCCGAAGATCGCGCGAGCCTCGCTTACATTGATGAAGATATTCACATCGGAAAAAGCCGGTGTATGGCCGAGCCGATGATCCTCGCGCGGATGATCCAGGCGGCGGAAATCGGCCCGGAGGACGTGGTGTTAGATGTTGCCTGTGGCTCCGGCTATTCATCGGCCATTCTCGGGCAGATCGCGCGTGCGGTCGTTGCCGTCGAGAGCGATACCGAACTGGCAGGGGCCGCAAGTGCGCGGCTTACGAAGCTTGGGATGGATAACGTGGTTGTTGAAATGGGGCCGATAAACGCCGGATGGTCCGATCAGGCGCCTTATGACGTAATTATGGTGAATGGTTCCTGCGGCGAGATGTCTGAAGCGATCCTCTCGCAACTGGCTGAGGGAGGGAGGCTTTGCGCCATCCTCCGCGGTCCGGGTGGAACAGGGATGGCGAAGCTTTTTGTAAAAAGCGCCGGCGTGGTTTCAAATCGCGGGTTATTCGATGCGAACGTTCCCATATTACCTGAGTTCGATCTGGAAGAAGGGTTTAGTTTTTGATGTATTCGTCTGGACTTTGCAGGATTGCGATAACGGGACTCGCCATAGCTCTTTCGGCAGGTAGCGCGCATGCGCAGACCCTGGAAGACGCGTTGGTGAAGGCCTATCAGAGTAATCCGACTTTGAAGTCTGAACGGGCGCGGTTGCGTGCCACCGATGAAGGTGTGCCACAGGCATTGGCTGGCTGGCGGCCGACGGTCGAGGTGAACGGCAGTTACGGCTTGGCGCGGTCTTATGGATCAGCGACCGGACGGAACAAGGTGACATCAATTCGGGATCCGCTTACAGGTGCCCTGACGATTACGCAGAACCTGTATCGCGGCGGTCGAACGCTGGCGGCGACCGAACAGGCAGAAAGCAACGTCAAGGCAGATCGGGCACGTCTGGCAGATGCTGAACAAACCGTGCTGCTCAGCGTTGTGACGGCCTATGCCGATGTTGTGCGCGACCAGGCGGAGGTCGAACTGAATATCAGTAATGAACGGGTTCTGCAGCGTCAGCTGGAAGCAACCGGTGATCGGTTTCGGGTAGGCGAGGTCACACGGACCGACGTCTCTCAGGCGGAATCCCGTCTCGCGCGTGCGCGGGCGGACCGGATCGTATCCGAAGGCAGCCTCAGAGACGCACGTGCCGCTTATGAAAACGCCGTTGGCGACGTTCCGCCCCTGTTAAAGCCGTCTAAGCCGCTCGATAATTTGCCGGGGTCGCTCAGCGACGCGCTCGAGATTGCGAAACAGAACAATTTCGCGGTCAGTCGGGCACGGTTCATAGAACTGTCGGCCAAGGAAGGTGTGAGATCGATTGTCGGAGAATTGCTGCCTAATCTGACGCTTAATGGCGAGCTTGAGAGCAGCAGGGAAACCGCGAACAATCGCAATGAGAGCGAAGAAGCCTCTTTGATTGCGCGGGTGACGATGCCGCTCTACGCGTCGGGTTCCGTTACATCTCGGGTTCGAGCGGCCAAGCAGGTCGTGTCGCAGCGCCGCGAAGAGTACAATCAGGCCCTGCGTACCGCGATAGAGGCAACGACAAATGCGTGGCAGACCCTTCAGACCGGCCGCGCGCAAATCCAGGCGTTTTCCTCCGCAGTTAAAGCCGCGGAAATAGCGCTGGAAGGCGTCCGCGAGGAAGCAAATGTGGGCTCGCGCACAGTTCTCGATGTGCTCGACGCCGAGCAGGAACTGCTGGATGCACGCGTCGGTCTTGTCCGCGCGATGCGTGACGAACTTGTTGCGACCTATCAGCTTCGTCAGGCCGTCGGGGAAGCAACAGCTGAAAAGCTGGGACTGCCCGTAACGCTCTATAACGTCGAGAATCATTACCGTGAAGTGCGTGGAAAATGGTGGGGGCTCGGCGCGAGCGACGGCAAATGACACTGACCATAGTGTGTACCCGTGTGTCCGCAGCCGTTGGTCGTTTGTTTAATATTGGTTAATCTTTTATCCTTAACGTCAGTAAACCTAATTTCTGAATGAGGGCCGTCGTTCTATGAGCGACCAAGAAGCACAACAAGAACCATCGATGGAGGAAATTCTCGCCTCCATAAGGCGGATAATTTCCGAAGATGGCGATGAAGAGACTGCAGCCGCGCCCGAAGAGGCTGCAGCGGAAGTCGACGCGCCCGAAGCACTCGCTGAGCCTGAGCCTGAGCCTGAGCCCGAAGTGGCGGAAGTAGCTGAGGAAGAAGAGATTCTCGAACTTACCGATGAAGAGGAGGTCCTCGAACTTACGGACGAAGTTCAGGACGACGGAACGGTTGTGAATCTCAATACCGGTGAGGAAGTTCCTGAAGACGATGCGCCTGACGAAGTCTTTGAGGAACCTCAAGCGGAAGATGAGGAAGAGATTGAACTGGAGATGGTCGACTCGGATGAGCCGACCGAGGAACCAGAAGAAAATATTGCAGAGCCGGAACCCGAGCCGGAACCGCAACCTGAAGCCGAGCCTGAGCCCGTGTCGATAGTAGAACCCGAACCCGTTGATGCGCTCGCGGCTGAAGCGGCAGACCGTCTCGTCTCTGAAAACCCGGCAATGAACTCTGTGGCTTCGCTGTCAGCGCTTGCGGCCGCCGTCGATACCCATCGGCGCGCTGTAGACCCGAGCATTGGTCCGCGCACGATCGAAGACCTGGTCAAAGACGTCATGCGTCCTATGATCCGGGAATGGCTCGATGATAACCTTCCGTCGTTGGTTGAACGGATGGTCGGCAGAGAAATCGAGCGATTGACCCGCGAAGCCGAGGATATTTCCCAGCGCTAATTAGGGCGTTGGCCGGATCCTTGGCCGGCACGCTGTTCGGGCGTTGCGCTTCCCTTGCTGAAGCGCGATAAACTTCTTGAAATCAAGCCACGTAGCATTAGCTTCGCTCCGACTGCATCCGCGGCCCGAAAAGGCTTTGCGCGGCGGTCGGGCAAGCGTTTAGGGATGACAATGGAAAAGACATACCGGCCGGACGAAGTTGAAGGCCGTATTTACGCTGAATGGGAAGACGCCGGCGCGTTCGGTTGCGGACACACAAGAACGGGTGAAGCCACCGGCGACTCCTATTCCATTGTCATACCGCCGCCGAATGTGACGGGCAGCCTGCATATGGGCCATGCGCTGAATAACACGCTGCAGGATATTCTTGCGCGTTTCGAACGCATGCGCGGCAAAGACGTCCTTTGGCAACCTGGCACCGATCATGCCGGTATCGCGACGCAGATGGTTGTCGAGCGCCAGCTTGCCGAGGAACAAAAGACCCGCCACGACCTGGGCCGTGAAGCGTTTATCGAACGGGTCTGGAAATGGAAGGCCGAATCCGGAGGCACCATTACCGGCCAGCTTCGCCGCCTCGGTGCATCCTGTGACTGGTCCCGCGAACGCTTCACCATGGACGATGGTCTGTCCGAGGCGGTCCGGAAAGTGTTCGTCAGTCTGCGCAAGGCGGGGCTGATTTATCGGGACAAGCGTCTGGTTAACTGGGACCCCAAACTGCATACCGCGATCTCGGACCTGGAAGTCGAGCAGCAGGAGGTCAATGGCAGCTTGTGGTATTTCAAATACCCGGTCGAGGGGCAAGAAGGTAAATTCATCACCGTCGCAACAACGCGGCCCGAAACGATGCTCGGCGATACGGCGGTTGCTGTACATCCCGAAGACGAGCGCTATACGGCGCTTGTCGGTAAAAATGTCATTCTGCCGATTGTGAACAAGGCAATACCAATCGTCGCCGATGAGTATTCCGATCCGGAAAAGGGCTCCGGCGCGGTGAAGATTACGCCGGCACATGATTTCAACGATTTCGAGGTCGGCCGTCGGCACGACCTGCCGATGGTCAGCATTTTTGATATCGATGCGAACGTGAATGACGAAGCGCCGGAACAATTCCGCGGCATGACGCGCGAAGACGCCCGCAAGGCCGTGATTGCGGAAATGGATGCCCTCGGGCTGCTGGAGAAGATCGAAGACAACCCCATGACGGTGCCCTATGGCGACCGTTCCGGTGTTGTGATCGAACCGCGCTTGACGGATCAGTGGTTTGTCGATGCCGGCGTGCTTGCCGAACCTGCGATCAAGGCCGTTGAAAATGGCGATATCCGGTTTGTGCCGAAACAGTGGGAAAATACCTATTACGACTGGATGCGTAATATCCAGCCATGGTGCATTTCGCGCCAGATCTGGTGGGGACACCAGATCCCGGCCTGGTACGGTCCGGACGGCGAAATTTTTGTCGAGATGACGGAAGCCGAAGCGCAGGCTGAGGCAGACGCTCACTATGGCAAGGCGGTCGATATCGTCCGCGATTCCGACGTTCTCGATACCTGGTTCTCCTCGGCGCTCTGGCCGTTTTCGACGCTGGGCTGGCCCGAGGAAACGCCTGAGCTGGCGCATCACTATCCGACGAGTGTGTTGGTGACCGGGTTCGATATCATTTTCTTCTGGGTCGCCCGGATGATCATGATGGGTCTGAATTTCCGCGATGAAGTTCCGTTCCGGGATGTTTACATCCATGCGCTGGTCCGTGATGAAAAAGGCCAGAAGATGTCCAAGAGTAAGGGCAACGTCATGGACCCCCTCGACCTGATAGATGACTACGGCGCCGATGCATTGCGTTTCACTCTGACGGCGCTGGCGGCCCAGGGGCGTGACATCAAACTTTCGACCGGCCGGATCGAGGGCTACCGCAACTTCGTCACCAAGGTCTGGAATGCGGCCCGCTTTACGCAGATGAACGGTTGTGTGCCGGTAGCGGATTATGACCCGGCTGCCTGCAAGCTGACGGTAAACCAGTGGATCGTCGGTGAAACGGCGAAGGCGGGGGCTGATATCGTGGCAGCGCTTGAAAGCTATCGCTTCAACGAAGTCGCGCAGGTGGGTTACCGCTTTGCGTGGAATCAGTTCTGTGACTGGTACCTCGAATTCACCAAGCCGATCCTTCAGGACGGTGATGACGCGGCACAGGCAGAAGTACGTGCGACGACGTCGTGGGTTCTCGACCAGATATTGAAGTTCATGCAGCCGATTATGCCGTTCGTTACCCAGGAACTCTGGGTACAGCTGGCACCGCCCGAAGGCCGGGAAGGGTTGCTGATGCTGCAATCATGGCCGGCGCTTGGCGACGAATTGCGTTCTCCCGATGCCGAGGAAGAAATGGCCTGGGTCGTCCGCATGGTCAGCGAGATACGGACGGTGCGCGCTGAAATGAATGTGCCGCCATCTGCCGAGCTGCCGCTGACCCTGACCGGTGCCTCAGATGCGACGATTGCGCGCCTTGAAACGCAGAAAGGCTTGCTCGCTCGCCTTGCACGCCTGTCCGGCGTTTCTGTATCCGATACGGTTCCTAAAGGTGCAGTGCAGGTCGTTGTCGATGAAGCGACTGCGGCTTTGCCGATCGGCGAGTTTATTGACGTCGCGCAGGAGGTCGCCCGGCTCGAAAAAGAAATCGGCAAGGTCGACGGTGAAATCGGCAAGATCGAAAAGAAGCTGGCAAACGAGAGCTTCATCGCGAAGGCCCCACCTGCCGTGGTCGAAGAGCAGCGCGCACGCGCAGATGATTACCAACAGTCCAGGATGAAGCTCAACGAGGCGCTGGACAGGTTGTCGACCCTCTGATCATAGAATGACCGGTTGCAGTGGAAGGAAAACGGTTTGACGCAATATCTGTTGGCGCCATTCCGTTTTCTTATCGACTGGCTGGTTCGCTTTATCGAGGATGACGGCCTCGCGTCTGCGGGCTATCTCGCGTATCTCGGGCTCATGTCGCTGCTGCCGTTTCTCGTCTTTGTTTTCACGCTTCTCGGTCTAATCGGCCGGGCGGATGAAGGGGCAGGGATCGTCGATATGATGTTCCGTTTCATGCCGACCGAGGTGGCGCTCACATTGCAGGAGCCGGTGGTACAGGTGGTGGGAACGGCATCCGGGGGCGTGTTGACGCTCAGCCTGGTCGTTGTGCTCTGGATTGCGGCGTCCGGCGTCGAGGGTATCAGGACGGCGTTGAACCGGGCGTATCGGGCACGGGAAACACGCGGGTACTGGCGGCGGCGGGCAAACAGTTCGGTGCTTGTGATTTTCTTCTCCGGTTTCATCATCATCGCGATTGGTTGCATGGTGATCGGGCCGTTACTTTGGCAACAGGCCGAAGGGTATCTCGATTTCGGTATTTCCCTCGGCCCAAGCCAGTTTCCGGAAATCATCAGGTTCGGCGCAGGCGGGGGCGCATTGTTTATTGCGACGGCAGCGCTCTATCACTCATTGCCGAACCGCCAACCATCCTGGATCGGGGTTATTCCGGGCGCTGCTGCCGTGTTCGTGATGGTGGCCGGGGCCACCAGCCTTTATTCGGTCTATCTGGAACATTTTGCACAATACGCGGCGATCTACGGCAGTCTCGGCGGTATTATCTCCACCCTGATTTTCTTTTATCTGCTGGGGGCGATATTCGTGCTTGGCGCCGAACTGAACGGGATGTTGTCCGAGATTTACGATGAAAGAAAAGAAGGAAAACAGGAATGACGGGCGGTAAACCAGTTCGTCTTGGGACATCCGAGACGGATGGGACATTCTGGTCCCAGGGCACGACGATTGCGTCGTTGGTAGAACGCGATACGGGAACCGACGTTACTGTTCTCGATGCAGGGCAGGCGAGTATCGAGAATGCGCGGCGTCTGGATGAGGGGCTGATTGATCTCGGCTTCATGGCATCGAACTGGATAGGCCGCGCTTATCGGGGGGACGCGCCATTTAAGCATGAAATCGCAATGCGGAACGTGGCACCGGCGAATTCCGGGGCGATGTTCTTTATCGTCCGTGCCGACAGCCCGTTGCGTGTCGTCAGGGACATGATCGGGAAACGCGTTGCGATCGGTCCGGCAGGCAGTGGGATGGTGCAGCATATTCACACGATCTTCGGGGTTCTCGGCATATCGTTCGATGATTTCACGCCGGTTTATCTGTCTTTCGAGGATGGCGGGAAGGCATTGGAGGCGGGCGACGTCGATGCGCAATGGCAATGTCCGTATCCCAATCAGGTCATGGCCGATATCGCAGCACGGATGGACGTCCGTATGCTCGACTATGCCATCGACGATCTAGCAGCTGTTCTGGCGCAGGTGGATTTTTACCGGCCGGCAAAAGTACCCGCAGGTTTTTTCCGCGGCGTGCGTGACCAGACCGATCAGCTTGCCGTCGTGAACATCATCTCGGCCCATGAAAATACTGATACGGAAACGGTCAGGGTTTTTGTCGAGACGATCCTCGAAAACCTCGATGAAATGGCCGAAATGAATGCGTTGTTCGCAGGGCTTGCTGATCTGTTTGAACCGTTACGAACGGAGGGAGCCTCCGCATTGGAATTCGGTGGTGCGCCGTTACATCCGGGTGCTCTGGCGGCCTATAAAAAAGCGGGGTATTTATCCTGACAGATTCCCTAGGCATGACGCGGTCACGCGACTATTGTCGCGCCAAATCAGAATTTATCGATAGGAGCTAATCATGGCCAAAGCAACCGGCACGGCGAAACGCCCTGCCAAGAAGCGCGCGACCAAAGCGAAGAGCCGCTTCAACAAGAATAAGCTGCCGAGCCGCCATACGACGGTTGGTCCCGAACGGGCGCCGCATCGCAGTTATCTTTATGCGATGGGCCTGACCGAAAAAGAAATCAACCAGCCGATCGTCGGCGTCGCAACCTGCTGGAACGAGGCTGCACCGTGCAATATCTCTCTGTCGCGCCAGGCGCAGGCAGCGAAGGCGGGCGTAAAAGCCGGTGGCGGTACGCCGCGTGAATTCACCACCATCACGGTGACTGACGGGATCGCCATGGGGCATGAAGGGATGAAGTCTTCCCTGGTGTCGCGTGAAATCATTGCTGATTCCGTGGAACTGACGATGCGCGGTCATTGCTATGATGCGCTTGTCGGGCTTGCGGGCTGCGATAAATCTCTGCCGGGTATGATGATGTCGATGGTGCGCCTCAACGTGCCGTCTGTGTTCGTTTACGGCGGGACAATTCTGCCGGGCAAGTTCCAGGGCAGGGACGTGACCGTGGTGGACGTATTCGAAGGTGTCGGCCAATACGCTGCCGGGAATATGAGCGCGAGTGAACTGCAGGAACTCGAAGAGGTCGCGTGCCCTTGTGAAGGGTCATGCGGCGGCCAGTTCACGGCGAATACGATGGCCTGTGTCGCTGAAGCCATGGGGCTGGCACTGCCGACGTCGTCGGGTGCGCCGGCTGCCTATAAATCGCGTGATGCGATGGTCAAGGCATCGGGCGTTGCGGTAATGGACCTGCTGGCGAAGAACATTCGCCCGCGTGATATCGTGACGCGGAAATCGCTTGAAAATGCGGCCGTTGTTGTTGCTGCAACGGGTGGCTCGACCAATGCGGGCCTTCATCTGCCCGCCATCGCCCATGAAGCGGGGATCAAGTTCACGCTCGACGATGTGGTGCGGATCTTCAAGAAAACGCCGTACCTCGCCGACCTGATGCCCGGCGGTAAATACACCGCGACGGATATGTTCCGTGCCGGCGGTGTGCCCGTGGTGATCAAGGAGCTGCTTGATAACGGCCTGCTGCACGGCGATTGCATGACGGTGACCGGCAAGACGCTCAAGCAGAACCACGCCAAGATCAAGTTTCCTGAAAAACAGAAGGTTTTCTATCGGGTGAAAGACGCGCTGACGCCGACCGGCGGTGTTGTCGGTCTTAAGGGCTCGCTCGCCCCTGAAGGCGCCATCGTGAAGGTCGCCGGGATGGAGAAGCTGACCTTCACAGGTCCGGCGCGGGTCTTTGATTGCGAGGAAGAAGCGTTCGAGGCCGTCATCAAGAACAAGATCAAGGAAGGCGACGTGATCGTCATTCGCTACGAAGGCCCGAAAGGAGGCCCGGGCATGCGCGAAATGCTGTCGACAACCTCGGCGCTCTATGGCCGTGGCCTTGGCGAGAAAGTTGCCCTGATCACGGATGGCCGGTTCTCCGGCGGTACGCGCGGTTTCTGCATCGGTCATGTCGGTCCGGAAGCTGCCGTCGGCGGCCCGATCGGCCTGCTGAAGGATGGCGATATGATTTCCATCGATGCGAAGAAGGGCAAGTTGAACGTTGACCTGACCAAGGCCGAACTCGCCCGCCGCCTCAAGAAATGGAAGCCGCGCAAGCATGATTACCAGTCCGGTGCGCTGTGGCGTTACGCCCAGACGGTCGGCAATGCGCGTGACGGCGCAGTCGTGCATCCGGGCGGGAAAGCGGAGACGCACACTTACGCCGATATCTGACCTGTCCTGTCCTGTCAGATAGACCTGTTTTAATCGCGACGGCTTTATCTCGATCAAAGCGGGCAATGGTCCTTTCTAAGACAGTCTCCTCTCTGACCTGACAGGAACTGGAGAGGCATTGTGCACG
>Ga0115567_10004199_pt1 | contig 14086 bp, 11 predicted proteins | sample COGITO_mtgs_1204_2_FD_88679 | JGI IMG/M metagenome (GOLD analysis project Ga0115567, IMG submission 88679) | Pelagic marine microbial communities from North Sea - COGITO_mtgs_120412 | ecosystem: Environmental > Aquatic > Marine > Epipelagic | place: Germany:Helgoland, sampling site Kabeltonne...
GGTTTTTTGAAATACTTGGTGTTGTATGGACACTAAATTTTTCTAAAATAGTGCCATTGAGGTCAATTTTTAATAGTCCATCGTTTTGAGTACCTATCCAAACCATGTTCTCTTCATGATTCTGAAAAAAATAAGTTAAATCTGAAATTTCAGAAAACTCAGATGTGGTATTAAAAACCAATTCGCTCTCTTCGGTCTCAGGATTAAAAAGAACTAATTTTGATAAGGTATAGCCTAATAGTAAGCGTCCGTCACGGAGCTTAATCAAAGGGTTAGGGCCATAGACTTTTAAATTGGGAATAAACTGATCGTAACTTTTAGTATAGCCAGTTTTTAAATCAATTTTGTACATGGTTTTCCCAACCGTAAAAACAGCAGTTTTAGCCTTATTAGTTACAAAAAAACTTGCCGCATATTGAAGCTCGATCTTGTATTTATCTTCTGTATGTAATTTCAGCGTATCTATTTTCCCGGTTAAATCTTTGGAAATCAATATACCTTCGTTTTCGCAGTGTCCGTAAATTTTACCAGTGTTATCCTCAAAAACACCGCGCATAGCATTGCCCCAACCATTTCTATTAGATTTAAAGAGGTTAGCAAACAATTGCTTATCTGTTCTAATTTTAAACAGCCCATTATTCGTAGCCACCCAAAGTAAATTGTTGGCATCAATGAAGAGCCTATTGATTTTGGTGAAATCGAATTTTGACTTAAGAATTTCAGAATAGTCTATAAATTCACCATTAGCACTCATTCTCAATAAGGTTTGGCCACCACCAAACCAAATGTGATTTTGTTTATCTTCAATAGCGTAACCAAATTCATTTTCAACATCTAAAATTGGTTTCGAGCTTTGTGTTTTTTCATCAAAAATTTGGATACCACCTCGATGCGGAAAATAGTAATGTGTATTCTTATGGTCAAAAAACGAGGGCACGAAATGTATTTCAGAACCAAACCATTGATAACTGCCCAAATCATAGGATGCTATTAGTTCGCCATCTGTATTATACTTTAAAGTGCCATTGGGATTGCTCCACCACAAAAAACCGTTTGCATCTTGTACCAAACCACTAAACCCTCTATTTGTTCTTGGTATAGACGCCATGACTTTAAAGTTCCCGTCTATAAATTTTTGAAGATATTGTTTGGAATCTTGATTTTGGTTTTTCCAATAATCATCAGTAATTACCCAAATATTATTGTCAGATGTTTTGAGCAATCGCAACACCTTACCTTTTATATTTTGAGCTTGGTTGTATTCTTTTACTTTATCTGTAGATAAATGGAGATTGAACAAGCGGTCATTGGCCATGAACCAAAGGGCATCTTTAGCGTTATTCATTATCATTTCGGCCGTAAAACTTTCCTCTTCAATAAAATTGGAATTTTTCTTATCGCTATTGTAAGTCTTAAAATGGTAGCCGTCGTAACGATTAAGACCTTGTGATGTGCCAAACCACATGTGACCAGAGCTGTCTTGAGCAATGGCTTGAACATCTCTAAACATCAATCCCTCATCTGTTGTTAATACATCAACTTGCGAAGGGTTTTGGGAATAGCCACAAGTGCATACGATGAGTAAGCCCATTTGCAGAAAAAAAGCGGACAGCGATTTAAAGTATTTCAAGATGGCAGTAATAATTAATAGCTAAGTCTCAAATATACAAAAAGTATAGTGCCGAAAGTCACATTAATATGTGATTGACAAGACATTAGTAGTAGTGTACTTTAGTGGTAAGCTAATGTATAGCATTTAACTAACTATTAATTTTAAACCAAGTATTATGAAAACTTTAAAAACAACTGCAATTGTATTATTCCTTGCTATAGGACAAATCACATTTGCGCAAGAGAAGAGCTACAAAGAAACCGTAACAGAAAACCCTACTGCTGAAGAAGATCTAAAAGTTATTTCTGATTACATCAATGCATTAACAAACAACAAAATGACCGTAGTTTCAGGTTTATTGGCAGATGATTACGTAGGTACTGGTCCTAGCAATGAAGATACAGAAACAAAAGCAGAACAGATTGCAGGCTGGAAAGAAGCACATAAAGTGCGTACCGATCAAAAAAACGATTTTGTTGTAAACACTTTTAGAGTACTGGATGGTGATCTAAAAGGAGATTGGGTATCTGTCTGGGGTACCTACATCTTTAATCAAGAAGGTGTTGCCATGACGTTACCGTATCAGTTCACAGCGCTCGTAGAAAATGGAAAAATTAGCAGATCGATTATTTACTATGATAGGTTAGCCATTCGCGAAGCGATGGGGTTTGAGCTAACAGCTAAGAAGGAATAAACCCCCATTTGAATTTAAAAGACAATACCAAAAACCTACTTAGGGTGACCGGTATTGTTTTTTTTTTAGTTTTCAAAATCGAGCTAGAGATGCCAAAACACTACACTTTTTAACCAAAATTACCTTGAAATAGAAAATAATTGAACTAAAACTAACCAAATGAAAAAATACACTTTAATAATACTGGCGTTATTAGGCTTAAGCCAAATTTCTCAAGCACAAGAAGACCCATACCTGTGGCTCGAAGATGTTGATGGCAAAAAAGCGTTGCAATTTGTAGAACAACAAAACAAAGTCACGGTTGCAGCGTTAAGTGCCGAAAAAGAGTATCAGGATATTTACAACAAGAATTTAGCAATACTCAATGCTTCCGAAAAAATTGCCTACCCAACAGTTCACGGAAATTACGTGTATAATTTCTGGAAAGATGCAGCACACGTACGAGGAATTTGGCGAAGAAGCCCTTTAGAAAGCTATAAGAGCGGAAAGCCTGTATGGGAAACCTTGCTTGATATTGATAAACTTTCAGAAACCGATGGTAAAAAATGGGTTTATAAAGGAAGCGAAGGTTTATATCCAGACTACAATCGTTTTTTAATTCAGCTTTCCGATGGTGGTGGCGATGCCGTGTATATCAAAGAATTTGATGTCAATAAAAAGGAATTTATTGAAGACGGTTTTTCAATTGATGAGGCAAAAGGCAATGCAAGTTATGTTGATGAAAATAATGTAATTGTTTCTTCTGATTTTGGAGACGGCACTATGACTACTTCGGGCTACGCAAGACAAGTAAAGCTTTGGAAAAGAGGAACGCTGTTAAAAGACGCCCAACTTATTTATGAAGTAGAAACTACAGATGTTGGAGCTGGAAGTTCCATTATGCGTGATGGTGACAAACAGTATATCGTATTGGCTAAATTATCCAATTTCTTATCTGGTCAGCTTTCGGTTTGGTCAAACAATGAGGTAGTCCCATTAGATATACCCAATGATGCTGCGATAAATACAATTTTGTTTAATCAATATATTTTACAGAACAACCAATTTGTAATTCAATTAAAATCAGATTGGTCGGTAAATAACAAAATCTACACAGGAGGAACACTTATAAGCCTCAATTTTACCGAATTATTAAAAGGAAATAAAGACGTTAAAGTCATCTTGAAACCAGATGAATTTTCGAGTATTACCGGAGTTTCCGCTACCAAAAACAAAGTGCTTGTCAACGTTTTGACTGATGTTACGAGTAACCTTTTCGTGTATTCCTTTACGAATGGAAACTGGACAAGCAAAAAGGTAGCTGCACCAAAATTGGGAGCCCTTGATGTTGTTGCAACTTCAAATGATTCTGACCAGTATTTTTTTGATTTTAAAAACTTCATCACACCTACTACCTTATATCTGGGCGATGCCAGCAGTAACACCTTTAAGACATACCAATCCTTGCCTGCTTATTTTGATGGCAGCAACTTAGAAGTAAAACAGTACAAAGCAACATCTAAAGATGGTACTATGGTTCCTTATTTTATGGTGTCCCGTAAAGACCTAAAAATGGACGGTACTAACCCAACCCTTGTTTATGCCTATGGTGGCTTCGAGCTTTCTCAAAGTCCGTTTTATTGGGGAGCAATTGGAGTTTCGTGGTTAGATAAAGGCGGTGTTTTTGTATTGGCCAATATTAGAGGTGGCGGAGAATATGGGCCGAAATGGCACCTAGATGCGATAAAAGAAAAGAGGCAAAACGCTTTTGACGATTTATATGCGGTCTCTGAAGATGTTATTGCTAAAAAAGTGACGGCACCAAAACATTTAGGCGCCATGGGTGGTAGTAATGGTGGTTTGTTAGTCGGTGTCGCTTTTACACAGCGTCCAGATTTATATAACGCTATTGTTTGTCAAGTCCCGCTGTTAGACATGCAACGCTATAACAAACTCTTGGCTGGGGCGAGTTGGATGAGCGAGTTTGGAAATCCAGACATCCCAGAAGAATGGGCATACATCAAAAAATATTCGCCCTATCATAACCTAAAAGAAGGAACGGATTATCCAGAAGTCTATTTTGGCACTTCAACCCGAGACGATAGAGTACATCCTGGCCATGCCCGAAAAATGGTAGCCAAAATGAATGACATGGGTTACAAAACCTACTATTATGAAAATACTGAAGGAGGTCATGCAGGCAGTTCAACCAATGAACAAAGCGCAAAATCAAGTGCGTTGACGTTTTCTTATTTGTTGATGAAGTTGAAGTAATCTTATTAAAATAAGTACTTAATAATGACTAACCAATAAAGATTCCCGCTGTAGTTTATATTGAGCGGAGTTGAAATACGAGAAATAAATATGATAAAATTCTTTCGAAAAATTAGACAAAACTTGCTTATGGAAAACAAAACTGGAAAGTATTTGAAATATGCTTTTGGCGAAATTGTGCTTGTAGTTATAGGGATTTTGATTGCGTTATCAATTAATAATTGGAATGAGAACCGTAAACTTAATGACACAATCAAAGGTGTTTATTCAATTGTAAAGAGTGACTTATTGTCTGATATTGAAACGATTGATAATGTACTTATAGCTACCCAATTTCGTGATAGTATATTCAAACAAGTAATAAATAGAAAAATCACATATGATGATTATTTAAAATGTAACCAGTGTATGAAAATTCTCAATGGCTTTCCGGACATAAAGTTAAGAACAAGAGGATTAAAACTATTAGAAGAAAATAGCGCAGTTCTTAATTCATTTCAGGATAGTCTTTCTGTTGAAATTTATGATTTTTATTCCTATAACAATACTGAAATTGATGCTTCAATCAACGAAGTTCAGGATGATTTCGATGATAACCAGTACTATTTCAAAAATAACAAGCCTTGGTTTACAGATTACATAAATGGTAAAGTAAATTCTGAATTTATAGAATATGCGCTCACATCAACTGATTATATAAATAGAGTCAATAATTTCTATACTGTTTATTATACTATATATCTGGGTCAATTAAAAGCGTATCGTGAAGAGGCTCTCGTATTGATTGAAAATATTAATAGGAAAATTATTTAACGAAAGCCTGCCGGCAGGCAGGCACTAAACAGTATATAAACCTTATACCACATTAAAAACCAAACAATATGAATAAACTATTGATACTTGCTGTTTTTGGAAATAGGGATGATGTTTCGAAGAAATCAATTTCAAAAATAGATTCTTTAACAGTTCAATTTGTAAAAAACAAGTATCGTGAATAGCGTAAAAAACACAAGCGGGCAAGCCAAAAACCGTTTCAAAAATTATCAGGCAAAAAAATAAGTACTCATAAAACATACATAATCATGAAAAAAATATTCCTCTTTCTATTTTGTCTTTTTGCGCTTTCGGGCTTTTCGCAATCGGTCGTAAAAATTCCTACTGCTGGGCTTGCCGCCATTCAGGAGTCTGATCTTAAAAAAGACTTGTATGAGATTGCTGATGCCTCTTTTAAAGGGCGTGCCGCAGGAACCATTAATGAACTGAATGCTGCAGCTTGGGTGGCTGAGAGGTATAAAAGTATCGGTTTAAAACCTGCTGGCGATAACAATTCCTACTTTCAGTTTTTTGATATGTGGCGCAATAGAGTGGCGGCTACAAGTTCTGTGTCAATTAACGACCGCAGCCTCCCACTATGGAGCAAAGTAGCAATTGCCCAAATGGCACCTGCGAGTATAGATCAACCCATTGTTTATTTAGGCAACCCATCCGCAATTGATTTAAAAAATATAGACGTAAAAGGTAAGGTCGTTGCATTTGATGCGGTTGCGGGCATATTAGACAACAGCCTGTCATTGCCTTCGTGGCGATACCAGCGTTTTATGATGAATACCTACGGCAACGCCCTAATAGAAAAAGGTGCCATCGCATTAGTTCTCATTGCAGATAATGACACTGAAAACGTTTGGGCAGATGCAGTAGAAAATTTCAAAGCAGGACGATTTGATTTAGAAGGCGGTGCAAACGAAAAAGTTACCGCAACCGTTCCTGTTTTTTGGGTACATGCTTCTGCAAAAAAAGAAATAGCTGAAAATAAAGCCCAGTTAAAAGCCAATATTATCATTGAGCGATTCAGTTATCCATCCGTAAATATTGTGGGTACTATCAAAGGCAGCGACCCCACACTTTCAAAAGAATATCTACTTTACAGTGGCCACACAGACGCTCATGGTATTCGGAATGCAATAGACGGAGACAGCATATACTATGGTGCCGATGACAATGGCAGCGTGAATGTAGCCATGCTTGCTGTGGCAAGGGCCTTTCAAAAAAAACCGGGCAAGCGTTCGGTACTATTTATTATTCATGGTGCTGAAGAGGTAGGCCTTTTAGGTTCACGATGGTTCTCATCGCATCCAACCATTCCCATCGAAAATATCGTAGCAGTGTTAAATGGCGATATGATTGGTCGAAATAACCCTGATAGTGCCGCAGTATTAGGCCTTCAAGCACCGCACCTTACTTCAAACGACTTAGCAAAAATGGTACTTGAAGCAAACGATGAAGGTCCAAAATTCAAATTGGACACGCAATGGGATAGCGCAGATCACCCGGAAGGCTGGTTTTTCAGAAGTGATCATTTACCCTATGCGAGGTTAGGGATTCCGTCGCTGATGTACACTACACTTCTTCATGCTGACTATCATACCCCAAAAGACAATGCCGCCAACATTGATTATACCAAGCTAAAAAAAATGACCGAATGGATGTATCGTACAGGTTGGAAAGTAGCCAACGCAGCCGAACGCCCAGACCGAGTTCCCGATTTTAAATTAGAAAGGTAAAATGGTTTTTGTTCAAAAGGTCTCAGCCTAAAAAAGCGATTATTAATAAATGAAAATACACTAAAATCAAATAAAATCATGAAGAAACAACTTTTAATAATCACAATAGTAAGCCTGCTATGCTGTCCTGTTTTTGCGCAAAAGAGCAATTACAGCGAATTGATCAGCCAAAAAGCAAGTCAAATAGAGCAAAAAGTAATTAATTGGCGACACGATATTCATCAAAATCCCGAATTGGGAAACCAGGAATTTCGCACCGCAGCACTTGTTGCAAAACACTTACAATCGTTAGGCATTGAAACCACAATTAACGTTGGTGTAACTGGCGTAGTAGGCATTTTGAAAGGTGGCAAACCCGGACCCGTGATTGCTTTGCGGGCAGATATGGATGCCTTACCCGTTGAAGAAGTAAACGATTTACCCTTTGCCTCTAAAGTAAAAACCATATACAATGGCAAAGAAACCAGCGTGATGCATGCCTGCGGACACGATGGGCATACTGCTATTTTGATGGGTGTTGCAGAAATATTGGCAAGTATGAAAAAAGATTTGAAAGGCACCGTTAAATTCATCTTTCAACCAGCAGAAGAAGGAGCCCCAAAAGGGGAAGAAGGTGGTGCAGAATTAATGGTGAAAGAAGGTGTGCTTGAAAACCCTAAAGTGGATGTCATTTTTGGGTTGCACCTTGATTCACAAATAGAAGTTGGAAAGATTAATTATCGCCCTGCTGGGATGATGGCAAGTGCAGCAGATTTTAAAATTACTGTAAAGGGTAAGCCAAGCCACGGGGCATTTCCTTGGACTTCGGTTGACCCTATTTTAGCGTCTGCCCAAATTATTACAGGCCTTCAACAAATTATAAGTAGAAATCTAAATCTTACTGAAAATGCCGCCGTGGTTACCGTTGGTGCCATAAATGGAGGAAACCGCTCTAATATAATCCCTAATAAGGTAGAGATGCTAGGTACGGTAAGGGCTTTAAGTAATGAGGATGAAAAGATGATTTACGGTCGTATAAAACAAGTAGCTGAAAAAACCGCTGAGGCTGCAGGAGCAAGTGCTGTCGTGGAGTTGCCCTATACTAATTACTCTCCCGTAACCTTTAATAATGTAGCCCTCACCAAAGCCATTCTTCCTTCATTGCAAAAATCAGCAGGAATTGAAAATGTCCTTTTAGTTCCTGCTGAAACGGGAGCGGAAGACTTCTCCTATTTTGCCCAAAAAGTGCCAGGCTTTTACTTTTTTATTGGCGGTAGACCCAAAGGGCAAGACCCAAAATTAGCAGGACCACACCATACGCCAGAATTCATTATTGATGATACTGCATTTAAAACAGGCGTTGTTGCTTTATGCAATTTAGTGTTTGATTACCCTGAAACTATTAAAAATTAAATCATGAAAAAAGTAATCCTTCTACTCCTTTTAATTCAACTTTCTAACCTTGCTACTGCGCAAGAACAGACAGGTTTCTCGCTGTCCTTTAACCACATAGCACTGTCGGTTAAAGACGTAACTATATCCGCTGAATTTTACACCGACGTTCTTAATTTGGAAATAATTCCATTACCACCAGAGGCTACAGACGTAAAATGGATTTCATTGGGCGATGGAAAAGAATTACACCTATTATCAATTTTTGACGATGATATTAAGACCAATAAGGCGATACATCTTGCTTTATCAACTGCAAATTTTGATGCATTTGTTCAGAAACTCACAGCAATGAACGTTGCGTACTCTGATTTCCCTGGAACCCTCAATAAAATTAACATACGGCCTGATGGAATCAAACAAGTCTTCTTTCAAGACCCAGATGGTTATTGGATTGAAGTGAATAGTATTAATCAATAAACTTGTATCGCTGTTAAAAACAACACATTATGAAAAAAATAATAATTCTCTTAACCCTTCTTTTTACTTCTTTACTAGTAAATGCACAAAATACAGTAATTAAGGCAGGTCATTTCTTTGATGCTCGCAACGGCAAAATGTTAGAGAATCAAATCATAATTATTGAAAATGGTAAAATAAAAGCCGTAGGAACTAACCCTAAATTCAACAAGACAGATAGTATAATTGACCTTTCTGATTCATGGGTGCTACCAGGACTAATGGATTGCCATGTTCATATAACTGCAAACCTTTCTTATAGAAACCTTCAGATGGAACAACTGTACGCTAGCGAAAGTACAGCGCTACGTGCATTAAGGGGTAGCGTTGTTGCCAAACAATTTTTAGACCATGGATTTACAACTATTAAAGAAATTGGTAATGATGCTAACTACGCCACCGCAGATATCATCAAAGCAATTAGGTATGGTTGGATACAAGGACCCACTATTATGTATGCAGGGAAAATTATTGCGCCCTATGGTGGCCAATCTAGTGGTGTAAACCCCGAACATGAACATATTTGGAATTTTGAATACATAGATGCAGATACTCCTGATGAAATAAAGAAAGCGGTTAGAAAGAATATGTATAATGGTGCAACTGTGATTAAAATGGTAACTGGTGACAATGGTATTTATAATGCAGAAGATATTAAAGCAGCTGTTGACGAAGCTAATAAATACAACATGAAAGTTACCGTTCATGCGTCTGGAGGTTTAGCAGCGACAAATGTCATTTCTGGTGGTGCGGCGGCCATTGAACACGGATTTGGATTGAACGATGAACAGCTTCAATTAATGAAAGATAAAGGAATGTTTTTAGTGGGTACGGACTTTTCTTATGACAACTGGTATGCTTATGGTATGGAGGCTGCAACAGCAACAGCGTTAAATAATAGACTTGTGAACAGACTTAAAAGAGCCTATAAAATTGGGACTCCAATGGCTTTTGGGACAGATATTATTGTTGATCTGCCAGCATTAAACCGAGTACAATCAAGTCTTAAAGTATTAGAAACGTGGAAAGCGGCAGAAATACCAGCATCCTATATTTTGCAAACAATGACTATTAATGCGGCCGAACTTTTAGGTATTGATAAAGAAAGAGGCATCCTTGAAGCTAGTTACTTTGCTGATATAATTGCAGTTAAAAACAACCCACTTAACGACATTGAGGCCATAAAGACAGTTCATTTTGTTATGAAAGAAGGCGAAATAATTAGGAATGATAAAGAATAACTACGCACCACAACTTTAACAATCATTACAAAAACCAACACAAAATGAAACTAATAATAAATCATAAACTTAAAAACCGTTTTATGAAATCAAAAAAAATACTCATCCTTACTTTTGTTTTAGGCTGTTTTATAGTTCCTGCTCACGGTCAACCTAAAACCAATAACGAAATACGGGTTAATCAGGAGCGCATAGAAAGTAGAATATTTGAGCTTGCAGAATTTGGAAAAGATGAAAATGGTAAAGGATATCGAGTTGCTTTTACGAAAGGAGATGTGGAAGGAAGAACGTGGTTCATTGCCCAAATGAAGAAAACAGGTCTTGAAGTAACCATTGATTTCGCAGGAAATATTATTGGAAAACGAAAAGGTAAAAATCCTACTTTAAAACCAATTGCTTTCGGAAGTCATATCGATATGGTGCCAGATGGTGGTAATTATGACGGATGTGTAGGTTCTATTTCCGCACTGGAAATAATGGAAACTTTAAATGAAAACAACATAGTTACCAATCATCCGCTGGAAGTCATCATTTTTTCCAATGAAGAGGGCGGCACTATCGGTAGTATGTCAATGGTGGGACATTTAAGCAAAGAAGGACTCCAACAAAAAAGCCAAATGGGTTTAACTTATTCAGAAGGCATTAAGGTTATCGGGGGAAATCCAGATGCTATTTCAAATGGTATTCTTAAAAAAGGAGATTTAAAAGCCTTTTTAGAATTACATATTGAACAAGGTGGCATTTTAGAACAAGAAAACATTGAAATTGGCATTGTGGAAGGCATTGTAGGTATCGTTCAGTATGATGTTACGGTGGAAGGTTCAGCCAATCATGCAGGCACTACACCCATGAAACTTCGAAAAGACGCCCTACTCGCTGCCTCTAAATTTATAGTTGAAGTAAACGCGATTGCTTTGAAAACAGAAGGTAACCACGTGGCTACGGTAGGCAAAATTGATGCGATGCCGGGAGCTTATAATGTAATTCCTGGTAAAGTGGTATTGGGGTTGGAAATACGGGATCTATCTTCCGAAAAAATAGAACTGCTTTTTGCAGAAATGGAAAAGCAGGCAGCAACTATTGCCATCGAAACCAAGACCAAAATCAGTTTTGAACGGCGAGACAATTTTATAAAACCTGCATTAACCAATAGCACTTTGCAGCAAACCATCGAAAAATCTGCAAAAGCTATGGGTTTAAGTACAAAATATATGCAAAGTGGTGCAGGTCACGACTCACAAGAAATTTCATTGATAGCACCAATAGGAATGATTTTCGTTCCGAGTGTCGGTGGTATCAGCCATTCGCCAAAAGAATTTACAAAATCTATTGACATGGCAAACGGAGCAAACGTATTACTTCAAACCATTTTAGCATTAGATAAAGAGTAAAATAATAAACATTAAGAAAGAACTTTTTACAACATACATCCTAAAAACCATTACAGAATGAGACAACCATTTCTATTTATTTTAACGCTATTACTAATAGCAACAAGCTGTAAAAATGAAATGCAAGTTTCTTCTAAAACCTCAACTTTAGAAGTCTATGCCGCTTCATTATTTCAAGCAAGCATTGATAGTGCACAAATTGCGGGTGCTGCAATCTTGGTATTTCAAAAAGATAAGATGCTGTTGAAAAAATCCTATGGCTATGCAAGTTTAGAACTATCAACGCCTATGCCGAGCGATGGTGTTTTTGATATTGGCTCCGTTACCAAACAATTTACAGCGGCAGCCATCTTAAAATTAGTAGAAGATAAAAAGCTTTCCTTAGATGATGATTTCACAGAATATCTCGAATTTGATACCAAAGGAAGAAAAATTACAATCGCCCAATTGCTTGACCATACCTCTGGTATTCCACAAGCCCCAAATAGTAAGGATGAGTTCGCTAAGATGACTTTCGATGAATTCCCTCACAGGCTTACGGTGCAATTGGCAGAACCAAATGACTTTTTACATGAACCCGGAGAAGCATTAATCTATAACAATGTCGCTTTTGTTTTCTTGGGATTAATCATAGAAAAAGTAACTGGACAGACCTACGAAGATTATTTAAAGGAAACATTTTTTGACCCTTTACATATGAAAAGCACCTTTTTTACTTCCAACGAAAAAGTGACTAAAAATAAAGTCTATGGCTATAATTATGACCCGAACGGACTTCAGCAAAAAAATTATTTAAACCCTTACATCCCTTACTCTGCTGGTTCGCTGTCAAGTAGCACCGAAGATTTACTTATTTGGATGCGGGCATTACATAAAGGAAAAGTGTTTTCCGAACCCATGTATCAATCAATGATTAGTCCAGGTAAATTAAATGATGGTACACCTGTTAGGTATGCGAAAGGACTGGTCAATTTCTCGAATTATGGGCACAAAGAAATCTCTCACGGAGGAGCCATTGCAGGATTTTCAGCATATACACAATATTTCCCTGATGATGATCTATACATCATTTGTTTAGTAAACACCATCGGGCCAAAAAAAACAGGGCGATTTTTTGGAAATGAAATCACTTGGAAATTATTGGACAAAAAAGAATACAAACCAGTGCCATTAGACATAGATGTTAAAGCCATTCAAGGTATATATATAGGGCAAACACGTGATACCTTACAAACACTAGAGATTAAGTCTATACCAAATGGAATTACCAGACAAGTTATAGGCGAAGAAAAAATAGACACCCTAAACGTATATGTCGGAAACCACACTTGGATGGACGGTAATGATAAAATTACCATAGAAAACAGCGCGTACCGCATCGATAAAGCATATAACTATTACATCCTTAAAAAGGAAAATTAAATAACGATGGTCTCAAAACAGTCATAACAAACACGTGAACCGAACATGTTAAAAAGGGTATCACTCAAGGGAATGATTAAAAGCGAACAGCATGTGACCAATAAAAAACAATAAAAATATACACATGAAACTATCCACTTTTATCATATTTATACTTTGTACTCCTTCCATCCTACTATCCCAAGAGGCTTGGTTATCCACGCCAAAAAGTATCAACCAATTCAGGGAACGAGTGGAATCTATCAGACCCGACACAACCCAATTTGAGGTAACGGTTGTAAATAAAACGATTCCATTAACCGGACGAGAAATAGACATACGTATTTACAAACCCAAAAGCACAAATTTAAAACCCACATTAATATATGTTCACGGCGCTTGTTGGGTTGCAGGCAGTCTTGATAGTCATGATGAAATCTGTAGGTATTTGGCAACGCAAAGTGATGTGAACGTCATAGCCATAAAGTATAGATTAGCTCCAGAAAACAAATATCCTGATGCCCACAATGATGTGTATGATGCTACCGAATGGATTTGGAACCACGCAAAAGAACTTGGATTGGATACAGAACAATTTGCTATTGCCGGAGAAAGTACTGGAGCCTATTTTACTGCCGCTACAGCACTAAAGGCAAGAGATACCACAGGTGGTCCAAAATTTTCTTTTCAACTATTGGTGTACGCTGCACTTGATGGCGGAGGTTCCTCTTGGTCTGAATGTAAAGAGTTGTATTTCACTAATGAAAATGATAGTAGAAGTGACTATGGCTCACCGCTCTGGTCTAAAGACCTCTCTGGACTACCCACTACATTTAATATTTTGGGGGAATATGAGACGTCTCGCGCCGAAGAAGAACTGTTTATGAGAAAATTGAAAGAAAATGACATCACAACTAAAAGTTTTATGAACGAAGGTGTAGGTCACGATGTAGTGAATTGGCTGTCTGTTAAAACTGAAACTCCTGCTCACTTAAAAGCGATAGCATTTATAAAAGCAGGATTCAATATAGAATAAACTAGGA
>Ga0115567_10004201_pt1 | contig 14084 bp, 11 predicted proteins | sample COGITO_mtgs_1204_2_FD_88679 | JGI IMG/M metagenome (GOLD analysis project Ga0115567, IMG submission 88679) | Pelagic marine microbial communities from North Sea - COGITO_mtgs_120412 | ecosystem: Environmental > Aquatic > Marine > Epipelagic | place: Germany:Helgoland, sampling site Kabeltonne...
AATGAAGGCCATTGGCTGGCTGTGACAGGGTTGCCCATGCGACATTAGTTCGCAAAGCATCTTCTCTGCTGGTTATTTACAAGATGTATTATTGTTAGTATACAAATGAATTAATACTGGTAATCTGGTATTAATGAAGGCCCCATCACTGCCAAATAGGATTCATTATGCGCAAATATATCACTATCGATCTTGGCAGCAAAACAACCGCCAGCCGTGATTTGTCCGGTCGTGAAATTGCCGAATCTGGACGCTATCTGATTGCGCGGATGCTGCTTGACCAGAACATTGCCACAATTGACCCGATGTCGCCGGAAAATCCGCTGATTTTTTCGGCTGGGCCTTTTGCGGGAACGAATTTTTCCAATGCAAACCGGCTAAGCGTTGGCTGTAAAAGCCCGCTGACTGGCGGCATTAAAGAGGCGAATAGCGGCGGCACATTCGGTTTTGCGATGGGCCAGTTGCTGATTTCGGGAATCACCCTTCAAGGTGCCAGTGATGAATGGGTGATTATTCGCATCACCAAAGATGGTGAGATTAGTTTTGATGATGCGACGCCTTATCTTGGGCTTGGCAATTTTGATTGTGCCAGAAAGCTGCATGAAACTTATGGCAATAAAACCTCACTGGCGATTTGTGGGCCGGTTGGTGAATATCTTGGCTTGATGGCTGGCGTGGCATTTTCGGATACGGATAACCGACCGTCACGTTTGGCGGCACGAGGCGGTGTTGGTGCGGTCATGGGGGGCAAAAAGGTCAAGGCCATGGTCATCGACAAGGATCGGATGCCGCCGGTAAATGATCGCAAGAAATTGATGGGCGCGATCAAGGATTATGGCAAGAAGCTTGACGAATCTGTTGCGGTGCAAAGCCTGAAAACCACTGGAACCGCAATGGTGGCTGATCTTACAAACCATCTTGGTGCTTTGCCGGTTCGCAATTTTTCATCGGGCCAATTGACCGGTGCCGGTGATGGGCCGCTGCGAATGGGTGGTGATTTTATCCGTGAATTAAATGGCGGGCGCGGCGGTGATACATCACATGCCTGCATGCCTGGTTGCTTGATCAAATGCAGCAATGTCTATGTTGATGATACGGGACGTGAGCTGGTCTCGCCGTTGGAATATGAAACCATCGGTTTGCTTGGCACAAATTGCGGGCTTGATGATCCAGATGATGTGGCAAGATTGAATGAAACAGCAAATGATCTTGGCGTTGATAGTATCGAGCTTGGTGCCACCATTGGTGTTTTGATGGAAGCTGGTATTGGTGAATTTGGCGATGTTGGCTTTATGCAATCCTGCCTTGAAGATATTCGTGTTGGTAATGAACGTGGCCGTCTTTATGCGTCGGGAACAGCGCGGGTCGGCAAGGCCTTTGATGTTGCACGGGTACCAGTGATCAAACAACAGGCCATCAGCGCCTATGATCCGCGAATTATCGAAGTGACTGGCATTTCGATGATGCTAACAGCCCAAGGTGCTGATCACACGGTTGGCAATGCGCCATCATTTAAATGTGACGACAAAACCATTGATGAATTGGTTGCCGAAAGCTTGCGCATGCAAATCAATAGCGCGGTTGCTGATTCCTTTGGGCTATGCGTGTTTGGCCGGTCGGTCACTGACGATAATCTCAAGCTGATTGCCGATGCGATCAATGATTCCTTTGACGCCGATGTGACGCCTGAATTTATCACCGGCATTGGCTTTGAAACATTGCGGTTAGAGGCCGCCTTTAACAAGGCCGCAGGTTTTGATCAGGAAGATGATGAATTGCCGTCATTTTTCTGTGACGAGCCGTTGCCGCCAACGGGTAAAATGGCACGCCTATATAGCCGTGAAGTGAATGCCGCAATGCAAAATCTTATGGCTGCGCAAAGCCGTTAGCGATAAGGTTTTTAGGTGTGGGTTAGAGAGCAAACTAAGGCTGTGGCGCGGAGATATTTATGCATGGTGAAGTAAGCGCAGGTGCCGCAGATTATGTGCGGGTCGATAGTCTAGAGGCAGCCATTGCCACACTTGCCAAGGGGCCAAGAACCATTCTTGCCGGTGGCACTGATGTGTTTCCCCGATTACAGGATCGGCCATTAACTGGCGCGATCTTGGATATTTCAGGGATTGCTGCGCTAGGCACGGTTGCATTTGATGGCGACTATTGGCGGATTGGCGCGGCTGCCAGCTGGCGCACGCTGATTGATGCTGATGTTCCGCCTGCCTTTGACGGTTTAAAGGCGGCTGCGCGTGAAGTCGGGTCAGTGCAAATTCAAAACCGCGCCACGATCGTTGGCAATTTGTGCAATGCCTCGCCTGCCGCAGATGGCGTGCCGCCCTTATTGACGCTTGATGCCGAAGTTGAAATTGCCGGTGCGTCGGGATTGCGCCATTTACCGTTATCGGCATTTATTCTCGGCAATCGCAAAACCGCGCTTGGTGATGGTGAGATGGTTAGCGCATTGCGTATTCCGGTGGCGTCAACCATTGGGCAATCGGGTTTTTTAAAGCTTGGGGCGCGTTCCTATCTGGTAATTTCGATCAGCATGGCGGCATTGCGGCTGGCCGTTGATGACGCGGGCATCATCCGTGATGTGGCCTTGTCGATTGGCGCTTGTAGTGAAGTTGCAAAACGCATGGATCAGCTTGAGGACGCGTTACGTGATACGGCATTGGCAACGGCCAGCGCGCGGGTTACGCCTGATCTTTTTACCGGTCTTTCGCCAATTGACGATGTGCGGGCAACGGCCGCCTATCGGCTACAGGCATCATGCGTGATTGCCCGTCGCCTGCTTGGTGAACAGCAATTGAATTTTGCTAAAGGGGTGGCAGCATGACCTGTTTTACCTTGAATGGTAAGCCGGTTACCAGCCAGCTGCCGGCCAGCACGCGCCTTAGTGATGTTTTGCGCAATGAAATGGGCTTGTCTGGCACCAAGATCGGCTGCAATGCCGGTGATTGCGGTGCGTGTAGCGTGCTTCTTGATGGCGCCCCGATTTGCAGTTGCCTGACGGCGGTCGCTCAGGTTGATGGGGCCGCGGTAACCAGCATCGAAGGGCTGCATGCCGATGGCGCAATTGCAAAATTACAAGATAGCTTTCTGGCGCATGGGGCCGCGCAATGCGGCATTTGCACCCCCGGCATGATGGTGGCGGCATCGGCGTTGCTGGCTGAAAATCCAGCGCCAAACCGACGTGATGTTGAAGATGCGCTTGGTGGGGTTTTGTGCCGTTGTACCGGCTATAGCAAAATCATTGATGCCGTTCTGGCGGTTGGTGGTGATACAAAAATATCGCCGCGACCTCAGGCGGGGCAGAATGTTGGCAGCCCAATCCGGCATCTGGATGGCCAGCCCAAAGTTGATGGCAGCCTTATCTATGGTGATGATGAGGTGCCGCAGGGTGCGCTATTGGTGCGGGTGATCCGCAGCCCGCATCATTATAGTAGTTTTAAGATTGGTGATAAGACAGGGTTTCTGGCAAGCCATCCGGGTATTTTGGCGATCCTTGATGCCAGCGATATTCCTGGGCGCAATTGCTTTGGTGTGATTCCGCCCTTTGCTGACCAGCCTGTTTTTGCCGAAACAACGGCTTTATATCGCGGTGATGCGGTGGCGGCGATTGTTGGTGATGCTGATGTGATTGCGCATTTTGATGAGGCCACCTTTCCAATCACATGGACGCCGCATGAAACGATGCTATCGCCCGCATCGGCAATGGCTGATGGCGCCGCAAAGCTGCATGAAAATCGTGACGGCAATATTCTTGTGCGTGGCTATGTTGAAACGGGGAATGCCGATATCGCACTTGCGGCGGCGGCGCATCAGGTCGAGATTCATACAACGACGCCCTTTATCGAACATGCTTATATCGAGCCTGAGGCAGGCTATGCCACGCGCGAGGGCAACCGGATTGTCATTCATGGGTGCACACAGGCCGCGCAAATGGATCGTCAGAGCCTTGCCGAGATCATGGGTATGGAGCTTGATGCCATTCGGGTTGTGCCATCGGCTTGTGGCGGTGGATTTGGCTCAAAGCTAGATGTGTCTTTTCAGCCTTATGTTGCGCTTGCGGCATGGGTGCTAGGGCGTCCGGCGCGCATTTGCTATAGCCGTGGTGAATCAATGCGCGCATCGACCAAGCGCCACCCATCCGATATCCGGCTCGCTGTTGGCTGTGACGAAACCGGGCGGCTTAGTGGTTTTGTGTTTGATGGTGTCTTCAACACTGGTGCCTATGCCAGTTGGGGGCCAACCGTTGCCAACCGCGTGCCGATCCATGCCAGTGGCCCCTATGCGACAAAAGATTACCGCGCCAATAGTGTTGCGGTTCATACCAACGCACCACCAGCCGGCGCGTTTCGCGGGTTTGGTGTACCGCAATCAGCGATTGCGCAAGAATGCGCCTTTGATCTGCTTGCCGAAAAAGTGGGTATGGACAGACTGGCTTTCCGGCGGTTGAACGCGTTGAAAAATGGCGTGCCAACGGTTACTGGTCAGGTCTTTAACAGCGGTGTCGGCATTGATGATTGTTTTGCCGCGCTTGAAAATAGCTGGCATGCCGCTGTCTTGTCTGCGGCCAGTTTTAACCAGACCGCGATTAGTGATAACAGCCCTTGGCGCAAAGGTGTTGGTATTGCCAGCTGTTGGTATGGCTGTGGCAATACGTCATTGCCAAACCCGTCGACAATGCGCATGGGCATCACTGCCGATGGCAGGATTGTTCTGCATCAGGGCGCGATGGATATTGGCCAAGGTGCCAATACGGTGATTACGCAGATTGCGGCAGATGCATTCGGCGTGCCGGTTCACGATGTGCAAATTCTTGGCGGTGATACCGATCTGACCCCTGATTGTGGGAAAACATCTGCGTCACGCCAGACCTTTGTTTCGGGCAAGGCGGCAATGCTGTCGGGCATGGCTTTGCGCGAAATGGTGCTTCGGCATGGGAATGTTGATGCGAATGCCAAAATCGCGTTTGATGGCGCGGCCTTGACGCTGGCTGATAATGTTGGCGGCACATTGCGCATTGCCTTGGCAGATATGCCGGTCAATGACTATGGCTATGTCTTTATGGCCGAAGAAACTTATGATCCGCCAACCAGCCCACTTGATGAAAAGGGGCAGGGTCTTCCTTATGCGGTGTTTGGCTATGGCGCGCAGATGGTTGAGCTATCGGTTGATTCGGCGCTTGGCCGTGTGCGGCTTGATAAAATCACAACAGCGCATGATGTCGGGCGGGCGATTAACCCCTTGCTTGTCGAAGGCCAGATTGAAGGTGGCGTCGCGCAGGGAATTGGCATGGCTTTGATGGAAGATTACCAACCCGGCCGTACCGAAAATCTGCATGATTACCTGATCCCAACGATTGGTGATGTCCCGCAATTTGATCATGTGATTGTCGAGGTTGCCGATGAAGAAGGCCCTTATGGGGCAAAGGGGCTTGGCGAGCATGTTTTGATTCCAACCGCACCGGCAATCTTGAACGCAATCCGTCATGCGACGGGCGCAGCGATTTACGATTTACCAGCAACACCTGATAAAGTTTGCGCGGCAATTGCGGCGGCGCAGGCTGCCCAAGGCAGGCCATAATGACAGCAAAAACTAGTCGTGATAAACGCGTTGAAGAGAAAATCCGCTGCGATGCTTGTCCGGTGATGTGTTATATCGCCGATGGTAAATCGGGGGCTTGTGATCGCTATGCGAATGAGGGCGGCCAGCTTATCCGCCTTGATCCTTTGATGGTGATGCAGCGCCGCGTTAATGATGGTGGTGAATTGGTGCCATTTCTCGACGGTAGCGTCGAGTGGAATGGTGATTTGATCACCCCGCAGGATGCGTTTGTGACCGCGGTTGGGGCAGGCACAACCTATCCCGACTATAAGCCGGCGCCCTTTATTGTCAGCAGCATTGTTGATGGTGTTGATATGGTGACCGTCGTGTCTGAAGGCATTTTCAGCTATTGCGGTGCCAAGGTCAAAATCGACACTGATCGGCATATTGGCCCTGAACGCGCGCTTGTGCGGGTTGATGGTGAACCTGTTGGCCATGTTACAACGGGGGAATATGGCTCGCAAATGCTGTCATTGGGCGGGGTGCATCATTTAACTGGTGGCGGCAAAAAAGAAGGCCGTGTTACCTGCGCGACCTTATTGGCGCTTTGCAATGGTGACGCGGTTGATATGCAGGTCGATGAGGGATCAAGCCTTGTGTTGCAGGCGGGTAAAGCGCCAGTAATCAATGGTGTTGTCGAGGCGCGAATGCGGGTTGGGTGCGGTTCGGCAACAGTTGGCATGTTTGCCGCGCAATGGCATAATCTGGTTGATGAGGTGGTTATCGTCGATGATCATATTACCGGCGTGATGTCTGAACATCAAGCAGGAAAGGTTATTGGCTGGCCGGCTAGCGGCATTAAAATTCTGGGCCGCCGGTCAACCCCTGGCCGCTATTTTCAGGTGGCCGAACCTGGCACTGGATGGGGCGGCACTAACCTTACTGATCCGCTTGCCATTCTTGGGCCATTCGATCCGAAAATCGCAAAGCCCGGACAATCTTTATTGATGGTTTCGACGACTGGCGAGCAATTTGCCTATTATGAACTTGATCAGGATTTACGGCCTGTCGAAACCGCCATGCCGGAACGGTTGCAGCCGTCAATCAAGCGAATTGAGGAAAATTGTGAACCGGCATTGACCTCGGTCAGTTTCATGGGCGGGGCTGGCGGGTCGCTTCGTGCTGGTGTTACCGAAAATCCGGTGATGCTAACGCGGTCGGTCAAGGATGCGTTGACGCGGGTTACATGCGGCGGGGCCCCCGTCTTTATCTGGCCCGGCGGCGGCATCACGCTGATGGTTGACGTGACAAGCCTGCCCGAAAATGCGTTTGGTTATGTGCCAACACCAGCATTGGTCGCGCCAATCGAATTTACCTTGCGCAAAGATGATTATATCGCTCTTGGCGGCCATGTTGATCATATCATGTCGATTGATGATGTTTTGGCTGGCAAGATCGGGCCGCAAAATGATCATGACCTTGCTGGCAAGCGGCGATTTGCCCAGCGGCCGCAAAATCCGTGGCCGATAAGGCAATAGGCCATGCTGCCGTCAGCCACCGCACCCCTCCGCCCGCCTGTTTCAACGGCGAATCTGCCTGCGGTGGCAGGACAGCCGGTACGAATGCCAAGCGGGGCGATGGCAAATTGGCTTGATTACCGATTACATCTTCAGCATGGGCCGATTGACTTGATCATCACTGCTGAAGGCGAAAAAACCGAAGTCGCCGCCGCCTATGCGCGGGCAGCAGATGCGTTTTGCGGCCTTCTTGATAAGTTGGTTGATGAATTGGCAATGCTGCGATTGCCAGCTGACCCTGCCACCATCAACCGCCTGCAAGGGCCAGTTGCCCAACGGATGGCGAGGGCGATCAGCCCGCATTTGCCGCGCCATGACAAGGCTGATTTCATCACGCCAATGGCTGCCGTGGCGGGAAGCGTTGCCGATGAAATTTTGCAGGCGATGGGCGATCAGCTATATCGGGCTTCGGTCAATAATGGCGGTGATATTGCGCTATATCTTGGCAAGGATGCCTTTTTTGACATTGGCATTGCTGATGACCGCGACACGCATCTTAGCGATTTTGCGATGGCCGCTTCGGGTGGTCATCGTGGGCATATGCCCGTTCATGGCCGGATCAGGCTGCATGATTGTGATCACATTGGCGGCATTGCGACAAGCGGTTGGCGCGGACGAAGCCTGTCACTTGGGATTGCAGATTCGGTTACCGTGCTTGCACAAAATGCGGCTGCTGCCGATGTTGCTGCCACTTTGATTGCCAACGCGGTCACCATATCTTCGCCAGCAATTTCACGCCAGCCTGCGGCCAGCCTTGTGCCGGACAGTGATTTGCAAGACCGGCTGGTCACGGTTGATGTTGGCCCTTTGACCACAGATGAAATTGATCATGCGCTTGCCGCTGGGGCCTGTCTTGCTCGTCATATGTGTGATGACGGGCAAATCATGTCCGCCAATGCGCGGCTTGCAGGGCGTAGCTTTATCATTGCCAGTAAATGATCGGCGGTATTTTGCAAAAGCGGCTTGGTCACAGCGCCAAAATCGGTCACTCTAGCCGGCAAGGCATTTTCCGCCCATTTCATTGGGCCTCATTTTATTGAGTCCCGTTTTATCGGGCTATGGATATTGATGACTGATTTAATCGTGTTTGATAAGGATGGGGTGATCCTTGATCTAGAGGCAACATGGCTGCCGGTGGCGCGGGCTGTGGCGCATTACACAGCAAGCCGTATTCCCGATGATTGGGATGGCAATATTGGCGGGGTTGAATTATTGGCGGCAATTGGCGTTGATGAAGCTGCTGGGCAAATTGATTCACGCGGTATTTTTGCCGCCGGTTCCTTTGCCGATATTCGTAATTGTTGGCAGAAGATGTTGCCAAGCCATATGATCATGCTTGATCAAGATGACCGCTATCAGCAGGATGTGAAGGCATTGGTCGACCGACACGGCCGCAATCAGACCGTGCCAAAGGGCGAAGTTGAAGCGCCGCTTCGCCAGCTTTACAAGGATGGCTATCGGCTTGCGATTCTTACTAATGATAGTGAAAGCAGCGCCAAAAGAAACATGCAGGATATTGGCGTTCTGGATCTGTTTTGCATAGTGGTTGGCGCGGATAGTGGCTTTGGATCAAAACCTGACCCGCATGGTTTTTTGCATTGTTGCCAGATTGCCGGTGTGACGCCAGCGGCAAGCATCATGGTTGGTGATACAATGGCTGATTATGGTGCGGCCATTGCGGCAAAGGCAGGTGATTTCATCTGCGTTGCCGACAGCATTGACAACCGGCCACATCAAGATATTCATCACGAAAATGTTATTGGCAGGATTGACCAATTGCCTGGCTTAATGGCGCGGCGGTCTTTGCGTTAACCCTGGAATTTTTGGGTAGGATTATCATGGCAGATCAAATCATTATTGTCGGTGCCAGTCATGCAGGGATTTCCTGCGCCGAACAATTGCGGGCAAATGGCTATGCTGGCCGAATTTGCATCATCGACCGGCTGCTTGGTGCGCCGCTTGAACGTCCGCCATTGTCAAAGGCTTTTTTGCAGGCTGATGGCGATGATGATGCAAAATTTCTATTACGGCGGCCCGATTGGTTTGCCGCACATGATATTGATTTGCTTGATGGGCGGGATGCGGTTTCGATTGATCCGGTGCAGAAACAATTAAACCTCGATGATGGCAGTCAGCATGGCTATGACCGGCTGGTGCTTGCCACTGGTGCGGTGCCGCGACAGCTTGCGGCGGCGGCCGGTCTTGATGGGGTATTTGTGCTTCGCCATCCTGATGATGCGCATGCTTTACGAATGGCGGTATCTGGCTGCCAGCATGCTGTGGTGATTGGCGGCGGCTATATCGGGCTGGAAGTTGCGGCAAGCTTAACCAAGCTTGGGTTGCGCGTTGATGTGATCGAAATGGCTGACCGGCTGTTGGCGCGTGTGGCAAGCCCGCAGATTTCGGCGTTTTTTGCCGAATTGCATCAAAGCCATGATGTTAGGCTGCATCTTGGCGCCAATTGTCAGGAAATTTTGCAAAAAGACGATGCCTTTGCTGGCGTGCAGCTTGATGATGGCAGCCAGATTGCGGCTGAATTACTGCTTGTTGGTATTGGCGTTATGCCTGATCTGGATCTGGCCGGATCAGCGGGGATTACGGCAGGCAATGGCATTCTAGTTGATGCAATGATGCAAAGCTCGGTTCAGGATATTTTTGCGATTGGTGATGTGGCGCTGATTGACGGTGCGGCTTTGCGTATTGAATCGGTTGATAATGCACAAATGACTGCGGCGCGTGCTGCGGCTTCAATTTGTGGCCTTGCCCAACCGGCAATGGCGGCGCCGTGGTTCTGGTCGGAACAATTTGATGTTCGGCTGCAATCGGCAGGTATTGTCCCGCTGGCATCGCCCGATCTGCGCCATCAGGTACGGCCGGGGAAACGCGAAGGCGGCTTTTCCGTCTGGAGCTATGGTGACAATGGACAATTGGCTGCGGTTGAGGCCGTTCGTGATCCGGCAGGCTATATGCTTGGCAAAAAATGTCTTGATCTTGGGCTGTCGCCTGATCCTGACGATATTGGCAATGGCGATTTTGATCTCAAAGCCTTTGTTGCCGCACGGGGTGAAAAATGAATTATCAGGACGCGACCTATCATAATCAACCGGCGCTAATTGATCTTAGAAGCGACACGGTAACAAAACCAACAGCGGCAATGCGCCAAGCGATGGCAACAGCTGAAGTTGGTGATGATGTTTATGGGGATGGATCCTACCGTCAATGATCTTCAGGACCGGGTTGCCAAGCTTCTTGGCAAGCAGGCTGGTCTGTTTGTTGCCAGTGGTACCCAGTCTAATCTTGTCGCGTTATTGTCGCATTGCCAGCGTGGTGACGAATTGCTGGTCGGTGATTGCTATCATGTGCATCGCTATGAGGCTGGTGGTGTTTCGGTTCTTGGCGGCGTGATGATGGAGGCGATTGGAACTGACCATCGCGGTTTGATGGAGCCATCGCAAATCACCAAGGCCGTCAAGCCGGATGATCCACATTGCCCGATTAGCCGTTTGCTGTGTCTTGAAAACACCATATCTGGTCATGTCCATGATGTTGGGGTCATTGCTGGTCTTGCCAAAGCTGGGAAAAATAGCGGGCTTGGGGTACATCTTGATGGGGCAAGGCTGATGAATGCAGCGGTCAAGCTTGGGGTGCCTGCCAAGCAGATTGTTGATCCGGTTGATAGCGTGTCGTTATGTCTGTCAAAGGGGCTTGGTACCCCAGCGGGGTCGGTTCTTGTTGGGTCGCATGATTTTATTGCGCGGGCGCGCCGGATGCGCAAATTGGTTGGCGGTGGCATGCGTCAGGTTGGCATTCTGGCGGCGGCCGGAATTTATGCGCTTGATCATCATATTGACCGGCTTGCCGATGATCATGCGATGGCGCGGCGCCTTGCCGATCAATTGAATGACATTGGGCCAATCGCGGTTGACGCCGATCTGGTTGAAACGAATATGCTTTTTATGACGGTGCCGGAAGGGGTGGCAGACCCGCTTCGAACGCATCTGGCGTCGCGCGGTATTTTGCTTGGCGGTGGTGATCGTGTGATCCGGCTGGTTACCCATCTTGATATTGATGTGAAAGCAGCTGATCAATTTGCTGCCGAAATTGCCGATTTTTTTCGATAGGGCGCATTTATACAAAAACAGCCGATAAGATGACGTAAAGGGAATAATTGTTAGGGCCTAACCTATGGCACTATCGCGCCGGTTTAGCGCGGTTAGATCATCTGTTCTTGAGAGGTTGTCATGGCGGTACAATTATCAATTGGTGCGCGGGTTCGCAAAAGCCCGTTTTTTCAGGCAAGCTGCAAGGCCGGTCTGACCGCGGCTAGTGTCTATAATCATATGTATATGCCAACAAGCTATGGCGATCCGTTGGCTGAATATAACCGGTTGATCAATGACGTTGCCATGTGGGATGTTGCTGTTGAGCGGCAGGTTGCGCTGAAAGGGCCAGACGCGTTGGCATTGGCGCGGTTGCTGACCCCCCGCAATCTTGATGGTTTGGTCATTGGACAGGGAAAATATGTGCCAATCTGCAATCACAGCGGCGCAATTATTAATGATCCGGTATTGCTGCAAGTGGCTGAAGATGAAATCTGGCTGTCGATTGCCGATAGCGATATTCAATTATGGGCTAGCGCGGTTGCCGGCACGTTAAAGCTGGATGTCGATGTTTACGAGCCAGATGTCTCACCGCTTGCCATTCAGGGGCCAAAGGCAGTTGATGTCGTGTCTGACCTGTTTGGTGATTGGGTTCGTGACCTGAAATATTTTGGATTTCGCGTTACCGAACTTGATGGCATTCCGCTGGTGGTGGCCCGCTCTGGCTGGTCAAAACAAGGTGGCTATGAGCTGTATCTTCGTGATTTCAACCACGGTGATGATCTTTGGGCGCGTGTTGCCGAGGCTGGCAAGCCCTATAATATTGGGCCGGGGGCGCCAAATTACATTGAACGGATTGAAAGCGGCCTGATTTCCTATGGTGCCGATACCGATTCCAGAACCAACCCATTTGAACTTGGCATGGATAAATTCATCGCGCTTGACCAACCGCATGATTTTATTGGCAAGGATGCGCTGATTGCCATGAAAAAGGCTGGTATTAGCCGCCGGTTCATGGGGTTCATCATTGATGGCCCCGCCCTTGCCACGACAAATGAAGACCGGCTTAGGCTCAGCTTTGACGGGAAAGATGCCGGCTATGTGAGTGCTTGTGTTTTTTCACCACGCGTTGGCGAAAATATCGGCGTTGGTATGGTATCAACGGCCCCTATTGACCAAGGCCAAACGGTAACAATCCATATGGCGGATGGCCCACGATCAGCCAGAATTGTGCCGCTTCCCTTTTTGTAGGGATTGCGTGACGGTGGGCCTGAAATGGTCACGCCGCTGCAATTCACGCCAGACTGGCCATTTCGCATAGACAAAATTACCAGAGCGATTGTCTTTATGGCCGCTGGTGCTGTCTTTTGATGCTGTTTCCTATGCTAAATCATTGCCTAAATTCATTTAATCCAATTATGAATTTGGCTAGCTTGGGAATATGCATGGGCATGAAAGCGAAATATTAACAACAACATTTTTGATGTTAAGCGCGGTTAGCTTTGGTTTAATCCTGCGCTGGATCAAGCAGCCACCATTGGTTGGTTATATTCTGGCCGGGCTGGCGCTGGGGCCTGCAGGGCTTGGCCTTGTTGATTATACAGATGAAATCTCATCGCTTGCCGAATTTGGCGTGATTTTACTGCTGTTCATCATTGGCATTGAATTATCGATCATGGCTTTTTTGCGGGTTTTGCGGCCGGCGGTGTTTGCGACGCTTTGCCAGATTGGCTGTTGTATTCTTTTGGCGCTGTCGGTGAATGCCTATTTCAATTGGACATTGCCGCAAGTCCTGCTGATCGGCTTTATTTTGACATTATCTTCAACGGCGGTGGCCTTGATGGTATTGCAAGGGCTCGGCCAGAGCCGTACCCATGCAGGCCAGCTGACCGTGGGTGTGCTGGTGGCGCAGAATATCGCGGTGGCGCCGATGTTGGTTTTCGCACAATCGGGCGCAGATGTGTTTCAGCAATGGCCATTATTGCTGGTGCGGATTGTGATTGCTTTGCTGATACTTGCTGCTTTGCTGGTCTGGATTGGCAAAACCGCCCGTCAAAGACTGCCAATGGCAGTGCTGCTGGAAGGCAATGTCGAGCTGGCGATCCTGTTCAGCCTTGGTATTTGTTTTCTGGCGGCAAGCATAACCGGCTATATCGGATTATCGCCTGTATTTGGTGCGTTTTGCGCGGGGCTGGCGTTTGCCCATACAAATCTGCGCAAAGCCGTTCTTGATGCGATTCAGCCGGTGCAATCGCTATTGCTTGTGGTGTTTTTCGTCTCGATTGGGCTGCTTGTTGATCTCGAATATGTCAAAAGCCATTGGGGGGTAATTGTTGGTGTGACTTTTGGTGTCCTCTTTATCAAAACCCTTCTTGGATGGGCGCTTTTAACCATTGGCGGCGAACCGGCGGGACGGGCGCTTGTGTCATCGCTTGTCACACCGCAAATCGGCGAATTCAGCTTTGTTCTGACAACAAGCGGAGTCGCATCAGGCATTTTTTCCAATTTTGAGGCAGATTTTCTGCTGGCGGTGATTGCGGCTAGCCTGTTTTTATCACCTTTATGGAGTGGAATGCTTCATTATCTGGTGATTCGCTATCGGATTCATGATCCGGTTGCGCTGCCGTCAAATCCGGCCGAGCCTGAATAGGCAAAAAAAGGTCGCCCCAAATCATCGGGCGACCCACCTGCATTTAGTCCATGATTAACATGGCCAAAGTACAACTTGTTTTATCGCATAAGGCGATAGCTTACTCGACGACTACCAGACCAACGGCGGCCATTTTGCCGTTACGCTGTTCTTCGAGTTCGTAAGATACCTTCTGACCTTCGTTCAAACCGTTCAGGCCTGAATTCTGGACAG
>Ga0115567_10004202_pt1 | contig 14083 bp, 12 predicted proteins | sample COGITO_mtgs_1204_2_FD_88679 | JGI IMG/M metagenome (GOLD analysis project Ga0115567, IMG submission 88679) | Pelagic marine microbial communities from North Sea - COGITO_mtgs_120412 | ecosystem: Environmental > Aquatic > Marine > Epipelagic | place: Germany:Helgoland, sampling site Kabeltonne...
ACGGCTATTTTAGGTTTCGAGACGGCGGTCAAGTTCGTTCCTTATAGTGCATAAATGTATCAAAGTAATATACCGTTCAATCGATAAGCGCTAGCTGCGCCAGCGCTTAGTCAAATCGTCGTAAGCATCTATTCGCCGGTCTCTAAAATAGGGCCAAATCCGCTTTATGTGTTCCGACCTTTGCATGTCTAGTTCTGCTATTAATACTTGCTCTTTATCGTGCTCGGCCAAGGCTAAAATTTCGCCCTGTGGTCCAGCAATAAAGCTTTGTCCCCAAAATTGAACACCATTATCGCTAGTATTAGGGGATGCTTCAAATCCCGAACGATTAGCGACCACGACAGGCACCGAATTGGCTATAGCGTGAGAGCGCTGGATGGTTTGCCAAGCATCTTGCTGCCTAGTTTGTTCATCTTTTGAATCATTAGGGTCCCAGCCAATTGCTGTTGGATAAAATAGTATTTCGGCTCCTGCCATTGCCATTAATCGAGCAGCTTCTGGATACCACTGATCCCAGCAGACCAGCACACCTAATTTACCCACGCTGGTTTGTATGGGCTCAAATCCGAGGTCGCCGGGTGTAAAGTAAAACTTCTCGTAAAAGCCGGGATCGTCAGGAATATGCATTTTGCGGTAGATGCCTGCTATTTTATCGCTTCTATCAAATACCACCGCAGTGTTGTGATAAAGGCCAGCCGCTCGTTTTTCAAAAAGTGAGGTAATCAAAACTATATTGCATTGCTTAGCTAACTTTCCAAAAAAGGCCGTAGCGTCACCGGGAATTGGTTCAGCTAAATCGAATTGGTCAACATCTTCTGTTTGGCAAAAATAAAGCGTTGAATGTAACTCTTGTAGCAATATGCACTCACACCCTTGCGCGGCTAATTCCTTTACACGCTCTGCTGATTTCTGCCAATTTTCTAGTTTGTCATTGCTAGCCACACTTTGCTGCACAGCGCCTACTTTTAATGTACGCTTAGCTGAAAGGTGACTTGGGGATTGAGACTGACTCATAAAACAGCAACTCCTGTTTGTGCTAATGCAATAAATTCTGGCTTTATAGTGTTAGTAGGTACTTGCATACTAATGCAATGTAAACTGCCGTTTTGTTGTACTAAGCTAGTGCACGGCACTTGTATAATCTTATAGTTAGGGTAGGCGCTTTGGACAATTTCTACAGCAGCTTGATCTTCGCTTGCCTCGTAAACAGGTAGCAAAATGTGCCGATTCAAAATCAAATAGTTTGCATACGATGCTGGCAAACGCTCCCCGTTTTCATTTGTAACGAAAGGTAAGGGCAAAGAATATATTTTATGGGCTGGAAGTGCTTGGGTAACTTCGTACTGAAGTTTAAACAGCTCGGCGAAATGTGAGTCTAAGGGTCTATTGTCGGCGCCTTGCAGTACAATACCCATTAACGGCGTAAAGCGCGCCAGGGTGTCAATATGACCGTCGGTATCATCACCTTCTAAGCGTCCGTGATTGAAGATAGTCACTTTTTTTGCGCCTAAGTATTCTTTAAATAGAGATTCGTAACGCTCCTTGTTCATTCGCCCATTGCGCTTGGGGTTATACAAGCATGATGCTGTAGTGAGCAAATGCTGATTCTCGTCAATTTCTATTGCGCCACCTTCTAATACCGTTTCATTGACCAAAAGCGTGTTTTGACACAATTGCGTTAGTGATTGATTAATTTTGTTGTCTAACTGCGCATCAAATTTTTGTCCCCAGCCATTAAATTCGAAACTTAAGGGATAATTGGCTTGGTTGTCTGAAACCGTTAAAAATCCGTAATCACGCACCCACGTGTCGTTGTAGTTGGCGGCAAAGATTAACACTCGATTCTGAGAGCTTAAAACAGACTTAAGGTGGATTATTTCGTCTGCTGGGCACAATAATATCACTACGGCATCAGCTTCATTAATTGCATTTATAAGCGTTAAATAGGTCTCGTGGACTTGCGCTAAATTATCTGCCCAATCGGTATACTGGTGCGGCCAGGCCAGCAGCACAGCTTCTTGGTCGGCCCACTCTGGTAGCAATGTGTATTGATTGTTTTGCATGTTAATAAGACCAAACTATATTGATAAATGCGCGCCTTGGTTGCCCAACAAAATAACGGTGACTGCCAAAAGCAAAGTCTGCGCGTTCTGCGTAAGCTTCGTTATTTAAGTTTACCACATGGAAGCGTAAACTCACTTGTTTGCTGACTTGGTATTTTATGTTTATATCGAGTAATTGGTGGCCTTCATATTGCGCTGTATTTTCTGGGTTTAAATAGTAGCTACTGATATACTGCCAGCTAAGTTGTGCACTTAAAACATCAGATGGCGAGTAAATTAGATTGATATTAGACAGCCATTCTGGTGCCGTATCAATTTCGTTACCTTTAATATTTGTTTCTACTAATGAAGTATTGTTCTTGTATCGATGCTTAGACCAGCTTACATGCCCGTTTATTTGCCATTCATTGCTTAATAAATATCGCATCTCTACTTCAATACCCTGATGCTCAGTTTTAGCACCACTTACATTTTGACGCATGCTATTTTGAAAAATAACATCGCGTTTTTGCATTGAAAACAAGGCAACATGTGCATTAGTATTTGCCGATGAAAAACGCAGACCAGCTTCGATAGCGTCCATATTTTCATTGTCGATATCGGTGATTTGTTGGTTGTTTTGTAAACGAAATAGTTCAGTTGCCTGCGGTGCTCTGAAGCCTTGTGAATACTTGCTGTATAAAGAAAAACTGTCGCTGAACAAATACTGAATGTTAATTGCGGGGGAGAGGGCATCAAACGCGAGAGTTTGATCAATTGGCCGACTAAAACGACATACTTCCACATCTGTTGCACAAGCGCTCGTACTGCCGGCAAGGTTATTATAATCGTAATAATTACGCTCTGCTCTAAGACCGCCACGGATTACCCAATTATTATACTCCCAAGTTCCCTGAGCATAGGCTGCTATTTGATAGGCATCAACGTTATAGTCGTAATGCAAGCCTTGCGGGATACTTGCTGAAAATTCGTCTTGCTGAGTTTCACGCAAACTACCGCGAGTTAAGTCAAGGTCAACGCCGGTAAGCCATTCAATATCTTGCCAACTAAAGACATATTTCGCTTGTAAACCAGCACTTGAATGACGATTCTCTTCTAAGGCTTGCCATGGCAAAAAGTGCTGCAAGAATGCCATGGTGTTCCAGCGTAAATAAGGTGTTAAGTTAAGGACGCCGTTTTCATCTTTTCTGGTAAATGCGGTGTAAGCTCTAATTGCTCGCACGTCTCTGTAGGCTTCAGGATTTGGATTAGTACGTCTTATTTGTTTATCTTTATAACTCTCAAAGCCTCTAATGAATCCGGCGGTTTCTTGATTAAGGTTAGTTAATTCTATTAGCGTTTTAGAGTCCCATTTACGACCTCGGGTTTGGTATATATGGGTAACTTTTTGCTGGTCGTAGCCGCTTTGCGATTGAAAGCCATTTTCTTGCGATATATTGATTAAACTAAGCCATGCAGAGTCGCGGTTGGTTTTCCCATAGCTATTAGATAAACGAGCGAAATCGTATGCGCCTGCCTGCAGGCCTAGTGAATTGATAGGCATGCTAAACGCATCTGCGCTTATGACGTTAATTACCCCGTGAAGTGCATTTCCACCATACAATGTGCTTGCAGGAGAGCGCAATACATCTATACGCGCCGCTTGTTCGTAATTTACGTCGAAAAGCTGGTTAGCATTACAGAATCCTGGGGCGCGAATTGAAATACCGTCTACGCCCATAAAAAATGAGCCGCAACTGCCTGCGCCTGTTAATACCGGACTTCGAATTGCCGTTAAATGCTCTTGGCCATTTCCGCGACTAATCCATGTGCCCGGCGCACCGTCCAAAACCTGATTAATGTGCACAGGTGCTATTAGTGCAATTTCATCGGATAAAATTGCACTAATGCTGTCAGGTGTTTGATTGATTGTTTTAGACGACTTCGATGCGGTGACACTGATTACCTCTAGTGGAGACTCTTTAGTTTGGGCCTGAGCGTCCCTTGAAATCATGCTAATTATTAGCAGGCTAAATGTAAAAAGTACTACTGAAGGGTATATAGAAAATAGAGTATTTGAGTCCTTCATTACTTCAGGTTTCTCCCGCCATTTAAATGGACTACTTGACCTGTCATATACTCACTGTTAAGTAAAAATTTCACCGCCTTCACCGCTTCATTTGCGCCAGGACAAACCTCAAGTAAGGATTTAGAAAGCGCTTTTTGCTTATATTTATCGTCGTCGTTTTCATTAAATATGAGTAACGAAGGTGCTATGGAATTTACCTTAACGGTAGGCGCGAAAAGGCTCGCAAACGATAATGTAAGATTATGTAGTGCAGCTTTACTGGCCGCGTAGGCGATATGTTTGCTGCTCCCCTTGTCTTGCACATAATCGGTCATATGTATGACGTCAGCGCCGTCTTCTAGCATATCTTTGCAGGCAAGATTTATTTGGTAAGGAGCGCTGGCATGAACTTGCATCATCTTTGCGAAAAGCTGTGCAAAGTCAGTATCGGGGTTTTCTTTGTCCCAGTCAGACGCGTTATGGATAATTGCGCGTAGTTGGGTGGTGTGGGTCTTAAGTTTAGCAATAAATGTTGCAATACCTTGATTGCTCGCAAAATCGGCATGAATGGCTATTACGCCTTGACGCATTAAATCGTCGACCGCTGGCTTTTTCGTACGATATGTTATAATTACTTGTGTTTTGGTTTTTGAAGGCAATTTGTTGGATTCAGAAAAGCCCTCTTGATTAAGAGATTGAGCGATGGCAAGTCCTAGTCGTTGGGAGCCGCCGGTAATTAAAATTGGAGCTGTCATTTTGATAATCTTTCCTAATGAATTGCTGAGTTAGCGGCGGGCAAGTGCCGACAAAGTGAAAGTTTTCACAACACTTCTATGCGTGCTTATATCTAATTGCGCGTAGTGTAGCAAAATGTAACGATTTAGTGTCATTGCATAAAAATCTTAAAACCGTCGCGGTTTCTGATTTGCTAAAACGGTATGCAATAATGTACGAAATTATTTAACAGAAACTTACGTAAAAAAATCACTGCTGGATCGACATAAAAGAAGTATTTTGGTAATAGTAATCCGGCATAAGTTTTGTGCGTATATAAACTAAGATAAAAAATTGGATAAAGAATGTTAGCTAACGATAAAATTGTAGTGCATGGAGCCAACCACAATATAGCGTTATCACCTGAAGCAGAATTGGTTCGTGATGCCCTATTAGTTGCTGGACTCGAAACACCAATGGTAGACAATGGCCTAAGTGCTGAAGAAAAGCGTATGCGCATTAAGCAAAGTATGCTTGATGTGATGCAAACACTAGGTTTGGATTTAAACGATGACAGTTTGCAAGATACCCCAAACCGCATCGCTAAAATGTACGTGAACGAAATATTTTCGGGTCTAGATTATTTTAATTTCCCCAAAATCACGCAAATTGAAAATAAAATGAGCATTGATCAACCGGTACAAGTAACCAACATCAGTCTGACCAGTACGTGTGAACATCATTTTGTTACCATAGACGGTACTGCCACAGTTTCATACATACCAAATAAAACAGTGATTGGCTTGAGCAAAATTAACCGTTTAGTAGGTTTTTTCGCGCAAAGACCGCAAGTTCAAGAGCGACTTACCCAGCAGGTAATGGTGGCGCTGCAAGCGCTTACAGGCACCAAAGATGTGGCTGTTAGTATCAATGCCACTCATTATTGCGTAAAGGCGCGTGGAATTAGGGACACCAGTTCGTATACGAAAACATCATCCTTAGGCGGGGCATTTAATACCGATAGAGATTTGAGAAAAGAGTTTTTTCAAAACTAACCTTCAGCTAGGTGCAAAAACTAACTTTTTGTCCAGAGTTTAGGTTATTTATAATCCGCACGGGCAGTTCACCGCAATTTTAAAGTGAATGCCCGCTTTTTTCCAAATATTTCCAACATCATCTTCAATAATATTTAACTTATTTTCAATCTCACTACTTTCATAAATTCAAAAGCAACGCCGGCCACTTCGTCGCTACTTGGATAATAAGTAATGTTGATCATTGCCCCTTTTAAATCCTTATATGGCTTTTTTCTTTTATACTTAAAGGGTACGTCGTAGCTTTTAATCATTAAGGTATTCAGCCACCAATCATTTTCTTCTCTTTGTACATGAGACACCACTTTCATGTTTTCACTGTGAGTTAATTGACTATGTTTATCGACTAGTTTCTGACTGGGTGATTTTGGCATAATTTTAGTTTGTTCAGTTATCTCGAATTAGCGTTAGTTTGTGTTTGTATTGTAAATGAAACAAGCTGAGCATTCTTATTAAAAATAATAAAGTAATCTTATTGGCACCAGAAAACAAAGACAGGAGAGTCTACAAAACGTTTACATTTTTTATTGACCACACACGATCCGGCCTAAACGTATGGCTTAAGTCATTTGCCAAAAGCTATGGACTGTATTTTAATTGTCTATCTGCATTTAAAACGTAGTAAAATATAAAAATTATGGAAATATCCTTATTCACCAGGCGATGTAATGTTTAAAGTCTTTATTTGTATACTATTATCAACTGTGTTTTCAAGCCTAATATCAGCACAAGAATTATTCAAAAGCGCTGAATCTAAAGGTGAAATTGAGAATAGAGTAATAAACGAGGCATCCGGCATAGCGGCGTCTATCAATCAACCAGACTTACTATGGACGCATAATGATAGTGGCGATAGTGCTCGCTTATTTTTAATCAATCAAGCTGGTGCTTCGGTTGGTCAGTATTATTTGCAAGGTGCCCAGAATAGAGATTGGGAAGACATAGCTACCGGGCCCGGACCTATTGATGAAAGAAGTTACATATATGTAGGTGATATTGGTGACAACAGAGCTCGTTACGAAATTAAAACAATTTATAGGATTGAGGAGCCTACATCTTCGTCGGCACAAGAGATTACTACGTTTGATACAATAAGGTTTAGATATCCCGACGGTAAACGCGATGCCGAGAGTTTGTTTGTTGATCCGCAAACGAAAGAGATCTATATTCTCTCGAAGCGTGAAGATAAAATTGGCGTATATGTGGCGAGATATCCTCAATCAATTACAGACGTTATTACCCTAGAAAAACTGAGTACTATTCCCTACCATAATACCGTAGCTGCTGATATTTCTGCTGACGGACAAGAAATTCTACTGAAAACATACAGCAAGGTGTACTACTGGAAACGCAATAATAAAAGCATTAACGACACGCTGAACAGTCCACCTGTACCAATTCCTTATCAAGTAGAGCCTCAAGGTGAAGCGATCGCGTGGTTAAAAGACGGTTCGGGCTTTTTTACCTTAAGCGAAAAGCGAATAATGGTTGATCCGGTGCTTTATTTTTACGCGCGAAAATTGTAATTTGACGGCAGAAACATCACTCTTGAAGGAGCAATATAGCGATGCCATTTATAGGCAATAAAGTTGCACGATAGAACTACATAGTATAGGCACTCGCTATTTAGTGAATGTTTATTGGAGCTAAAGGCCTAGTGTTCCGTTTTTGTCCACTGAGGCCAAATTGTTAAGTTTTAAGCTCTGTTTTTATATTGACGATAACGTATACCTATAAACCCAAGCGAGAACAGTGCTAGCATCGAAGGTGCAGAGACTGCGACCTGCTCTACCGAAAAGGTAATGCGATAGATTTCTGAATCGCTAGTAATAGTAGAAAAATCAAAATTGTATCCAGCAGCGGTTGTGAGGCCGTCAAATACTGACAATTCAGAGAAATCAAAGGCAACAATGCCATTTTCGGCTATTCGAGTGGCGTTATTACCGCCAACAATAAACGCGCCATTATCAGCGTTCGCGACTTCAGAATTTGCATCCCAGATTGATGCTCCAGTTTGAAAAATATTAGTTACAATTAGGTTACCGTCGTCATCAAACAATCGAATAGGATTGTCATTTCCTAAAAATAAGTCATTGCTTGGCACTACCATATTAGCAAAGGTGAAAAACTGATTAACCGCAGTGTCTACCCGGAAGGTATTTGACGCTTCGGAGCTAAACGAATTGTTCACGCCAGCATTAGCTTGCGGAACAGCAGGACCACCATTTACAACGGTGCCGAGCACTGCAGTTGGGTCTGCAGCCGCAAACGCTGGAAACCAATCACTACCTGAACCACCCTCAGCAATAGACACAATCGCGCTAGTTGGCGTCGTGTTTATATCAAAGGCGTCATAGGAGCCGTTATGAAAACCTAAACGCAGAGGGGCAAAGCTCACACCATCTTGTTGTGCAAGGTTTTCAATTGAAACGGTTACATCTACAAGGCCTGCGTGAGCAGAATTCGTAAAAACCATCCCAATAGCAAAAGTCAGTGGAAGCACTTTGCGCATTGTTTTATTGTTTAACATGTCATCTCCAAATTTATTATAAGTATTAGTTCTGTAAGGCCAAATTGAATGATTAGCTTTTTTGTCAATAAAGTGAACCCAAAAAAAGCGTTCTGCGGCTCTGTAGGCGCAAACACCATCGCTGCATAAGTGAGCTATAAAATAATTCTTACATCTTCTATGCGGCATGGTCTTCTAGCCATTAGCATTATTGAATGAAAAAGTCAGAACTAATATGTTTTCATAGTCTTGTACTACTTGTTACTCCAAGTTCAGTTCAAATAGTCAAGCACTTACTACAATCCAATATATAAGTAATACATCACAATTTAATGTCGAAACAATAACGTTTTTGATAATTTTTTTACGTGTTCTCGCCGCCTTTTTCTATAAGGTAAAAATTGACTTGCTGTAAAATCTGGCAAAGTATTTGAGATGTAAAACTCGTTTGTGATACTTAAGTAATCCACACTGAGATAAAAGCAAATCTTACAAAGCAGTAAGTTAAACAAAATAAAGCAAAACACCTTGCCTAGAAAATATATCTTCCCTATGAGAAGTGGTAATGAAGAATATTTTGTTTTTTATCTGCACTAAAACATCAATTCCAGTAAATAAATCATGAGTTCTTATGCTTTAGTGTAGAATGGGTATTAAATATCATACTAAAAAATAGATTTTGATAAGCAATAGCTCGATCAATATCGTTTATTAAGTTAAATAGTTGTAAGTTATTTTTAGATATTTCAATTATTTTGTTTTCTGTTTCAGATCAATGACTTTACGAAAAAGTCTCATTTTTTTTAAAATAAACCTTTACTTTTCATAGCTTCGCTCTATTCTATATCGAGTGAATTAGGCGAAATAGTAGCCATCTTGCGACAGTGTCTCCAAAAAGAAACAACTTTTAACAGATAGTCCCTTCACTCCTCGAAAAATATACGTAACCACAAGCTGTAATACATCTAAGGTCCTACAACTGATGTATTATCGTACAATTACAAGTGTTGTAAGTGTGAAAAGTCCACCTTAAACGCTAAAAATTTTATAAGAGGATTAAAATGACCACACATAGCGTCTCTATTTCAGAGCTAGTAGTAAAAACGAAAACAAAAAAAACTAATCAATTTTTTGCTAGCCTAAGAAAAAGTTTGAATGTAAAAAAGACTTGGGGTTCGATTTTAAAAATTAGAGAAGCAAACGTAATATGTTCACACTTTACTCAATTCTTTACTTTTAATGTTGCTAATACAGAGTCGTTAGAGCATCAGGCATATAAAATTCGCCACCAAGTGTACTGCGAGGAACTTGCATATGAACCTATTAATGAAAATGGTCTCGAAACTGACGAATTTGATACTCATTCTTCGTATTGTCTAATTAAGCATTCATCTAGTGATTTATATGCAGGAACAGTGAGAATTGTAAATAGCTCGGTAGACAATGAAGAAATTTTGCCCATTGAGAAGTACTGCTTAGACACGATTACTGAACTAGATTATGCACCTTCGAATTTTCCAAGAGGCGAAATTTGTGAAATATCAAGACTTGCTGTGCCCTCTATTTTTCGTCGTCGTCAAATTGATAAATTCCCTGGCGCCGCGACAGGTAACTTCAACGAAAAAACATATTCCGAACAAGAATTACGCTGCTTTCCGTTTATTGCAATTGGTTTATATTTTTCAGCCGCTTCCTTGGCTTTAAAGCTAGGTAAAAAACATGCATACGTAATGATGGAGCCAAGATTGGCTCGCAATATGGGCTTTGTAGGTATCAAATTTAAGCAAATTGGTCCGGTAGTGAACTATCACGGACGCAGAGCACCTTACTACATTAATGCAGACCTGTTGTACGGAAACTTATCAAAGGGTTTTAAAACTATGTTAAGTAGAATCCAAAAAAACATTAATAGTTTGTAGAGCATTTTTAACTAACGGGGTTTACGTTTGCTACAAGACTTAGAATCCTTACTGTCATCTTTTGGTGTCGATAGTCGACGCGAATGTGAGGTATTGAATAAACAACAGGCTAATATCCTTTACAATCAAGGCACTGAGAGTATCAAGCGGAGTCTGTTTGGGGCAATTAGGGTCAAAAATATTGAAGTCGTTAAACATTTATTTAGAGCCGCTAACGATTTGGCCGTTAGTGGTCAGGGTAAAGTAGTCTTTTATCCAATTTCAACGGGCAACAATTGGGGTTACGGAAGCTCACTTCCAAATTCCCTCACTGACATGGCTGTTATTCTCGACTTATCTTTATTGAATAAAATTGAGTTAGTAAACGAGTATTTGGGCATTGTCAGGGTAGAGCCGGGTGTGACACAAGGTCAGTTAAGCCAGTATTTTATCGACAACAAACTCCCTTTCATGGTGCCCGTAACGGGAGCAGGTGCTTCATGTTCTATTTTAGCTAATGCATTAGAGCGGGGTTATGGGATTACACCTCATCAAGACCATTTTCAAGCCTTAACCGACCTCAAGGCTATTCTACCTAATGGGCAGCATTATCAATCTCCGCTGAGTCAGATCTCTGCAAACGCAGGCCAATCTGATTTGGTCAATCAAAGCTATAAATGGAACGTAGGACCTTATCTAGACGGTCTTTTTACGCAATCAGGCCTAGGCATTGTTTACCAAGCAACTATCCGTTTAAAACGCATGCCAGACGGTTTCGACTCATTTTACATTAATTACAAAAATGAGAATGACCTTGCTGGCGCTATAGAATTTATAAAAAATACGCTTGAAAAATTTGAAGGTATCGTTGGCTCCATCAACTTAATGGATACGCTGAGAATAATTTCCATGGTTAAAACAAATCCTAACAGAGACACCGGGGCGATTTTATCTAGCGCGCAAATAGAAGAAATAAGTAAACAGGAGTCGGTGCCGGCTTGGACTATTGTTGGTTCTATATATGGTGAAATTAGTATTGTTAAGCAAGTGAAGAAGCTTATTAAGAAGGCAGCTAAGCCTGAGGCCGATAAGATTATTTTTTCTAGTGATATTCTTGTGAAAACGGCACGTGCAGTATTTACAAAAATACCTGATTTTCTTTTACCAATGATACAAGCTAGATTAGGATCGCTGGCGGCAGGTATCGAAATTATGAAGGGTAAACCCAATGAAATTGCAAAGTCTCTTTGCTACTGGCGCACACCTTTACCCTCGCAACTCCCAGCAATAAAAGATCCAGCCAAAGATAAGTGCGGATTATTATGGTATGCGCCGCTCATTCCAATGTCACCACGTAGTGTAATTAACTTTGCTGAGCACGTACGCAGTATTTGTAGAAAACATGATATAGACCCATTGATTACTTTTACTAATTTGCGCTATGACCTAATTGATAGCACCGTACCTATTTTATTTAATCAGGACTGTGAAGAGTCTGTAAAAAATGCTCACGCGTGTCTAGATGAGCTTGTAAGTGCAGGTATACAAAAGGGTTACATCCCTTATAGGTTGAACATTAATCAGCAGTTAAATTGGTTTGATGGGAGTTTAGAGTCAGATCAAATGATGCAGAGCATATATAACGTTTTTGATACACACGGTATTAACCAGGTAGGACGATATGGGAAATAGTTTTACTTGGTACAACGGGGTACCGCATGCATCTATAAGTTCGTCAACTAATAGAAAAATGCAATAATAAGCAAAGCTATACGCAACTAAGAACTACGCTAAAAGGTAGAATGTTAAATTATGAAGATCGACTCAGATTTATTTCAAGCTGAAGGAGATGACAGACTAGTTAGGCAAAAAAAAGCCATTCTTAAAAAGAACGGCTTTTTCGGGAATTATTAATTAAAAATAGTTATGCCAAAAAGTTAGGCAGATTTTTTCAATTGACGACGTGTTGCGAATCCAAGTAGGCCTAGACCAATTAGAGCAAGTGTGCTTGGCGCAGATACGGTGACTAATTCTTCAGTGTTACCAATTATCTGACCATTACCATTCCTTGAATATATGCCATTAGGGTTAAAAAACGCACTGGCACCATATTGGATAGTTTGTGGATCAAAATATGGTTGTGCAACCCCACCTGTGATACTAAGTGAAGCGGCTACAAATCCGTTCTCAACGCCACCAGTAGTAAATGCTAAATCGTCAATAGAAAATCTTAACCATTCAATACCACTTTGTGCATCAGTCACTTCAGCTTGATTACTTGCAGGTGTGCCATAATCAGGAGTAGTGCTATTGACAAACAAGCCTCCCCACGCACCATCAAAATTAAACGTTGAATCTTTATTTAATTCAATGCCGCCTAAAGCGAAAGTCAACTCAAAACCATCGTCCATAAAGAGAGGAGCAACCAAACTACCACCATTTAAACGGTCTACTTCACCTACAGCTGACAAGAAAAAACCAGTTCCGCCAGAAGTTCCATCTAGTGAACTAAATACAGTACCAGTTGCAATAGCCGAATCATAATTATTTATATTACGGTATGTTTGAAAAGTATCGCCGAACCATTGAGTAAATTTAAACTCAGCTCCGAAATCTGAATCACCAGCGTCTACATAGTCGGTATCGAAGTTAACATGAGCTACATTTACTACTCCGGCTACTGAAACACTGCTTAATGAGACCAAACCAGCAAGTGCAAGCGCTTTACCTATCGTTTTCATGCCTATTTCCTTAATTTTAGAAGAATTTGTTTACGTATACACTAAAGTATAATGCATTTTTCGCGCCAATTAAAAAAAAGTTTGTAAGTTATTGAAAAATATAAGTTAAAAAAACTATATACTTAATAATTAAAAGCTATTACAAATGTGTAAAATTTCCTGACACCAATTGCTCGCTCGAATGCCTATATATGGTAAACCAAACTATGTATTTTGCAAGCGGGCCATGGAAAAGAGCGCAATAAATTGAGACCCCATATCGTGACTATATGACTGATATATTTTCTCACCGCTTGGCTTTATTGGCAGAGTAGCGGCGTTAATTCCGCCACCTAGACTTAACTCACACAGTTCGCTTTACCCGCTAGTTTTAGTTACTTGCGCCAACCAGTAACCTTCGCGCCCAAAGTTTAGCGCTTTTGTCCATCTACAACCGTTCTACCGACGACTATCAATTAGATGAAATTCCGTTTGTCTACCATTCATATACTGCACAGTAGCGCCGTCAAAAAAAGCATCTTCTTCTAGCATAATACGAATCTCTTTTCCCCATTGCGGAATAAAACTAGCGGCGTTTAATTCTATTGAATAAGCTGTATTAGCGTGCAATGGGTAATCACCGCCTACTGGCACACCCGTTTGCTGATCCCACATACCCAGAGTAGAACCAGCCGCGTGTCCATGGTATCCAATTGGATGTGTATAAATAGACGGCTTGATACCTTCTTCAATAGCTTGTTTACGGGCTGCTTTTAATATTTGATTGCCGGTTTTTCCGACCGCAAACATAGAGGTGAATATATCTTGCAGGCGATTAGCTTTTGCCAAGGCTTCTACTAAGAAGTCAGGCGCTTGGGTTTCGCCTTTCTTGAGGATATAAGCATGTTGTTGTTGGTCGGTATTTAGGCGTAAGTAAGTGATCCCGAAATCCATGTGGATAAGATCTCCTGGCATTATCACGTTGTTTTCAGCGCGCTTACTAAACGCGGCTGTCTGCTCGAATTTTTCTTGATTGGC
>Ga0115567_10004203_pt1 | contig 14082 bp, 13 predicted proteins | sample COGITO_mtgs_1204_2_FD_88679 | JGI IMG/M metagenome (GOLD analysis project Ga0115567, IMG submission 88679) | Pelagic marine microbial communities from North Sea - COGITO_mtgs_120412 | ecosystem: Environmental > Aquatic > Marine > Epipelagic | place: Germany:Helgoland, sampling site Kabeltonne...
GCACTAGTTAAACTAGCTAAGGAAGAATATGCATATACATTAGCACAAAAGCACAGCGCAGAACAACTAGAAAAAGATCTACTATCAGATATAATCAGTATCAAAGAAAAAATTGCAAAACTCAACGAAAAGAAAAAATCAGCTCCTAAAAAACCATCAAAAGATTACGTCCAATTAAAGAAAATGATGGAAAAGCTTCGAGATCAAATAAAACCTATGCAAAAGAAGCGAAAAGAGCTTATGAAAAAAGAATCTGCTAAATTAAAGCTTGTTAAAGCTGAAATCAAAAAAGCAAAGCTCAATGATAGAGAATTACAGGATGTAGAGAAGACAGTGACGTATCTCTTATCTGAAGCATCCTTTTTACTAGGAAAAGAATCCTTAATTGTAGGATCTGATGTACTTGTCCTTGAAAAGATCAAAAAGCGTGAACTTGCTGAAATCAGGTGCCTAAACAAAGAAATTAGAGCACTTCATAAAACCAAGCGAGAGCTCTTATTGCAGGTAGAAACAGTTCAATCTGATGAGAAAAACTTTGAAAAGATGCTCAAATCTCAAGCAAAAAAAGAAAAAATGCTCGAAGGCAAGCTCGAACGTGCAATAAAACGAGTAAAAAAATAATTTTTAATTTTCTTTTTCCCTTTTCTCGTCGATAAAACACCTATTATTCTGAACAGGAAACTTTATAAATACCCCCCAGGTTTCTGGTTGTTATGGCAAAGAAACGAAAGTTCGTAGCATACAGACGCCTTGATGGCCGAGCGTATACAAGAACCTCAAGATACCGAAGTAAATCCTTCATTCGTATGACCAAGAACCCACGTATCGTTAGATGGCACATGGGTGCTAGCACAACAAAATTCCCATTCTCAGTTAGATTGATGACTAAAGATGCTCTGCAAATTAGAGATCTTGCATTAGAATCTGCTCGTATGACTGCTAACAGAGTAGCTGAAAAAGCTCTTGGAAGACAAGCATACCACTTACACTTAAGATTATACCCTCACCACATTTTACGTGAAAACGCATTAGCTAGTGGTGCAGGTGCAGACCGTTTATCCACAGGGATGAAGATGTCCTTTGGTAAAACAATCGGTATTGCAGCAAGATTAAAGGTTGGTCAAGAAGTTATGCGTATCGATCTTGCAAAAGAAAATATTGCTGTTGGTAAGGAAGCACTTCAAAGAGCTAAATCCAAATTACCTTCTGGTTATCAAATTGTAATTATTGATAATGCTAAGGCTGCGCTTTTAGAAGCTGAACATGTTAAAAATTCAGCATCTCCTAAAAAACCAGCATCTTCCAAAAAAGCAGCTAAAGTTGAAAAACCAGTTGCTGAAGTAAAAGAAGAAGCAAAAGTTGTTGAAGCTCCTAAGGCTAAAGAACCTGTTGCTCAAGAAGCATAAATTTTCTCATTCTTTTTTAATATATTTTTAATTTATTATTTCTATTTGTTCTGTAGTTGTTTTTTTAATCTCTATTCCACAACAGTATTGCTAAAATCAATAAACCTAGAATTAGTACTCTCTTTTTTCTTTCACTTTTTTCGGGACTGCATAATCTTTTAACAACATTGCTTTCAATTCGTTATAAGTAAGAATATCAAATACCTTTAACTCTTCTGGAAGATCAACTAAATCACGTCTACTTGCATAGATAAATGTAGGTAAATCATATTCGCGAGCTCGCTCAAGTAGCTTAATCTGATCTTCAAATGATGCAGCACTACCGGATGGATCAAAAACATAGATTAACGCTTCCGCAAGATGCTTCATAGCGATGTATGCTGTGTGCTCAATAACGTTCATCTTTTCAATACGATTCAACGTACCAGGAGTATCTAGAAGTTGAATGCGCTCAGGTGTAAAGCCTACATTAATTCCCTTGGTAGTAAACGCATAGCCTGCAATTTCTGCTTGACTTCCAGTTATCTGAGAAAGGAGTGTGGTTTTTCCAGCATTTGGAAATCCAACAATACAAAGCGTTGGAACTCCTGTTTTAACAACAGGAAAAGATTTCAAAATACCGCGTGTCTCTTCAAGGAATCGAAGTTCCTCTCGAACTTGTTTAACGAGTGAATTAATGCGGCCATAGTATTCTCTACGGGTTCTGTTAGCATCTCGTTCATTACCGCGCTTAATCTTAGAATAATACATTTTGGAAAAGAATTTAGTCTTCTGAACTACCCAAAGAAGTCCAGCAAGTGCCTTTTTAGCATCCTCGATAGGCACGTGGGCCATAAACAGTTCATAATAAAAAGGATCTAACTCATCAATATTTGGATACTTCCTAAAAATACGTTGAAATTGATCAACAATAGCATCTCTAACAATTTCTATCTTCTGCAAATTCTTTGTAACTGAGTCAGTACCCTGTACCTTTCGTGCTTTTCCAAAAGCTACCTCTATGTAAAAGTCAAATTTCTCAATCTTTGGAATTTGTTCAAAAGCCATTACCTTCTTAGCACGAGAAGGACTTTATTAAGCTATCTCTTAGAAAGCACATAATCGCTTGTAAAAATCTCTGGGTAGGCCTGTATCACTTGCTACATATCTTTATTTGAGGTAACTAGTCTGTCAAGAATTTGATCATCATTAAGTCCTTCCTCAACATCAAATTTATCTACTTGAAGTATGTTTCCACCATACAATCGATTCAAAGCCTCTTGCATATAGTGGGGATCATTTCTTCTTGCTCGAAGAACTTTTGGGATTTCACAATGGTTATTTCCTGCTAGTGTTTCTCTTACCTTAACAAATCGCTGCATGGCATAAATCAAATGAAGAGAGTCTGGAATAGGGGAATCAAACACATCAATGTCTCCAACTACAACGGAAGTATCTGCAGTGAATGCATTATTTGTACTGAATAATAGTAGATTATTCTTCTGCATCTGTGATAGGGGAGAGTATGTAAGTTTAACACCTAATGTTTCTCCATTTGGAAGTCTTCCTTTTGAAAAATCACTAGCAGGAGTAATATATCTACAATAGTCCTCTTCGCTCATTTCTTGTGGAAGCACTACTTTCATATCAATATCATCAGGAACATGTCCTTACCTTTGGTTAACAAATGATCCATATGAAATGAATGTAGAGTTTCTAGGGAACACATCAATAAGTCCATCAATTGCACTTTTAAAAACTGCAGTGTCAAAAATTTCACTTGCCCTTTCAAGAACATTTGTAGTTCTCTTCAAAAAAACTGGATCCTCTTCAAATACTATTGAAGAAACAATATCTAGAACTCCATGAAGGTGCTTTCGAAGTGCAAAAGCTCCTGAAAGACCAGAAGTATCGGCATTGTATGAAAAATTATCACATGATCCTCGGTCACACCATCCATTAAATCTCTCTCTTCGACTGAGCAAAAACTTGTCAAGGTTCTGTGTTGGATCTGCAACAGTAAAATCAAAATTAGCCACAATATCACTAATATTCATTCCAAATTCAGCAAGTGTTTGGGGTTCTGTAGTACAAATTCTTTTCCCACCAAAATAGAATGCTAGAACATGTCCAAGCGTTAAACGCTCAGAATTTGAATAAGTAATATTTTTACTTCTAGCCATTTCTAAAAATTTGTTCATGCATTGTGCAATTTGCTGTTATTTAAAAAGAAGATCTCTAAAATTCCCTTTACCAGACAACAATACTTATAAATCATAATTGCAAAAATTACTACTATGGTAGAGAAAAATCCAACGGAAGAAGGCGCAAATGAAGAAGCCCAATCCAAATCCCAAGAAGAATCTCCAGTAGAATCAGTCGAAGAAATAAACGAACCGGTTGAACCCGTGATTACAGAAGCAAAAGAAGTGCCATCTGTTGAAGAAATCTCAGACCTTGAAAAAGCATCTGATGAAAAACCGGCTAATAAAGAATACATAGAACCTTCTATGGCAGCAAACACGCGAAGTACAGAAGAAGTACAAGCAGCAGCTGCAGCTCATGAAAAAAGTCATGAGCATTCAAAAAAGAGAAAAAAATCAAGTGGCGTTAAATTTAACACCAAAAAATGGGCAACAGCAATTATCGTATTAATCATTCTCTTGTTTTTAATAAAATCTTGTACCACTGTAGATGAACCTACTGTTTTCACACCAGAAATAGTACTTGTTGGAAATGCCTGTGAAGATTGTATTGATCTAGCAGACCTTGCAGTAGCGCTTAACTTAGGGTATAGTACAACTGAGCTAAGTGTTGAGGATGCGAGTGATTACATCTCAAAGTATAACATCACTGGAGTTCCAGCACTACTAGTGCTTACAGAAGAAGAATTACCTCTATTCAACTTTGAACAAGTTGAAAATGGATTCCTACTTCAAAATATTGCTCCATACAGAAATCTTGCAACAGATGATTTAGTAGGAGAAGTAGAAATCTCTATTATTGAAGCTCCTAATTGTGATGAATGTTTCAATATTACATTATTCACTGAGCAAATTGTTGATGCAATGGCTGTAACTAAAACAACAAACGTTGAAGCAACACAGGATATCATTAACAAATATGATTTAACCAGATTACCTGTAGTAATTGTTGAAGGCGAAGTTGAAGAATACATCTATGCTGATGCAATCGGACCTAAAGTAGGTAACGCAAGACTATTAGAAGCACTAGCTCCTTATTATGATCTAGCAACCGAAGAAGTAGCAGGACTTGTAGAAGTAACCTACATCATGCCAGACGAATGTGATCAATGTAACAATGAATCTATCTACAGAGATGTACTAGAGCAGCAAGGTGTATTTATTGCAGATGAAAAAGTACTAACGCAAAGAGATGGACGATCTAGAATTGCTAAGTATAACATCACTGAACTTCCTGTAATGATCCTAAGTAAAGAAATCACAGCTTACGACTTCTTTATACAAAATTGGGCTTTCGTTGGGACTGTTGAAGAAGATGGTATGCTTGTGCTAAGAAAAAATGAAGCATTAGGTCTTGCATCACTGAGCTTAATCGAAGATGAATTAGTAGTAGAATCTGATGATGAAGCAACAGAATTTGCAGACACAATATCAATCCCTACGCCAGTTGTAGAGGATGATACCATGATGCATGAATCTGACAATATGACCATTTAGGTCTTTTTTTCTTTTATTATAATTCTTTATAACATTCAAAAATCACTGATTTTTGTTTGCTTTTTCCTTTTTTCAATTTTCAAAGCATTTTTCTACACCACAATAGTTATAAACCCCCTCTTGAGTATAATGTGATGGAAGTACGATCAATCGTAGAATTACAATCAGACTTGGGCTCTGTAAAAAGAGGATCTCGTGGAGTAGTATTAAGAAAAATAGACTTGGATAATGTTCAAGTAGGTTTTATTCGCTCAGAAGGCACACAAATCGCAATCACCGTTCCAACAGAAAAATTAAAACAAATGTAGGATAATTAATCCTTCTTTCTTTAATGTATTTCAATCTGTATTCTAAAATAATTCCTGGGCAATTAAAGTAGTCTCCTAAAGAAGCTCAAGAAATGCTCTCTTCATTAGTTTCTCAAGTTCCACATTCACAGGAGATTCTCAATGAGGGAGTAACTGATATGATCAATGAGAGAATAAAAGAAAAAAAACTAAATACTAAAGCAATAGAATAAACCATCGCCGCCAGTACCTTGAAGGTCCTCCTGACTACATCCTCTAGATCCATGAGCAGAATTCCAGGACTCGGGATAATCTCCTCCTCCGGTTCTATCGTGATGTCCTACGCGTGCACTTCCAGCATCATTAGAAGTCCAATCAGAACACGTAGTGTCGCCTTTACTAAACCGAGTACCATTCAAATCAGAACCAGTAAGAATATCATGTCTGTTGGGTGTATCTCCGCGGCCATTTACCATCATTGCATGTTCATTTAGAACAGTGAGTTTATCTAGGTTATTTTTTGCATGAAGCTCATTTACATCAGAAGCAATTAACTCACCTTTAACATTATGCCATGGACCACTGCCAATGCGATCACGTGCATCAGTATCTGAACTACTCAAATACGCACGCCATTCCTTATCACTACCACCAAATGCTGAAGCTAAATTCTTGCAGTGTGCATCAGCACCGATCAAACCACCAAGATTTGCACCATCTCCAAGGCCTGTACTAGTTATAAAAAAACTGGCCTCCTCTTTTTCAATTTCATCATCAGTAACTTTTAAGGGTCGAAATCCACTAGAGTTACCATCATCAGCTTCATCTAGGGAAGGAAAGTCATTACTATCACTCTCAATTCTACTATCAATATCATCTGTGATTGGAACATTCTGATCACTCTCAACTGTTTGTGTACATCCTAAAAGCAGTAAAGAAACAACTATAATTAGTATCATATGTATTTTCATACATACTATCTAGAAATCAAGTATAAAAGATTTTTCAATAATCTGAAATGAAGAAAAATAAAATAAAAGAAAATAAAAAAAACAAACCTTATTCTACAATAAAGTTTCCAACCATACCTTGTTCTCTGTGACTACCAACACTACAGTAGTATTCGAAAGAACCAGCTTCGGTTGCTGTAAAAGTTACGCTCGTCATACCATCAGTTTCTCTTACTTGAGCAGTAGCTGCATCAAGTTCATCAACAACAAAGTCGTGAAATCCTTGTGCACTTGAGAATTCAACAGTAACAACATCTCCAACAGAAACAGTAATGTCTGGATTATCTTCTCCGTCTACAACAAACTTAAAGTTTTCACCAGTCATAACGATTGTAACATCTGCTTCAAGTTCAGCTTCTTCAGTATCAGCATCGATTTCTTCAGTTTCATTATCTGTGGATACAGAATCATCACTCTCATCCATATCAGAGTCAGAATCACCGCTTTCATCAGAGTCTTCATCATCATCCATTGTTTCAGCTTCTTCTTCTTCAGCTTCGCCCATGTCATCATCATGGTCCATATCTTCGCCCATGTCATTATCGTCTTCAACTACAACTACTTCAGCAGGAGCTTCACTAGAAGCGCATCCAACTAGAAGAAAAACTGCAACAAGGCAGCTCATTAGAATTAATATTTTTGAATTCATACACCTTTCAGAGAATTTTCCTTTTTAAATATAGTCCTTATTTTAATTCACGCAACCTTTATATGCAATCCAGTCAAACCAACATCATGCAATTTGAGCTTAATCCACCATTCAAACCTTCAGAACCACAAGAAAAAGCGATCAAGCAGCTGGCGAAAGGTCTCAAAGAAAATAAAAAGCAAACGCTTCTTGGAATTACAGGTTCAGGTAAAACATTTGTCATGGCAAATGTCATTGAAAAGTACCAAAAGCCAACATTAGTGCTAGCACACAATAAAACTCTTGCAGCACAACTCTACTCGGAACTCAAAGAAATGTTTCCCAATAACAGAGTTGAATACTTCATTTCATACTTCGACTACTATCAACCAGAATCCTATATGCCAACAACAGACACCTACATCGAAAAAGATTCATCAGTCAATGAGCAAATTGAACGAATGCGTCTAAAAACAATGTCTTCCCTGCTTTCAAGAACTGATGTCATTGTAGTAGCATCAATCTCTTGCATCTATGGTGTTGGAAATCCTGAACACTTCTCCAATTTGAGTGTTGATCTCACAAAAGGACAAAAAATATCAAGATCACAGGTGATCAATAAACTCATTGACATTCAATATGAAAGAAATGATCAGTCACTTGAACCCGGTAAATTTAGAGTACGGGGAGATACAATAGACATAGTTCCAGCATATGATGAGGAAATAATCCGAATTGAACTCTATGGTGATGAAATTGAGTCTATTAGCGAAGTACATCATATCACCGGTCAAAAGATTACAGATCTCGAAGAGGCAATTGTCTTCCCTGCAAAACAATTCGTCGTACCAGAGTCAGTAATGAAGGGAGCTATGCAATCCATTCGCGATGAACTACAAGAAAGGCTTCCAGAGTTAGAAGGAATTGAAGCAGAACGACTCAAAAAAAGAGTAAGTTATGATCTTGAAATGATGGAAGAATTAGGATATTGTTCTGGCATTGAAAATTACTCGTCTCATTTTGAAAAAAGAAAAAAAGGAGAGCCACCATATGTTCTCTTAGATTATTTTCCAGATGATTTCCTCTTTATCATAGATGAATCACATCAAACACTTCCACAATCAAGAGCAATGTACAAGGGTGACAAAGCAAGAAAGACAAATCTAGTTGACTTTGGATTCAGATTGCCTTCAGCACTAGATAACAGACCTCTAAAATTCGATGAATTCGAAAAATACCATCACCATGCAGTTTTTGTCTCAGCAACGCCTGCAGAATATGAATTAAAAAATTCAGAAAATGTAACCAAACTCATCCTAAGACCTACTGGACTTATTGACCCTGAAGTTGAAATAAAACCAATCGATGGGCAAATACCATTCCTCATTAAAGAAATTAAAAAACGAACAAAGATTGATGAACGTGTCCTCGTAACAACTCTTACAAAAAGAATGGCAGAAGACTTAACATCATTCTTAGCTAAAGAAGACATTAAAGTACGATACATGCACTCAGACATCGATTCATTAGACAGAATTGAACTCATAAGGCAATTACGATCAGGAGAATTCGATGTCCTGGTTGGAATTAATCTCTTAAGAGAAGGACTTGATCTTCCTGAAGTATCACTAGTTGCAATTCTTGATGCAGATAAGGAAGGTTTCCTCAGAGATGAGAGATCATTAATTCAGACAATTGGACGTGCAGCAAGAAATGATCATGGAAAAGTAATTCTTTTTGCAGACAAAGAAACACGCTCAATAAAAAGCGCTGTTAAAATTACAAGAGAGCGAAGAGAAAAACAAATTGCTCACAATAAAAAACATAATATCACACCCAAAACAATTATAAAGTCAGTTCCTGAAAAAACAAGAGACATCAGAGGAATAAAACACATGGCAAAAGATGATGTCCATCAAAAGTTAGTAGAACTTGACAGTGAAATGAGAAAAGCTGCAGTATCTCTAGATTTCGAAAAAGCAATTGAAATCAGAGACACCATTTCAGCATTAGAAAAGGAAGTTAAATTTTCAAAATGAGTCTAAAATTAATCACAGTAAATATTGAAGGGAATGAGCATCTAGATCTAGTTATCCCATTCCTCAAAAAGGAAAAAGCAGACATCATCTGTATGCAAGAAGTATTAGGTGAAAATGTTGAACAACTAGAAAAAGAAACAGGATTAAAAGCTTACTTTTTTCGGACGCATACAAACACTGATCAATTCAACCTTCTTCAAGGGGTCGCTATTTTAACAAATCTGAAGCATTCGATTGTAGCAAAGCATTACTATCTCGGTACAGAATCTATAGTAGTATCGAATGACCCAAATCAATTTAGCCGTGTTGTAGGAGTTATGAAAGTAATAAAGGACAAAAAAGAATTCACAATTGCAACAACCCATTTCACATGGTCACCAAAAGGAAGAGCAAACGATCTTCAAAGAAAATCACTGCAAGACTTACTTAAGGATCTCAAACCATATCCGGAGCATATTCTTTGCGGGGATTTTAATGCACCAAAAGGAAAAGAAATCTTCATCTCTCTAGCAAAAAAATACAAAGATAACATTCCAAAATCTGTGGATTCAACATTAGATCCACTACTCCATAGAGTAAAGGGTCTCAAGTATGTAGTTGACTATGTATTCTCAACAAAAGCATATAAAGTAACAGATGTGAAAGTTGTTGAAGGTATATCTGACCATAAAGCAATTATTGCAAAAATTGATCTTGTATGAGCTAGAATCCAAATATCGCACTCGAAATATTATTTCTCTACTACAATCGTCTTTAAAAAACAAATAAGTCCCTCTTAGAACATGTTAATAAAAGACATTTGTTGGTACTGCCTGGTAACATACCCAAAAAAGATCACCACATACGTAGCCAAACAACTTGCTAACAAAAGAGTACAGTACAGCGATCTCCATGACATTCCAATCATCTGCATTAATTTAGCAAAAAGAAAAGATAAAAGAAGGTTTATGGAAAGACAAGCTAAAAGAACCAATCTAAATATTCAATTCTTCCAAGCACTTACCATAGAACCCCTACAACGTTCAAGACTTGTACGAAAAGGTCTAGTGGCATTAGAAGCAAAAAGCAAAGCAAGAAATAACCAACTCACCAACAAAGAAATTGGCTGTTTTCTATCTCACATGGCAATCTGGGACACACTCTTAAATTCGAATCACGACGCAACACTCGTACTAGAAGACGATGCAAAACTAAACGTATCAAAAAAAGAACTCAGTCGATTTTTAAAACGAATTCCTAAAAAAGCAGACATCTACACATTTAACCTAAGGCATGCAAAAAGAAAAATTCTCAACTGCAACACACTAAAAATAACTAATTCAATGGAAGGTATGACTGCATATGTAATCACAAAAGAAGGAGCAGAAAAACTCATGACCAAGCTACAGATTAATGAAGCCGTGGATGAATACGTCTCAAAGAAAATAAAATCAAAACAACTAAACGTCTATGGATCAACCAAAGATCTCTTCACAGAAACCTCAACAAAAGCAAACATCTTCTCCTACCGCTTTAAAAGTGACATACAAAACCACTAGACATCTTCGCGCAAGCTTTATAAGCATCCGATAAGACCATAGGTACATGTTAAATGACGTCATTGTAAAGGGTGCAAGAGAGCACAATCTCAAGAATATTACCGTGCAGATTCCCAGAAATAAGTTAACAGTAATTACTGGGCTCTCGGGATCAGGTAAATCATCATTAGCATTCGACACCATTTATGCTGAAGGACAACGAAGGTACGTTGAATCACTCTCCGCATACGCAAGACAATTCTTAGGGCTTATGAACAAACCCGACATTGACTCAATTGAAGGACTCTCTCCAGCAATTTCAATAGAACAAAAAACAACATCTAAAAATCCAAGATCAACCGTAGGTACAGTAACTGAAATCTATGATTACTTAAGGCTCATATTCGCTAGGATAGGGACTGTCTACTGTCCTAAATGTCAAACACCTGTTAAACCACAATCCGCTGAAAATATAACCAATACTATTCTCTCAGAACCAGATAAAGACCTCATCATTCTAGCTCCTATTGTACGTTCAAAAAAAGGAACGCATGAAAAAATATTCGAAGCTTTACTCAAAGATGGATTCACAAAAGTTCGAGTAGATGGTAAAGTCTACAAAACTGATGAAGTAAAAGACACCATTACACTCAAAAGATATGAAAAGCATTGGATTGAAGCAGTTATTGATCGAATACACATTGACGAAGATAATCGTGCACGGTTAACAGAAGCTGTTGAACATGCATTAACGAAAGGAAAAGGAACTATTATTGTTGCTGAGAAGGATATGCCTGATGATGTAAAAGAAATTGAGCGTGGCCAGCATGAAACTGTTTACTCCTCTTTTGGTGCATGTCCTAATCACTCAGACATTGTATTCGAACCATTAGAACCAAGAATGTTCTCATTCAACTCACCGTTTGGTGCATGTCCTGATTGTCATGGAATTGGTGAACTACAAGAAATTTCTGAGGATCTAGTAATACCTGACAAATCAAAAAATATCATTAACGGAGCTATTGCAGTATATGGTAAACTAGATATTACTTGGAGAGCTCAGCAAATTGCAGTTGTTGGAAAAGCATTCAAATTCGATTTATTCACACCACTTCAAGACTTCACAGAAAAACAAATTCAAGTCCTCCTCTATGGAACAGAAAAAGCACTCAAAGGAACATGGAGTAATGGTGCAAGTATGCACATGGACGATGGTTGGGAAGGAGTAATTCCTCAAACCATGAGATTATTCAAACAAACAGATTCTCAGCATAGAAAAGATCAAATCGAAAAGTACATGGTATCTTCCCATTGTAAGTCTTGTAATGGTAGGAGACTCAAAGCAAGTATGCTATCCGTACTAATCAATGAGAAATCAATTATAGATATTACTGACATGAGTATTGATGATGCATTAACCTTCTTTACAACACTTTCAAAAAAACTCAGTGACAAAGAAAAATTCATTGCAAAACAAGTACTCAAAGAAATTAACGATCGATTATCCTTCCTACAAAACGTGGGACTTAATTATTTAAATCTCTCAAGAACAGCAAGAACACTTTCAGGCGGAGAAGCGCAGCGTATAAGACTTGCAACTCAAATAGGTGCAAACTTAATGGGCGTTCTCTACATACTTGATGAACCATCTATTGGCCTTCATCAGCGTGACAATGAAAAGCTCATCAGTACCTTACATAGGCTTAGAGACTTAGGTAATACTCTTATCGTTGTAGAACACGATGAAGATACCATGCGCGCAGCAGATTATCTTATTGACATGGGACCTGGAGCAGGTATTCATGGTGGTCATATCACAGCACAAGGAACACCTGATCAAGTAGCAAAGAATAAATCCTCAATTACTGGTAAATATCTTTTAGGAAAAGAAACAATCGATATCCCAAGCAAGTTAAGAAAACACGGACCTGCAATTGAACTAAAAGGAGCAACAGCAAATAACTTACAAAATGTATCCGTAAAAATACCAACTGAAATACTTTGCGGTGTAACAGGAGTTTCGGGTTCAGGTAAGTCATCATTAATGAATCAAACTTTAATCCCAGCACTTAAAAGACATTTTGGTCAAACAGCAGTGAAGATGGGTAAACATAAATCACTAACTGTTCCAGAAACAGTAAGAAATGTAATTGTAATCGATCAAGAACCAATTGGTCGAACACCACGATCGAATCCTGCAACGTATACCAAATTATTTGATGATATTAGAAATATCTTTTCAGAAACAAAAGAATCCAAAGCTCGAGGGTATCAACAAGGTAGATTCTCATTCAACGTAAAAGGCGGCCGATGTGAAAATTGTACTGGTGATGGCCTCATTAAAATTGAAATGAATTTCCTTCCAGACGTCTATGTTGAATGTGACGAATGTAAAGGAAAAAGGTACAACAGAGAAACACTTTCTGTAGATTACAGAGGTAAAAATATTGCTGATGTACTTGACATGAGCGTTGAAGAAGCTCTCGAACTATTTAAAAATCATTCAGGAATTAAAAGAAAATTACAAACACTCTTTGATGTAGGACTCGGATACATAAAATTAGGACAATCTTCAACCACATTATCCGGTGGAGAATCACAACGTATCAAACTAACAAGAGAACTTGCAAAAGTAAAGAAAGGTAACACCGTATACTTACTTGATGAACCAACTACTGGATTACACTTTGAAGACGTACGTAAGCTGCTCATAGTACTTAATCGCCTTGTGGACAAAGGCAACACCATCTATGTGATCGAGCACAACTTAGATGTCATAAAATCCTGTGACCATATTATCGATCTAGGTCCTGAAGGCGGAAATGCTGGTGGACTAATCATTGCAGAAGGAACACCTAAGAAAATTGCTGCAAATAAGAAGTCTCACACAGGAACATTTTTGAAGAAGATGCTCTAATATCATTATTATGCTAACACCAAAAGATTTCCCAAAAAAACCTGGCGTCTATATATTCAAAGACAGTGATGCTAAGATAATCTATATTGGAAAGGCAAAAGTACTCAGAAATAGGGTGCAATCCTATGTTTCTAACCCAAGGCAAACTGCCAAAACAGCAATTCTTACAAAACATATCAAAGGTGCAGATTATATCATAACTGATTCTGAAGTAGAAGCACTCCTATTGGAAAATAGACTCATCAAGCAGCATTCCCCTCAATACAACATCATGTTAAAGGATGACAAAACATACGCATACATCAAAGTAACTGATGAAAAGTTCCCAAAAATTCAAACAACCAGAAGAGTAACAAAAAAAGGAACATATTTCGGACCGTACACCGATGGAAATGCACGAAAAATTCTCGTAGATTTACTAAACAAACATTTCAAGCTCTGCACACAAAAAAGATCCATTAAACGAACATGTCTGAACTATCACCTCCACCTTTGTAGTGGTGCATGTGCAGGAAAAGTAACAGAGGAGCAATACAGTGAGCAAGTTAAATCTGCAATTAATATTCTCAAAGGAAAAACAAAGCCATTAGAAAAGCAA
>Ga0115567_10004207_pt1 | contig 14073 bp, 14 predicted proteins | sample COGITO_mtgs_1204_2_FD_88679 | JGI IMG/M metagenome (GOLD analysis project Ga0115567, IMG submission 88679) | Pelagic marine microbial communities from North Sea - COGITO_mtgs_120412 | ecosystem: Environmental > Aquatic > Marine > Epipelagic | place: Germany:Helgoland, sampling site Kabeltonne...
AAAGCAGCAGCCAAAAAAGCGCAAATCCATTAAGGTGAAATCTAAAGAACGAAGTGCACCTCCAATGGAGGTGGATCTCCATATCGGGAAATTGGTGAATTCTTATCGAGGAATGAGCAATTATGATATTTTAAATCTGCAACTAGAAACTGCGAAAAAACAAATTGAGTTTGCTGTACGCAAACGCATTCCAAAAATTGTATTTATCCATGGAGTGGGCGAGGGGGTTTTAAAAGCCGAGCTAGATTATTTGTTAAGCAGATATGATAATCTAAAGTTCTACGATGCTAACTTCCAGAAATATGGGGTTGGTGCCACCGAAGTTTATATTTATCAGAATACTTAATGCTCTAATTTTCTTCTGTAGCTAGGGTTGGTTCAATAGTTTTAGTAGTATTTTTCGAAATAAACTCTCCAAGATCATAAACATTAAAAGCAATTTCTTCTGCACTACCATCCTGGTTTTGAAGCTTTAACCTTTCTATAGTAATTAAAGATCTGTAAAAAACACTAATGCTATTTTCTATAACAAAAGTGACTCCTTCAAAACCGTTAGAAACATTTCTGTCTAAATAGAAAAACAATCCATTAGTTGCATTTACTGGATCAGTTGGTTTTTGATCTGCAGCTGTAACTTCGTTTTTGGTGGGAACACCATCTCCATCATCATCCGGATCTAAGTAATTTGGTTTTCCATCGTTATCAGTATCTCTATATCCCTCAGGCGTTTCTGGGTCATTATTAGCGGTGGCAGTTTCAGAAGATGTCTTCACATTGTCGCCATCATCATCAATATCAAATTTATTCATTATTCCATCTCCATCAGTATCTCCATCCTCTTCATCCACATCGTTAATTCCATCTCCATCGCTATCTGCCACATTAGGAAACTTCTCTTCCGTAGTAATTACCACTGTTCCACCTATACTTATAAACTCTTGAATCACTTTTGGTGTGCTTGGAGGTAATGTATTACAGAAATAATCCCTTGTAACAGTGCCATCATATACCCGATAGTTAATTTTGTTGTTATCATCTAGGTTAAAACTGATAGGATCTGTAGTTGTATTTAAGATGCTTGCTAAACTACTAATAGAAGCATTATTTGTAACTAGGGATATAGATTCAAATACATCATTTGTATTTATTTTATAAAAGACTTTTGGTTTACCATCTTTATCACAACTTTTAATATTTGTCTCCTCAAAATCGAAGTTGTTTATTATGATATCACCATCATCGCAAGAGGTAAAACCAAACAATAAAAAAAGGATATAAAAGTAATTGCGCATAGTTTCCATTTTCAACAAAAATAAAGCATTAGGATTTTATAGCAGAGCATCCCTAAAATAATTTTATTTCTTTTATTTTTGTCCCCGATGAGAAAAGTATATTTAGATAGCGCCGCAACCACGCAAATGCGTGATGAAGTTATAGATAGAATGACCACCACAATGAAATATTTTTACGGAAATCCTTCTTCTACACATAGTTACGGTAGGTCATCTAAATCTTTAATTGAAAATGCAAGAAGGACCATTGCGAACGTATTAAATGTAACAGCCGCCGAAATTATATTCACTTCTGGTGGAACCGAAGCCGATAATTTAGCGTTGAATTCTGCCGTTAGAGATCTTGAGGTTAAAAGAATTATCACTTCTAAAATAGAACATCACGCTGTTTTGTATACTGTAAATCAGTTAAAGGAGTGTTACGATGTTGAGGTAGAATATGTGAAATTAGATGCATCTGGAAATGTAGATCTTTCTCATTTAGAAGAGCTTTTAACTGGGAGCGAGATTAAAACTTTGGTGAGCTTAATGCATGTTAATAATGAAATAGGGAACTTATTGGATATCCAAAAAGTTGGAACTTTATGCAAGGTTAATAATGCTTTATTTCATTGTGATGCTGTTCAATCTATTGGTCATTACGAATTAGATTTAAAAGAGATACCTGTAGATTTTACTGCGGTGAGTGCGCATAAATTTCATGGACCAAAAGGAGTTGGTTTCGCTTTTATTCGAAAAAATAGCGGATTAAAACCTTTGATCTTTGGAGGAGAGCAGGAGAGAGGACATCGTGCAGGCACAGAAAGTGTTCATAACATAGTTGGGCTAGAAGAAGCCTTTAAATTGGCTTATGCTAATCTGGAAGAGGAAAAAACTTATATAAGCTCTTTAAAATCTTATTTCATAGAGCAATTGGAAGCGCATATTCCCGGAGTTAAATTTAATGGAAACTGTAAAGATTTTTCTAGGAGCACTTATACATTGGTAAATATTTGTTTGCCAATCCCGCCAGAAAAGGCACTAATGTTATTGTTTCAACTAGATTTAAAAGGAATTGCATGTTCTAAAGGTTCTGCTTGCCAAAGTGGAAGCGATAAAGGATCTCACGTTTTAAGCGCTTTTCTTTCTGAAGAAGACATGAAAAAACCTTCTTTAAGATTCTCCTTTTCAAGGTTTAACACCAAAGAAGAATTAGATTATGTGGTCTCTGTGTTAAAAGAGTTTATGGATAGTTAATCACTCATTAAAGGTTTATTAACCCCATACCTAATTCAATTTATATAATAGTTTATTATATATAAATATCCGTTTTACGTTCAGCAACTACGTAATTAACTTGTCACCCTGAACTTGTTTCAGGGTCTCCTTCTAACTTAATGGGATGCTGAAATAAGTTCAGCATGACGAAATCATAAATGCTGTTGGTTAAAAATAATAGCAGTAAAAGCAGATTTACAATAATTTTTAAAACTTATCGGTTCAAGACTTTAATCAAATTGAAGTTTATTTAAAAACCTATTTTCTGAAGAAAGTAGCTTCGTAAGTATTGCTATTGCCAACATTATCTATAACAATAAGCTTCAGTTTATTCTCAGTTTCTGTAACTACTCCGTCACTAAAATTGTGAGTTAGAGTATTGCTCTTATACTCATATTCCATTAAAATGAACTTTCCATTAACGGTTGCACGGTAACTTTTAATTCCAGAAAGATCATCAGAGATACGCAATTTAATATCTGAATTACTCGAAATCCACTGTCCGTCCTTAAAGTTTATCGGAGAGATCGAAGGTGGTTTAATATCCGCTACCAGAGTATAATCCCCAAAAGTCCGAATTCCAGTGGTAAATCTGTTTCCTTTTTTATAGGTGCTAGAATAGCTCGGCCTTCCACGATATCCTAATCTAGCAATAAACATCTTTTCTTTGCTTTCTTCAGAATACTTACTTACATCAAAGCCAATTGTAATGTTGCTATGAATAGGAATGTCATCTTTGTCTAAATGAATAGTATCGCCTGTAAAAGAGATATCAAGATACGTGTCTTCATACAAACTACCTTTTGGGATATATACATCTATTCCATTTTCCTCAATATTAAACGCATCATTCGCTTTTACAAAATAATCTGTTTCTTTTATATTTTTTGTAATAGTATTTGTTGGTTGCTGACCTTTAATTGGAATTCTTATTAGTTTTTCGTTTCCTGCAAAATCTCGAATAGTAATGTTGTAGAGGTAGGTTAAACTGTCTTGGATAGTAATGGCACCATTATTCACCACATTTCTATACACACTTAACGGGTTGCTAGGTTGAACATATAATCTTGTAATCCTGCTTTTATTATTGCTGAAATACTCGTAATCTATTAACTGATTAAGATGTCTTGTTTCAGAAAAAGAAAATCGATCGAAAGTTAATTGAAATATGGAGTCTCCATTTAAAACTGCATCTATCTGATAAATTCCATTATTATTGGGAGCTCCATCTAATTTATCGGTTGTATTAACTCCAAATCCAATTTCCCCACAAGCGGTTAAGTCTTCGGCTTTAAAGGATCCATCTTTTAATGGGGTAAGTTTAACTCGTTGTCTGTCTCCAGAGCCGTTTACATGTGCATTCTCTCCCAAGGGATATACCCATAAACTATTTACGGTTGGGGCTTGCGAATCCTTAATTTCAATCCCAAATAAATTAGGATTCATAGGGCGTTGTTGTCCGTCTCTAATTTCAAAATGTAGATGTGGGCCACCGCTCCCACCTGTGTTACCACTATAAGCAACTAGGTCTCCAGCAATCACTTTTAACTCTCCTTCTTTTGGAAAAAGCTCTATTTCGTATGTCTCCTTTGCGTATTGCTGCTTTTTGATATAAGCTTCAATCTCTGGAGAAAATTTCTGAAGATGGCCATAAACGGTGGTGTATCCATTAGGATGTTGAATATATAAGGCTTTCCCGTAACCGTAATGCTGAATATTTATTCTGCTTACAAAACCATCTCCTGCGGCCAAAACATCCAATCCTTCACGTTGAAGAGTCTTTATGTCCATACCTGAATGAAAATGATTGGAGCGTAATTCTCCAAAGGTTCCAGATAGTACCAAATCAACATTCAACGGATTTTTAAAAAAATCGGATGGAATTTTAGACTGGGCAAGAGTGATACAAGTAATAAGTAACAAAACAGGGGTAAGAATCTTCTTCATAGTCATATTAAAACAGCATTTTTTAGGGGCGATAAATATAATTAAACTTTTATAGATATTTAAAGCTTTGGTTTAATGTATCTTAGAGAAAAATTAAAGGATTTTGAAAATAGCTTTAAAAGTATTGGGAAATTTGAAGCGGTATGTTAACTTTGTGAAGATTAGTAGCACGTTGAGCTTTTATGAGTGATTTGACAGAAATAGTTAATAATCTTGAGAATAGGATTAGCAAATTGCTTCATAAGTATGAAGTGGTTAAGCAGTCACAAGAATCTGTTCAAGATGAATTAACAATTTTGAAATCTGAAAATGAACGTTTAGCTGAAGAGGTTAAAAATTCAGAAAATAAAATTCAAACACTTAAAGCCGCCAACGCGATGCTAGGCAGTAATGATTACAAGAAAGAAACCAAGCTCAAAATAAACGGTTTAATAAGGGAAATTGATCAATGTATAGTTCAACTCTCAGAATAAAACAATAAATGTCTGATAAGCTTAAAATAAAATTATCTATTGCAGATCGCGTATACCCTCTAACTATTCAGGCTGAACAGGAAGAAGGATTACGTATAGCTGCAAAAAAGATAGAAGCTATGATTAAGCAGTTTGAGCAAAGTTATGCCGTTAGGGATAAGCAAGATGTATTGGCAATGTGTGCCTTACAATTTGCAGCCCAAACCGAGCAAAAATCTATAGATAATTCTAGTGAAGTGCAATTGGTAGAAGAAAAGTTGAAAGCACTCAACAATCTTCTTCAGGAGCAATTAGCTACTTAGTTCTTTTAAATAGCATTAAGGTTTACTGCCTGTATTAGTGATTTATATTTGATAAACTCAACACGATTTCTTTAAAAAGGGTGAGTTTAAGTTGTAAAAGCGAGCCGTCTTAGAGCGGATACTTGATCAGCTTGTTAGCCCTAGACTTGTTTTAAGGAGTTTATACAAAACATGATCTAGTACAGGCTTTTTTATACAATTAAATTAAATATATGGAATCAATAATTATTATAATAGTTGTCGGGATAGTTGGATTAGCAATTGGTTTTGCTGTTGCCAAGTATATGGAGAAGAACAATGCTTCAAAAATTACTAAAGGTGCTAAAAAGAGTGCAGCGGCCATTCTAAGGGAAGCTAAAGCGGATGCCGAGAACATTAAAAAGGATAAAATTCTTCAGGCTAAAGAAAAATTTATCGAGTTAAAAGCAGAGCATGAAAAAGTGATCTTGTCTAGAGACAAGAAAATTGGGGATGCAGAAAAGCGCACACGTGATAAGGAGTCTCAGCTTTCTAGTGAGTTGGCTAAGAATAAGAATTTAAATAAGGATATTGAAGATAAAATTAAAGATTACGACTTCAGAAATGATTATTTAGAGAAAAAGCAGCAAGAGATAGATAAAATGCACCAAGGTCAAATCCAGCAATTGGAAGTGATTTCAGGATTATCTGCAGAAGACGCTAAGGCGCAACTTACAGAAACATTGCGAGATACTGCAAAAGCAGATGCGATGGCAATTATCCAAGATACCATAGAAGAGGCTAAACTAACAGCACAGCAAGAGGCAAAAAAGATTATTATAAACACCATTCAGAGAATAGGTACTGAAGAAGCAATTGAGAATTGTGTTTCTGTATTTAATTTAGAAAGTGACGATGTAAAAGGTAGGATTATTGGTAGAGAAGGTAGAAATATTAGAGCTATAGAGGCTGCTACAGGGGTAGAGATTATTGTAGATGATACTCCGGAAGCGATTATTCTTTCTTGTTTTGATAGTGTTCGTAGAGAAGTAGCACGATTATCTTTACATAAATTGGTTACTGATGGTAGAATTCACCCTGCAAGAATTGAAGAGGTAGTTAAGAAAACGAGAAAGCAAATAGACGAAGAAATTATAGATATAGGGAAACGTACCGTGATAGAACTTGGAATCCACGGATTACATCCTGAATTGATTAAAGTGGTTGGTAGAATGAAATATCGTTCTTCTTACGGTCAAAACTTACTACATCACTCCAGAGAGGTGGCAAAACTTTGTGGGGTAATGGCTGCTGAATTAGGTTTAAATCCGAAATTGGCTAAACGTGCAGGGTTATTACACGATATAGGAAAAGTACCAGATACAGAAACTGAAGTTCCTCATGCAATTCTAGGAATGCAATGGGCAGAAAAATACGGTGAAAAGCCAGAGGTTTGTAATGCAATTGGAGCTCACCATGATGAAATTGAAATGACATCTTTATTGTCTCCAATTATTCAGGTTTGTGATGCAATTAGTGGAGCGAGACCAGGAGCTAGAAGACAAGTATTAGATTCATACATTCAAAGACTTAAAGATCTTGAAGAGATTGCCTTTGGATTTGGCGGAGTTAAGAAAGCCTATGCAATACAAGCAGGTAGAGAGTTACGAGTTATTGTAGAAAGTGAAAAAGTGACCGATGATAAAGCATCTAACTTATCTTTTGAGATTTCACAAAAGATCCAAACAGATATGACTTATCCAGGACAGGTTAAAGTGACGGTAATTAGAGAGACTAGAGCAGTAAATATTGCTAAATAAACATAGTTCACAATATTAAAAAAATCCCGCTTAAAGCGGGATTTTTGTTTTATGAAAACAACATAACAGATTATAAGTATAGTATTAAAAACTGTTAAAACCGTCATTCTGAACTTGTTTCAGAATCTAATAAAATTGTAAATGAGACCCTGAAATAAATTCAGGGTGACGAGATATTATCATGATAAAAGACTGATAAAAATTAATACAGTTCTATTTTTCGTCATAGATATCATTGTAGCTGTTTCCTTTTGTAACAAAAAATTCCCCGGTAACGTATCTAAAATGCTCATCCAGAGAAGCGATTTGGCTTAGATCTTCCTTATCTAGTTTAACCCCGGTACTTTCTAGGTTTTCAATTATTCTGCCTTCGTTGGTAGATTTAGGGATTACGGCTGTTCCGCGTAAAGTATCCCAATTTATAATTACTTGTGCAGGAGAAGCTCCATGTTTTTTAGCTATTTTTTTAATTACTTTATTCTCTAATAAAGAAGGTTCATCTGGAGCCTTCATTGCATCTACCCTATCACCACTTCCAAGTGGAGAATATGCAGTTAAATGGATATTATTTTTACTACAAAACTCAAGCAGATCATTTTGTTGTAAATAAGGATGTAACTCTACCTGATTCATTTCTGGAGCATCATCAGTTTTAGAGATCAGGTCTCTAAGCTTAGTTGCGCTAAAATTAGAAACCCCAACATGTCTAGTTAAACCTTTTTCTTTTGCTTCCAACATTTTTTTCCAAGTTTCTATAACTGGCACTTCTTCTAAAGACAAGTAGTCTTCATCATTTTCTGGAAATGCGACACCAGGTTTAAATGCAACTGGCCAGTGTATAAGATATAAATCTAAATAATCTAGATGAAGATCTTTTAAAGTTTGTTTTAGAGCTAGAATTACATCTTCAGATTTATGAGCATTGTTCCAAAGTTTGGAAGTGATCCAAAGATCTTCTCTTTTTACAATTCCTTCTTTAAATATTTCAGATAATGCTTCTCCAATTTCAGCCTCATTTCCATAAGTAGCTGCACAATCTATGTGTCTGTATCCATTTTTAATAGCAGTTTTCACCGCTTTGCCAACTTCACCTTTATCAGATTTCCAAGTTCCTAAACCAATGGAGGGCATTTTATCCCCATTCTTAAAATTTAAATGTTTCATTTTTTCGATTTTCATTGAATTTACTCAGGAGTCTGCTCAATAAAAAATTAAATGGGAAGTTTAGCAATTATTTAATAATTGCTACGCGGATGGAAACTGTTTATAACTTGTTTTAAATGACTTTTATCTACGTGCATGTATATTTCGGTGGTAGTTATGCTTTCGTGTCCAAGCATAAGCTGTATAGCTCTTAAATCGGCTCCATTCTCCAATAGATGGGTTGCAAAAGAGTGTCTAAAGGTATGAGGACTTATTTTTTTTTGAATTCCGGCTTGTTTTCCAAGATTTCGGACAATGGTAAATATCATTGCTCGGGTAAGTGAATTACCTCTTCGGTTTAAAAAAACAATATCTGATGCTTTATCTTCAATTTTAGAATTGCCTCTCGAATTTTGTAAATATTCAGTGATATAGGTTTTAGTAATCGTACTTACGGGAACAAATCGTTGTTTGTCTCCTTTTCCGGTAACTTTTATAAAGCCTTCTTTAAAGAATAGATCCGAAATTTTAAGATCTAATAATTCCGAAACCCGGAGACCACAACCATATAAAGTTTCAATAATTGCCCTATTTCGTTCGCCTTGTGCATTTCCGAGATCTATATTGGCGATCATTTTATCAATATCGGCTATAGAAAGTACATCTGGGAGTTTTCTACCAATTTTAGGAGACTCGATAATTTCCATTGGATTATTTTCCCGATATCCTTCAAATATTAAATAATCAAAAAAGCTTTTTAATCCTGAAATAGCTCTGGATTGAGACCTAGGGTTTAAGTTTTTTGCAATTTGAAATATAAATTGCTGAAGCTCTTCAGCCGAAATTTTTATTGGAGAAATTTTTATTTCATTTTCAACTAAATAGTTAATAAGTTTGGAAATATCTAATGAATAATTTACTACAGAATTTTCTGATAGTCCTCGCTCTATAAGCATATAATTCTTAAAATCTCCTAAGGCTTGTTTCCAAGTCATATTTATTATTATTAACAAAAAAAAACGATTACAATTAGTAATACTTTAAGTTTGGGTAACACTTTCTTAACAAATGTAGGACTAATTTTGCTTGTGAACTTAAAATAGAAACAAATGAAAAAGTCAATTTTATTATTAGGAATATTATTTCTGGGGCTTAGCAATATGAGTGCTCAAGAATATGTTTATTTTGGAATAAAAGGTGGAATTAACTCCAGTACTTTTAGTGGGGATGGTTTTAGCGATTTTAATAATCCAAATTCTAGAACTTCATTCAACTTAGGTCTTTTAGCAGAAATTCCAGTGTCCGATAAATTTTCGGTACAGCCAGAGGTACTTTATTCTGGACAAGGTTACGATATTGCAAGTAGAAATGATGCCAACGATGTAGAATATCAATTAGATTACATCAACGTTCCTGTTTTAGCTAAATTTTATTTAGTAGACGGACTATCTTTAGAAGCTGGTCCACAAGTTGGATTTTTGGTAAATAGTGAAATCGATTCTAACCCAGCTGAAGATGGGGGAGATGTACCTTTAGATGAAGATCAATTTAATAAAGTAGATTTAAGTGTAGCCTTAGGTGCTTCTTATAAATTTAGAGGAGGATTTTTTGTGAATGCTCGTTATAACTATGGTTTATCTGATGTATATGATGATTCTTATTCTGGCTTATTTAGAAATAGTGATGTAAAACATTCTGTATTGCAAGGTGGAATTGGATTTATGTTCTAGAACCAATGTTCTTAAATAGAAAAAAAGCGGAAATTTATATTTCCGCTTTTTTTGTGTATTATAGATTTGCTCATTGGAATGCTTCGGTTTTATTAGGCTGTAAACTGAATTTTATGTTATTTTTAATCTTCAAAATAAATAATATGGCAAGAATAAGTCTATTCATTTTAGGCATATTGATTTCTACTTCTATCTTAAATGCTCAAAATAGAAGATCTAAAGATACCAAAGTTGGTTTTTTAGGAGGCTATGTGTATGCGGAAGTGAATGGAGAAAGAGATAATGCAAAATGGAACGATTACGGTTCTGGGGCATATGCGGGTGCTTTTGTAGATATTTATATTACCGAAAAATTTCATTTACAACCCGCAGCAAATCTTGCATATGTAAACGATTTTAAAATAATTTATCTTCCCTTAATGCTTAAGTATCAAATAGGGGATAGAGGGTTTAATGTGCAGGCTGGAACTCAAGTAACCTATTTGTTGGGGGGTGACGATGTAACAGGAACTAAAGATCAATTTGGTTGGGAGCTAGGAGCAGGATTGGGTATGGATATAACCAAATCTATATTTATACAAGGAAGGTATACTTATGAGGTAAGCAGAAGAAAAGTAGATGATTTTTTAGGCTTGCCTTCTCAAGATTTTAAATTTAATAATATAATGATTGGAATAGGTTATAGATTGAGTCCGGTGGATAGATTATAATCTTTTAAGAATCATATCTTTTAAAAGATAACTTATGAAACTAATAATAATAAACGGTCCTAATCTTAATTTACTAGGAACCCGGGAACCTGATACCTATGGAGACCAGAATTTTGAAGATTATTTTTCAAAATTACAATTTAAACACAGAGAGGTTGAATTATCTCATTTTCAAAGCAATATAGAAGGGGAACTTATAAATGAAATTCAAAAAGCAGATAAGGATTTCGATGGGATTATCTTAAATGCTGCTGCATACACGCATACTTCAATTGGGATTGGGGATGCAATAAAAGCTATTTCTACTCCCGTTGTGGAAGTTCATATTTCCAATACTTTTTCAAGAGAAAAATTCAGGCATAAATCTTTTATTTCGCCTCAAGCTAAAGGGGTGATTCTTGGTTTTGGGTTACAGGGTTACGATTTGGCAATAACTAGTTTTCTAAAAGATTAGACTTTTGAACAAGACATATTTAAATTGGAGTAGTGGTAAGGATGCAGCTTTTGCATTATACAAGATTCAAAAAAGCAAAGAATTTTCTGTCGAAAAACTTGTGACTACTATAAATTCTGAAGTAGATCGAGTTTCTATGCATGGACTTAGAAAAGAACTGCTTCTGCTGCAGGCTGAAAGTATTGGGATTCCTTTACAGTTAATAGAATTGAAAGGAACTGTTTCTATGGAAGAATATAATTCCATCATGAATAAAACAGTATCTAGTTTTGCTACTGAAAATTTTACCCATTCAATTTTTGGAGATATTTTTTTGGAAGATCTTAAGAAATATAGGAAAGATCAATTAGAAACACTGGGTATAAATGCTGTTTTTCCGCTATGGAAAGTGAATACTAAAAAATTAATAACAGATTTTATTGAACTCGGTTTTAAAGCTATTACCGTTTGTGTAAATGCAAAAGTATTGAGTAAAGAGTTCTGTGGTAGAGCAGTGGACATGGATTTTGTAAATAGTTTGCCATCCACTGTGGATCCTTGTGGAGAGAATGGTGAATTTCACACTTTTGTATACGATGGTCCAAATTTTAAAGAGCCTATTAAATTTGAAATTGGAGATGTTTTGGAGCGAAAATATACAGCTTCAAAAGATGAAGATGATTGCTTTAAGGATAAACCAAAATCATGGGATACTGCCTTTTGGTTTTGTGATCTGATTCCTAAGTAGCATCTTTTATAAATACAAAAAGCTCCGAAATTTCGGAGCTTTTTTGTCTTACTTATTCTAATTATAAGTGGATCACTTCCCCATAAGCTGCTGCAACTGCTTCCATTACCGCTTCACTCATAGTTGGATGTGGATGAATCGCTTTTAACACTTCATGTCCTGTAGTTTCTAATTTTCTTCCAAGCACCGCTTCAGCAATCATATCTGTTACTCCGGCACCAATCATATGGCAACCTAACCATTCACCATATTTAGCATCGAAGATCACTTTTACAAATCCATCTGGAGTTCCTGCAGCTTTCGCTTTTCCTGAGGCAGAAAAAGGAAACTTTCCAACCTTAAGCTCGTAACCAGCTTCTTTTGCTTGCTTTTCTGTCATTCCAACCGAAGCAATTTCAGGAGTTGCATACGTACATCCAGGAATATTCCCGTAATCGATCGCTTCAACATGAACTCCTGCAATCTTTTCTACACAAGTAATCCCTTCAGCAGAAGCTACGTGTGCTAATGCAGGTCCATCTACCACATCTCCAATTGCATAAATACCTGCAACGTTAGTTTGGTACCATTCGTTTACTACAATTTTATCCTTATCGGTTTTAATACCAAGTTCTTCTAGACCTATATTCTCGATATTGGTTTTTATACCAACGGCAGAAAGTACGATCTCCGCTTCTAAAGTTTCTTCTCCTTTCTTGGTCTTAACTTTAGCTTTTATCAATTTCCCTGAAGTATCTACACTCTCTACAGAAGAATTTGTCATTACTTTAATTCCCGCTTTTTTAACACTACGTTCAAATTGTTTTGACACCTCTTCATCTTCTAAAGGCACTAAATTAGGAAGGAATTCCACCAAAGTTACCTCAGTTCCCATTGCGTTATAGAAATGAGCAAATTCAACTCCAATTGCTCCAGACCCAACAACGATCATAGATTTTGGCTGAGTTTTTAAAGTCATTGCTTCACGATAACCTATTACTTTCTTACCATCTTGTTTAAGGTTTGGAAGTTCTCTAGATCTTGCTCCTGTTGCAACAATTATATGATCTGCTTCTACGTCTTTTGTTTTATTATCTTTATCTGTTACCTGAACTTTCTTCCCAGCTTTAAGTTTTCCAAAACCTTCAATAACATCTATCTTGTTCTTTTTCATAAGAAATTGAACTCCCTTACTCATCCCATCGGCAACATCTCTACTGCGCTTTACTACGGCACCAAAATCTTTATCAGGTTTTTGAAGCGTAAGACCGTAGTCTTCTGCATGTTTTAAATAATCGAAAACTTGAGCACTTTTAAGTAAGGCTTTAGTTGGGATACAACCCCAGTTAAGACATACACCTCCAAGATTTTCTTTTTCGATGATTGCGGTTTTAAAACCAAGTTGTGAAGCACGAATTGCGGTAACGTAACCTCCTGGACCACTTCCTAGAACAATGATATCGTATTTACTCATATTTCGAATTTTTTAAAACATTTTTAGAAGTTGCGAATTTAAGGAATATAAGATTAAACTGAAAGTATATGATTTGCTGAAATTTTGAATCGTTATAAATTTAAAGCGGCTCTTTCTAATTTGAAAGAGCCGCTTTATTACAGTGAGTATTTTGACTAATCTAATGTTTTTACATCAGCTTCCTTAATATTCAGAGCTTTCATCACAGCATTCATATCTGTAAGTTCTAGCTGTTGTCTAGATTGCGCAAAAGCAGCAGGAAGAACAATAATTCTGAATTTTTGATTCAATCTAAAATCTGAATCTAATGCTGCAAAATCAAGTTGAGTACCATTTGAATTGATCCCGTCTAAAAAGATGAAGACATCCTCAAAGGTAAAATCGAAATTATATTGTATAGTTTTATCTCCCTGAAAATAGGTTTGAGGTAAAGCTCTAAATATATCTACAGGTTCGCCATCTACTATTTGACCATCTCCTACTTTTACATATACCAGTACAGCATCCGATTCAAAAACTTCTATCCCTTCTACATTAAAAAATAGAGAAAGTGTATAGTCATTAGCTTCGGTGAAATCTCCAGTTAAATCGATTGCCGTTCCAATAAACCCATTAACTCCAGATGGTCCTTCTGGCCCTGGAGGCCCTGGAGGTCCTTGTACACTATCTGATGTACAAGATGCAAGTGCAAAAAAAGCACATATAATAAGGGTAGAAATTTTTCTCATGATTCTAGTTTTTAAGGTTATGGTTTGTTGTTAAAATTAATACTTGCTGAATTTACACAAAATCTTTGTCCAGTAGGAG
>Ga0115567_10004209_pt1 | contig 14072 bp, 14 predicted proteins | sample COGITO_mtgs_1204_2_FD_88679 | JGI IMG/M metagenome (GOLD analysis project Ga0115567, IMG submission 88679) | Pelagic marine microbial communities from North Sea - COGITO_mtgs_120412 | ecosystem: Environmental > Aquatic > Marine > Epipelagic | place: Germany:Helgoland, sampling site Kabeltonne...
CGCAGTCGCAGGCGGTGTTATGTGGAAATTCACCGTGATTACCCGGGCCTGTCATCAGCAGGGCTTTTCGATGCCGAAGATGCCGCAACGCGGATCGGGCGAGCGCGCCGCCCCGGCTCGGCTTGGGGGCTTGTCAAGGAAAGCTTGATCAATATGTCGAACGTCCAAACACCGCTTGGTCTTGCCGAGATCCGTGAGGTACTTCGCGTACTTGCCGGTCAGGTGCAGGTGCCGGAGGTCCAGACGGAGGTCGCTAAGGTCGCGAAAATTGTGTCGCGTCTCGAGGCAAATTCCGACACTTCCGCAAATGCCGATCTCACCTTGATCATTGCGGCCCTTCAGGCCGACGCGCCCAATCTTATCCTTGCCCGCGAGTTGCGCTATGCCGTCAAGATGCGTACCGGGACATTCAGAAACCCGTTAACCGCCAGCTTCATGCGCGTATCAGGAGGTTCTCCGACTGCGATTTGCCTGATCGGCTTGGTAGCTGCGACTTTTTTTTGGGGTGCGATCACTTTGGTGATGCTGGCTGTCTTCGAGGTTGATTATCTTCGAGGACTTATGTTTTTTCCCCTGAACGAATTGACCTCGATAATGCTCGCGGGGTTTCTTGGCGCGGTTGTCAGTGCGATGCTGAGTCTGCGTGGGACGGACGCTCTTGAGGATATTCCGCCCGGTATCGTGCTTGTATCGTCTTTTCTGAAACCTGCTATCGCTGTGATTGTTGCGTTATTTGCCTATGCGGCCCTTAAGAGCGGGTTGATCTCTTCATCTGTCGTACCGTCGGGGAAGGATGCGATCAGTCTGAATGGTTTCCACTGGGTATTGGGCTTCTGTTGCGGGTTTAGTGAGCGTTTTGCCCTCCGGCTGGTCGACGGCGTCGCAAGGAAATTTGGTGCTACGCGCGGCGACTGAACTGTAGCCGCTGAATTGTAAGGAAGACCGGGATGAAATATCGCTTCATAGACTGGCAGGAATTCGAAGCGCCCGGCGCGACCGATGGAGAAGCCGTCGGCGTCCTGACGCTCAACCGGCCGGATCGGAAAAACGCGCTCGGGCCTCGCATGGCGATGGAACTCGACACCATCTTCGGCGAAATACGCCACAAACAAGTGCGCGTCGTGGTTATCACTGGCGCGGGGGAGACCTTCTGTTCCGGCGGTGACCTGAAAGAAGAAACGCTGCCGCTGGAGCGGCCAGAGGACGACCTGGGTATTCGCGGCGAATATGGCGAGTTGGCGCAATGGATGATCAACGACCATTTCCATGTGATCGCCCAGCGGGCGCTGCGCAAGCTGGAAGAGCTCCCGCAGCCGGTCATCGCGGCGATTGACGGCGCCGCCGTCGGTGCGGGATTCGAGATGACGCTTGCCTGTGACCTGCGCATCATGACCGACCGGGCGCGGGTATCGGAAATCGCGGTGCCTGCCGGCTTCGTGTCTGAGTGGAGCTGTCCGCGTAACCTGCCGAAATTGGTCGGCCTGACCCTGGCGAATGAGTTGATCCTGACCGGCCGGTTCGTCGAAGCGGCGGAAGCCAAGGCGATAGGTCTGGTTAACCGGGTCGTGGCGCCAGAAAACCTGATGGACGAAGCCATGACCCTCGCCAGCCAGATCGCGCGTATGCCCTATCTTGGCGTGCGCTACGCGAAAGAGCTCATCCAGCTTTATAATCAGGACAACCGGACGCCGGAAAACTACAAGGCCGAGTTGGATCGCGTTATGGAGATTATCCGCACCGATGATTCTGCCGAGGGCATCCGCGCGTTGCTGGAACGCCGCCCGGTGCGCTGGGCTGAATAAACGGGGCTCATACGGGCGGAACTGCCAAGGCCAATCCGCACGCATGGCGGCTAACTGCCGATCACGCCCCCATCCGACCTGGTGACAACCACGACCGATGGTCGGCTAGGCATATCGTCCCTGAAGTCGGGCCAGCGTGTTGATGGATTGGCGAAGGTAGAGTCCTTCTCGTCCGCCGGGTGCTGAACGGCGCCAAAGAACGTCTTGTCGTCCGGCGTGAAGCAGGGGCCGCACAGTTCAGCACCGCGGGGAGCGGCAAAGAACCGTTTTGTCAGCATGCGCCCGTCGCCGTCGACATCGGTCGCCCAGACACCATCGGCGATTCCGGATTTCGGCGCACCGTCGGTTGCGATCCATAGCCGGCCTTTTGTGTCGAAGGCGCAGTTATCCGGGTTCGACAGCCAGCCATTTGCTGATATGTCGGCATGGTATTTTGCGCCGTCCCCGGCCTTCGCCGGATTACCTGCCATCAGCGGTATTTCCCATCTGAACTGAAGCGCGGCGTGGTCGGCATCCTTGCCATGGCCCGGGGGAATCATCTCGAGGATGTGGCCGTGTCTGTTCTTTGCCCGTGGGTTCGCCCCGTCCGTCTGGCTCGACTTACGCTTCGTGTTATTGGTCAGCATCACGAAGACGGACCCTGTGACCGGGTTCGGCTCCACGTCTTCCGGGCGGTCCATTGGTGTCGCGCCCAGCAGGTCCGCGGCACGGCGAGTCTCGATCAGGACATCCGCCTGGCTATTGAAACCGTTAGCGGCGGTTAGCGGTTCCGTGCCCCAGATCAGTGGCAGCCATTTCAACGTGCCGTCGGCACTGAACTTTGCGACGTGGAGTGTGCCGTTATCCAGCAGTGCGGAATTGGCAGCCCGGTTCTGCGGATCGTATCGGCCGCTGGAGACGAACTTGTAGATATAGTCGAATTGCTGGTCGTCCCCGGTATAGACGACGACACGGCCATCCTTGTTGATGACAGTGTTTGCGCCTTCATGTTTGAACCGGCCGAGCGCGGTGCGTTTTACCGGTGTCGATGCCGGGTCATAGGGATCGATCTCAACCATCCAGCCGAAACGGTTCGGCTCGTTCGGTTCCTTGTCGAGATTGAACCGGTCGTGGTGTTCGGCCCATGAAAACCGGCTCTTCGTTTTCAGCCCGTAGCGTTTGTAATTGCGGGCCTCGGTTGTTTTCGCCGGGTCGCCGCCGAAGTACCCGTTGAAATTTTCTTCGGCAATGAGAACAGTGCCCCACGGCGTATTCCCCCCGGCACAATTATTGAAAGTGCCGAGAACGAGGGTACCGGTGGCGTCGGCATTCGTCTTCAGGCGGTCGTGACCCGCAGCAGGACCGGATATCTTCATCGGTGTACCGACGTGGATTCGGCGGTTGTATTTACTCTCCTTGACGACTGACCACGATCCGTTCTGTTTTGCGATCTCGACGACGCTGTGGCCGTGCGCAGCCATTTCGATTTCGGTCTGCGCCTTCGTCAGTTTTTGCTTCCGCGTGACGTCGGGGAACATCAGGTGCTGGTTGGTATATTCATGATTGACGGACAGTAATCCGCGACTGCCGTTTTCCGACCCGAAGGGCAACGGTGTGAAACCGATATAGTCGCAATTGTATCCGAACTGTTTTGACTGGGCCGAAGCTGTCTGGTTCATCGGATCGAATACCGGCGCACCGGCCTCGACCGGGTCGCCCCAGCGCAGCAGAACATTGGCGTTATAGCCCGGTGCAACATGGTGGGTCGCATCATAGACATGCGGCGTTTCGGTGAAGGTAAGCGATGATTTTACGCCCGCGGCCAGGGCACGTCGGCTGATCATGCTGTGGCTCACAAGGCCGAATGCCGCGACGGCGCCGAGGCCGGCAAGAACGCCGCGGCGCGTCACCCGTTCTTCAGCGATTTGGGCGAATGGCGTATTGCCGCTTTCATTTGACGGCAGGTCATCGTCGTCTTGAATGACGCCCAGTTCTTCGAGAATGTCCGGGTATTCAGGACTCCCGGGGGGGGCGGTGAGCAAGATGTCGCGGGTGATACGTCTGTCAGCCATCGTCCGTCCTATGTGTCAAAAATATCGATGCCCGCTTTTGTCATGATCATTCGAACGGACGTATGACGAATATCTTTCATTTCAATGACTGGGTCGAAATCAGATATTGCCGAACAGACCTCTTTGGCGATGCCAGCTCTCGATGCCGGTATCGGGGTATTCGTCGAATTTTGCATCATGTTCCGCAGCATCGACAGAGACCCAGGATGCCTTGCTTCCAAGCATCAGGTGAGTTGTTTCCGGGGCTTCGGGGAGTGGCGTGTCCATGGCGGACGCGAAGGGATAAATGAAGTCCGGCCAGTCAGATCCATGAACCCAAAGTGCCGTGCCGCAATTTTTGCAGAAAAAGCGCTTTGCCGGACTCAGTCCGTCGTCTTCGTAAGATGCCCGGTCATTACTGGCTGATCGGTAGACGGAAAGACTATCTTCACCGGTGACCTTTAGGCTGTCTGCGCGTCCCATAATGTTAATGGCGTAACCGCCCCCGCCGGCAGTTTTGCGGCAGATCGAGCAATAGCAGCGATTGTAAGGGTAGGGTGTGTCGGATTCGACAGAGAAATGAACCGCGCCGCAATGGCAGGAGCCTTCCAATTTCATGATGCTCTCCAGTAAGGTTGGCGAAGATGATACCAGACGTTCACGGCAGGTTGCGGATTCAATTCCGCAAGTCCGGGGTCCGGTTGAATGGAAGAGAAAGTGATTGTGAAAAGCCCAGTAGTGAGACGGTCAGGTCCAATGAGTATTGTTGACGAAACCTTCGCGAAGCGTGCCCCTTTGGTCATTTTTGTCGCGGTGGCGGCCGCCCTGATGATCGTTTCGTCAGCGCGGGCGGCACAGTTTCGCCAACTGCCGGAATTACCGGTCATCCCGCCGTCAATAACCTTCTCCGGTGAGCGTGATTTTCTGCAGGCCGATCTTGATCGGCTGAAGGTGCGGATTACAGCAGTTGAGGGCAAGCGAGCGACCCACCACCGCGACTGCGGACAAAGGCTGATGTCCAATGTGACAAGAAAACGCCAATGCTCTTTCCTTGCCCAGGAAATTCATCGGGATTCCTCACGTCTGCGCACGGCGATCAGTTCGCTGCGCAGCCGGTTTGGCGAGATCGAGAGAAATGCCCTTCAGCGCCGCCAGTCCGGTGCCTCCGGTGTCTCCGGTGCAGGGCGTGCCGTGCGTGAACCGGTGCGTGATAGAAGACCAAAACTTATGGCCGATGCGCTGGCCGTGGGCGACGGGTCATGGAAAGATTTACTGGCTCACGTTAAATCGATGATGGACAGAGGGGCAGGCGATCCTGCCGTTCGGGATGTTTCCGCATATCTGACGGGCCTGTATTCGGGGCAGATGGCTGCCGATGTACTGAATGACGCGTATTACAAGCACGGCGTCCGCCGGGCTCTTGCGGGAGACCACTGGTCCGCAACGCTTGCTTTCGCGCGGGCGGCGCGGGACAGACCTGATGACCTCCGTGTTTTCGAGTCCTTTGCCGATGCCGCCGGCCGTCAGCATGCCGGGCCTGCTTGTATCCAGTCAGGGCGCTGTGTATCCGGCAATGTCGCGCAGTGGGCAAAGCAGTTCGGCAACAAGCATGAGCAGGCGTTGAAAAAGATAATCGCAGCAGAGCGGAAACGGAAACTGAGCCTGAATGTTGCGGGTACTTTTCGCGTCCTCAGGGCTGCTGCGGTATATGCAGCAAAGAAAGAAGCAGGGGAGGTGGCGTATCCGCCTGCCGGTGATCCGGGGGATGAACTGGCCCCACAAGCGCTTGCGGCGGCGCGTAGCGGTGACTGGGCAGAGGCGGTCCGATTGTATGTCCGGCTATGGGAAAAAACCGAGCCGGGCCGCGCAGGCGTTTTTCTCGCCAGATATGCTCAGGCGTCTGGCGCCGCGACGGCTAAAGCACTGCTTGACGGGAACGCTTACCCGCCGACGTCGTCAAAGAGCGATCGGGAATACCTTGATGTGCTCAGGCGGGCCTACGCACAGGGGGATGATAACAGTCCGTTTGCCGGCTCGTTGAGCCAGGCTCAGATTATTCGTCTTCAAAGATGAGGCCGAAGATGTCTATTGTGAACAAATGACGCTGATTGAACCCGATGGCATCTGGTGTGATGTCCGAACACCTGCATTTCCGCCCGATCGTCCGGCGCTGTTTCTGGACCGGGACGGCACGTTGATTGACCTTGTCGATTATCTTTCGTCGCCAGCGGATGTGCGGCTGATCGATGATGCTGTGGACGCTGTAAGGTCCGCGAATGCGGCGGGTACCGCGGTCGTTATCGTGACAAACCAGTCGGGAATCGGCCGCGGATATTACGACTGGAACGCGTTCGAAGCCGTCCAGAAAAAGCTATATGAATTGCTGGAGGCGGCGAATGCCAGGGTCGACGCCGCCTATGCCTGCCCCCATCCGCCGCCGGATTCAGGCGGACCCGCAAATTCTTTGTACCGGAAACCGGCACCCGGCATGTTAATGCGTGCAGGTAAGGACCTGTCACTGGATCTTGCGCGGAGCCGGATTGCCGGCGACACAGCCGCTGACCTTGCCGCGGGAAAAGCGGCTGGGCTTCAGTCCGGCCTGCTCGTCGAAACCGGCTATGGCGATCGTGACCTCGCCGGGGCCGAGGCCCTGGCGGATCAGGATTTCAAGGTCGTCTGGGCGGCATGGAGTTGAGCTGAGATCTTGCCTGTCCCGTGCTTGCAAACCATGGTCGTTCAAGTGTCTACTGCTGCGAATTGCGACCGTTTGCGCTGAAGTGGATTGCCGCTACCGGATAAGTTATTCGCGGGTCGAAACCGTGGATGAGATCAGCCGGATCGAGCACCCGGTTGTGCGGACTGTTCTGGAGCAGGAGGATTATACTTCTCCCACAGATTTCAGCATCCAGGCTGATTTACCCGCCAGTGCGGGGCTTGGTAGTTCGTCGGCCTTTACGGTCGGCTTCCAACACCTGGTTTGCGATCTCAAAGGTACAACGGTATCAGCGGGCGCTCTCGCTGAGCGCGCTATTCACATTGAACAATCTTTGCTGGGTGAGCGCGTTGGCGTGCAGGACCAGATGCATGCGGCACATGGCGGGTTTAACCGTTTTGACTTCTCCGAAGACGTGAACCGGATTACCCCAATGGGGCTTTCTGTCGACGACCTGAACGAATTTTCGGGCTGGATGGTACTCGTTTACACGGGGCGCAAGCGCCACGCGAGCGAAGTGCTGGATGAACAGATGGATAACACGGTCGGCGGCGCGGTTGATGCCGAACTTGCCGATATGAAGGCCCTTGTCGACGAGGCCGAGCAGGTTATTAAAAACGCAGGTACGGCGGCTGATATCGCGCCGGGACTGGCGCCGCTTCTGGCCGATTCATGGGGGCTGAAAAGGCGCCTGTCTGCGCGAATTAGCGATCCCGAGATAGATAATCTTTATGATTCCGGAATTGAAGCAGGTGCTCTGGCGGGGAAACTTTGCGGGGCTGGTGGTGGAGGATTTCTCCTTATGATTGTACCGCCTGATCGCCGGGCAGGCTTTTTGGAGGCCATGGGGCGTCGCCGTTGCGTTGATTTCGGTATTGATTCACACGGTTCGACAATCTTTCGGGCGGGGGCTGCTGCCTGATTTTTGCTCGGTGGCCCATCATTCGGCAGAATGTGCCAGGCCTGTCGCTTGTCCTTCTACACAATCAAGATATATTAGGTATTCAGATACCGTATTTTGCCGGTTTTCCGCCCCTTCAAGAGCGTCGGCAGGGTGTTGGGCAGATATCCGCGACCCGGATAACGGTAAAAATATGGGAAAGAAGAGAGATGGAGCTTGTATAGATATTTTTCAATATGTTTTTATTTGTATCTATCGAGCGAGCCGGAGGTAGAAGCGGAATTTTTAACGTTTTAAGGGCGGGTGTGTTAGATGTAATACAAATATAAATAAAATATTTTTTGTTTTCAGTTGTAAAAATTGGCGTTAATCAATTTTTAGTGACGATTAAGTCTTATTTCTGTCGATACGAAGACTTAAATAATTTGGTCGTTTTTGCGTATAAGTGGCTTGTTGAGATTGATTCTTAATAGTATTGGGTGTCTGTCTTGGTGGTACCAGTTCTTCGGCGTTGTCATGTCAGGCAGAAGTGATGCGTTCGAAGTGGTGTGTCATGAGTGATATGCGGGTTTTATGATGCGTGATCCCCTTTTGGGAGCAAAAGATTTTGTGGCGGAGGATGTCCGATGGCGACTGTTAGTTTTAGGATTACCGATGAGCTCAAGCGTGAACTTGACGAGTTGTCGGCGGAAAAGGGCTACCATTTGAGTAAGCTTTTTCGCAGGGCCATAGAGGATCTGCGGGACACCATGCGTCATGGCCCTGACGGCGGGGCTTTCGATCTGTCATTGAAGGACAGGCTGCTCCTGTCGAACCAGTATCGCATTCTTGAATTACTGGATAAGGAGGGCGCGACAGAGCATGCCGAGCATCGCACCGTCCTGACGGGCGCTCAGGAAATGCACTACGTTACCCTGCTTGAAGATTTCAGCAATGCCCTGAACCTCGGCATTGCGCGCGAAGTAATGGATATCCTTGGGATGTTTTCGCGGCTGAGACTGTCTTACGAGAATCTCGGCGGGCAGACATCAATCCCGGGAGAGGGTATCGATTTTTCCGGTTTCCATCCTGAGTTCGAGGCGGAAATGCTGAGCTATGCACAATTCTATATGGAGAAACTGGGGCGCCATCGCTGGCTGAAAAGTGCCGATGGCAAGGGGATAGAGAGTAGCGTGCCCATGCTGGACGTTTATCGTCGGATGCTCAGTGCCTGGCAACGTATCGGTGTTTCAAAAGTTCTGTCGGAATCCGAGGTCTCGGAAATCGTCAATGTGCGCAATGGTATTCCGGGTCTGGGGGTGACAGTTTCCGGCGGGGTTTCTGGTCAGGCACCTGGCGCAGGCGATATCTGACGCGCAAGCCCGTAACGCGGAAATAGGTCTCGGCCCGCTGTTATGCGTCTAGCGGCAGGAGGCTTGGCCGGTGCTATCGGTTTTTGAGCTCAGGTAGGACCGGCGCGAGTATCGAGATAATATTGTCGCCGCGGATATCCGCCTTCGCGCAATAAATTTTCGCCCCGTTCGCGATTGCCATTCGGTGAAGCTCAGGCGAAGAATCGCCCGATATGGCAACAATAGGTGTATTTGGCGATTTTTTGTAAGCGGTTGTTATGGCCTCTGCGCCCCATGGGGGCAGGAACAGGTCGTGAAAAATCACAGCGTAATCATTCTTGTCCATAAGTGCGCCGGCTTCTTCCACGCTGGCGGCGTGCTCCGTCGATACTTCGTCTCCCAGTGCTTCCTGCAGGCATATCTCGATGAGGTGAAAATCTGCAGTGTTGTCTTCAACGACCAGTACTCTAAGCGTCATAAAAGCGGGCTTTCTTCTGAAGATACGAGAGGGCTAGCTGGCAGTAGCCCTTTGTCTCCGATGTGAATTGCCAGTCCGTTCATCTGGAGGCGCTTGGGAAGAGAGGGTAGGGTCGAGTACTGGCGGGATTTTTCTGCCAGCCACCATGCCGCGCTCTTGGCGGGCGGAAATGCACATCAGGTAATTCCCGTGCCATGGTTAATTTGTATTACAAAACTATTATGTCTGCAATAAAAAAGATCGGATTGTTGGGGGTGTGCAACCCGTGATAGTTGGCGCTCTGTGGGCTGATAAATTACCATCAAAATTTTGGCACCCGGAATATGAGTGGAGGATAAATTATATGAGCGACGACAAGGGCGTCGGCGAAACCCCGAAGCAGTTGACTGAAATTGGCGCGCTGCCAATTCCTGACCCCGATATGCTTGACGATGACATCAAGAAATACATGGCGATCTGCGAAGACAAGCTTGGCCATATTCCCAATGTGGTGAAGGTGTTTTCGCTTCGTCCGGCAAAGCTGCGCACGTTTATTGCAAAGTACAATGAAATGATGCTGTCGGATGACAGCGACGTGAGCCGGCTCGAGCGCGAGATGATTGCGGTCGTCGTGTCCTGTGTGAACCGGTGCGTTTATTGTATCACGTCTCATAGTCAGGCAGTCCGTGAGTTCTCGGGTGATCCGGTGCTCGGGGATATCCTCATGGTGAATTACCGGGAGGCAAATCTGACTCCGCGTCAGCGTGCGATCCTCGATCATGCCTGGAAAATGACGTCTTCTCCCGGTGAAACGGGCGCGGCAGACCGCCAGGCACTAACCGATGCGGGATTGACGCCCGAGGAGATATTCGACGTCAACGATGTCATTGCGTATTTCAATTATACGAACCGCATGACCCATGGCCTTGGAATGCAGCCGAATGTATATTATTTCGGGCGAAATCGACTGCCGGACCCTGAAGCAGGGTAGCTATTTGGCAATTCGGCACGCGTGTTCTCGGTGAGATCGGGTGTCCCGGGTTGAGGGGGCGGTGGCCGAAGGTTGTAAAAATAATAATTAGTACCCTATCTGTGTTGGGGCGAATATGCGCTCCCGCGAAGTTGTTGATGCGCGGGTTTCGTGTAATTATTTCAGTATGTCTAGGTTTGGGGTGTGTGGTATTATCGTAGTGCGGGATGGGTAAATTGTAATACAAATAATAAAAATATTTATTGACATGTTTTGTTTCAATGCTACTGATTATAACGTAAATTATTGTTATTATGAATATAGTAATACATCGATTTTGATCGAAATATCAAGGCGTTATGAGGCGCGGACTATTTCACTTCCTGTAAATTAACGAAAATTTAAATCGAATCCCGGTAACACGGCGGCGAATTATTTTTTTCACCGCGAAACATTGTTCAGGGAGACGATTGATGCCGACAGCGCATATAATCTCGAAAATAGCCGCAGGAGCCATAATGGCACTGGCAGGCGGAGCGACCCTCGCGGCATCAATCGCCCAGGCTGGCGAAATTAAATCACGTGAAGAATGGAAGAAGGAATACGCCCGCCCGGCGGAAATCCCGTTTCCGGAAGATAATCCCTATACCGCCGCTAAGGCCGACCTTGGTCGCACCCTGTTTTTTGACCCGCGGCTGTCAGGCAGTAATTACATTTCCTGTGGTACCTGCCACAATCCCAGCTTCGCCTGGGGTGATGGCCTGCCGACGGGTATCGGCCATGGCATGACGGTGCTCGGTCGCCGGACGCCGACGATCCTTAACCTCGCCTGGTCTGAACAGTTGATGTGGGACGGCCGTTTCGAGACGCTGGAGCAGCAGGCCCTCGGCCCGATGTCGGCGCCGGTCGAAATGAACCAGCAGATGGAGGCGATCGTCACCGAACTGCAGTCGATCCCCGAATACAGAACCCTGTTCAAAGTGAATTTCGGCGACGAAGGCATTACGGTCCCGAATATTGCAAAGGCGATTGCGACTTTCGAACGGACGGTTGTTAGTGGTATTGCGCCTTTTGACCGCTGGGTTGCTGGCGACGAGACGGCTATTTCCGCGAACGCCAAACGCGGGTTCGACCTGTTTAACAACAAAGCAAATTGTGTGGCCTGTCATTCCGGTTGGAACTTTACGGATGACAGTTTCCACGATATTGGCCTTGCCAGCGAGGATATCGGCCGCGGCGAACAGCTGCCTGATGTTGCTGTCATGAAGCATGCTTTCAAGGTACCGACGTTGCGCAATGCGGTTGAGCGCGCTCCGTATATGCATGACGGCTCTGCCAAGAACCTGTTTTCGGTTGTTGCGCACTACAATAACGGCTTTGTAAAGCGCCCGAGCCTGTCGGCGGAAGTCTATGAGCTGAACCTGACGGATGCGGAACAGGCTGATCTTGTTGCCTTTATGAAAACGCTGAGCAGTAACGACGAGCAGGTCGCGTTTCCCAGGTTGCCTCCATTTGACCAGACCCTGGCAGGCAGTGTTTCAGGTGTGAATACAGCCGCTGGGAAACCTGATGGCACGAACGCTGCTAAAGCAGCTACGACATCCTGTGGTGGGTTCTTCCAGCACGTTCTCCCCTGCAATAAATAGATTTTGAGAGGAAGATTTCAGTTATGAAACTCAATATTATTACGTTTGCCGCGACCGCTCTCCTGATTGCGTCTGGGACCGTTGCGAGTGCCGCTGAAGTTGTCGTGACCCAGAAGGCCAAGAAGTTTGACCAGAAGAAGGTGACTATCAACAAGGGCGACAGCATTAAATTCGTGAATGCGGATTCGATTACCCACAACATTCATTCGCGTGGGGCGGGGAAGTTCGACCTCGGAGCCCAAAAACCCAATACAGCCATGACGCATGTATTTGCGGCGGATGGCACGTTTAAAATCAGATGCGCAATTCACCCGAAGATGAAGTTGAAGGTTACCGTTAAGTAAAACAAGTGGGCCCGGTAACACAGGCCCACTTTAAATACCTTCCATAACTTTCAAGAGATCAAAAAATGATTAAAGCGCTTGTTGGCTGTGCCGCTGCGTTGCTCGCCTTTTCGGGAACAACGCGCGCGGAAGGACCTAAAACCCACATTGTAGAGGTCGTTAGCGACTATGGCAATTTGCGGATGGCGTTCCGTCCCAAACGAATAGTGATTCAACCCGGTGATACCGTTACCTGGGTGAACCTGGAGGCAGAAGAGCATAACGTCGTCAGCTATCCGGATGGATATCCCAAAGCGGCGAAATCGGTTATCAGCCCGTATATGAACAAGAAGGCCGAAAAATGGTCATATAAGTTTAACGTCAAGGGAACATACGAATATCACTGCATTCCCCACCTGCCGATGGGTATGCATGGCAGGGTCGTGGTGGGCCGCCCGTCCGAGACAGGTGAATTCCACGAACCCAACGCGACGCAGATGAAAAATTATTCTGCAATGCTGCGTGAGTACTTCGATGAAGAAGACTTCAAATACAAGCCAAGAGGGCAGAGGCAGGCTAATGGTACTTCGGCTCATACAGCGAAATAGCAGCAGTTTTCTCAAAGGCCTAGCGGCCAGCCTCCACCCGTCTCGCCTTTTCGTCATAACCATTCCGAAGAAGCTGTTTTTCGGCTTCGGTATTCTGATCATGCTCGCGGTTCTGCAGGGTGGTCTAGCGGTCAACACTGCGCGTGACCTCGGGCAGATGACCAAACAGATCTATGACGAAGCCTTCATGTCGGTGAATTTTGTTCGCTCGGCAAACTCCAACTTCCTTGTGGCAGAGATTTTGCTGAGGGAAATGTTGGTGCCCGGGGCCGCTGTTAATTCTGAAGAGGCAATCGAGGCATTGGAGGAAGCAGGCGAGTTGACCGCCGACGACCTTGAGGTTGCCAAGGAACGCTCGACCCGCAAACGTTCGACAGATCTTATTGGGCGGATCGAGGAATTGAACGAGGTCTGGATTGCCGCTGCGTCAGAAGGCTTGGAAAGCCTTGGGGAATCCAAGAGCAGCCCGGCCGCAATTGAAGAACTGAGAGAAAAACTCGGGGTTCATGAAGCGGTTATACGTGAAGCGTTCGAAACCCTGGTCGAATTCGCTGCGGAGGACGGTTACACCCTCAGCGCGTCGGCGGCGAAGGATGTGGAACATGAGGTTTACCTGAGCTTTGTCACGACGGGTGGTGTTGTCGTCCTCGGACTGCTGATCGCCACCGTGCTCGGGCTTGTGATCACGCGTCCGCTACACGGTATTCGAAGCCGGATGACCGAATTGGCGGATGGCAATCAGGAAGTCGAAATCCCCGGAACAGCCCGGCGCGATGAAATCGGTGACATGGCGCGCGCGGTCAATGTCTTCAAGACCAATATGGTCGAGAACGAAAGGCTTCAGAACGAGAACGCCGAGGCCGAAGCCAAGAACCGGCTGCAGGAACGGAAACGCGACGAAGACAGGCGCCAGGCCAAGGAAGAGGCCGAGGCGCAGCGGGTCAAAGCCGACGAAGAGGCCGAACAACGCCGCAAATAGGAACTCCAGCAACTGGCCGATACGTTCGAGAAGGGCGTTGGCGCCGTGATCGGGAAAGTCGCGACCGCGTCTGCGCAGATGCAGACTTCAGCGGAAGCCATGACGGCGAGCGCAGAGCGCGCTTCCGAGCGGGCGAGGGCTGTGGCTACCGCATCTGAAGAAGCGACCAGTAGCGTCCGTATCGTATCGACCGCAACAGTGGAAATGTCGGCGTCGGTCGACAAGATTGCCGGACAGGTCGAAGAAAGTTCACGTATTGCCAAAGCAGCCGTGGATGACGCCGTTTCGGCAAATGAAAAGGTTCAAAGTCTC
>Ga0115567_10004212_pt1 | contig 14067 bp, 15 predicted proteins | sample COGITO_mtgs_1204_2_FD_88679 | JGI IMG/M metagenome (GOLD analysis project Ga0115567, IMG submission 88679) | Pelagic marine microbial communities from North Sea - COGITO_mtgs_120412 | ecosystem: Environmental > Aquatic > Marine > Epipelagic | place: Germany:Helgoland, sampling site Kabeltonne...
AAAAAGAATAATAAAAAACACCGTATGGTGTTTTTTATTATTTAATTAATATACATATTGTCAAACAATGATTATGTGATAAAATATAATTATGAGAAAAAAACTTAAAAACTATTTTATTCCCCAGGCAGAAAATAATTTTTTACCTCACGGAGTACGAAATCAAGCGTTACTAGGTACAGGAATGATTGCCGTTGCTATTGTTATTGCGTCGGTTTTTGGATCCTATACAGTTCCTCGTTCGTCATGGCTTGCTCAGGTACAATCGTCGTTATTGGTTGTACAAACAAATGAAACACGAATAGAAAATGACATTCCAGAGTTGCGTGTAAATCCCGCACTAGAACAAGCAGCTAAACTCAAGGCGCAAGACATGATACAAAATAATTATTTTGCCCACGTCAGCCCTGATGGTATTGACCCGTGGTTTTGGTTTAATCAGACTGGCTACAAATATCGTCATGCAGGAGAAAACCTTGCAACAGGATTTTCTGAAAGCGATGATGTTACCAAGGCCTGGTTGAATTCACCGTTACACAAAAAAAATATTCTTAACGGAAAATATACTGAAATAGGTATTGCTGTTGAAACTGGAATGGTAAATGGAAAAGAAAAAACCTTTGTTGTTCAGATGTTTGGTTCACCACGTAATTCATTTCTTTCCTTAAACAATTTTGCGCAAAATAGATCAGGGCTATCATCAGAACGTATAGCCGCACGTCTGACGACGCTTTCACCAGAAGTTTTGGGAGATGAAACTATCTTTCAGGAGTTTTTTACAGAAACTACTTATCAAGAAGATGAATCTAACGAAATCAATGAAAATGAGGATGTTCAGCCAAATGATACTCTAAATGTTGATTCAGAATATCAACCTGGAATACTTGCGTCTCTTTTAGCTCAGCCAAATATGATGGGCCGCCTGGCACTTCTTGCATTGATTACCATAGTATCGTTTTCATTGCTCGTAAAAATTGTAGGCGAATATAGGCTTAAACACCTTAAACATGTTGTTTTAACAATAGCTGTTTTGATAATAATTATATTATTATATCTATGGCTAGATTACCGGGGAACCTATGTTTCTATTATGTAATCAAATAGAATTAATGTAATAATAAAAAACTATCATCAAGATAGTTTTTTATTATTCTACCTATTCAGTATACAAGTTGCTATACTGTATATATAATTCTATGTCTTCCTCATCATCAAAGCCTAAAAATAACATTATTCGACCAGTTATATTAGCCAGCACTATATTTATTGTAGTGACGAGCGTTTTCGCCTGGTTGTTTTTTAAATCAATTGATCAGGTTCAACTAAACGCTCAAAATATTTTTGATGAAGAGCAATTTGTTATAAAAAAATCTATCGAATCCCGTAAAGATATTTATCTTAACTCTCTGTATGCAGCACGTGGTTTATTTTCTGCGAGTAATAATGTAACAGAGCAAGAGTGGAAATATTTTGTAGAAGAATTAGATCTAGCAAATCGTTTTCCTGGTATTCAAGGTCTTGGTTATGGTGCATTTATTTTTGGTAGCGAAAAACAAGATTTTATTAGTATGCAAAATACTGTTCGAGATGAGGATGCATCAGATTTTGAAATATTTCCAAAAGGAACAAGAGATTTTTATAATCCTGTAATTTACATTCAACCCTCGACCGGAACTAATCCAGATTCAATTGGTTTGGACATGCTCTTTGAACCATCTCGTAAAAACGCAATTTTCAAAGCCATAGAAACAAATTCTTTGCAAAATTCAGGAAAAGTTTTCTTGCAGCAAAAAAACAACATCGATTCAAAGCCTGGTTTTGTTGTCTATCTTCCTGTGTATAAAAAACCCCAAACAGAAAATTATTCCATCGAATCAATACAGGGAATTATCTTGGCTGGTTTTCAAGTTGAAAATTTTATAGATACTATATTGAAAAATCAAAATAGTAATTTAGATATAACTATTTATGATAACGAACAAAAAGAAGAATCCATTATTTATCAATCAAATAATACTGAATCTCAAAACAAAAATTTCAAAGATTTAAAAACCATAGAGACTATTAACATAGCAAACCGAAACTGGATTATTGAATTTACTCCTAAAAATAACTTTGGAGAAAATATTTTAAATACCTCAGTGCCTTGGTACATTCTTTTCGGTGGAATATCTCTTGCTTTCCTTATCTCCTGTGTTGTTTATTTGATTGCATATTCTCAAAAAAGAGCCCAGTTTATTGCTATCGGAATGACAAAGGATCTCTTGTATTCAAAAATTAAAGCAGAAATTGAAACTGAAAAAATGTCAGCAATTATTTCAAGTATTGGGGATGGTATTGTTGTGGTAGATAATTTAGGTTCGATAGTTCTTGTAAATAATTCTTTTACAAATTTAACAGGTTGGAAAAAAGATGACGTCATCGGTAAAAATATGACCGAGATATTACCGCTATATAATAAAGCAGGTAAATTAGTAAAAGAAAGTGAGCGACCTATAAACAAAGCTCTTCTTTCTAAAAAATCTACGAATAATAAATTTCAAAATATTGAATATGCAAAAAAAGACGGCAGTACATTTCCCGTTGCGATTACGGTTTCTCCTGTAACTATCAACACTAAACTAGCTGGAGCTGTTCAGGTCTTTCGTGATATTACAAAAGAATACGAAGTCGATAAGGCAAAAACAGAATTTGTTTCCTTGGCTAGCCATCAACTGCGCACACCATTAACCTCTATTGCTTGGTATACCGAGATGCTATTATCAATTAATGGTAAAAATTTAACAGAAAATCAACAATTGTATGTAAAAGAAATTCAAAATGGTAGCAAACGTATGGTAGAACTGGTAAACGCATTATTAAATGTTTCCCGCATCGAATTAGGTAATTTTGCTGTTGATCCAATACCGGAAAATCCAAAAGAAATTTTGGATAATGTGATAAAAGATATGCGAATTTTATTAGAAGAAAAAGAAGTAACCTATACTATCGATACTTCTCAATCACCTAAAATTTATATAGCAGATAAAAATTTACTTGGCATGATTTTTCAAAATCTTATATCAAATGCATTTAAATACACACATACAGGTACCATTAATATTTCGCTGAAAGAAAATCATCAGTGGCTTGAGTTTATTGTTGCTGACACAGGATTAGGTATTCCTGAAGATCAACAAAAGAAAATATTTGCGAAATTATTCAGAGGGGATAATGTTAAAACTCACGATACAACCGGAACGGGATTAGGGTTATATATAATCAAGGCCATAGTGGAAGAAGTTGGTGGGACGATACAGTTTAAATCAAAGTTAAATATGGGCACAACATTTACGGTTCGATTGCCACTATCAGGGATGAAATCAAAATCAGGTTCACGACCATTAGAATCATAAAAAAACCTCACATAAGGTTTTTTTTGATATACTATTTTTATATGGAATATATTATAGATGTGCGAACACCAGAAGAATTTGAAAAAGGTCATTATACTGATGCTATTAATCATGAACTTGCGCTTTTAGAAGATGATCTGATGCCTGAGTATCCAAAAGATGCCGAACTCTTTGTCTATTGTAAGCGAGGTATCAGGGCGGGGAAGGCTCAAAAAATACTTCAGGAGCATGGTTTTTTAAATGTTACTAATATTGGCGCATATGATCCTGATATTGATCCTTTGGGCTAATGTATTGGATTTATATTATAGCGTGCAGCGACACTACATTGTATACAGGAATTACAACAGATTTAAAGCGACGCATACTAGAACATAATGGCATATTACCTGGTGGAGCAAAATATACTCATGGACGCAGGCCCGTTGAGCTACGTTATTCTTTACAGTGTGAAAATCGTTCAGAAGCCTTAAAACAAGAATTAAATATAAAAAAACTTTCAAAAAAAGAAAAAACACAATTAATCCATAGAAGTTCTAGCGTCCAATAATTGATATGTTAAAATAGTGCTATGAGTAAAAAAATACAAACAATTTTATTTTTTATAATTTTTATTATTGCCGGAGTTTTATTAACGATTCTTATTAAATATAAAATTTCTTGTGAAATGTTTTCTTGCCAAAAAGATACATCTGAAATTAATTTAATATCAGCAGATACAGAAAAAACATTTATATTTACCACAGCATTATCCAAAGAAGGTAAAATTACCTATCTAAGTAATGATACTGCAAAAATTGAATTTAATGGAGAAACAAATTCACTCAAGCGCGTCCCATCCGCCAGTGGATCAAAATATGAAAACAATGATGGTTCATATGTATTTTGGGACAAAGGCGATGAAGCGATTATTATAGAAGATGGAAAAACAACGCAAATTATTGTTGATTTTAATGATATTTCAGCTTCTTCTGATAACGAAATAACCGAAGAAAATAATGCCAACTCAACCGTTTCAAATAATAATATAAACGGGGAAGTATTAACATTTTCAATCGCTCGTCAAAAAGTAGATTGTGTTGGGGTGGGTCCAATGGAATGTCTGGTAGTAAATGATGAATATTTCTACGATGGTATTGCTGGTTTTGATTTCGAGCCAGGAAATGAATATGTCATCACCGTTCAACGTACCGAACGTGAAAACGTTCCAGCAGATGCTGGTATTTATGAATATTCATTAATTGAAGTCATTTCAAAAAAAACAATAAATTTAGATGATGAAAATAAAAATGATCTTGCATTGCTACAAGGAAATCAATGGCAATGGACAGGAACTCAACTTTCAAATGATGACATAATAACTCCAAATGGTTCTGCAGAATTCATTGCATGGTTTAATACTGAGGGAGATTTCTCTTCTACAACTGATTGTAATACGATTGGAGGTACTTACACTACAAATGCTAATGTATTAACCTTTGGTGTGCTATTCTCAACAAAAATGGCGTGTATGGAAGAAACACTAGAAACAGCATACGCAAAAAATATATCAGAAACACAAAGCTATTTCATAGATGACCAAGGACAATTAATTCTAGAATTGAAATACGACACTGGATTAATGACTTTTTCTCCTATAGAGAAAACGTCATAGTACAATTAAAAACATGAATTTTCATGTTTTTTTTACTTTATTAATATTTTAAACAACGTATACAACATATATGGAAAAAAATGGAAAATATAGAGAAGATGTAGAGATAGGTCAAATGGTAGATATAGTTCTAAAATCCGACCAGCGCTCAGGTGGATTAACGCGTGGGCAGGTCATCAAAATATTGACTAATTCCTCTCAACATCCGCACGGTATAAAAGTAATGTTAGATGATGGACATGTAGGGAGAGTTCAGAAAATAGTAACGTAGAATTTTGGTATGCTATTGGCATAGTAATATAATATTTTTGCTAGACCTATAAATGGTTACATCATGAAAATCAAAAATTTTACATGAAAACAGATAATAATAAAAAAACTCATTGGAATATCTGCAAATATTGCCATGGACAAGGCAAAATAATGCGAGGGCCATCTAAAAAAAGACGTCGTGCATATCAACGTCAGATGGATGCTTTTAACGACAAAAAAATTGAAGATCTTCCAAAGACATTAGATAGTAATTTTGATATTTGTTTTGATTGCGTAGGTTCAGGATTAAAAGAATCTGATCATGTTACAAAGATAAATCCAAACTATCCGCATCTTGCTATTATAGGTGCTGGGATTGGCGGTACTGCACTAGCAGTTGCCTGTTTACATCGAGGTATACCATTTACTCTATATGAGCGTGATAAAAACTTTAATGCTCGAGCACAAGGTTACGGATTGACACTGCAACAAGCGAGCAAGGCAATACAGGGTCTAGGAATTTTTTCATTGAACGATGGAATTATTTCAACCAGACACGTGGTACATAATTCAAAAGGAAAAATTATCGGTGAATGGGGACTTCGAAAATGGAAGGGGATAGGTGTTGAAAAAAACTCAAAGCGAAAAAATATTCATATAGCACGTCAATCTTTGCGTGCCCAGTTGATACAAGAATTAGATAGCAATAATGGATTAAACTGGAATCACAAATTTATAAATTTTTCCAAGACAAAGAAGGGGAGATTTGAAATCAATTTTGAAGTAAATGGAAAGAAAAAAACCAACTATGCAGATGTTATTGTTGGTAGTGACGGTATTAGAAGTACTGTCAGATCTCAGTTGATAGATAAAAACAAAACACCATTAAAATATTTAGGATGTATCGTAATATTAGGGATTTGCTCATTAGAATCTCTCAAAAGTATGGCTAACCCGCTTTTGGATTCAGCAACGGTATTTCAAACAGTAAGTGGTCACGAAAGAATATATGTTATGCCCTATGATGATAAAAATATTATGTGGCAACTCAGTTTTCCGATGGATGAAAAAGATGCTAAGAAATTATGTACGCAAGGTACATTAGCTATAAAAAAAGAAGCATTAAAAAGAATTGAAAATTGGTATACTCCAATTCCTGAAATAATATCTGAAACATTAGAGGCTGATATTACTGGCTATCCAATATATGATCGAGAACTATTTAATACTGAATTATTAAAAGATACAGGAAATAGTACTCTAATTGGAGATGCAGCTCATCCTATGAGTCCATTCAAGGGTCAGGGAGCAAACCAAGCACTATTAGATGCATTATATTTGGCACGAAAAATTTCAGTAAAATGTGACGATGTAAAATGGCAAAAGGATGGTTTGAGAAAATTAGTGTTCAATAGTTTTGAAAAAGAAATGTCAGAACGAACGGCTTCTAAGGTAATAAACTCAAGAAAATTAGTAACACTATTACATTCTGATGCTGTTTTGCATGATGGGGATGAACCCCGGGGAAGAGGTATTGGGTTACAAAAATAAAACACTCTTTTGAGTGTTTTATTTTTAGTTAAGCAATAAAATCAATAACGAATAATTTGTAATATAGTACATACCCCTATATACTATATTTATGAAACAAGATCATCAAAAGAAATTAATAAATAGATTGAATCGTATTGAAGGACAAATTCAAGGTCTTAAAAAAATGATTGAAGAAGATAAATATTGTATAGATATTATTAGCCAAACTTCATCAGTCCGTTCTGCTTTAAGAGGACTTGAGGATTCACTTCTAGAACAACATTTATCAACCTGTGTGGTTTCTCAGATTAAGAACGGAAAAGAAAAGAAAGCCGTTGATGAGATTATTAAGGTATATAAATTGAAACGCTAACATGAAACATACATATAAAATTTCAGGAATGAGTTGTAATGGGTGTAAAACAAGTATAGAAAATTCTCTCAAAAATATACAAGAAATAGAAACTGTTTCAGTTGATTTGAAATACCAACAAGTGGTTATAGAAATGGAGCATCATATTTCTTTAGAAAAATTACAAGAAACATTATTTCATTCAGGGCTTCATTATACTATTGAGATTCAACATGAAAATAATTCAGCAACAAAACTAGATAATTTTCTAGGAAATGTGACACCTGAATCCACAGAAGGAAATGGTATTTTCTATTGTCCGATGCACTGTGAGGGAGATACAACTTATAACCAAAGTGGAAATTGCCTTGTGTGCGGAATGAATCTTGTAGAACAACCAAAACTCACAGAGGCAGTCCAATATACCTGTCCAATGCATCCAGAAATAATTAAAGATGGACCCGGACTATGTCCTATTTGTGGAATGGACTTGGTTCCCATGGAACCAAGTGAAAGCGAAGAAGATAAGACTTACAGAAAGTTGCTCAAAAAAATGAAAATAGCGACGCTTTTTACAGTACCAATTTTTCTTATCGCAATGGCTGACTTACTACCAAATAATTTTTTATTGAATATAACTTCGCAACATACTTGGAATTGGGTACAACTACTATTATCACTACCGGTGGTATTTTATGCATGCTGGATGTTTTATGAGCGTGCTTGGGTATCAATAAAAACTATGAACTTAAATATGTTTACCTTGATTGGAATTGGTACAGGGGTCGCATGGTTATTTAGTCTCGTAGCAATCTTTTTCCCTGATATCTTTCCACCACAATTTATGACTGAATCAGGAACGGTATTTGTCTATTTTGAGGCAACCACCGTAATTTTAACCTTGGTATTGTTAGGTCAATTATTAGAAGCACGAGCTCACAGTCAAACAAGTGGAGCTATAAAAGAACTTTTAAAATTAGCACCAACCGAAGCTGTGTTGGTAACACAAGAGGGTGATAAAATTATTTCAATACATGATATTAAAGAAGGTGATTTATTACGGGTTAAACCCGGTGACAAGGTACCTGTTGATGGAAAAATAACACAAGGTCACAGTACTATTGATGAATCTATGATAACAGGAGAACCAATTCCTGTTGATAAAAATATTGGAGATAGTGTAAGTGCTGGAACAATCAATGGAACAAAATCTTTTATAATGGTTGCGGAAAAGGTTGGTTCAGAAACGCTACTATCACAGATTATTCAGATGGTGAATAATGCCAGCAGATCAAAAGCCCCAATACAAAAATTAGCTGATAGAATTTCTAAATACTTTGTACCTATTGTTATTTTAATTTCAATAATTACGTTTATAGTCTGGCGCTATACAGGACCAGAACCAGCGATGGTATTTGCCCTTGTTAATGCAATAGCTGTTTTGATAATTGCTTGCCCTTGTGCACTGGGGTTAGCAACACCAATGTCAGTGATGGTTGGAGTTGGAAAGGGTGCTCAAAATGGAGTTTTAATAAAAAACGCTGAAGCATTAGAGAATTTAAATAAAGTAGACGTTTTGATAACTGATAAAACGGGGACCCTAACAGAAGGAAAACCTTCAGTTGAAAAGGTGGTTAATTTATCGGGAAATGAAGATTTAGAATTACTAGAATATATTGCATCACTAAATCAATACAGTGAACACCCAATAGCAGAAGCTATTGTAAATTATGGAGAAGAAAATAAGATAACACTACAAGATGCTGTAGATTTTGAAGCTATAGTAGGAAAAGGAGTGATAGGGTTAGTCAAAGAAAAACAAATTGCCGTGGGTAATAAAAAACTCATGGATCAAACGAATTCTCAAGTAACTGATGAATTATTAAATAGAGTTACTGCTGAGCAAAAATTAGGGAAAACAGTTTCGTATATTTCTATTGATAAAAAGGTTCTAGGTTATATAACCATTACTGACGCAATAAAAGAAACAAGCAAGCGCGCTATTTCTTTATTACAAAAACAAGGAATAGAGGTAATAATGTTAACAGGAGATAATAAAAATACCGCAAAAGCGGTGGCAGATGAATTACATTTATCTAGTTTCCAAGCAGAATGTTTGCCAGAAGATAAGCTTAATGTTATTAAAAAACTACAAGACGCAGGAAAAGTAGTCGCTATGGCAGGAGATGGAATAAATGATGCTCCTGCATTAGCACAATCTGATATTGGAATTGCTATGGGAACAGGAACCGATGTCGCCATTGAAAGTAGCGAAGTGACCTTGGTGAAAGGTGATCTATTAGGAATTGTAAAAGCTAAAAACCTCGGAACAAAGGTGATGAAAAATATTAAACAAAATCTCTTTTTTGCTTTTATTTATAATGTGCTTGGTGTTCCTATTGCTGCAGGACTCTTATATCCATTTTTCGGAATTCTTTTGTCTCCAATGATTGCTGCTGCCGCAATGAGCTTTAGTTCTGTTTCTGTAATAGCCAATTCATTAAGATTAAGAAGAGTTTCATTGGGCGAATTAGAAACAAAGTAAAAATATTATGGACATACTTGCACACGGAGCGTACAATCTTGCTCTTCAAAAAACAATAAAAAATAAACCAAAGAAGGTTAATCCTTGGGAAGCAATTGTGTGGGGGATTTTACCTGACCTTATACCTTTTGGTATTCCCTTTGTCCTTGGGATTTTTTCAAACTCTTTGTCTGGACATCATGGGAGTATCCTAGGGTTAAATACGGCAACACTGCTCTATCCATTCACGCACAGCCTCGTTATTTTCCTTTTCGTTTTTTTAGTTATAAGGATAATACGGAAAAAATGGTACCTGCCTATGCTTGGTTGGGGATTACATATCGTTATGGATATACCGCTCCATACTCCTGATTTCTTTCCGACACCCTTTCTCTTTCCAATTTCTGACTGGGTATTACCATTTGGTATTGCATGGAGTACTCCATATATCTGGGTTTCAGCATGGGTCATAGTTCTTGCTTGGATTTTCTTTTATACAAAAAGAAAAAGTAGATCTTAACTACTATAATAATATCAAATATGATATTATTCATTTAATTATATGTTTTCAAAAGTTTACAAATACATAGGAATCTTCATTATTGCTTTGGTGTTGTTGGGACACCACTCTCTTCAGGTACAAGCTATGGGAGATATGCACCATCATTCCTCTGCTGAACTGTGCGGGAGCGATGAATGTCACCATGAAATGAATATGAAAATTTGTGAAAAAATTCAAGCTGATGAAATACAGGTATCATCACAGTTTTTCACACTTCCTAAAATATCCAATTTTATAGCTGTTGAATTACAAGAAGGATTTGTTTCCTTTGCAACTTTTGATAATACCTCTGAACGAATAGTTATTTCGTACCAACAACTAGCAAGATCACACCTTTCATAAGTTTATTTGTTTTTTATAAGATAAATTACTTTTAACATGAAAAAACAAAAAAATGTCAAAACTTCAATAATTGTTGGAGTCATCGTCGTATTGTTAGTACTTGCTTTTATCTCTAGTAGCAAAGCTAAAAAGAACGAACGACAAGCCATAGATAATCTTTTTGATAAAGAGATTATTCTAAACATACAAGATTTTGATGAACAAGGAACTGAACATATTTCAGAATCCGGTCAGTTTACCTATAACTCAAATCCACCAACTTCAGGCCCTCATTATGGACAAGCACCAACTTGGGGATTTTACGAAAATTCTATTGATGACGAATCAGCTATTCATGCAATAGAGCATGGTGGTATATGGGTCAGTTATAAAAACCTAGAACAAGCAGAAATAGATCTTCTTAAGGATTTTGCAAAAAATAATTCTGAGTCAGTTATTGTAACGCCACGAGATAAAAACGATTCACGTATATCAGTGGTTGCATGGACGAAGCTCGCCCAATTTGAAAGTGTTGATGTGGACGCTCTTCAAAAATTCCTTCTTCTCAATAAAAACAAAACACATGAACCATTAGCAAGATAACAATATTAATAAATACATGAAAGAAAATAAAACGATAATTGCAATTATCATTGCAGGAGTTCTGATAGCTGGGTCACTAGTATTTCTTGGTTTAAAACTAGGTAATAACTCTGGATCTGCAAATCAATTAGATTTTGCAGAGCAACTTGAAGAGTATCAGAAAGAACAAGAACAATTACAAGTAAAAGCGCAAGAAGAACAATTGAAGCTTGCTGAAACTCAAGCAAAAAATGTACTTGCTCCAAATGAGGATGATCATATTTTAGGTAATCGAAATGCTTTAATTTCAATTATTGAATACTCAGATTTTGAGTGTCCGTTCTGTAAACGATTTTCACCAACTACAAAGCAAGCTATTGAGGCAAATCCTGACATTGTAAATCACGTATTTAGACACTTCCCATTAGGGTTCCACGATCCACTAGCAACCAAGCAAGCTATTGCTTCAGAATGTGTTGCTGATATCGGTGGAAATGATAAATTCTGGCAATATCATGACAAAATTTTTGAAAAAACCGATTCAAATGGAAAAGGAATGGAAGTTTCAGAACTGACTACTCTTGCAGATGAAATTGGAGTGAATACTAATGAGTTTCAAGCATGTCTTGATTCAGAAAAATTCTTAGCAGAAGTACAGGCTGATATAAAATCAGGTACTGATGCAGGAGTAACAGGAACACCAGGAAATATTATTCGAAACAATAAAACAGGAGAGGTACGATTCTTGCCAGGAGCATATCCTATTGAAGCAGTTCAAGCAGCTATCGATGAATTAAAATAGTAATGAATAATGATAAATTTAAAAAGATATTCGCAATATTAACTACTGTAAGTGGAATTCTTCATTTAGTTGTTGTATCTATGATGCATCGAGAAAACTTTGTTGAATTATGGTTCTTTAGTGTATTTGGTCTTATTCAGCTGTATCTAGGTTTACGATCATATTATGGAAACAAAAAAGCTAATTATTTTGCTTCAGCACTTATAGTTAATGTAATTTTTATTACATTGTGGTTAATTACACGTATATTTAACGCTCCATTTGCTACATACTCAGAGTCTATAACATCATTTGATACAATAATTGCTGTGTTTCAAATAGTGGCAATTTATTACGGTGTTCGTGTTTTCTATAAACATCAGGTGGGCGTAAAACCAATAGCTGTTATTTTAATAGTTGCTTTCGCATTAGGTGTTACCAACTATGGTGTTGCAAAAGCTTCAGAAAGAATATTTAAAAGTATACCTATGTCAGAATATGCTCATAAGCATTCAATAATGAGTATGTTTAAGGCGCCAGTTATATCAAACAATAATCCTATCATCAATATTATGGGTATTGATATGACTAAAGAACAAGCACAAGAGCACTGTAAAATGAGTGGAATGGAACAAATGGAAGTATGTCAGCAGTTCTTTGGGACTAATGAAACAGAAACAATTGAGGTCGTTACCCCACAGGTACATGACAACAGTGATGGTCATCATGGCTAATTATAAATTTAACTAAAACAATTATGAAAAAAACTATATTAATAATCGCAGGGATACTTGTGATTGGAGGTGGAATATATGCATATATGCAAACACAAAACCAAGGCCCTCAATCGGTCGAAAAAACTGTCAACTTAATGGGAATTGAAATGACAGAGCAACAAGCAAAAGATCATTGTAAGGTAATGCCAAATATGGCTGGATGCGGTCCTTATGTGAACTAATAATATGAAAAAAATATTATTAATTATCACTGTGATTGCCGTAGTAGGAGTCGTTGTAGGTATTGCTATAAATAAAAAGAAAGAGAGCAATAGCTATGCCTTTTCAAAAGAGCAGATACAGAAATTAGAAACTGCAAAGAAATCAGAAGTCGTAGAATTAAAAGATGGAGATACTTACGTTATTGATGCAACTATTGTAAAACAAGAGGTTGGAAATCAAACAATAAAACGTTTGGCGTACAATGGCCAAATTCCTGGCCCAATTTTAAAAGCAAAACGTGGATCAAAAGTAACTATTATTCATAATAATAAAACAGATGAAGCTACGGCACTGCACTCACATGGATTACGAGGGGAGTCTCGATACGATGGTGCAGCACCACTAACCCAAGACCCAATTCCTGTTGGAGATTCATTTACCTATGAATTAGAATTTCCAGATGTAGGAGTATATTGGTATCATCCACATGTGCGAGAGGACTACGCCCAAGAAATGGGATTGTATGGAAACTTTATTGTTGAAGAGGATAATTATTGGGGATCAGAGGCAGAGGACCAATATTTAATCTTTGATGACTTTGATACTGATGGGGTATTTACTCCAGAGGAAGAAACACATACTTTGATGGGTAGATTTGGAGACAGACTTCTTATTAACGATCAAGAAAATTACCAAGTAAATTTGGAGACAAATCAGATTGGACGAATATTTATTACCAACGTAGCCAATACACGAACCTTTGATATTGAATTTGAAGGAACAGATATGAAGGTTGTAGGTGGAGATAATGGACGAGTTCAAAACGAAGCTTTGGTTGATAATATTATTCTAGGCACATCAGAACGTTCAATTATTGAAGTCCTATATGACACACCTGGAACATATGATATTAATCATCGAGGTAAAAAGATGGGAGAAGTTATCGTAACTGAGTCCACTAAAGAATCTCAAAAATCATTGTTTAATAACATGCGAAACAATAATGATGATTATCAAACGGTAATTGATAACCTAGATTCATTTCTTTCCCAAGAGCCAGACAAGAAATTACGTATTGATATTGAAATGCGCGGTCAAATGGCAGATATGATGGCTATGGGAGTTGAAGAAATACAACGTGACGGCAAGACTGTTTATAAAATGATGGGTCTT
>Ga0115567_10004214_pt1 | contig 14065 bp, 11 predicted proteins | sample COGITO_mtgs_1204_2_FD_88679 | JGI IMG/M metagenome (GOLD analysis project Ga0115567, IMG submission 88679) | Pelagic marine microbial communities from North Sea - COGITO_mtgs_120412 | ecosystem: Environmental > Aquatic > Marine > Epipelagic | place: Germany:Helgoland, sampling site Kabeltonne...
TGATGAATTTTGCTGTTTGTTGATAGACAGCGATGCCAAAGCAAATAAGCACGTTGCCCAGCGCATTACAAAATCTATTAATAAGCATCCCTTGTTTGTCCAACACGGTGTATCTAGCAGCGTTGGCGCGACTACTTTTGATACTAGTGATAACGCTAAACGATTGTTTGAACGTGCAGACAGCGCCTTGTATAAAGCTAAAGAAGCAGGCAAAAACAGATTTATAGCGGCTTAGCCGCTTGCCACATTAATTCAGGATTAACACTAGCCAATTCGGCGTTATGCCACCGCAGCAGTGCTCCAAAACAATGCGCACTGTGGTCTAAAGCGTCGACACTCGGCTGATAGTACAAGCTTAACTCTTGTTGTGCTGTCGCTGTGTTGTTGTTGTTGTCCTCAAATATTGCGACACAATACTTTTTTGCAATATTTCTGTTAACGCTCGGCACAAATGGCTCCGTATTACTGTTGCTCGAAGCTAACTTGACAATATCTCAATGCTTTCTTGCATCGCGTCGATGCACTTCTTCATATCGATGACTTGTGTTTCCAAAATTTGAATTCTCGTTAATGCTTGCTCAAATTCAAGCATGTTTGATTGCCCAAAAGACTCGTCAACTAGAATGTCATCGACTGCATGGTTAAGTTCATGAGCGCTTGATTCGTCAATACCGGCTTTACCGCTGAACAAATGTGCGTAACGTGAATCACGTTTACCGGCCTGGCGCACGAGCTTTACCACAAGTTTCTCACCATTAAATTCACTGAGCGTTATAAGCGCAGATTCAACTTCGTTGACATTAGCAAATTCGGCGAGACGATTAGTGCGTGTGCGCAGTTCTCCGGGTGTTTGTGGTCCTCTGAGTAATAAAACACACACAATAGCGAGTTGTTGTGGGGTAAATTTTAGGTCGCTGAACTCGGTGTTACAAAAACGATGTTTATATTTAACGACTCTACTGCCGCTGGATTGATGTTCAAATAAGAGGTTTTTGTCGCGCAGTTCGTTTAGTACATCTTGTACGTCGCTTTCCGATAATTGCACAATTGGATCACGGCTGCTTTTTTGGTTGCAGCCTAATGTTAGCGCATTTAACGACAATGGATACTGCTCAGGTGTAGTAATTTCTTTTTCTAATAGCACCCCAATAACGCGGGCTTGGTCTGGCGTTAATTTCACTAGCATAAAATTTTTCCTTTATATAAAACAAGAAATAAGCATTAGGGACGCTATTCGCAGACATCAAGTTTACTGGCTATATAAGCGGCGATTTACATAGTTCTACATATATCGCATGCTTGAGATCTACACAGCTTTTTTTAATCGGCTCCAATCCGATGGCTATTGCGCGATTGTCGCTTACAAAAACAGGTGTTTGTTGGCGCTGGATTGGAGAGACGCCCCACTCTTGATACCATGCTTTCATTTTTTTGCTTGGTCTATTTTTTTGGTACTTAAAATTAATGTTACTACCACCAAATACATACTCGACGTCTTTTTCCGGTAATAAGAAAACGTTTGAATTGCTTGTAGACGTAGTAGCCGCTCGCTTCAGACTATAAGATTCATTTAGTGTAAGGATTTTTTCGCTACCCCACTCAAGTTTAGTAAAGCCCGCGCGAGTGACGACATCGCTTTTCAATGGAGTTTGCTTTGCAAGTGGTATCACCGTCAGCTTGTCTTTGTATCGTTCAATTGCCTTGCTGCCTAACACAATATGAGGAGAAGTGTTCTTACGGCCTAGGTTGTTGACCACCTGAGCCATCCTTAAAATATCGCTTAATTGGGCGCTAGCAGGACTAAGGTCATGCTCAGTAGCTAACCAATGTCGAATGAAGCTGCTTTGCGTTGCAGGTGATTGCGTGCTCAGTTGACTGAGATCTATGCTTCCAGCTTCAACTAAGCGATCCCAAAGCAAATCCATATATTCGGTATTTACGGCATTTTCTTGTGCGCAGTGGCGAGTACTTCTTGCCACTGCCTTACTAAATGAAGGCCATCTTTGAGTAAGTAGGGGTAAAACTTGATTACGCAGGAAGTTTCGGTCGTAGGCGATATCTTGGTTTGACTCATCATCAATCCAAGTTAACTTATGGCGGCGTGCATAAAGGAGTATATCTGCGCGTGTTGCTTCTAATAAAGGTCGTAAATACTGCACTCCCGACTTTCGCGCCATTATTACCGGCATAGCGGCAAGACCTTTTACTCCTGCGCCACGTTTTAACTGTAATAAGAAGGTTTCTGCTTGGTCGTCTTGATGTTGCGCCAATACAACTATTGAATTAGGCTGCGCCAAACTGTCTAAAATAGAATACCGCGCGTCTCGGGCATCGGCCTCTAAGCTATGTTGCGGCCTCTTCTTTAAGCTTAGTGATTGTGTAGCGAAAGGAATATTTAACTCTGCACACTGTTCTTCGCAGTGCTTCTGCCAAGTCTCAGCATGTTTGCTAATACCGTGATTCACGTGCGCCGCAGACAGCGCGATATTATTATTTTTGCAAAAGGTCTTCGCAACATGCAGTAACACGGTAGAGTCTAAACCGCCGCTATACGCTACGCATAAGCCTTGAGTACTGCTAATGGTGCTGTTTGCATTGGCATTTGAAAGTTTTAAATTAGCAGATGTTTTTTGTTCTTCAGAAGCAAAAGTGCCTTGCGCATAGCGGCGCAAGGCACTTTCAAATAGAGCGGCTACACTCACTTTCAAGCTTAGCAGTAGCCAAACGACATTAGCCTGTCGTAACGCTCTTGCATTAAAGTGGCTTCATTTAAGCTTTGGAGTTGTGATAACTGCTGCTTTATAGTTGCTTTTAAGTTTGCCGCCATACCTTTGTAGTCACGATGTGCGCCGCCAAGAGGCTCATCTACAATTGTATTTATTAAGCCTAATGCTTTGGTTTGCGGGGCGGTTACGCCCATGGCTTCGGCGGCTATTGGGGCTTTCTCTGCACTTTTCCATAAGATGGACGCACAGCCTTCAGGAGAAATCACCGAATAAGTCGAGTATTTCAACATATTGACTCTATCACCAACACCAATAGCAAGGGCGCCACCGGAACCACCTTCCCCAATAACAGTACAAATAATGGGTACGGTTAATTCCGCCATAACTTTAAGATTAGTCGCTATCGCTTCACTTTGACCACGCTCCTCCGCACCAACACCTGGATAAGCTCCTGGAGTATCGATAAAGGTCAAAATAGGCAAGTTGAAGCGCTCTGCCATTTTCATCAAACGCAAGGCTTTGCGGTAGCCTTCAGGCTTTGGCATACCAAAGTTGCGTTTTATTTTTTCTTGAGTATCACGGCCTTTTTGATGCCCAATAACCATTACTGGTATGCCGTCCAAATTAGCCAGCCCGCCTATAATAGCTTTATCATCGGCGTAATGACGATCGCCCGCTAATTCGTCAAAATCGGTCAGCATATTGTCTATGTAGTCTTGTGTGTAAGGCCGCATTGGATGGCGAGCCACTTGAGATATTTGCCATGCGCCTAAATTATCAAAAATTTTACGCGTGCGTTCAGCGTTCTTCTCACGCAATTTTGCAATCTCTTCTTCTATGCCCACGTCAAAGTCACCACCTTGGTTCACTAAACGCAGTTCTTCAATTTTGGCTTCTAGCTCGGCAATGGGTTGCTCGAAATCAAGAAAATGTAAGCCCATGTTATATTGTCCGTTTTATTATTATGTCAGTTTAAAACCTAAGCTATATGCCTAGTTAAATGCTAGGTGAACCTTAGATTCTCCCAGCATATGTGACAGCTCTGTCACCAATTCGTCTTCTAGCTTCAACGACCAGTTTACACCTGTTTGCAATTCTAATGCTACATCAGGATGTTCTATTTGCAAATGTAGCGGACAGGTTCCACCTTTGTACTTATGTAGTATATCTTGTAATTTGGACACTGACGAGACCGTGCAATCATTTGCCGATAGGTTAACCGTCAACCTTTTCGCAAATCGATTACGTGCCTCAATAAGTGTCATCACCTCTTGTATGTTCATTGTAGTGCCATCGCTGTACCTATCAAAGCTGACCTGTCCTTTAATCCATACAAGATTGTCAACGCGAAGAACCTCCTCAAAGCGCTCAAACGCTTCTGGGCTAACGCGCATTTCCATGCGACCTGACTTATCGTCAAGCGTAACTAAGGCCCAGCGTCTACCCTGCTTATTGGTAAGTACTCTACTCGCATAAATCAGCCCAGCAGTAGTGGTAAGTACATCACGCCTTTGCGGCACTAAATCTTTCACCATACAATCGGTGTAGTGCTTACATTCACTAATATACTGACTCATAGGGTGACCGGTCAAATACAAACCAAGGGTTTCTTTCTCCCCATCTAGCCATACTCTTTCAGGCCATGGTGGAACTTGTTGAAAGCTATTTTTGCTTTGTTCTTGAGTAAAGTCTTCCATTCCAAACAAGTCCCCTTGCCCCGCTAACGCAGCTTTTGCATTTTGACTTGCTGCATTCATTGCCTCTTTCAAACTGGCGTTAAGCGCAGCCCGGTGCGGACCTAACTTGTCCATAGCGCCGGCCATGATAAGTTTTTCTAACACACGCTTGTTAATTTTCTTGAGATCAACCTTAGCGCAAAAATCAAATAAGTCATCGAAGCCACCCTGTTCTTCACGCGCTTTAATTAGTGCTTCAACAGGGCCTTCGCCTACACCTTTAATAGCGCCAATGCCATAAATAATTGAGCCTTCTTGATTGACCGTAAACTTATGTTGACCGCTATTGAGGTCAGGTGGCAACACTTCAATGCCCATGTTGCTGCACTCATCTATCAGGGTGACTACTTTATCGGTGTTGTCCATGTCTGCCGACAATACCGCTGCCATAAACTCAGATGGATAATGCGCTTTAAGCCACAATGTTTGGTAAGAAACTAGCGCATACGCAGCAGAATGCGATTTATTGAAGCCATAACCCGCAAACTTCTCCACTAAATCGAAGATTTTCATTGCAAGGTCAGGGTCGATATTGTTTTCAATTGCGCCCTCTTTGAAGAAAGAGCGTTGCTTCTCCATTTCTTGAAGGTTCTTTTTGCCCATTGCCCGGCGTAGCAAGTCGGCCCCGCCCAGTGAGTATCCTGACATAACCTGCGCTATTTGCATGACCTGTTCTTGGTAAAGAATAATCCCGTAAGTAGGCTCAAGAATTTCCTGTAAACATTCATGCTGATAGGTAGCGTCGGGATAAGACACCGATTCGCGGCCGTGCTTGCGATCAATAAAGTTATCAACCATACCAGACTGCAACGGTCCGGGCCTAAACAGCGCCACCAGTGCGATAATTTCTTCAAATACGTCTGGCTCTAGGCGTTTTATCAGGTCTTTCATGCCGCGTGATTCCAACTGGAATACAGCGGTAGTTTCTGCCTTCTTTAATAAATGAAATGACTTTTTATCTTCTAAAGGAATAGTAGCAATATCGATGTCTATGCCTTTGACCTGCTTTACCATATCTATCGCGTTTTGAATAATGGTTAAGGTGCGCAAGCCTAAAAAATCAAACTTAACAAGTCCGGCAGTTTCAACATCGTTTTTGTCAAATTGCGTTACCGGGTTGCCGCCAGTGTCGTCGCAATAAAGCGGTGAAAAATCGGTAATGGTTGTAGGCGAAATAACCACACCCCCCGCGTGCTTACCGGCATTGCGAGTGACCCCTTCAAGAATGCGCGCCATGTCGATGAGGTCTTTCACTTCTTCATCTTGGGCATAAATTTCTGGTAGCCTTGGCTCAACTTCAAAGGCTTTTTCTAGGGTCATGCCCGGGTCACCGGGGATCATTTTGGAAATACGATCGACAAAGCCGTATGGATGACCTTTTACTCGGCCCACGTCTCGTATAACGGCTTTTGCCGCCATTGTACCAAAAGTGATAATTTGAGATACCGCGTCTCGGCCATATATTTGGGCAACGTGGTCAATTACCTCATCGCGTCTGTCCATGCAAAAATCGATGTCGAAATCGGGCATTGAAACGCGTTCAGGGTTGAGGAATCGCTCGAATAGTAAATCGAATTCGAGTGGATCTAAGTCGGTAATGTCTAAGGCATAAGCGACCAGTGAACCGGCACCAGAACCACGGCCCGGGCCCACAGGAATATTGTTATCTTTACTCCATTGAATGAATTCCATCACAATAAGAAAGTAACCTGGAAAGCCCATTTGATTGATAACTTCGAGCTCAATTTTAAGGCGTTCGTCGTACTGGGTGCGTTTTACTAATCGCGTTTGTTCATCTGGAAACAAAAAAGCTAAGCGTTTTTCTAAGCCTTTTTCAGATTGCTCAACCAGAAAATCACCCACCGTCATTTCGCCAGTAGGAAAATTAGGCAGGAAGTACTTGCCAAGTGTCAATTCAACGTTGCATCGCTTTGCAATTTCAACACTGTTTTCTATTGCTTCTGGGATGTCGGAAAAAAGCGCAGTCATTTCGTCAGCAGATCGTAAGTATTGTTGCTCGCTGTGACGCTTAACGCGGCGTGTATCATCAAGTGTATAGCCTTCGCTAATACACACTCTTACTTCATGCGCTTCAAAGTCTTCACGCTTTAAAAATCTTACATTATTAGTGGCCACCACTGGTAAATCATGCTCAACCGCAAGCGCTACTGCGGCTTCGGTGTAGGCATTTTGCCCAATGTGCCCAGTACGCTGAAGCTCAATATAGAAACGCTCTGGAAAATGTTTTTTATAAAAGCGAATAACGCCTTCAATAATATCCGATTTGCCTGCATCAATCGCAATGCCTAAGTCGCCCTCTAGCGCTCCGGAAAGAACAATAACGCCCTCACTATATTTAGCAAGGATCTCTTGGGTGACCACAACTTTGTGCTGTATGTGACCTTGCAAATAGGCATCACTAATGCAATTAGTAATATTCCTATAGCCAGTTTCATTCATGGCGAGTAAACCTACTTGCACAATTTGACTATCTTTGGTGTTCGCCCTAGCGGCAGCTTTAGTGGTACTTAACGATTCGTTTAACAGCCAAATATCGCAGCCGATAATGGGCTTTATGCCTTTTTTCTTTGCTGCGGAGTAGAATTTTACTAAACCGCACATATTCATCAAATCAGTTAAGGCTAAGCTGGTCGCGCCTAAGGCAACGCTGGCGTCAAGAATAGGATTGACTTTGTTTAGGCCATCTTGCATTGAAAAATCGCTGTGTAAGCGTAAATGTACGAAATTTGACGTCACGTGAATTGCTGCTCCAATCATTTAATCTGCGATGGCGATGTAAGCTAACGCGGTGATCCTAATCGTGTTAGACATTATATGCTTATAGTCTACCTTGTTGCGCTGGCAAGCTGAACAGGTTTAAAACTAAATCTATGTTGTTTAAGCGGGCCATGAAGCGCTAATGCCCGCATATGCTGTTTAGTTGGGTAACCTTTATGTGCCGCAAAGCCGTACTCTGGATGCAGTTTATCGAGTGCCTTCATTTCACGGTCGCGAGTGACCTTCGCTAATATAGAGGCCGCAGAAATTTCCTCATGCAGCAAATCACCTTTTACTATTGCTTCACTTTCGTACAGCCATGTGGGGCAACTATTACCGTCGACGCGAATAAAGTCAGGCTGAACGTGTAAACTCTGGACCGCTCGCTTCATTGCTAGTAGTGTTGCTTGCAAAATATTTAGTTCGTCTATTTCTGCAGGGCTAGCTCTACCAATTGACCAACTAAGCGATTTTTCTAGAATTATGTCATAAAACATTTCTCGTTTTTTTTCACTGAGCTTCTTTGAGTCGGTAAGCCCTGCAATTGGCCGTTTAGGATCCAATATTACCGCTGCCGTAACTACATCGCCAACAAGCGGACCGCGACCCACTTCGTCAATACCGGCGATTAAGATATTATCTGCAAAGTATGATGAACAAGAGCCATTACCCATTGACGCCCTCTTTACCTATTATAGATAACACCGCATCAGCGGATGTTTTGTCGGCGTCGCATTTCAAAGACTTATGAATCTCGGTAAATTTATCGACTAGTAATGCGGTTATTTCTGAGTCTTGAGCCCATACTTTTTGTAAATGCTTCGCTAAGTTCTTGGCGTTTACGTCTTCTTGTAAAAATTCAGGGACTAATAGTTCATTCGCTAATATGTTTGGTAAGGAAAAATAAGCCGGCTTATATAAGCGCCCCATTATTAAATGCGTTAATGCAGACATTTTATAAGCGACTACCATAGGTCGTTTACACAACATCGCTTCTAAAGCAGCCGTACCTGATGCAAGTAAAACAGCATCTGAGGCTATCATCACATCTCTTGCCGGTGAACGTGTAACGGTGATGGCTTGTTGGTAAGGGCTTGCCTTTAAAATGAGATTAACTTGCACCATTCTCGCTTGATTAACCGCCGGAATAATTGCGCGCAAATTAGGCATGTCTTCTTTAAGCTTTTCGAAAGTTTGTAAGAAAATATTAAGCAATGAGTCAATTTCGCGCGCGCGAGAGCCAGGTAGTAAGGCCAATAACGGCGAGCTTGCCTGCCCTGTGTGACTGTCTAAGCCAAGTTTCGTTCTGGCGGCTGCTTGGTCAACAACTAAAGGCACATCATCAGCCATAGTATGCCCTACAAATTTGAAGGGAAGCTGATATTTATGGTAAATTTTCTGCTCGAAAGGAAAAATACCCAGCACTAAGTTGGTCGCCTTTGCAATTTTGTGTATTCGCTTTTCGCGCCATGCCCACACCGTAGGGCTCACGTAGTGAACGGTTGGGATACCCGCTTCTTTTAGGCTGGTCTCTACTCTTAAATTAAAATCGGGAGCGTCTACACCAATAAACACGTCGGGGGGGTTGTTCAGAAAGTGTGTAACTACTGTTTTGCGGATATGAAGTAGGCGCGGAAGGTGTTTAAGCACTTCGAATAAGCCCATTACCGAAAGTTCGTTCATATCAAACAGTGATTTCATACCAAGATTAACAAGTTCTTGTGAACCTATCCCCTCAATTTGGCAATTGGGATATTTAGCTAATATTTGCTTAATCATGCCAAGCGCAAGTATTGCGCCAGATGTTTCGCCTACAATTAAACCAATGCGCAAAGGTGAGTTGTTTATCATTTTAAATTTTTATCATTTGGTGATAACACGCTAATGCCGACGCGGCCCATAAATTGCTCAGAGTAAATGCAGGTGCACAATGAAAATTAGTTCGGCACCGATAAGATAATATGATTGTAAAAACCGTTGATAAGCATAATAAATGCTAACTTAGCGAATTATTCCACGTTTGGATGCGTTTAAGAAATCAGCCAACACTTTAAGCGCAGGTTCTTGTTCACCTTGCACTTTAATTAATTCAAGTGCCTCATTGTAGGTATTCCCCTGCCTATATAATATTTTATATGCTTTTTTGACAAGACTGATAGTTTCAGCAGAGAAACCCCTGCGCTTTAATCCTTCACTATTGATCCCTTGAGGAATATGTTTTACACCACTTACCATCACGTAAGGGGGAATATCTTTAAGCACAATCGCGCCGCCCCCTGTAAATACATGAGACCCGACGTGACAAAACTGATGAATGGCGGTCAAGCCACCCAAAATAACAAAATCCCCAATGTGCACATGGCCAGCTAATGTAGCGTTATTAGCAAAAATATTACCATTGCCCACTGTACAATCGTGCGCTATATGAGTGTTAACCATACATAAATTGTCGTTGCCAATTTTAGTCACTTTATTGTCTTGTATGGTACCGCGATGAATAGTACACGCTTCCCTGAACACGTTATTGTTGCCTATTTCTAAAAACGTTTCTTCGCCTGCATATTTTTTGTCTTGGCAGTCTTCTCCAATTGAACCGAATTGAAAAAACTGATTATTCTTGCCAATTTTTGTATGTCCTTTTATTACTACGTGGCTTTTAAGAACACAGCCCTCACCTATTTCAACGTTATCGCCTACCCAACAAAAGGGTCCAATTTCAACATTATCTGCTATTTTTGCGGTGTCTGATATAACTGAACTAGGGTGTATCATGATTAAAAATCTCTCATTGCGCACATGAATTCAGCAACGCAAGCTGCCTGGCTGCCTACACTTGCTGTACCTTCAAATTTCCAAATGCCTCTGCGTTCTTTAAGCAAGCGAACGGATATGTCCATCCTGTCCCCCGGCACAACGGGTGACTTAAAACGAGCTTTGTCGATCCCGGCATATAAATACAGTTGATCGCTACTGCCTAGTGTTTTAAATCCTAATATACCTGCGGCTTGAGCCATCGATTCTAAAATCAATACCCCTGGGAAAATAGGCTCGCCAGGAAAGTGACCTAAAAAGCATTGTTCATTTATAGTGATATTCTTGTAAGCTTCGATTGACTTACCTAACTCAAAGTCGGTTACGCGATCAATCAACAAAAATGGATAACGGTGAGGTAGCAAAGACATTATTTCTTTGATCTCAATTGTATTTAGCGGGTTTGCCAAGGAATTCTCCTAATTATTATACGGCATGTCATTGCCTATTTGGCTAGCTAACCCTAACTCGGGATTAGTTACATACTTGCTTTGCATTCAGATATCGTCTGAATGTTGGTTTTCACTATAAGATACGGGTTTATGAGCCAAAAACAAATCAGACCAACAAAAGTTGGCCTGATTTATATTCACATCTTACATAAGTGCTCATTAATTGAACACCTAATCACTTTTATTTAATTTTGCTAACTTGATCAAGCACTTTTTGCGAAATATCAAACTTCCCTTTAGAAAAAGGTACAGCATTTGAATTCAATACCATGTCGTAGCCGTCTTTACTGGCGATACCATCGATTGCTTGCTGAATTAGTGCAAATAATTTTCTGCGTTCTTCTTCTGTGCGGCGCTGCATGTTCTGTTGTAAAGGCTGCCCTTTAGCCTGAAGCTGTTGACCTAAAGCGTTTACTTGCCCTTCAAGTTCTTTTATTTGATCGGCGCCCATTGTTGCTCTCTCACGCTGCAGTTTTTCAAGCAAAAAATTACCGTCACTGCGTAAGCGCTGTACTTCTTGAATTTGATCAGCAAACTCAGCCTGAATATTCTGCTCAATAACCGCAACTTGTGGCAATGCCTGCAAAACTTCCTGAACGTTAACTACTGCTAACTTTTGCTCAGCATTTGCTGCGCCAGACATTGTTGCTAAGGTAAATAGTGCCGCTAATGACAACACTTTAATAAAACTATTCAATGTAAAACTCCTATACGATTTAAATTTGTTTGCATGTTTGCTATTTTGTGGATTATACCCTGCTTAGAAGGTTGATCCAATGTTGAAAGTAAAGAATTTTGCATCATCACCCTCTCGTTCTTTAAGTGCTCTTGAAAAACTAAACACCATGGGGCCCATTGGTGATATCCACTGAACCGATAAACCTGCTGAACTTCTGTATTGTTTCCAATCACTATAGTCGCCGAGCGCGTCTGTAGTATTACCAACCCTTAAATCTTTGTAGACGTCGTATTGAAATTCAGTATCCCATACATTTCCGATATCATAGAAAATACTGGTTCTGACTGAATTATCGAATTCGGCCTCAAGAAACGGGGTAGGCACTATCAGTTCAACGCCACCAAGGGCCATAGCGTTGCCACCCAAACTACGCTGCGATAGATTGATACTGTCGGTGGCTCCACTGCCCAGAATTGGCACGCCAGTCGGACTCTGTAAAAGTAAGTCTCTAGCTAATTGCACGCCACGAGGACCTACTGTGTTATTTTCAAAGCCACGCAAGGTATCTGCGCCACCGGCGGTAAAGTTCTCGTTAAATGGCAGTATTTGCTCAATACCGTTTTCATCGCCGTAACCGTTACCATAACCCAGTCTTAATCGAGCGAGTACTGTCCAGCGCTGATTGCGCGTTAGCGGGAAATACCATTTGGCATCAGTCACAAATTTAAAGTAATTCACATCAGAGTTTGGCGTGGTAACACTCAGAGATGCTCTTTGCGACGAACCTGCACTTGGGAATAGTCCCCTGTTTAGAGTGTTGCGTGTCCACGATACCGAGCCTGTAAGACTGTCGTAGTTAATGGGTGCATCCGGATCATTTGGATCATTAAATTGTTCGTAAAATCGAGTAGTTTGCACATATGGGGTATTTGGTGCGCCTAGTTCAACATTAGAATATGTCAAACCAAAGCTAATTCTATTTACTTCGTTTATAGGATACCCAAGCGTAGCACCAAGTGACCACCGCTTACTGTTAAATTGAATAAGTCCGAAATCACCACCGTCAAATTCGCTATAACCAAGGCTGCCGCCTAAACTGATGCCGTCAATAGTGAAGTATGGGTCTAAGTAGGTTATTTGAGCACTTGATTGATACGACACTGTATTGAGATTTATACCAACACGCTTACCGGTACCTAAGAAGTTATCTTGTTGAACCCCTGCTTGTAAGCTTAATTTAGTTGCATCGCCGTAACCAATACCGGCATTAAACGAACCCGAGGATTGCTCTTTTACCGTAAACTCAACATCTACTTTGTCGTCTTCACCTGGCAATCTGATAGTCTCAAATTCTACGTCTTCCATGTAGGTGAGCCTTGACAGTTGAGATTTAGAACTCTCCAAGGCTTGATTCGCCAGCCAACTACCCTCCATTTGCACAACGCTTTGTCGTAAAACATTGTCGGCTGTTTTTTGATTACCATTGAAGGTTATTCTGCGTACATATATACGTTTACCGGGGTCGACGTTAAGGGTTAGTTTTACCGTTTTATCTTCTTCGTTTATTTCAGGAATAGTGGTGACGGTAGGGTAAGCGTAGCCGAATCGGCCTAGGTATTTGGAAATAAACTCTTCTGTATAGGTTACTTCAGCTTGGTTGTACAAGTCACCTTCACGCAAGGGTAATACTTTTGATATGAAGTCTTCATAACCCAATAAATCACCGGCTAACTCAACTTCTGAAATATTGTATTGCTCACCTTCTTCGATATTCATGGTGACATAAATACCGTCTTTCTCAGGAGTCATCGACACCTGCGTTGAGGTCATACTAAACTGTAAATAACCGCGGTCTTTATAGTAGCTTTCGATGTTTTCCATGTCGCCTGACAGCGTTTGTTGCTGGTAGCGAGTTTCCGACAAAAAATCCCACCATGGGGTGTTGAACTTAAGCTCCATTTGTTTGTAAAGTTCGTCGTCTTCAAACACATCATTGCCGACAATATTGATTTGACGAATTTTGGCGGCATCGCCCTCTTCAAATAGTAATTTTACGTCGACTCGGTTTCTGGGTAATGGGGTCACAATGGCAGACACTTCGGCATTATATTTACCAATGCTGTAGAAAAAGTCTTTTAGACCATTTTCAATTGAGGTAATAACGGTTCTGTCTAAGGGTTCGCCAATCCGAATATTTGAACTATCGAGGCTTTCTTGCAGTTGTTCGTCTTTAATATCGTCGTTGCCCTCAAACACAATATTACTAATTGTTGGGCGTTCAGACACGCTTACGATCAATATATTACCTTCACGGTATACCTCGACTTTTTCAAAGTGAGTTGAGGAATACAAAGAGCGAATTAATTGAGTTACACGAAAACGATTTAAGGTATCGCCACGCTGCACCGGCAGATAGGTAAGCGCCGCACCTAGTGCTACACGTTGAAGACCCTCAACGCGGATATCTTCTACCACAAATTCATTTGATGTTTGCGACATCGAATAAGATGAGCAGGCTAATAATGCTGCTGCTAAAACTGATTTTTTACACTTCATCAACTATTAAATTTCCAAGATATTGCTTGTCAGACGGTATTGTTTGTTTAGCGTTATGTGGCCTGTCAGGTTCACTGTGTTTTACTAATTGTTTAACTTTGCTTTCTACACATTTCGCAGAATATCGTTAAAAATGGCGGTTGCCATTACGGCGAAAAGTATCACACCGCCAACTTTAAATCCTACTTCTTGGATAGCCTCAGGTACTGGTTTTCCCGTTATCCACTCAATGGTAAAATACAATAAATGACCCCCATCTAATATAGGCAGAGGCAAAAGATTAATGATACCAAGATTTACGCTAATAAGCGCTAAAAATCCTAGAAA
>Ga0115567_10004215_pt1 | contig 14062 bp, 10 predicted proteins | sample COGITO_mtgs_1204_2_FD_88679 | JGI IMG/M metagenome (GOLD analysis project Ga0115567, IMG submission 88679) | Pelagic marine microbial communities from North Sea - COGITO_mtgs_120412 | ecosystem: Environmental > Aquatic > Marine > Epipelagic | place: Germany:Helgoland, sampling site Kabeltonne...
CCAGCTTGATCAACTCGTCCGAATACTCCCGGGTCAACATCTCGGGATGCTGAATCAGGTCGATGCCTGCCTCTACCGACATGCGCAATCCTTCGGGGCTGGTGGAATGCGTTTCCACTATCATGTTGCGAGCATGCCCGGCGTCTACGATCACTTTTTGCGTGCGCGGCGAGAAGCCGATCAACGACGGTGTACTGAAGTGACTGGTGCCACCGTACTTGATGAAGTCGGGGCCTTTGTCCAGATAGCGATCCACCGCCGAACGCAGCTCTTCCGGCTCCATATCCAGCAACTCCTCCCCCGCGCCCTGGGCAATGTAGTCGTTCCACTGCTGTTGAAACAGGGTCAGCTCGGATTCTTTCATCAACGAGAAGGTCATTGAGAACGGGCCACCCCAACCGAGGATATTGCCGGCCACGAGCATGCGCGGACCGACGACCTCGCCGGCGCCGATGCGATCACGCACCGCCATCAGAGGCTCAAGTGCTCCGTAGCTGTCGCGAATGGTCGTGACGCCATGCTTGAGCTGTAACTGCACAAACTCGAGAATCAACTCTTCGCTGCGGTGATGGTATTTCACTACGGTCTCGCGGCGACGGGAATTGCCATATACCGAGGCATGCACGTTACTGTCAATAAACCCCGGCAGTAGGTACTTGCCTTTGCCGTCGATCACTTCTGCACCCGGCGGTATCTCGATGTCATGTACAGAGCCAAGCGCAGCAATACGCTCTCCCTCAATCAGCACTGTGGCTTGGTGCTTCGGCTCGCCACCATTGCCATCAATCACCGTGGCGCCGACGATAGCCAGGGTGGCAGCCTGCACGCCCGTCACCAGCCAGGAGAGACTCAGCAACAGAAACAGAACGGTTCGACACGACCTCGGGATGGCTTTCATATTATGTTCTCCGTGAGCATGGGTTATTGACGGTTCAATCTATTGCGCCAGTTTGCGCGCCGCGCGAAAACGGTCAATGCGATAGGGCTTCAGGTCAAAGGCCGGCGGCCGAGCCGCCACCAGGTCGGCAATAGCCTCTGCCGTGATGGCGGCCTGAGTCAGCCCCAAATGCTGGTGCCCAAAAGCAAACAATAACCTCGGGTCTCCGGGTGCAGGGCCAATGACGGGTAAAGAATCGGGCAGCGATGGCCGCATGCCCATCCAGCGCGTCGCAGAACCTCGCACCAGGCCGGGCAACAGTGCCCTGGCATGGTCAAATAGAACGTCCGAGCGCCGGTAATCCGGTGCTGCATCCAACCCCGCCAATTCTACTGTACCGGCCAGGCGCAACCCGTGTTCCATTGGCGTCATGACAAAGGAGCGCTCGTGGGAAGTGACGGGGCGCGACAGTTCGAGGCCGGGTTGCGGCAGCATAAGATGGTAGCCCCGCTCAGTGTCGAGCGACACCTTCAATCCCAGACTGCGAGCCAACTGGCCGGACCAGGCGCCGGCGGCAAGCACGACCCGTCTGGCCAACAGTTCGCCACTATCAGTGCTGATCCGCACACCGTTGTTCTGCGCTTGCAGCGCCGTCACCCGGGCACGCTGCAGTTGACCACCTGCGGCGCAAAAACTCTGCACCAGCGCCTGTGTCAGACGCAGCGGGTTTACGGTGTGCGCGGTGTTGGGAAAGTACAGTCCCCCTGCGACCGCGCCGCCCAGGGCCGGCTCCATGTCCCGCAACGCGTCAGCACCCAGGGGGTCGACACTGACACCGTACTCGCGCAACAGGGCTACTGTGGATTCATGTTTGAGCTGGGTGGCGCGGGATTCGTACACCGTGAGCGCACCGCGCTGCACCATCAGCGACTGCAGATCGGTACGCGCCAGCAGGCGCTCAAAACTCTCTATCGAACGACTGTTCAGAGCGCGCAACGCAGTGGCAGACGCTTTTGCATTGGCCGGCAGCGCCGACAGCACAAACTGCGCCAGCCACGGTAGCATCCGCGGCACATAGGACCAGCGCAGAGACAGGGGACCGCTGCTGTCGAGCAGCATTTTGGGCAGAGCGGCGATGGTTTGCAGGTTGGCCAGGGGCAACACCACATCCGTGGCGAAGTGTCCGGCGTTGCCACTGGAGCAGCCCTCTCCCGGCGCACTGCGATCCAGTAACATCACCGTCGCGCCTTCGTATTGCAGACGCTCGGCGATGGCCGTACCAACTATGCCCGCACCCACCACGACCGTATCAAGCTGTTTCGATTCCATCTCGCAACTACCTTCGCCAAGCAATAACCGGGTCCAAAAATACTCATTCAGCGGCCCGGATTGACACGCCCACAGCACTTATTTATTGTGCGCAATAACAAATTAATTTCAAAACAATATCACGTTGCCGATTGGCGGCACAAGCACCCGGCCTTACCTTGGGATATTCAAGCGCCCCCAGCCGGACCACACAAGGATGTTTCATGACCCGCTTTCAACTCGACAAGCTGCAATACTGGCAACCGCCCTCCACCTGGCAGCGCGTCTCGAGCATAGACGCGCACACTGGAGGCGAACCCCTGCGTATCTATCTCGATGGCTACCCCGAGATTCCCGGTGCCAGCATCAGTGACAAACAACGCTATTGTCGCGAACACCTCGACCAGCTGCGCACCGCGACGGTGTGGGAACCCCGGGGGCACGCCGATATGTACGGCTGCATCGTCACCGATGCGACCACCCCAGCGGCAGACTTCGGGGTGATCTTCACCCACAACGAGGGCTACAGCAGCATGTGCGGCCACGGCATCATTGCGGTGACAACCGCCATGCTTGAGACCGGTGCAGTGCCGATGCAAGCTCCTGAAACCCCGTTGCTGATCGACTCACCCGCCGGCTTGATCCGCGCTTTCGCCCGCATCGATGGGGGCCGCGTCAGCAGCGTGTACTTTCACAACGTTCCTTCGTACGTGGTCGAGCTGGATGCCTGTGTGGAGGTTCCGGGGCTCGGCCAGGTTCGCTACGACCTGGCTTTCGGCGGCGCCTACTATGCCTATGTGGACGCAGCTGTGCTGGGGGTAGACACCGGCAGCGACAATGCCGCACAGCTGATCGCAAGCGGCCGCGCCATCAAACAGGCAGTGATGGCGAGCCGGGCTATCGAACATCCACACGATTCGACGCTGAGTTTTCTGTACGGCACAATTTTTATCGACCAGAGCCGGGACAGTGCCGCCGACAGCCGCAACGTCTGCATTTTTGCCGACGGCGAGCTGGACCGCAGTCCCACCGGCACCGGTGTCAGCGGCCGGGCCGCCATTCACCACGCCCGGGGCGAGCTCGGCGTCGGTGACAGCATCGTCATAGAGAGCATTGTCGGATCGCGCTTTCGCACCTGCGTGCACCAGACAGTGGACTACGCTGGTAGGGTGGCCATTATTCCGGAAGTGGAGGGCCAGGCATTCCTGACCGGGCGCCACGATTTCTTTATCGACCCGGCAGATCCTTTTGCCCACGGCTTTTTAATCAGGTAGCTATTGATGTCAAACCTTCCCTTCTACAGTGCAGCGAACATCGCCGGCGCGGTCAGTATGAGGCAGGCCATCGACCTGATGCGCGAGGCTTTCTCCAGCCTTACTCGAGGTGAGGCGGTCGTACCCCAGCGTATCAATATGCCTTTAAACTCTGGCGATTGCGCTTTGGTGATGCCGGTTTTCCTGCCGGGCTCCGGACACTATGGAGTCAAAACGGTCAGTGTGAATCACGGCACCCCCGAGACCGGGCTGCCCCGCTTGCACGCCGTATTCAATCTTTTCGACGCCAACACCGGCGTGCCACTGGCAGCACTGGATGCCGAGTTCATTACCGCGCTGCGCACCGGGGCGGGTGCCGGTTTGGCGACCGAGCTGCTGGCACCCCCGGGCGCCTCCACGCTGGCGCTGTTTGGCGCCGGCCACCAGGCCGTTACCCAACTGCAGGCGATGGCAGCGGTACGCAAATTACAACGCGTACTGGTCTTTGCCACCTCGATTGAGCGCGCCCGGGCCTTCGTGGACGCGGTAAAGCCGGACTACGATTTCGAGATTGCGGCGGCGACCAGCCCGGAACAGTTAAAACAGGCCGACCTGGTATGCACGGCCACCTCATCCAGCACACCGGTGTTTGAAGACCGGGACCTGGGTGACGCCGTTCATATCAACGGCGTTGGCTCCTACCACGCCGGAATGGCAGAAGTGCCCCCCGCGACAGTGGCCCGAGCGACGGTAGTGCTGGATCAGCGCAGCGCCTGCCTGACGGAGGCTGGGGACATCACCCAGCCGCTGGCCAGTGGCACCATCACTCCGGATTCGATTTACGCCGAACTGGGAGAACTGACGAGCGGCGAGCGGCCGCTGCCGGAACACGCTCCGCTGACCTTCTTCAAATCCGTGGGCAACGCCGTGCAGGACCTGGCGGTGGCCAGTCAGGCCTATCGGGTACTGACCGCCGATTAAATTGACATTGCGCACAATAAATATATTATTCACTCCCAACAGCGACTTCTGCCGGCGCACCACCGGCATTTCTGCATAGATTGCACGGAGCATTCAACATGAACATTGACGGCATTCTGGTACCGGTCATCACCCCTTTTAACGACAACGGCGCGATCAACTTCGAGGCCCTGGCCGAATTGCTGAAACATCTAATCGACGCCGGAGTGCGCGGCATTGTGGCACTGGGCACAACCGGTGAGTACTACGCCATGGACGAGGCCGAGCGCGCCGAGGTACTGCGCTTCATCGCCCGGACCGTTGGCGACCGCGCGCTGCTGATTGCCGGCGTCAACGATATGTCGACCGCGGCCTCCATCGCCAAAGCCGAGCAGGCCCGCGAGCTGGGTTATGAAGGCCTGATGCTGGCCCCCCCGATCTACTGCCTGCCACAGCATCACGAAATCGTGCACCACTTCCAGACTGTCGCCGACACCGTGAAAATGCCCATCATCATGTACAACTTCCCGGCTCGCTCCGGGGTTGAGATCAGTGTCGAGGCGGTGATAGAGCTGAGCAGCAACCCCTACATCGTGGGCATCAAGGAAAGCAGTGGCGACTTCAGCCGGGCCCTGACCCTGCTCAACACAAAGTTCGACGGTTTCCAAGTGGTGTGTGGCTCTGACGATCAGGGTGCAGATTACCTGCTGTGGGGCGCGCGCTCCTGGATTGGCGGTTGTGCCAACTACCTGGCGCGGGCCCATGTCGAGCTGCTCGACGCCGCCAAAGCCGGCGACCACGATGCCGTGCGCCAGCAAATGGCCAAGCTGCTACCGGTGATCCAGAACGCCGAATCCGGTGACTACAACCAGAAGGCCAAGCTGGGCGTCAACCACATTGGCATCAGTGTTGGCACAGTACGTGCGCCGCTGCTGCCCATCAGCGACGATGAGCAGCGCGATTTCCTGCAGGCGCTGGACAAAGCACTCAACTAACACGGAGCCGAAATCATGTCAGCCACTCTCTCTGAGCAGACCAAAGCCGTTTTCGAACAGGCCCGCAATGGCCAACTGAAGGCCGGGGCATTGATCCCCGCCTACAGCGAGCAAGACAGCTACCTGGACACTTTTAACCCCTACGACAACAGCGTGATTGGTCGCATCTATCGCGGCGACTCCGACACCGTGCAGGCCGCCGTGAGCGCCGGCCGGGACTGTTTCAACGAGGGCAGCTGGTCGAACATGGAGCCCGGTGAACGCAAAGCCGTATTGCAGCGCTGGATCGCCCTGATGAGCGACGCGGCCGACGAACTGGCGGCCCTGGATTGCGTCGATGCCGGCAAGCCCATCACCGAATGCCTGGAAACGGACATCCCCGAAACCCTCAACACTTTCAGCTGGTATGCCGAAGCGAGCGACAAGCTGTTCGGCAAAGTGGCCCCTTCCGCCCCCGACACGCTCGCCCTCATCACCAAAGAAGCGGCCGGTGTGGTCGGCGCGGTACTGCCGTGGAACTTCCCCGCCCAGATGTTTGCCTGGAAGGTGGCGCCGGCACTGGCCGTGGGCAACTCGGTGGTGGTCAAGCCCGCCGAACAGACCTCCCTCAGCGCCTATCGCATGGTACAGCTGGCCCACGAAGCGGGTGTGCCTGCCGGCGCCCTGACCATGGTCACCGGCCTCGGCGAAGAAACCGGCCAGCCCCTGGGCCTGCACAACGACGTGGATGTAGTGTCCTTCACTGGCTCGACCGAGGTCGGACGGCTGTTCCTGACCTACTCCGCCCAGAGCAACCTCAAGCGTATCGTGCTGGAATGTGGCGGCAAGAGTCCCCAGGTGATCTTTGACGATGTGTACTCACTGGAAGACATTGTCGACGACGTGCTGGCTGCGGCGTTCTGGAATATGGGTGAAAACTGCAGCTGCGGCTCGCGCCTGCTGGTTCACCACAGCCGCAAGGACGAGCTGCTCGAACTGCTCAAGACCAAACTGGCCGACTGGAAAGTAGGCGACCCCACCGACCCGGCGACCATGATCGGCCCCATGGTGGAGCGCGTGCATTTCGACAAGGTGGTTTCACACCTGGCCGGCGCCAAATCCGACGGCGCACTGTTAGTGCACGGCGGCGCCACCCCCGAACTCGGAGCGGGCATGTTTGTCGAGCCGACCATTTTCGACGGCGTGACCCCTTCCATGGCCCTGTTCCGCGAGGAAGTCTTCGGCCCGATTCTGGCCATCACCACTTTTGATAGCGAAGAAGAAGCCATTGCGCTGGCCAATGACACCCACTACGGCCTGGCCGCCTCGCTGTACACCGCCGATGTGCGACGGGCGCACCGGGTGTCACGCGCCATTCGCGCCGGCACCGTGTCGGTAAACTGCTTCTCGGAAGGCAGCATGGCAACGCCTTTTGGCGGCTACAAGCTGTCTGGCTTTGGTGGCCAGGACAACGGCATGGAAGCCTTCGAGCAGTACCTCGAGACCAAAACGACCTGGTACGCCAACTGAGCGAGCGCCGATGACCACGAACAGCAGCCGTAATCCGGTGCGAGTGATTGACTCCCACACCGGCGGCGAAGTGACCCGACTGGTGGTAGCCGGCGCCCCGGACGTCGGCGACGGCAGCATGGCCGAGCAACTCGCGGTGTTAAAGCGCGATCACGACTGGCTGCGCCGCTCCCTGGTCAACGAGCCGCGCGGTTCCGATGTCATGGTAGGGGCCCTGCTGTGCAAGCCGCAGGACCCCGCCAATACCGCCGGCGTCATTTTTTTCAACAACGTGGGTTACCTCGGCATGTGCGGCCACGGCACCATCGGCCTGCTGGCTTCACTGGCGTGGCTGGGCCAGATTGACAGCGGCGAACATCGCATCGAGACCCCAGTGGGCGTGGTTCACACCACCCTGCACAACCGCCACACCGTCAGCGTCAACAATGTGCCGAGCTACCGTTACCGCGAGGCAGTGGCGGTAGAGGTGCCCGGGCACGGGGTGGTGCACGGGGATATCGCCTGGGGCGGCAACTGGTTCTTTCTGGTCTCCGACCACGGCCAGCACCTGGCCCCCGGCAACACAGAGGCATTGACCCGCTTCGCCGGTGCCGTGCGGCAGGCACTGGTCAAAGCCGGCATCACCGGAGCGGAGGGCGCCGAAATTGATCACATTGAGCTGTTTGGCGCTCCCTACAGCACCGACGACGCCGACAGCTGCAGTTTTGTACTGTGCCCCGGCAACGCCTACGATCGCTCACCCTGCGGCACGGGCACCAGTGCCAAGCTGGCCTGCCTGCAGGCTTCTGGCAAATTGCAGCCCGGAGAGATCTGGCGCCAGCAGAGCATCATTGGCAGCGTGTTTGAGGGCTCTTTCCAGAGCGCCGATAACGGCCGGATCATCCCCACCATCACCGGCACAGCCTATGTTAATGGCGACCTGACCCTGGTAGTGGAGGCAGACGACCCGTTCCGCCACGGCATACCATTGGCGGGGCCTTCCAAGGCTTGACTCCAATCCTGCCAACAGGTTTAATACGCCCCCTTCGCCGTTGGCGAACCGCGCCCGGATAGCTCAGTCGGTAGAGCAGGGGATTGAAAATCCCCGTGTCGGCAGTTCGATTCTGTCTCCGGGCACCATATTCAATAAAGGAGCCTCGCCAATAGTGCGGGGCTTTTTTATGGGCCGACACAGGTGTCAGCACAGCACGGCTGCCGGTTCATTCTGTCTCCGGGCACCATATTCAATAAAAGAGCCTCGCCAATAGTGCGGGGCTTTTTTATGGGCCGACACAGGTGTCAGCACAGCACGGCTGCCGGTTCATTCTATCTCCGGGCACCATATTCAATAAAAGAGCCTCGCCAATAGGGCGGGGCTTTTTTATGGGTCGCGATAAAGTGTTTGTACCGCAACGCTTCCGATTAATTCGATCTCCGAAACCGCACTCTCTTCCAGAAGCAGCCCCGTACTGAGTACTATGGTCCTGCTAAACCCGGCACGCTGGGTCGACATATGAAATGGGCCTGCACAATGAACAACAGAGTCATCGTATGAATGACCGTCATGTCCTTGGCGACGGCTGTGATCGGCGCTGTGCAGGCCGGGGAATATGCGGCCCTGCCTCAGCTCAAAGCCTATGAAGTAGCGGAATCCTGGCGCAGGCCGGTCGCGCCCCTTGAAATTGCCGAGAACACCTGGCAAATCGGTACCGAGGGCTTGAGCACCCTGTTGTTGAAGGGCAGCAGCGGCGCGGTTCTGATTGACGGCGGCATGCCCCAGAGTGCCGAACACTTGCTGGTTAATATGCGCAAGCTGGGAGTTCAGCCGACTGACCTCAAGTTAATACTGCACAGCCATGCCCATGCGGATCATGTGGGTTCGCTGGCACAGATCAAGCGCGCCACTGGAGCACGCCTTGTAAGCAATGCGGAGTCTGCCGCACTGCTCGCCCGGGGCGGCTCTGACGACATTCATTTCGGCGACGACTTGCTATTTCCACCCCTGTCAGTTGATCGACTGCTTCAAGACGGCGAAGTGGTGGTTCTCGGCAACCTCGAACTGCAGGTGCATTTTGTCCCGGGACACACCCCTGGAAGCATGGCCTGGACCTGGCACGATCGTCGCGACGGCGAACCCGTGGCGATTGCCTATGTCGACAGCCTGAGCGCTCCCGGTTACCAGTTGCGCAACAATCCCCGCTACCCAAACATCATCGAGGATTACCGCTCAACGTTTGCCACTGTCCGCAATCTGCCCTGCGACCTACTGGTGACCCCGCACCCAGGCGGTAGCGGCTGGACATTCAAAGCCGAAGCTGCCCAGCCCGTACCAATGGACTGTCGAGGCTATGCCGAGGGGGCAGAGAAGAATCTGCACAAAATACTGGATACCAGTTCTCAAAATCCCTGATTGCGGCTTGCCAGATCCCTCAAGTTGAGCCAAATTCTGCCGATACTCGCTGTGTGGCACTAACCGCTCCCTGAAACCAATCACTCCCGATAGCAGGCAAACCAGACCGATTCTCATGAATTTCTTTACCGATTACGACCCCTGGCTGGTGGCGCTATCATTCGTAGTCGCAACCCTGGCCGCCCTCACCGCCCTCGATCTCGCCGGCCGCCTGCGCGCTACCAAGGGCACGGCACGCTATTTATGGCTGTGCGGTGGCGCACTGGCCATGGGCTCCGGCATCTGGTCGATGCATTTCATCGGCATGCTGGCAGTCCGCAGCGCCGGGTTTATGCAGTACGACCTGGAAATCACATTGGTGTCGATGCTCGCCGCGGTGCTGGCCTCTGCTGTCGCGTTATTGGTCGTCTGCGCACCCCAACCTACCCACCCGCGACTGTTGCTGGGTGGTCTGATTATGGGTGTTGGCGTCTGTTTAATGCACTATCTGGGAATGGAGGCGATGCAAACCGGCTCCACCATCACCTACAAACCCCTACCGTTTTTACTGTCCATCGCCATTGCGCTTGTCGCCTCAACGGCCGCTCTTTGGCTCAGCCTGTATTTCAACCCGATCCAGTCCCAACAACAGCGACCGCGCTTCTACCTGAGGCTGCTGGCGGCCCTGGTGATGGCGATTGGTATTGCAGGAATGCACTACACAGGGATGGCGGCGGCTGAATACGAACCGATGGCCATGTCCATGTCGGAATCCGGGCTTTCACCAATGCAGTTGGCCATCGCCATCGCCGTGGCTTCGGGGGGAATCATGGCAGGGGCACTGCTGATGGCGGTGTATGACAACCATCTCAATTCCAGGGCATCCACCCTTACCGTCTCTCTCCAGGAGGCCAACCGCGAGTTAAAGTCCATGGTCTCGCGAGATCCTCTCACCCGGCTGGCCAATCGCCTGGTGGTTGAACAGCGTCTCGCGGAGGTGATTGGGCTGACGCAGCAGGCTGACAGTAGCTTCGCCGTCATATTCGTCGACCTGGACCGGTTCAAGTCCGTGAATGATTCCATGGGACACCACGTTGGCGACCAGTTGCTCAAAGTGGTCGCCAAGCGTCTGCAAGCTTCTGTCAGGGACTCGGACGTGGTGGCCCGGGTCGGCGGCGATGAGTTTCTGGTGGTAACCGACACAGACACCAGTCTGAGTGACAGCGAAGCCCTCGCTAAGCGCATCACGACCTCGCTGGCGGCCCCCTTCCAGATCGGGGAACTCATCGTGCGTATTTCCTGCAGTGTCGGTATCAGTCTGTACCCGGAAGGCGGCAGCACTCCACACGATCTCATCGTGCATGCCGATGCCGCCATGTACCACGCCAAGGATATGGGCCGCAACAATCAGCAAGTCTACGAAGCGGGCATGAGCTCCGTAGCGGAGCGTCGCAATATTCTTGAACAGCGACTGCGACTGGCCATTGATCACGACGAGCTTACGCTGGCCTACCAGCCTCAAGTCGATGTAAAAACGGGCAAAATTACCGGCGTAGAAGCACTGCTGCGGTGGCATGACTGTGAACTCGGCGAAATTGGCCCGGCAGAGATCATCCCCATTGCCGAGGATACCGGTCTCATCCTGCCGATTGGCGAGTGGGTGTTGCGCACTGCTTGCCTGCAGGCTGTAGAGTGGCGCGATAAGGGGCTGGGCAGACTGGCGATGGCTGTGAACCTGTCTGCCATTCAGCTAAATCACAAGAGCTTTGTATCAGTGGTGGAGAAAGTACTCAACGAGACGGGGCTGCCTCCGGGCGACCTCGAATTTGAGCTGACTGAAACTGCCATCATGCACGATCCCGACAACGCGCAGCGTATTTTGCACCAGCTGAGCGAACTGGGAGTTACCTTATCCATCGACGATTTCGGTACCGGATATTCCAACCTGTCTCAACTGAAGCGTTTTCCTATCCATCGACTCAAGGTCGACCGTTCGTTTACTTCGGGTGTTGTATCCAGCCTCCAGGACGCCGCCATTGTCAAAGCTGTGTTCATGCTGGCGCAATCACTGGAGCTGGACGTCGTGGCCGAAGGAGTGGAAACCGACGAGCAACTCGATTTCATCCGCAAGCTCAACGGTCAGCAATACCAGGGCCATCTTTACAGTAAAGCCATTTCCGCCAACAAACTGGAAAACCTGCTCCAGGCTGCGGATCGGCAACACCCGGCAATATCCCTAGTGTAGAACGCGCTACTTCAAAGCAGTTCCATCCCTGTTAACACAAACCATTACCTGAACGCCTGTCCCAGTAGCCAGTAAGCCCGGGGGTAGCGAGATCCGGGCCTGACGTCACTGTTGTGGAACCATCTGGCCCGCCAGGTAACCGCCATCCACTACAAATTCCGAGCCGCTGCAGTAGCTGCTGGCTTCCGAGGCGAGGAAGGCAACCATGTTTGCTACATCTATCGCCTCCCCCATACGCGGCACTGGCAGGGCTGCAACAAGGGCACCTTTATCCACGTCAGAAAATTCCGGCGTATTGATCATTGCGGTATCAATAGAGCCGGGGTGCACCGAATTGACCCTTATCCCCGAAGGGCCCAGCTCAAGCGCCGCCCCCTTTGTCATCCCGCGAATGGCCCATTTGGAAGCGATATAAGCAGATACACCAGCCATGCCGACCATGCCGGTCATTGAGGAGATGTTCACAATAGAGCCGCCTCCGGCCTTGCGCATGCTGCCAACTACGGCTTGCATACCTAAAAAGCAGCCCAGCTGATTAATGCGGATTACCGCCATGTATTCCTCTTCGGGCATTGACTCAATAGCCCCGGACCGGGCGATCCCGGCATTGTTAACCAACACGTTGATAGCACCGAAGCGCTCCTCAGTGGCAGCCACTGCGGCTTGCCACTGCACACTGGATGTCACGTCCAAACTACAGAACATGGCAGCGCTGCCGATTTCATTCGCTACATGCTCGCCTTCTGCGCTCAATATATCCGCCAAAACGACCTTGGCGCCCAGTTCTGCCAACAAGCGAGCCTCCGCCTCACCCTGCCCTTGGGCAGCCCCCGATATGAGTGCCACTTTTCCTGTCAGGTCAATCACTGCTATCACTCCCAGCGCTCAATTCAGTTCACTAAAATTCCAGCCGATACAATCAGGCAAGCTCGTTCAGGCAATACCTGCCTGGCCACGATCGAAATAATCGCGCCAGGCGGTTATACGCCGGTTACAATCAAATTCGAAAATCCCCATGATGGGAATGTCCCGCACCACATCGCCGTGAATGACTCGCGTGATCCGCTCGACCAGCACTTTGTTGTCACGGCTTGAGATGTTTTGCAGATGAAACTCAACCGTCAGGCCCTCAACAAAAAAATCTTGTAAGGTCTCTGCGATTTCTTCGTGGCCGTTAAACCGCGCCATGGGAATCTTGTGATACACCGCAGCGCCATCAAAATATGACAGAATTTCACTGACGTTCTTGCGGGCAAAGGCGGCAAACAAATGTTCTATTTTCGACTCTAAAGACACTGCTGCAGTGGTTTTCAAAATCACTTCCCTTTTAGTAAGAGCTGAATGTGGACTCGCCCGAATTCATCGATTGAACTGATACACAACATCCACGCCATAACTGCGCATCTGGCCATAACTATTGATCGCGTATCCCAAAGAGCTAAAATCGATACCAAAGTCGCGGTGCTCTTTATTGTTCAGGTTCTTACCCCACAGGGCAAAACTGAACCTGCCATTATTTCCCGCAGGCACATCGGCGAGCGTCACACGGGCATTGACGAGTGCGTAGTCATCCGCCCTGTCGTAAAGATCATACTGGGGATGAAATGTGATGGCACCGGTATAGGTGGCGTCCAGGCGCAGCACAAGCTGTCCGTAAGCAGTCGGGCTCATTTCATATTCAGCGATGAGTGCGCCGGAATGTCGCGGCGAATAACGGATTTCGCTGGCGGTATCGGAGATGTCGGCATTAAAACCGAGCGGGAAACCCGACACCGGATCGACCACTCCAGTTTCGAAACTCTTGAAACTCTGGTCGATATAGCCGTAACTGGCCATTAGCATCAACCCGGTTGTCGGCAGCCAGGTAGCCTCCAGTTCAAGACCGGTCGTAACCGATTTACCGGCGTTACTGATAATCGATGCCCCGCCCCCGGTGCCTGCGGCAAACTGCGCCACTTGCTGATCGCTGTAGCGCATGTGATACATAGCGCCGTTCAGACGCAGCGTGTTGTCTGCCAAGTCACTCTTCCAGCCCAGTTCGTAGGAGACAATATTTTCTTCGTCAAAGGGTGCCAGAAAATCCACCGTCCGGGTGGCCCGGGCATTGTAGCCCCCGGAGCGGTAACCGGTTGCCACTTTGGCGTAGGTATTGATTGAATCGTTGATGCGATAGCTAACGGTAAGGCTGGGATTAAAGTTGCTCCAGGTATTGCTGTCGTTAACGGTCTGCAGTGTTCCGTCCAGGGTATTAGTCAGGGTGGTCCGTTTCTCGTCGCGGGTGTAGCGATAACCAAAGGCCAAGTCGAGATCGGGGATAGGGGTGTAGCTTATTTCCCCGTATACGGACCAAGAGCGATTATCAATTTCATAGCCAAAAAACGGCTGGGATAGATACAGCGATGTGCCCAGTGCCGCACAACCCGGTTCACTTAGCGCGAGGCAGGTGGGAATAACGAAGCTTTGAGGGTTAATTTCGTCGCCCTCTTCCTCAAAATAATAGAGCCCAGTGGTGTAGCGCAAACGCTCGTCCAATGCTGAGCCAAGCAA
>Ga0115567_10004217_pt1 | contig 14059 bp, 10 predicted proteins | sample COGITO_mtgs_1204_2_FD_88679 | JGI IMG/M metagenome (GOLD analysis project Ga0115567, IMG submission 88679) | Pelagic marine microbial communities from North Sea - COGITO_mtgs_120412 | ecosystem: Environmental > Aquatic > Marine > Epipelagic | place: Germany:Helgoland, sampling site Kabeltonne...
GGGATCATTGAGGCCCCCGAGGGCACCTTATTGTCGGACATCTCAGTGGCTCATGACCTTCTGGACTGGCCGGATCATCAACTGTCTTATATTGGTCTTGTGATCGGACAGGCTTTCGCGTACAGCCTCGAGGTGGCTGAAAATCTACTGCCGGGTTTTGGCGCTGGATTGCCCATTGCTAAGCCAAACCTTGATATTGGCCCCGGTTGGCAACTGGTCAATACCGCAGAGCAATACCCTGCTCGAGCATTTGGAAAATCCGTTCTGTTTAACGTTGCAGCCCTCGGGATGCTGGCGCTGCTTGTCGCGTGGCTCCTGATTTATCAAGTGGCGGTATCTTGGTTGCGCCGGCTTTGGCCCGTATTTGATCGACTGCATGCGTTAGGGGTTGAATGGCAGCGTCTCCGAAATTATTTTCTTAGCTCGATTGGGCTTATCGCGAGCATCGCAGCAGGCCTGGGCCTAATCGTGGGATGGTGGCTCGCAACAAAACTGCTTGAGCTGTCTGTGCCAGGAAATGCAATGGCCTTGGATCTTAACATCTGGGTGGTTGTCAAAGCCTTTGGGTCGGCGTTGGCGGTTTGCTTGGTTGGCGGCGCTTGGGCCTTTCGAAGGTCCCAACAAGGCGAACGGCCATCTCTACGTCCCCTTTTAGCCACCCTGGTTTTATTGGTTTGCGGCTTAATTTGTGTCGTTCAGCCCCAGACCGGCCTTGCTGGCGGTTTTTTTGCGATCGCCGTACTGAGTCTGGCGGCCGGTCGCACCATTGGGCCTCTGCTGGAACGATTAAAGCGCTGGTCAACAAAAATTGGTGGCGCCTACTTAATACGCGTTGGCGTCAGAGAGGCGCTTTGGCATCCTGAAGAGTTGAGCGTCGCACTTGCTGGATTGTCGCTATCGATTGCAACCGCGATTGGCGTTGGTTTGATGGTTGACAGCTTCCGGCTTGATTTCAGTCAGATGCTCGATCATCGCCTAAAGTATGACGTGATCGCAGAGGGTAAGCCTGCCGCGCTTGACGCCCTGATCAAGGCCTCTGGTTCAGTGCAGCAAGCCGGTAGAACCCAGCACTATCGCAAGGCCGATCTTCGGGTCGATGGCGCCTTAGTGGAACTGAACGTGACTCCCATGGATGCCTTTGAGTCGTCCCGCTACGCCCACGACAAGCGTTTAGGCGATAGCGAGGTGCTGCTAAGCGAACAAGCCGCTAGAACCCTCGACGTGTTGCCTCAAGAAACTCTCAGAATTCTCGGAGAAACGATGACGGTCGCCGGCACCTTTTCTGCCTTTGGTGACTTAAAGCCGCGACTGATTGTCAATGAGCAAAGCGCCCTCGCAGACGTCATGAACACAACACTGCAAACGTCTTCGGTTGCTTTTATTACCAGCGAGCCGCAGGCGCTCGCCCGCACCTTAAACCGCTCCTATCCGGCGCTCGAAATCCGTCTGCAATCCGACATTCGGCGGATCGCGCTCGAGGTATTTGATCAAACGTTTGCCATTACTACCGTCCTCATCACGATCGCGCTCTTGGTTGCTGCCATCAGTGTTTACATTGCCGTCACGACCCTGCGGCTTAATCGACAAACCGGACGACAACTGCTTAACACCCTCGGCGTCAATCGGGGCGAGGTGCATTTAATGAATCTGGCCATGGGGGTCGGCTTGGGTACTGTTGCGATGATTGTTGCATTGCCCCTCGGGTTGATGTTTGGCTGGATACTCTGCAACGTTATAAATCCAAGAGCATTCGGTTGGACCATCGAATTACAAACTTCGATGGGCGCTGTTTTCTGGCCCTGCGCTTGGGGCATGCTCGCTGCGATACTCGCAGGAATGCTTCAAGTTGGGAAGGCTGAGGAAGGTGCTTTCGGTGGCCGCTAAAAGACTTAAATGGCTGCACTTAACCTCAGCGCTGCTGATTGTGACCAGCGTGGCGGTGACGGGATGCCAACCAGACACGTCGCCGACTGACGCAACGATCACGAGCCTACGGCTCAACAACCTCCTTGGCGCAAAAAACAGTGACGGCTTTGTCCACGCCGAAACCCCCATCGACTTTGTTTTTCCGCGCGACCACGGCGCTCATAATCCCTACCGGAGCGAGTGGTGGTATCTAACGGCTGTGCTTGAAGATGACGCGGGCCTTGAGTATGGATTGCACTTTACGCAGTTCCGTCAGGCAATGACCCCCGCGCCAACCGGCGATGGGCCTTGGCACACGGGTCAGGCCTATTTGGCGCATTTAGCGATTACCGACGTTGCAACTGGCATTCACCTCGAAGCCGAGCGCTTTGCCCGCGGTCATCCCGACTTGGCGGGTGTCACATCGGATGCGCAATTTGCAGCCGTTATTGAAGATTGGACCCTCAGCGGCGCCTCAAGCGGACCGATCAGTTGGACCCTACAGGCCCAAGAACCCGGCCAGTTTAAGGTTGACCTGCGGGTCCAGCAGACCGGGCCCACTGTCTTGCAGGGCGATCGCGGTCTATCTGCAAAGGGCCCAGATTCGGCCAGTTATTACTACTCCATTCCGCGACTGCACATTACAGGGACCTTACATTTGAACGATCGCGTGGTTAACGTCAAGGGGCTGGGTTGGCTCGATCGAGAATGGAGCACATCAGTCCTTGGCGAATCCTTAGCAGGCTGGGATTGGTTTTCTTTGCAGCTTGATGATGATCGCAGCATCATGGCTTTTCGCCTTCGCAGGTATGACGGGGCACGCGATGACTTTGATCATGGCTTGCTGGTGGCGCCGCAAGGTCCTAACGCGCCAGCGATTATTGGTCAGGGCGACCCGGGCGTGAAAATCCTTAAAACGAGTGACTTTACGCTCACGCCTCAGCGTTTTTATCAGGATGAACGCGGCACGCGATGGCCGGTTGCGTGGTCCCTGACAATGAACGGCGAAATCTTTATCATCAACGCCCTGCTCGATGATCAAACCATCGATTTATCGGTTCGATATTGGGAGGGTTTAGTCGAAGTCATGAGTCCCGCTGGCGATCGATTGGGCCGCGGCTATATGGAACTGACGGGCTACTAAAGCGCTGCGACGAAAATCCGCTGGCGCATGCTAAATCGACGGCGCAAGCACTGCTTCGCTGCGGCAGCGGCCCAAGACCCCTTGCCGACTGCGGTTTTTGCGCTTGCGATCTTATACTGACCCTACTGCTACAAGCGTTTTTATTAAACAACCACCACAGCACAGAGCTACCGGATGACCGAATTTAAACAACTCACAGCTCAAGATGTTATTCCCCTGATTAAGCTGCAGGTTGCAACGCACCAGCAGGACTTCGTCGCGCCGAATGCCATAACGCTCGCGCAATCTTTGTTTGAACCGGGTAACGAAATCTACGGCATGTGGGCTCAGGGCACGCCACTGGGTCTTATTGCCATTATCGATATGAGCCAGCCAGATCAGGTACTCGAGCCTGATGATGATCCAGACGGGTTGATGGTTTGGCGGCTGATGGTGTCAGAAAGTCACCAGGGTAAGGGGCATGGGCGCGATGCAATGCGCTTCGCCGAGAAACGCTGCCGAGAACTCGGTCGAGCTTACGTGCTGTTATCAGCGATCGATCACGAGGACGGTGCGATTCCATTTTACGAGCAGCAAGGCTACCGTAAGACGGGTCGGATCGTGGATGGCGAAGTTGAACTGTCGAAGGTGCTGAACGCTTAAGCTGCAATATCGATCAAAAAAAGCCGTTTAATGATGGCTTGGCGGTCAACCCAAGACCGTTGGCGTCCCGCCGCGAGCGCCGTTACACGCGTCCGGTAAAGCCTTATCCCAACAAGACTTGACCGATTGTAAGACCGGGTTTCATGCCATCTCTGCGCCTGCGCCTAGGGTGTTTTGGAAGCGCGATTTGAAGCCGGCACTTCTGGGGCGCGCCAATCCATCGCCAAAATTTAGGTTACGACTTCCTATCCTCGGCGCTTAACCTGGTGCCAGCGCCTTTTGATGCTGATGCGTCCAATGATCATCGGGTTATTGTTTGATGATCCATTTAAAAGCAGGCAGCTCAGCAAGACACCTGTAGTTCGTTGATTAACAATTCACCCCCCTCAAAGTGTTTTTCTGAGCGCTCTGGCACTTGGTTTGACGCAATTTAACGCGCGTCTGCTCCGCAACATGAGGTTTCATTTTGAAAAGTTGAACTTGTGTTCTAAAGTAGCGATTGCATCATGCGCTGGCGCTGCAGCGCGAGCAATTTTTCGCGGGTTTTTCGCGGGTTTTTCGCGAATAGACCAGGGTTTTGTTAAACCCCGGTGAAGGCAAGCCCACACGGTGGATACCGGTTCTTTCAAATCGTTTAATCAAAAAGCAGGAGTACCTTATGAAATATCTCGTCGGGGCGTTACTGATATCGATGTCATCGCTTGTTTTTGCAGGTCATCATGAGAAAGGGGACATGTCGCCCAACGTGTTAGCAACCAAAACCGCCTACGAATCGTTTATGGCGGGTGACCTGGAAGCTTGGAAAGCGGTCCACAGCGAGGACGTGGTCTGGACAATTCTGGCGGGCCTACCCTACGCAGGGACCTATGTTGGACCAGACGCCATCATTAAAAATGTGTTTGAACAAATCTCGACGCTTTGGCCTGACTTCAAGGTCGACCCGATTGCGTACTATGAGTCGGGCGACAAAGTCTTTGTTCATGTGAAAATCACGATCGGTGGGAAACAAACTGAGGCATTGCACATGGCAACCCTTAAAGACGGCAAACAAATAGCCTTCACGCCGTTTGAAAACTCAGGCTTCATGATGGAGCAGTTAGATTAAGGATCGCGGCCAAACTGATTGAGGCGCGGCATCCGCGCCTTAGGCCACCGGGCAACCCCCCGGCTGCAACATCAGCCAGCCCGGTCGAGTTTGTCGGTGCAATGAACCTCATTTACCTGACGTGACAGCGCTCAGCGCAGGCTTTTCGCTTTCGCGACTCGCCCACCGCGGTCGGCTCGGCAACAAAAACTCGGCAACTTGATGTCTTCCCCAGGCCAGAAAATCAGTCAGCCTCAACGCCCGATTAAAAGTCGGTCCGATAACCCTGTTCAGGGTTTCGATCTCGCACTGATTAGGTTTTATTGATCGCGCGCATCACCTTGCTAAGGTCGGCAATTTATGAAGCACTGAATTTATGGTAAAGGTGAGGGTTGAATCAGCAGCTTCACCCAGCATTGGACGCAATATCTATGGACGCCACCTTTCCCGACTACTTTTTTCAACGCCAAGATGAATCGGCGGATGAAAACTTTTACAACCAACCTCGTTTCGTCACCCACATTGACGATACAACCATTGCGTGTTTGACCGCGTTTTACCAAGCGCAGATTGCCCCTGGAAGTCGCGTACTGGATCTGATGTCATCATGGATTTCTCATCTTCCCGAGGATGTAGATTACTCGCAGGTTACTGGGCTTGGTATGAACGCAGCTGAACTCGAGGCAAATCCGCGCCTTGATCAGTATTGCGTGCAGGATCTGAACATCAGGCCGACGATACCGTTTGCCGATCATTCTTTTGACGCGGTATTAATCGCAGTTTCTATTCAATATCTGGTGAAACCTGTGGAAGTGATGACTGAGATCAACCGCTGTTTGGCCCCCGGTGGACAGTGCATCGTTGCCATGTCACACAGGCTCTTCCCCACAAAAGCCATTCAAGCCTTCCAGGTACTGCCACCCTCAGACCGAAGCCGGGTTGTCGCAACTTATATGGAAAAAAGCGGCCTGACGGGTATAGAGGCCTTGGATCATTCTCCTACTTCGGGGGACCCTCTGTGGATCGTTAGAGGTTATTGTGGTTAAAGCATCCTAAAAACAGCACAAACGCCATATCGCGGACAGCGTGTGACCCGAGCTGCATTTTGCGCATCCCTCCAATCAAACCCTCACCAAATGCTTACCCTGGGCACCTTGCACCCAATTAAGAAGTGCCTCAAGTTCAGCTAAGTATTTCTAACTTCATCTGACTTCCCTAAACTAGCGCCTGTACAGCATTCAAAGAGAACTTATGTCGAATTTACCCTTCTGGTTAGAAAGAGCACTCGCTGCACCATCAGAATCAGGCCGCGTTGAAGTGGCTGGCGCCAACATCGTCTATGAAACTTGGGGCAAAGTTGGTAACCCTGGCGTCGTGCTGATCCATGGCAGCAATGCGCATCTAGAGTGGTGGCGATTCACAGCGCCCTTCCTCGCGGACAATTTTCGTGTCGCGGCTTTGGACCTGTCGGGTAACGGCAACAGCGACTGGCGCGAGCGCTACACCGGCGAGGTGCTTGCGGAGGAAGTTTGGCAGGTCTGTCAGGCTGCTGAGCTTGGCGAGCTGCCCTTTGTTGTCGGCCACAGCTTTGGCGGTTGGGTGGCGCTGGAAACCGGCAAGTACCACGATACCGAATTAGGTGGCATCTTGTTCATGGATTTCACGACCGCGCCGCCAGAACAGTACTTGGAATGGGGGCTTCGAGCAGAACGAGAAGGCGTCGCACCCGGGCGTAAACTGCGCGTTTATGAAGAAAAAGAAGCGGCTCTTAAACGCTTTCGATTTATACCCGAGCAACCCGGCGTACACCCTGCTGTTTTGGGTCACTTAGCTGAATACGGACTTAAAGCGGTGGACGGTGGATGGACCTGGAAGTTTGATCCAGCCCTGTTTGACCACATGGAGATGGGGGTCGCCCAACGGGACACCTTCGCCCAACTCACGACGAAACGCGCGCTCATGCTGGGTGAACAATCAGAAGATGAGGGTGCTTTTTACGCCGACCACATGCTGGAGATCACGGGTGGCCTGCTGCCAACCATTACCGTGCCCGGCACCTTTCATCACCTCATGTTTGATCAACCCCTTGCCGTTGCGATGGCCATGAAGATGTTACTGCTCGAGTGGCACCGCCAAAACAATAACGCCGCTTACGAGGCCGCACTTTCAGCCGTTTCCCCGGCCGGTGCTTAAAATCTAAGGTTTTAAACGCTTAGCGAGCGCCCGGGCTGAGATCAGGCGCCTAAAGCCAGAGCCGCCAATCGCCGAATCGATCCATCCGCCTCGATCTGCGGCGGCACAACCTTCCTGGCCAGCGACCAGCCATTTCTGATTGGATTTGACACCGTCAAGCGTCGGCGCCCGCATCACGCAACCCGACACCTACTCGTCACCTACTCGTCACCGAATTGGAAATCAGCAACAGGCACTGAGCAGTTCGAGGGCTGAATCAAATTGATCCCAAGGTTTTGCGAATTCGCTTGCGGAATTTTTCACCAAAAGGTGGTCGGGCGCCGATGATCGGCAAAACATCGATCATGGTTTGGCTATAAATCGCGCGGGCGTGACTCATGTTTTTAAACCCTTCTGGCCCGTGATAAGCGCCCATGCCGGACGCGCCAAAGCCGCCGAAGGGCAAATCTTCCTGCACGTAATGAAGCGTAATATCGTTGATGCACACGCCGCCACTTTGCACGTGGTTGAGCAAGTACGCCTCTTCACTTTTATCTTTGCCAAAATAGTACATCGCAAGCGGCGTTCGACGAGGCTCGATCATATCGGGTACCTCGGTGATGTCCGAATAGGTCATGATCGGCAGGATAGGACCAAAAATTTCCTCCTGCATAACCAGCATGTCGTCGCTGACGTTTTGGAGTAGGTGCAGGGGCATACGACGATTTTCTGCCGATGCGCGAGTCTGATCCGCGCCGACGATGGTGAGTTTCGCGCCCTTCGAAACAGCATCGTCAATATAGTGCTGCAACCGGTCGAAGTGTCTTTCGTTAAAAACGCCAGCATAATCGTTATTTTCAGTAATGTTGGGGTACATTGCCTGCGCCTCGTCAACGACCCGCGCAATCAGCGCCTTTTCTAGCGCCTTGGGGACCAAGACATAGTCTGGGGAAAGGCATAACTGCCCACCGTTTAATAACTTACCAAAGGTCAGACGGGTGCCAGCGAGATCCAGTTTTGCAGTGCGGCCGATAATCACAGGTGACTTGCCGCCGAGTTCTAACGTGACTGGCACAAGGTTTTTCGATGCCGACTGCATCACTTTCGCTCCGACGCGAGTCGACCCGGTAAAGAGAAGATGATCGAAGGGTAGCTCGGCAAATCGTTGACTGATATCTGCGCCGCCCGTAACCACCGCAACTTCATCTTCCGAAAAGTATTTGGGCACCACTTCAGCAAATAATGCCGCCGTTTCCGGAACATATTCTGAAGGCTTCAGGAGTGCTCGGTTGCCTGCCGCCAGCGCACTGGTCAGCGGCGCAACGGTCAAACCAAACGGGAGATTCCATGGGGAAATAATGCCCACCACGCCCTTTGGGAAATACCTAACCTGGCTCTTTCCTCCCAAAAAATTCATCGGCTTATTGGTTTTTCGTTTTTCAGGTCGCATCCAGGCTTTTAGATGCTTCATGGAATAGTCAATGGCCTCAACCTTTGACGCAAACTCTGAAAACAAGCTGAACTCATAAGATCGTGCACCGTTAAACTCGCGCTTGGTGGTGGTTGCGAACGCCGTCTTGTTGTCAACAATCAGCGCCTTGAGCCGCTTTAAACGATCAATTCTGGTTGCATAGGTGACCTCACCCTCGGCTCGAAATTGGCGCCTTTGTAGCTCGACCAATGCCTTCAGGTTTTGAACCCCCAATTCTGTAACATTGTCGTGCTCTGCGATGCTCATAGCTATTCTCCTCGGCTGCTTTGGGATAATTTGTGATTACTGATCAGATGATGGCGCAGCTTCAGCGCGTATGCCCTTAATGATCCGAACCGCGTTCTTAATGAAAAGCGGTTCGGACGAAAAGCTGGCGATCAACGCTTGTACGTCCTCGGGCAGTGCCTCGCTATCAAGCGATGGTCCCTGATCAGATCGCGTTGCACCAATCAGCAGAACGCCCATGGTTTTTACGACTTCTCTGGCCTGCGCTTTACTTAATTTTAGGACGGTTGATGTGGCCTCTGTGAGCGCCTCGACCTGGCCTATGAAGACACGTTTCGACTGGATTAATCTCGAAATCGAAACATTATGCTCGATAACATGCTCGAGCCTTATGAGTAAGGGTAAGAAAGCGCCATCTATTAATGCGGAGCTATAAAGATGCTCAGCGTAGGCGCGACTCGTCATGGATGCCGGCAACGAACCAATAAAAACCTGACTCCATCGCGTCAGACTTTGCTCATACAGGGTCAGGAAGAGTTCTTCCCTAGTTTTAAAGTAAAGGTACAGCGTGCCCTTGACCAAGCCCGCTTTGTTAGCAAGTTGGGCCATCGAAAATGCTTCATAGCCGACCTCGCGAAAGTACGTCTCAGCAACTTCTAGGACCACTCGACGCCGCAGTGCCTTTTGTTCAGCACTTCGAGCCCTTTGATTAATTGCAACAATGTGACTCACGACTGCTTTTTCACCACGGATTATCTGATTGCTCGGTTACGGCCTCTACCGCCTTGGAACAAGCTCACTGTCTGTTACAAGCTCTCTGTCTGTTACAAGCTCTCTGTCTGTCACAAGCTCTCCGTCCGTCACAAGCTCTCTGTCCGTCACCAGCTCTCTGTCTGTCACAAGCTCTTTGTCTGGACCCAGTTAACTGACCGATGATTATTTATATAACTGATCAGCGGTCATTTCAAGCGCCGATTGCAAACCGTCAATGCCGAATCGGCGCTCGCTGCCAGTTTCTTAGCAGGGGTATCCAACAGCAAAGACGCCCTAATACCCTGAGAAGACGCCCAAAAAGTTTTGAAACCATGCGCAGTTAACGGAGTGATCTTGCCTCCAAGTATGCCCAAAATTTTTAAGGTTACTTACAAAAACTATTGTTTATTATGCATTTATCGACTGTCAGCCTGGGCTCATTCACGGCCTTAGACAGCCGAACGCGCCTGCCGATCTCAAAGAAAGCCTGCCGACCTCAAAGAACCCTCAGCGTCAGGTGATGCCGAGACGCAGTTCGGTAAGCCAAGCACCTGGGCCGGCTTATTGGCCGCTATCGCAGCGCCTCACAATCCCTACCCTTAATTTCTTGCTGCCTAAACGAGTTTTACCTAGTCTTTATTAATGCTAATCATTATTATTCGGTCTGCGCTGATTCGGCAACGAGGCATCATTGTCACGCCGAAACACCTTACCTGACCCATTTTGCCAAGATCGCCCCATTTCAAAAAAGGTAGCTTTATGATGAATTCACCGCTTCGCACTACCGCAGATGGCAGAGTCTTCGTTCGCACGCCCGAGGCGCAGTTCGAAAATTTGGCTGACTTTCCCTATCAACCCCATTACGCAGAAATAGACGGCCTGCGAATGCATTACATCGACGAAGGCCCAAAAGACGGACCAACGGTACTACTGTTGCACGGTCAACCCGATTGGTCTTATCTCTACCGAAAAATGATTCCGATCATCGCGGCCGCGGGCTGCCGCGTCATTGCGCCCGATATGATCGGCATGGGACGCTCGGACAAACCTACCGATCTTCATACGCACACAATCTATGCGCATGCAGATTGGTGGCTAAAGCTGATTCAAGCGCTAGATCTGAAAGACATTACCCTGTTTGGCCAGGATTGGGGCGGTTTCACCAGCTTGATCACAGTTGCGCATTATCCCGAATACTTTAAGCGCGTGATGGTTTCAAACACCGCCCTTAATCTCATGCCCGAACCTGTCCTGGACATTCCGTTCGGCCTGAAGCGAGAGGACTATCCAGTCGATCCGGACTCACCCATTCGCACCTTTGATGATTTTCTCAGAGTCTGTCAGGACAAGGGCTACATCAAAGAAGACATGTCGGACTTTTTTCAAGGATGGATGACCTACGCTTTAACAGGTCCGGAGTTACGGGCAAGCGACAACATCAGACGCGACTTCGGCGGCATCACGTTAACCCAGGAAGAGATCCGAGCATACGACGCGCCGTTTCCTTCTGAAATTTATAGGACCGGGATTCGCACCCTACCAAGTATGGCCTCTATGATCGACGTCGACGCAAGCCTTGCAGCCTGGGAGGCGTTGCAACAGTTCACGAAACCTTTCTTAACCGTTTTTGGTGCGTTCGACATGCTGGTGGGTTCAGAGAAAATTCAGAATACGTTGATTGACAACATTCCCGGCGCTCAAGGCCTAGCCCACGACAGAATCCCGGCGGGTCACTTCATTCAAGAGACTCAGGGCGAGGCGCTGGCGACCAGGCTTATTGCGTTCATGGCTGACACCTAATCATTTCCGCAATGCCAAAAGCAATCATCTGCGACATTGATGATTCACTCACCCACCGTCTCGTAACGGATTTTTTTAAGATCATGGGCGAGTGAAAAGGCGCCGCGCTATGCGATCATCACAACCCATTCCGTTTCGCCCGCAGCGATTCTTACAAGCGACAACACAGGCCGACAAAGCAGGCGGCAGAGAAGGCACAAGCGGTCATCGACATCGCGTTCATAGACTTAGCGCTCATAGACATAGCGTTGATAGACATAGCTTGAGAAACACAGTGCGCAATCCCGCCTTGACGTTTACCTAGGATTCAGCCGATGCTTGGTTAAGATTCAATCGTTCCCAAAGCGATGATCGTGAATCGGTTAAACCGATTTTCGGCAGGCTCGTCACAAAACAGGTCGATTGTCAGGGCGCTGACGGACGGTCAATGTCAGGCGTCCTCGCAGTCGCTTAACGCAAAAATAGCAAACACGCTCTAAGCAAACACGTTCCAAAAGGTGATTTATGAAGTTATATACCGGCGATCTCAGTCCCTACAGTGCAAAAATACGGATGCAAATTTATGCGATGGGTATTGAGGATGAGGTAGGTTTCGATTTACCCGTCCAATTTATGATGGGCAAAATGTATGAGATTTCTCCAATTGGTCGAATCCCTGTGCTGGAAGTCGATGAAGGCCTCATCCCCGAATCGGAGGTGATTGCTGAATATCTTGACGAGCGATTTCCCGACAAGGCACTGACCGGCAGCTCGCTCAAGGAACGCGCCGATGTCAGGGTTGTTTCAAGAATTGCCGACATTTATCTGATGAATAACATTTTCATGTCGCTAAGCCAGGCTGATCCGGCGACGCGGGTACAAGCGGTGCTTGACCTGCTCATCGGCCAAGTGAAGCGCGGCATCGGAGCGCTGGAGCAACATATTGGCGACGGCGCATTTGCCGTGGGTGAGTCGCTGACGCGCGCCGACTGCACCTTGGTGCCAGCCTTGTGGATGTGTAGCAGTACAGTACCGCGCCTTGGTTTTGATAGCCCCATCGTTGCCGGCAGTCGCGTATCGGCTTACTGGGACAAAATTCAAAAGAATGCGTTTGCCGTCAAAATCCTGGATGAAATGAACAAGGGCATGAAAGCCAGACTCGACGGTACCGAGCGCAAGATGGCCCAAGAAGCCATTGCACGCGCGCGGGCGCATCCAAGCCCATAAGCCGGCGTTTTCAGGGGCCTTATTTAGTTTAGACGCTGCTCGACCGCTATTTGGCTACTCGGCGTTTCGCGTAGGCTTTGCTTCGTTGTTCGCAACGCACTGACTGCCCATCACGCCCGAGACGCTTCCCATCGCACCGTAGCCCAGGAGCGCTCAACCGTTTTAGACCGCCCCTGCACTGCGCTAAGAAGCTGATTTCAAACCATAAGGCCAATTTATCGCCGTCTCCGGCCGCATCTTCCTACTATCCCTGGGCAGGCCTCGTTACGATGTTTACGCTGCTTGCCTCAGCGACAGCCAGCTGCGTAAACGCTTTCACCCATTGGGTCGTTACCGTTAGATCAACAGCCTGCGGCCACCGGTCTGCCGGGTGGTGAAACAATCCGTTTCCGCCCAATATTGAGATAAAGCGGCCTTGACCATCATAAACGTTACGCGCCTCGCCCAAGGGCCGTTGTCCGATGGGCGTAACCGCGCTTGGCGTCAAACCATTGTGTTTAAGCCAGGGTTCAAGGCTGGCGACAGATGCCTCATCGGAAAATTGCAGCCTGACCTGCGAGCCAAATTTTGCCGCAAAATTGGCGCCGAGATGCAGCCAGATATGGGCTTGTTTTACGAGTGTAGGATTGTTGGCAAGGAACACACTCAAGCCCGTATGCCCTAACTCATGACCGGTATTGGCGGTGAAGAGGACATCTCTTTTAGGCGCCGAAGATTTTACTGCCCGCATAATTTCCAAAAAACACGCAATGCCACCACCTCGCTCAGAAGCATTCCGCCACCAACCACTGCGCGGTGTCATCACAACAACCGGCGCAAGATCCGGCCGACTACCGCTAACTTTTGCTTCGACGTTTCGAGCGACCGCGTCGACATATTCACAATGCAGCACAAGGCGCGCTTGCTGCCTGACCTTAACCGCAGCCTGGATCACGGCCCAATGCTTATTGGCAACCTGGAGTACGGGGGGACCAAACGGCGCGCTAAAGTGCTCAGCATTGAGTAAAGCCGCACCCTCTTCTGGCAGCTGACTATCTGTGACCACGACAATTGCTTTGTGCTGAGCGGCTTTTCGGGCGTCATAAAGTCGGCGCACGTTCGGCGCGGCATCAAAAGGCAACGCCATGATGACGCCTATATCCGCCTTGCTGCCGAGTTCTCCGAGGCTGCCGGTTAGACCTGCCTCATCCGTGTACTGACAGTCATACAAAGGCACGCCTGGGATAACAAAATCGCCAATCGTCAACTGCGTCGTAATAGGCTGCAATCGCTGGAATTCGAACGCTGACTCGGTGGCTGCGACGCCAAGCAGCTCGATTCTTTGCATCAACCAGTCAGCACTCTGATGATCAACCGCCGTACCGGTGCGATGAATACCTTGCTCGGCATATTCGCCGATTATGTCTGCAATGATCTTTTCCATAGGGTTTTCGGTTGTACCTTTCATTGTGACGCCTTGAGCCAGCAGGCGGAACTTCAGGGGCAGCACGGTCGAAAGCAGCGCGCCTTGAATGAATCGACGTTTTGATATCATCTATTGCCCTAAAACGATTGTCCTAAAATAGGGTCGCCTCGCGTTGGGCAGGACAACCACCCCCTGGTCAACCCTTTTGCGAGCAACTTTCAGCGCACATCA
>Ga0115567_10004218_pt1 | contig 14059 bp, 10 predicted proteins | sample COGITO_mtgs_1204_2_FD_88679 | JGI IMG/M metagenome (GOLD analysis project Ga0115567, IMG submission 88679) | Pelagic marine microbial communities from North Sea - COGITO_mtgs_120412 | ecosystem: Environmental > Aquatic > Marine > Epipelagic | place: Germany:Helgoland, sampling site Kabeltonne...
GCCCTCTTCCTGGCTGGCCTCGATAAACCAGGCGCGCCCGGTCCAGTCATTCAGACACCGGCTCAGGTCCTTCGCAAGATCACGCGGGCCATCCTCGGATACACGAAGCGAAATCTTGCCGATTTCGTATTTCACGAGATGGACATTATTGACCAGATAGGCATGCAGAAGCGGCTCGCCATTGGCGGCGAACATGGCGATCATGTCTCCGAACGTGCGCGGTATGCCTGCCCCATCGCCGGTATCGTCGAACGCGTCATCCGTGACGGGCTGGAGCGCCAGCGCAGCCGATCCGCTTTCACGGGTGGAATGAGATACTTCCTGTGCCGGTCCCTGTTCGGGCGCGGGGCTTCTGGAAACAGGCTGGGCGGCGGGTAACATTGCGGTCGGCCCGTCCGCCATCTCCGCGGTCTCCGGCATGGCGGGTGCAGCTTGTCCGACCGCATCTGCAGACGGTGCCGCGGTCGCGACCTCGGGTGACGCAACAGCGGGAGCGGCAGGCTGCGGCGGCGTGGCAGCAGGAGCGTCCGTGGGTGCCGCCTTGTCGAGCACCGCGATGGCTTCCGCCGGTGAGGGCAGTTCAGCCGTATAAGCGATACGCACCAGCACCATCTCCGCCGCCTGTGCGGCAGACGGCGCTGACCGGACTTCCGACAGGCCCTTGAGCAGCATCTGCCAGGTCCGCGCAAGGGACGACATGGCCAGTCGGCCCGACACATCACGCCCACGATCAAGATCGAGATCGGATGTCGGCGTGGCCTCCGCCGTTTCGGGCGCGGCCTTGAGCCGGGTCAGCCAATGGGTCAGCTCGGCCAGGTCCTGCAGGATGGTCACCGGGTCGGCGCCCGCGTGATACATCGAATCGAAACGCGTCAGCGCGGCGGCGATATCCCCGGCCATCAGCTGTTCGAACAGATCGAACACCTGCACCCGTTCGGCAACGCCCAGCATATCGCGGACAATGTCTTCGTTTATTTCGGTCTCGGGCCCACTATGGGCGATCGCCTGGTCGAGCAGCGACAGACCGTCACGCACCGACCCGTCAGCCGCGCGCGCAATCAGCCCGATGGCGCCGCGGGAGATCGTCGCCCCCTCGGTTTCGGCGATGCGGGCGAAGTGGTTGACCAGCACGTCGAACTTGACCCGGCGCAGGTCGAACCGCTGGCACCGCGACAGCACGGTCACGGGGACCCGGCGGATCTCCGTGGTCGCGAAAATGAACTTCACATGTTCCGGCGGTTCCTCCAACGTCTTGAGCAGCGCATTGAACGCATTGCGCGACAGCATGTGCACTTCATCGATGATGTAGATCTTGTAGCGCGCCGATACAGGGCGGTAGAGAACGCCATCGATCAGTTCGCGGATATCGTCGACGCCGGTGCGGCTCGCGGCATCCATCTCCATCACGTCGACATGACGGTCTTCGGCGATCGCGACACAGTTCTCGCAGGTACCGCAGGGATTGGCCGTCGGCTCGCCATTGCCATCCGTGCCGGTGCAGTTCAGCGCGCGGGCGATGATGCGCGCGGTCGAGGTTTTACCGACACCGCGAACGCCGGTCAGGATAAACGCATGCGCGAGCCTGCCTGATGCAATAGCATTGGACAGCGTCTGCACCATCGCTTCCTGGCCGATAAGCGACGAAAAATCGCTCGGCCGGTATTTGCGGGCGAGAACGCGATAGGGCTGTGTGTCTGCTGTGTCGACAGTATCCGGGGTATCTGGGGTGTCTGGGGTGTCTGGGGCTTCGGCCATAACAGGCTTTAATTCTCTCCGGTTACAGGCCCGGTTAAATTTCCGGGCGGGCCAATACCTTTATCCTGCGGGAGGCGGCGATCGTTCAGCAGGTTGGGAGACTGGTGAGGCGACCCGGGTAAATCTCGTTACGGCTGCTTCCTTCCGGACCTGACCGGGTTGGCGAGCAATCCGTCCGCCGCCAGCCTCCCGGGGGCAGTATATCAGGTCCAGCGCGGGGACCAACCGGAGTCTGCCCGTTCGGGCAGACGAATCGATTGAGAAAATCGGCGGAAAACCGGGCAGGCGCTCCGGAATTGCGCCTTTTGCGCTTCTATGCGACTTATACGTTTATGAATTCTCAGAATCACTATGCCGATGAAGTTCTCGACCGGGTCGCCCAAAACCGGCGGGACAAAGCTTGGGTTACCGCCCAGTATGCCGCCGAACACACGATGGTTATCCCGGTCTGGCGCTCACGCAGCCTGATCGAACAGGGTGCCGAGCCGCGTGGAATCATGATGTCGACCGCCGAGACACGGGCGCTGATGGAGATCGCGACGACGACCGTCATGCTGGGTGTGCGCAACGACGTCGCCCATTTCGCCATCGATATCTCCCCCCTCGAAGAACACGAGGTCAGTGAGTTGCGGGCCGACGGCGAATTCGTCGACCTGCGCTCGGTCGGCGCGGTGCTCGACCGGACCGAGGCATCTATCCTCGCCTATGCCAAGGGGATCATGCACTGGCATTCGCGTCATCTTTTCTGCGGCGTCTGCGGCAGCCCGACCGAAAGCCAGGACGCAGGCCATCTGCGGAAATGCCTGAACCCGGATTGCGGCGCAGGCCATTTCCCGCGTACCGATCCCGCCGTCATCATGCTGGTGGAAAAAGGCGACCGGGCCCTGCTGGGACGCAAAGCCGAATGGATGCCGGGCATGTATTCAACCCTCGCCGGTTTCGTCGAGCCCGGCGAAAGCCTTGAACAGGCAGTTGCGCGCGAAGTGATGGAAGAATCCGGCGTCGAGATCACCAATATCCGGTATCACTCTTCGCAACCCTGGCCGTTCCCGTCATCGCTGATGCTCGGGTTTTTCGCCGAGGCGGTGACCGAAGAATTAACCCCGTGGGACGAAGAACTCGAAGACCTGCAGTGGTTTACCCGCCAGGATCTGGCCGATGGCGGCGCCGGCATTGCCCAGCGCCCAAGGTCGGATTCAATTGCCCGGCGGCTGATCGACGAATGGATTCGCCGGGGCTGAAGCGTATTTCGGTCAGCGCACCCGACGCCGCACACGACGGCGGGCAGCCAGAAACCCGACCCCAAGCAAAAGAAATCCCGCAACCGGGGGGGCCGGGACGGCAGCGGCCGAAAACTGGGTAAACACCCGGACGTAATCGCCCGGAGAATTTGCAAACCAGTTAACGAGCAGTCGTCTGGAATTTGTCGGATCGATCATCACCGAATCGCCACCTTCCAGCCCCCGCAGACTGTCGCTCAGATAGGTCACCCCGGTATTGGCGAGAAAATCGCTGTCATTGAGTTTGGTCCGATCGGTCGCGACACCGTAAATGTCCGCATCGAAATCGATATAGCCGACCTGGCCCAGCCCCGACGCGGGGTCAAAGCCGATATAATGACTGGCGACCACGTCACCGGCGACCGGGTTGGTGCCGATATTCACCTGGATGGTCGAGGTGATAATGATGTTCTGTTCTTCGTCGAAACCGAACAGGTTGGGCGATTGCTGGTTATCATCACCGATAGTGTTATTTGTCGGGCTCGACGTAAACGGGACAACAAGTTTCTGGAAAACCCCGCCGGCCGTCAGGGCCGTGCCGCCCGTGACCGCACCACCGATAATTGTCGCGCTTGCCGGAAGCGCCATGGCCGCCATCATCAATCCACAGACAACCGAAACAAACCGCTTCGCACCCATCCTACCGCCCCCAGTTTCTCTACAAAACAACCGCGACAATGCGTATTGACGCCCGTTCGGGCTTTGGCGAAGGATAACGGCACCGAAATCCCCCGCCAAGCCCCAAATTGACGCTCAAAGCATCAGTTATCAGCAATAACCCCCGGTTCAGCCCCGAAATCGGAACGGATCGGCCGGATAGGTGCCCAAAATCGTCACTTTATGGGTGAAAAAGCCGAGTTCTTCGAGTGCCAGCTTCAGGCTGGTATCGCGCGGGTCGCCCTCCACATCGGCATAGAACTGGGTGGCAACGAAATCGCCATCGACCATATAGCTTTCAAGCTTGGTCATATTAATCCCATTGGTCGCGAACCCGCCCATCGCCTTGTAGAGCGCGGCCGGCACATTGCGCACCTGAAAGACGAAACTGGTAACGATCGGGCCCTCCCCCCGTTTGACCCGCATTGGCTTTTTGGACAGGACAACGAAGCGCGTGGTGTTGTGCTCGGCATCCTCGATGCCGGCCCGGATCGATTTCAGACCATAGACCTCACATGCCAATTCAGACGCAATCGCCGCCTCTGTCGGGTCTCCCGATGCGGCGATATCGGCGGCAGCGCCGGCAGTATCGGCATGGACAACCGGTTCCAACCCGTTTTTACGCAGAAAATGGCTGCACTGGCCAAGCGCCTGAACGTGGCTATGGACCCTCTTGATGGATTTGAGCGTCGCCCCTTTTGGCGCCAACAGATGATGGTTCACCCGGAAAAAGCGCTCGCCGACGATATTCAGGCCTGAATCCGGCATGATCCGGTGAATATCGGCAACGCGCCCGGCAACAGAATTTTCGATCGGGATCATCGCAAACTTCGCCCTGCCGCTCGTGACCGCGTCAAACGTATCCTCGAAAGCCGCCGTCGGCAGCGGCGTCATGTCCGGGAAATACTTCCTGCAGGCAAGATGCGAATAGGCGCCCGGACGGCCCTGGAACGCTATCGTCCGGGATGGCGCGGCGCGGGTCGCGCGCGTATTTTTTTTACTGGCGGCCATAATTGCTAAACCCTGAGTCAGGACGAACCGGACGCCAGCATTGCCCGCGCCCGGTCCAGATCGGCGGGAGTATCGACACCGAGCGGAACAGTGTCAACGAGCGCGACATCTATACGCATGCCGGCTTCAAGCGCGCGCAGCTGTTCGAGCCGTTCCAGCACTTCCAGCCGCCCCGGCGGCAACGCGACGAAACGATCGAGCGCATCGCGCCGGAATCCGTATAACCCGATATGATGATAATGCGGCCCGGCTGCCGCCGCCGGCACAGTCGCCCGGCTGAAATAAAGCGCCCGCCCGATCCGGGTATTTTCCCCGGACAGGGCGATCACCGCCTTGACCACATTGGGATCGGTGCGTTCGCGGTTCTCGCTGATTTCGACCGCCAGGGTCGTAATATCGACATCGGCGGTGTCGAACGGATCCAGCACGGCCGCGATGACGCCGGGATCAATGGTCGGCAGATCACCCTGAATATTGACCACCGTATCGTATCGCCTGTCAGGGTCGAACAAACCCAGCGCTTCATGCACCCGGTCGGAGCCGCTGGGATGGTCAGGGTCGGTCATCACAGCCTGCCCGCCGTCGGCTTCGACCGCATCGGCAATGGCCCCATCACCGCAGGCGACAAGGACAGGACCGATATCGGCCTCCAGCGCACGGCGCAGCACCTGCACGATCATCGGCACCCCATGAATATCTGCAAGCGGCTTGTCAGGAAAACGGGTGGCGGCCAGACGTGCTGGAACAATAACGACGGGATTTAACGATCTGGACATCGGTTTCGGTGCATTCTCTTGATGAAAGTTGTGCTTTACCAAGCAGGAAGTCATTCGGGTGCGACATTATACCCCTTGAACACGCGCGGGAATGCCGTATCCGTGACATTTCAGGCGGGGATATTAGACAGACCCGCACGTAACGGTTAATTTATGCTGCCGGTCGGACCGGCATTAACTTTTCACACTCCAACGGAATTCTGGCATGTCGTCATTCGAGCTTAACAAGATCGTCGGTGCACTTCTGGTCGCAGTGCTTGCTCTGGTTGTTATTGGCAAGATCGGCGACAATCTCGTAACCACCGGCGGCGGACATGGCGGTGGCCATGGCGACGGACACGGTGACGGGAAAGCAGCCATGACGGCGAGCGCTCCCAAGCCGAAGATCAAAGAACCGTTGGCGCCGATTTCCGGTCTGCTCGCATCCGCAAGCATAGAAGCGGGCATGAAGGTCGCAAAAAAATGCGCCGCCTGCCACGACGTCGCCAAGGACGGCAAAAACAAGATCGGCCCGAAGCTGTGGAACACGGTCAACGCCAAGCGTGGCTCGCATGACGGATTCAAGTATTCGAAAGCCCTGCTCGAAAAAGAGGGCAGCTGGACATACGAAAGCCTGAACGCATTTATGGCAAAACCGAAAGATTATATCCCGGGCACCAAGATGTCCTTCGCCGGTCTGAAAAAGACATCTGACCGGGCAAACCTGATCGCTTACCTGCGGACACTGGCCGATACGCCGGCACCACTGCCGACACAGGCCGAAATCGACGCCGTCAATCAGGCGCTTGAAGCCGCCAAGCAGGCGGCCATGAAAGCCGTAGAAGCCGCTGCCAAACCGGTTGCCGCCGCTGTCACCGAGGTCAAACAAGCCACCGCTGCCGCGGCCGCGGCCCCGCCCGTCGATATCGCGGCGATGATCGGCAAGGCCGATGCGGATAAAGGCAAGCGCGTCTTCAACAAGTGCAAGGCCTGCCATACGGTTGATAAAGGCGGCAAGAACGGTATCGGCCCGAATTTGTGGAATGTCGTAAACGCCAAGAAAGCCGCCCATGACGGCTTCAAGTATTCAAAAGCGCTCGTAGCGATGGGCGACACGGCATGGACATATGAAAACCTGAACGCTTTCCTGCTCAAACCGCGGGACTACGCCAAAGGCACCAAGATGACATTCGCCGGCCTGCGCAAAGACAGCGACCGGGCAAATGTTATCGCCTATCTTCGGACCCTTGCCGACACCCCTGCGCCGCTCAAATAAAACAGCGCACAATCCGCGATCACTAGTTTACCGGCCCTTACAGAGGTCAATTAACTATTTGTAAACCAATAAGGAGACAGAGTAGTCTTTATTGGTAGTAGGTAAGTACGCGTATTTTTGGGGGGTTGCATTGAATTATCAGAGTTCGAGTTCCGAGGCGGCGGATCGCATCCGCCCCAACGGAGAGAGCAGGCTAGTAGGTAAAGCTCTTAAATTCTGGGAAAGCGTACGAAATGACGGCGAACTGCCATTGTCATCTGTTCTGGAAATGGAAGACTGCCCGTTCGGCGCAGAAGATTCCCTCGTTATAGAGGTCGGCGTCAGCGAGCTTGATGACCGGGTCGTTGCAGCCGGCGCACGCGTACAGGCCGCACTCGGCCGCGATCCGACCGGACTTTCCGTGCTCGACACGCTTCCCTCATCCACCGAAATGGGCCTGTCATTCTGCCGGGCTTCCGTGGATCTCAAAAAACCAATGGCCGATGTCGGCCGGTTCTTCAACAAGAAGGGCCAGGAAGTACTGTATCGCAGCATCCTGTTGCCGCTGTCGGATGACGGCCTGCGCGTAAACCGCGTGGTCTCGGCATTCAGCTACAAGGTCGTCCATTAATCTCCTCGCCTATATTCTCCTCGCCTATATTCTCCTCGCCTATATTCTCCTCGCCCATATTCTCCTCGCCCGGATTGGCCGGCTCCCCTTTCAAACGATCACAATTTGCACCAGACTGCGCGCATGACCGCCCCAATGACTCACGCCTGTCCTGTTGACCTTATAGAACTGGCCCGCCGGCTGGCCGATGCCAGCGGCCCGGTGATCCGCAGCTATTTCCGCCAACCCATCCAGGTTGACGGTAAAGCGGACGCATCGCCCGTCACCGCCGCCGACCGCGAGGCCGAACAGGCCATTCGCGCGATCCTCGCAGAGACACGACCGAATGACGGCATCATCGGCGAGGAATTCGGCAATACGAATACCGAGGCCGAATATGTCTGGGTGATCGACCCGATTGACGGCACGAAATCCTTCATCAGCGGGCGGCCGATCTTCGGTACCCTGATCGCGCTTGTCCGCGACGGTACGCCGATCCTTGGCGTGATCGACCAGCCGGTAAACGGCGAACGCTGGGTCGGCGCAACAGGGTCCGGCGCAGAATTTAACGGCACCCCTGTAAACGCGCGCGCCTGCCCGTCACTGGCGCATGCCATTGCCGGCACAACGGCGGCGGACCTGTTCAGTCCGGGCCAGGGCGAACGCTGGCGCAAGGTCGCAGAGGGCGCAAAACACGTGGTGTATGGTGGCGATTGCTACACCTACGCACAGATTGCGTCCGGATTCGTCGACGTGGTGCTGGAGGCGGGATTGCAGACCTATGATTACTGTGCGCTGGCACCTGTCGTCGAAGCAGCCGGCGGAATCGTGACGGACTGGGAAGGAAATCCGCTGACCCTGTCGTCGGATGGGACGATACTGGCCTGCGGAGATGCCCGCACGCACGCGGAAATCCTGGCTTTTCTAAACGGCTGACACTTCAATAAACCGTGTTATTCCCCGGAAAACTTGTCATTCGGCCACGAAACATCACATTTAACAGCAGAATAAAGCAGGGACCAAAGGCCATGAAAATCCTGACAGCGGCACTTATCTGCGCCGGTCTGACGTTTTCCGTCACCACTGCCTTCGTTACGGAAGCCGGCGCGCAGGACAAACCCGGCGTCAAAATCAGCCATGGCCTTACCCTGTTGGACGATTTGAAATACCCGGCGGATTTCAAACATCTCGACCACGTGAACCCGAACGCACCCAAGGGCGGCACATTGCGGCGCTACACAATCGGCACGTTTGATACCTTCAATCCATATACGATCAAGGGCAACCCATCGGCGGGCGTCAGCCAGGTATACGAAACCCTGATGACCTCTCCGCTGGATGAAATCTCCGCCGAGTACGGGTTAATCGCGGAATCGGTCGAAGTGCCTGCCGACCTTTCCTACGCCACCTTCACGCTGCGGCCCGAAGCACGCTTCCATGACGGCTCACCGATCACCGCGGACGATGTGATCTGGACGTTCGAGACGCTTAAAAACGACGGCGCGCCTTTCTATCGGTTTTATTACAAGAATATCGTGCAGGCTGTGAAGCTGGGAACGCACAAGGTCAAATTCGAATTCACCGGCCCGCCCAACCGTGAATTGCCACAGATCACCGGACAGTTGCCGGTGATGTCGAAAAAATGGTGGTCGACCCGCGACTTCACCAAAACCTCTCTGGAACCCCCGATGGGCAGCGGCCCATATCGGATCGGCGCGTTCGAGCCGGGCCGCTTTGTCGAAATCGACCGGGTGAAAAACTGGTGGGGGGCAAACCTGCCGATCAATATCGGCCAGAATAATTTTGACCGCATCCGGTTCGATTACTATCGCGATCAAACCGTCGCACTGGAAGCCTTCAAGTCAAGGCGATACGACATCCGGAACGAAAATGCATCACTGGTCTGGGCGACCGGGTATGATTTCCCCGCGCGCAAGGCCGGGCAGGTAAAACTTGAAGAAGTACGCCACGCCCGCCCGACCGGCATGCAGGCCTTTGTTTTCAATACCCGCCGGGAACAGTTCCAGGACCCGGTTCTGCGACAGGCAATGGCTTACGCATTTGATTTTGAATGGTCGAACAAAAACCTGTTCTACGGACAATACGCCCGGACAAGCAGCTACTTCTCCAATTCAGAGCTCGCCGCAACGGAGCTGCCGTCAAAGGATGAACTGGCATTACTCGAACCGTGGCGCGGCAAAATTCCGGACGAAGTATTCACCACGGTCTACGCACCACCGTCGACGGACGGGTCCGGCAAAATCCGCAAAAACCTGCGCATAGCCCTCCGGTTGCTGAAAAAAGCAGGCTACAAGATAGAGAACAACAAGCTGATTTCGCCCAAGACCGGCAAGGCCGTCGCCTTCGAAATTCTGCTGGTCAGCCCCGCTTTCGAGCGCATCGTCACTCCATTTTCGCAGAACCTTAAACGGCTTGGCATCGTGGCCGGTGTCCGCACCGTCGATCAGTCACAATACATCAACCGGTTGAGGTCCTTCGATTACGACATGATCGTCGGCGGTGCGGGACAATCGGAATCGCCTGGTAACGAACAACGCGATTACTGGAGCTCTGCCGCCGCAGACCGTCAGGGAAGCCGTAACACGATTGGCATTAAAAACCCGGCAATCGACGCGCTCATCGACAAAATCGTCGATGCACAGGACCGGAAATCCCTGGTCACCGCGACCCGGGCGCTGGACCGCGTCCTGCAGTGGAACCATTACGTGATCCCGCAGTGGCATGTCCGGATTGACCGGATCGCCTACTGGGACCGCTTCGGTATTTCGACCCATCCCAAATACGGTGCCGACGTGATGAGCTGGTGGATCGACCCCGCGAAGGACGCCGCCCTGAAAAATGGGAATAAAAATCCTTAGCGCGCGGGCAGGGATGGCACGTAAGATGCGGACGCAATGAACCGACTAGCCCTGTCCATCGCCGCTATCGCGGTCTGCTCACTCGCCCTTACTGTTCCGGCCGACGCGCAGAATGCCGTCCCGCGTCACGGGATAAGTGTTTTTGGCGATCTTAAATACCCCGCCGGCTTTTCGCATTTCGGCTACGTCAATCCGAACGCGCCCAAGGGTGGCACACTGAAGGTGCCGGGTCTCGATACATTCGAGTCGATCCACCCGTTCATCCTGAAGGGCCGCAAGGAAGTCCTGGCCGAAGGGCTGCTCTTCGACACGCTCATGGCACGATCATTTGACGAACCGGATTCCTATTACGGGCTCGTGGCAAAGACCGTCGAACAACCGGCGGATAAAAGCTGGGTCGCCTTCAACATCGACCCGCGTGCAAAATTTCACGACGGCACATCGATTACCGCCGAAGATATCGTCTTCACCTTCAATGCCCTGACCAAAGACGGCCATCCGCGATACCGGATCAATTTCCGCGATGTCGACCGGGCCGAGGCAACATCGCCGAGCCGCGTCAAATTCACGTTCAAGCCGGGCACCCACCGCGACCTGCCGACGCGGCTTGCATCCCTGCCGGTGCTGTCAAAAACCTATTACGACAAGGTCGATTTCAAGAAAACGACCTTCGATGCTCCACTGGCAAGTGGTCCCTACCGCATCGGCAAATTCGAACCCGGCCGGTCGATCACCTATAGCCGCGTGGAAAATTACTGGGCGAAGGACCTGCCCGTCATCCGCGGGCGCTACAATTTCAATGAGATCACGGTCGACTATTACCGGGATCGCGAGATCATGTTTCAGGCCTTTTTTTCACAGCAATACGATTTCCGCGAAGACTTCACATCGCGCCAATGGGCGACCCAGTACGATAAACCGCCGGTCAATAACGGGCTGGTCATCCGCGAAGTCCTGCCCGACGAAACGCCGTCGGGTGTACAGGCATTTATCCTGAATTTGCGGCGCGAAAAGTTCCAGGATATCCGTGTGCGCACTGCCATCGACATGGCATTCGATTTTGAATGGACCAACAAGACGCTTTTCTACAGCCAATATGCGCGCACTAATTCGATGTTCGAGAATTCATCGTTGGCGGCAAAAGCCCCGCCGACGGCAGAAGAACTCGTCCTGCTGGAACCTTTCCGTGGCAAAGTGCCCGAAGAAGTCTTCACAACACCCTTCGCATCGCCCCAGTCGGACGGCTCCGGGAAGTTGCGGTCAAGCCTCCGGAAAGCCAGCCGGTTGCTCAAACAGGCAGGGTATCGGGTCAAGGACGGCGTGTTGACGAACGCGGCCGGCGCCCCGCTGGAGATCGAGTTCCTGCTCTTCGAGGCCAGTTTCAAGCGTATTATCGGACCCTATATCAACAACCTGAAACGGCTTGGCATTCAGGCCCGCATCCGCATCGTTGATGTCGCCAATTTCAAACGGCGCCAGGATACATTCGATTTCGACATCGTTATCCGGCGAATTTCCCAGCCCCTCACCCCCGGGCTTGAACAACGCAACTATTTCGGATCGGAATTCGCCGGCGTGCAGGGCGCGTTCAATATCGGTGGCATCCAGAACGCGGCGGTCGATGCGCTGATCGAAAAGGTTGTCACGGCGAAATCGCGCGCCGGCCTGACCACCGCCGTCCGCGCGCTCGACCGCGTCATCATGTGGAACCGCTATGCGGTGATGCAATGGTACAAGGGTGCCCATAACATCGCCTATTGGAACAAGTTCAACCGTCCCGCCAAATCGCCCCGCTATGATATGGGTGTGGTTGATACCTGGTGGTTTGACCCGGCCAAGGCAAGAATGATCGCAGACGGTATCGCTCCCCCACCGCCGCCGGGCGCATTGCCCCCGCCCGGCAATAAATAGCGGGAAGAAGAACACCGAATGCTCGCTTATATCGTTCGCCGTCTTGCCCTGATGATCCCCACATTGCTGGGGATCATGATCATCAATTTCGCCATCGTGCAGCTTGCACCCGGCGGTCCGATTGAACAGATTATCGCCGAGGTCACCGGCACAGACGCCGGCACAACGGGGCGCATCAGCGGTGGCGGGAGCGAATTGTCAGGCGGCAACACGTCGGCGGCAGCTTCGACGTCGACCGCCGATAGCGGCTATCGCGGCGCGCAGGGCCTCGACCCTGAATTCATCAAGGACCTCGAGCGCCAGTTCGGCTTCGACAAGCCACTGCACGAACGGTTCCTGAAAATGATGGGCGATTTCATCGTCTTCGATTTCGGTACCAGCTTTTTCCGGGACGAGACCGTGATCGACCTGGTCCTGTCGAAAATGCCGGTCTCTATATCCCTTGGTCTTTGGACCACGCTGATCGTCTACCTGGTCTGTATACCGCTCGGCATCCGCAAGGCGGTAATGGATGGCACACGGTTCGACGTCTGGACAACGACGCTGCTCACCATCGGCTTTGCGATTCCGTCCTTCGTGATGGCGATCCTGCTGATCGTGTTGTTCTCAGGAGGCAGTTTCTTCGACATCTTCCCGCTGCGCGGCCTGACATCGGAGAACTTCGACGAGCTATCGATCGTCGGCCAGATCCTTGATTACCTGTGGCACCTGGTGCTGCCGATCACGGCGCTGGTGCTCGGCGGTTTCCTGTCGTTGACCATGCTCACCAAAAATTCCTATCTCGACCAGATCAACATGCTTTACGTGCAGACCGCGCGCGCGAAAGGCCTGACCGAAAACCGCGTTATGTACGGCCACGTGTTCCGCAACGCGATGCTGATCGTGATCGCCGGTTTCCCCAGCGCGTTCATTGGCATCCTGTTCACCGGCGCCATGCTGATCGAGATTATTTTCTCGCTCGACGGGCTCGGCCTTCTGGGTTTCGAGGCCGCCATCAAGCGCGACTACCCGATCATGTTCGCGACGGTCTATTTCTTCACGCTGCTCGGCCTGGTGATGAATCTGGTCGGCGACCTGATGTACACGATTATCGATCCGCGCATCGATTTCGAGGGCCGTCATGTCTAGGGCCGCAACATCGGACATTCCGGCACCGGTTGAACATCCGCGTTTCCTCGGGCTGCGCATTTCGCCACTGAACGCTCGCCGCCTGGTGAATTTCCGGCGTAACCGGCGCGGGCGCTGGGCGCTATGGGCGTTCCTCGTGCTGTTTCTCGGCACCCTGCCGGCCGAGTTTATCGCCAATGACCGCCCGTTGGCCGTCTGGTACGAGGGGTCCCTGTACACCCCGGTGCTCAACACATACGCAGAAACCGTGTTCGGCGGCGATTTCGAGACCGAGGCCGAATACCGCGAAACCGACGTGCAGGAACTGATCACCGAAAAGGGCGGCTGGATACTCTGGCCGGCGGTGCGCTACAGCTACAACACCGTGAACCTGAACCTGAAGGTACCGGCCCCCGCGCCGCCATCGGGCGATAACTGGCTCGGCACCGACGATCAGGGTCGCGACGTGCTGGCGCGCGTGATTTACGGTTTCCGCATATCAGTCCTGTTCGGGCTGATCCTGACCGTTATCGGGTCGATTATCGGGATCGTCGCCGGCGCCTTTCAGGGCTATTTCGGCGGCTGGCTGGACCTGATCGCGCAGCGCTTTATCGAAATCTGGGGCGGACTGCCGCAGCTCTATATCCTGATCATCCTGTCGAGCGTGATCATTCCCGGGTTCTGGACGCTGTTGTTTATCTTGCTGCTATTCGGCTGGACGTCGCTGGTCGGCGTGGTGCGTGCCGAGTTCCTGCGGGCGCGGAATTTCGAGTTCGTCAAAGCGGCGCGCGCCCTCGGCGTCGGCAACGTGACCATCATGTTCCGTCATGTCCTGCCCA
>Ga0115567_10004223_pt1 | contig 14045 bp, 5 predicted proteins | sample COGITO_mtgs_1204_2_FD_88679 | JGI IMG/M metagenome (GOLD analysis project Ga0115567, IMG submission 88679) | Pelagic marine microbial communities from North Sea - COGITO_mtgs_120412 | ecosystem: Environmental > Aquatic > Marine > Epipelagic | place: Germany:Helgoland, sampling site Kabeltonne...
GGCGGGGGTGCGGGGTGCGGGGGGGGGGGGGGGGGGGGCGGGGGGCGCACGAGCTGGTTGTGCGCCGCGAGCAGGTCCGCTTCCAGGCCCTCCTCCTTGCTGCGCAGCCGCGCCACCTCGCTCTCCAGCCGCCGGATCTCCGCCTGCCGCGCGTCCGCGGCCGCCGCGGCCGCGCCGCCCTCGGCCGCGCGCCGCAGCTCGTCCGCACGGTCCTTGTCATCGCGCGCCTCCTGCAGCCGCCGCTCGAGCAGCGAGACCTTTGTCCGCAGCTCGTTGGCCGTCTGCCGCGCCTCGACGTCGAGTTGCTGCCGCACGCGCTCGTTCTCCTCCTCGAGCGCCTTCACGCGCGCCTCAGCTTCGCGCACGCGCGCGAGCACCTCCTCCGAGTCCATCTGCCCGCCCGCGCCGCGTACGCGCGCCTTGAGGTTCCGCTTGTCCTCCTCGAGGAGCTCGACGCGCTGCCGGAGCGCGTCCGCCTCGCGCTCCGCCCTGGCCTTGTCGTCGCCCGCGCGCTTCTCGAGCGCCTCCATCTCCTTCTTGTGCTCGCGCAGCTTCGACGTCAGCCGCTCCACCTTCTGCTCCAGCCGTTTCTCCGCCTCCCACCGCCGCGTCGCCTCCTCGCGCCCGTCCGTGCCCGCGACTGCCGCGACCTCGACGCCGCGGCGCGCGGCGGCCTTGCTCCCCTCGGCGGCCTTGGCCTCCGCGTCGCGCACGCGCTTCTCGAGCGAGGAGAGCTGCTTCGCCGTGTCGTCTGCGGCCTCCTCCGAGCGCTTGAGCTTCTCCTGCGCCTTCTTCGCCTCCGCCTGCGCCTTGCGCAGGTCGGTCGTCAGCCGCTTCTCCGCCTCGCCCTTCTTCTTCTCGAGCTCCTCCAGCTTGCCCTGCAGCTCCTCCTTCTCCTTGGACAGCGCGGCGCGCGCCTGGCCGCCCTTCTTGAGCTTCGCCTCGAGATCCTCCACCATCTTCTTCAGCTTCTCCGCCTGCTCCGCGATCGCTGCGTCTGACGCGACGGGACCCTCGGCCGACGCCGTCATGGCCGCCACCTGCGCCGCGGCCTGCGCGTCGGCCGCGGCGAGCATCTCCTTGCGGAGCCCCTCGATGGCCGCCTTCATGTCCTCCTGCTTCTTCTCCTTCTCCTTGAGCTGCTTCTTGAGCTTGAACACCAGTGTCTCGAGCACCTGCGACGGCCGCTTCGCATCTGAGCGCGCGAGCGCGTCCTTCCCCTTCTCCGCCGCCTCGCGCGCCTCCTGCGCCACGACCTCGACGTCCTGCTTCTCCTTGAGCAGCTCCTCCGTCTTGCGCTTCAGCGCCTGCAGCTCCGAGTTCAGCGCCGCAATCACCTGGTCCTTCTCCGCCAGCGCCGCGTCTGCCCGCTCCGCAAGCAGCCCGCCGAACGCGCCCGCCGCGGGCTGTGCGCGCGCGCGCATGCCCTGGATTGCCTCCTGTGTCTTCTTGGAGAGCTGCTCGCGGAGCTGCTCGATCGTCTCGTTGTCGAGCTCCTTCTGCGCCATGTACTCCTCGCGCGACTGCCGCAGCTGCTCCTGGTACTTGGTGATCATCTCGTTTTTGCGCTTGTTGTTCTTCTCCAGGCGCTCGATTGCCAGCCGCGCCACCTCCTGCGTGTGCTGCGCCGCCTCGTTGAGCCCCTCCGCGTCGTCGAGCCCCGCGCCGCCCGCCGCGCGCGCAACCTGCGCGCCGCTGGCGACGGCCGAGTCGAGGCGGTCCTTGAGTGCCTCCACCTCCTCGTCTTTGCTTTCGAGCAGCGCCGTGAGCCGCGCCACCTCGTCGCGCATGGCCACGATCGCCTGGTAGTCCATGCCGCGCGCCTCCGCCGCCGACACCGGCGCCAGCGATGGCGCACGCTCCACCTCCAGGGCCGCGCGCCCCGCGCCGGCGAGCTTGCCGGGCGGCGGCGAGGGCAGCGTGAGCGCGGCGGCCTCGAGCTCGCGGACGCGCGCGCGCAGCGCAGCCACCTCCTTGGCGGGCCCCGCGTCGGCCTGCGCGGCCTCCTTGTCCTGCTGCAGCGACACGAGGCGCTCCTCGAGGCGCCGCGCCTCCGCGTCCGCGGCCTGCACCGTCTGCTCTAGGTGTGCCTCGCGCTCCTGCAGCTGCCGCGACTGCCGCGCCAGCCGCAGGTTCTCGAGCTTGAGGCGTGTCATCTCCTCGGCCTGCCCCGAGAGGCGCTCGACGCCCGCGCCGCCCGCACCGCGCGCGGGCTCCTCGCGGAGCGTCTTGAGGAGCGCCCGCGCGTCGTCGAGCTGCACCTGCAGCGTCTCCGCGCGCTCGTCCGCCTCCTCCGCCTTCTTGCGCGCCACCGACAGGTCCTCCGCCGCGCTCTGCTTTTGCTCCGTCAGGTCGCGCAGGCTCGCGGCCCACTGGTCCGCCTTCTCGAGCGGGATCTGCCCCGCGGCCGACGCTTTGAGGTCCTCGATCGTCCGCTCGAGGCGCTTGAGCTCCGTGCCGGACTCGTCCGTCACCTTGAAGAGCTGCTCGCTCTTGCGCTCGAGCGTATCCTCGAGCCGCACGACGTACTCGTCCATGCGCACCAGCTCCTTGTCGAGGCTCGTGACCTTGCCGGTGAGCTCGTGCACCTGCCTCTCGCGGTCGAGGATGCGCCGGTGCAGCATGCCAATTTCGGCCTGGTCATCGCCCTGGCTCTGCACCTGCGAGACGTACGCGCGCATCGCCTCGAGCTCGTTGAGCTGCATCGTGTGCAGCTCCTCCATCGCCTTGGCCTGGTCCGTCGCGAGGTCCGCCACCTCCTGGAACTTGGACGAGCTGATCTTGAGCTCCGCGATCTCGGCCTCCATCTCGGAGAGGCGCGCGCGCATCTCGCGCGCCTGCTCCGAGGAGACCGAGCCCTCCGTGCGCGCGCGGAGCTCGCGGTCGCGCGCCTCGAGGTCGTGCACGCGCGCCACGGACTCGACGTTCTCCTCCTCGAGCGCCGCCACGCGCTCCTGCAGCCGCTGAACGTCCCGCTCATACGACCGCATGCGCTCCATCGATAGCTCCGCGCGCCGCGCCGCGTTGCGCTCGCTCACCTCCAGGCGCACCAGCTTCTCCGACAGCGTCGCCAGCTGCTGCTGCTCCGGCGGGCCCTCGCGCAGCGCGAGCTGCTCGAGGCGCGCCGCGAGCGCCGCCGCGCGGTCCGTCGCCTCTGAGAGCTGCAGGCGCATCTCCTGCTGCTCGGTCGCGAGGCGCTCGGCCTTCTGCTTGAAGCCTTCGGCGGACGCGCGCTCGAGCAGCGCCTTGCTGTCGCGGTTCATCATCGTCGAGTGCTTCTCCTTGAGCACGAGGTACTCCTGCCGAAGCTTCCCGAGCTCCTCTTTCGGCACCGAGTTCGCGAGTGTGCGCTGGCACTCTGAGAGGCGGGTCTCCGCAGCGAGCTTCGAACGGTCGAGCTGGCCGATGCGCTGCTTGAGGCGCTGCTCCTGGCGCGTCATGTCGAGGACGAGCGCGTCGTAGCGCGTGCGGAGCTCGTGCTCCTCCTCCTTGCGCACCTGCGCCACGCGGTCCGACATGTCGTGGTCCGCCTGCAGCAGGATGATCTTGCGCTCCGCCTCCACCAGCTCGCGCTGCACGCGCGCCACCTCGGGCTGCCCGCCGCCCTGCACGAGCTGCGAGAGCGACGCGAGCCGCTCGAGCGCGTTGGACGCCTTGCTCGCCTCGAGGTCCGCGCGGTGCTTCTCGTCATTCCACTGCTTGACGAGCTTGGCGACCTCCTGCTCGAGACCCGCCACCTTGCCAGTGTGCTCCTTGTACAGCAGCACCTGCTGCACGCGCAGCACGCCCAGGTCCTCCTTGTAGCGCGCGAGCTCGCCGCCCGCCGCGCTCAGCTCCTCCTCGCGCTTGCTCAGGTCGTCGAGCGCCTGGATGAGGTACGCGTTGAGGTCGCCGAGCTCCTGCTGCTGCTTCCGGTACGCCGCCGCCATGTCCTGCGCCTTGCCCGCGTCGAGCCCGTCGGCCGGCGCGGCCACGACGAGCGGCGCGGGCGCCGCGCCGCCGAAGCCGGAGTTGAAGCGCGTGCGCTGCACCTCGTCGCGCAGGCGGTTGCGCTCTGCCACCGCGTGGTCGAGGTCCTGCGTCTTGCGGGCGAGGTCTTCCCGCAGCAGCTCCGTCTCGCGCTCGCGCGCCGCGAGGCGCTCCTTTGTCACCGACTGCAGCCCCTTAATCGACTCGAGCTGCCGCTCCAGGTCCTCCGCGCGCTTGCGCGGCGCTTCGACGAAGGTGCAGCGCAGCTCGACGACCGGCTTCGAGCGCCCCTGCCCGAGCGCCTCGCCCTCCTCGTTGAGCAGCTCCAGCGCGTACACCTTGCTGCCAGACCACGTCTTGTCCTCCGCGCGCCCAAAGTCGGCCACCGTCACCTCCGCGCGCCCCACCAGCGTGTCGGCGGCGGGGTCTGGGGAGCCGCCGGCCTGCTTGTACACGCGGAAGAAGAGGGTGTCGTTGTTACGCGAGGGGACGGGCACAGTGAGGGTCTCGTTGAAGGATGGCGAAAGCCCGGGCTGCGTCGACGTGCGCTGCGGCTCCCCGCCGCGCGAAAGGTCCACCGCGACGTACGTGCTGGCCACGGGGAGGTTGCGGCAAGAGGAGACGGCGACGTCGACGGAGGCCTGGTCACCGAGCTCACCGTCGCGCATCGCGCGAGCCAGCTGCTCGATCACATTCCCGCCGAGCCCCATCGCCATCGGCACCGGCACCGCGGGACGCCCGCCCACCCCTGTGCCGTCCGCGCCCGCCGCACCGCCGCCCGCCGCCGCAGCCTGCTCAAGCTGGGCCATCGCGTTCTGCTGGAGCCCCGTGGCGAAGTTGCCCTGCAGCCTGCGAAGGTCCTGGATGGTCTCGCGGAGCTGCTCGCGGTTGCGGATGTCCTCCTTCTGCTTCTCGATCGTCTCGATCGCCACCCGGAGCTCCTTCTGCGAGTCCTTGAGCGCGTTCTCGGTCTTGTCGAGCCGCTCCTGCATCTTGCGCATCTTGATCTTGTCGCCCGCCGACGGGCCACTGTCCGCAGTCGGCGCGCCGCCGCCGCCGCTTTTGAGCTGCTCGGCAAACGCGTCAAGCTTCTCGATGTCGACAGCCGACATGCCGATCTTTGCCGCGCGCTCGCCGCGCTGCAGCGAGAGGTGCCGCAGCTGCGTCTTCATCTCGAGCCGCTCCACCTCGAGCGCCTCCACCTCGCGCTCGAGCTGCAGTGTCACGGCCTTGGCCTTCTCCAACTCCATCGCGGTCTTGACTTTGTACGCAGAGATGTCGAGACGGAAACCCGGTTTCATGCCGTCGCCTCCCCACTCGAGCTCCGCGTCCGCCTCGCCCGCCGCAACCGACGCGAAGCCGATCTTCTGCGCGGTGATTTTGAAGGACGGGTCGAACTGCTTGACGTGTGCGCGCAGCACCTTGACCTCCTCGTGCAGATCCTCCACCTTGCGGAACGCGTCGTTGAGCTCCTTGGTCCGCGCAGACACCCGGTTCTGGACGCTCTCCAGCTCACGCTTCTGGTCCTGCACCTGCTTCATTGCCTCGGGCAGGCCAAACGTGCCGTTCTCAAGCTGTGAGATGTGCTGCTCGAGCTCCATGACCTGGTCTTGCATCTCCGCCATCGATTGCGACATCTGTGTGTTGCGCCGCTCGGCATCTGCCATCTCCTCTTGCTTCTCAAAGAATGTCGCCCGCACCTCATTTTCCTTTGCTTTACTCAGGATCTGCAGCCGCTTGATCGTCTTCTTCTCGTTCTCCCCAACCTTGGCGACCTGGTCCTTAAGGGTCTTGTTCTCCTGCTGCATTTGGATGTACTGGTCGAGCACCGAGGTCTTCTCCTCAAGGAGCTCCGTGATCTGCGCCTCAAACTCCGCGATTCGCCGCTGCACCTCGCTCTCCTTCTTCTCCTTCTCGAGGCGCGCGACAGTCGTGGTGGCTTCGTTCAGCTCCCGCTCTCGGTCGTCAAGGTCCTTGGTCTTGGTTTCGAGTTCGCGTTTGACATCCTGGATCTCCTTTGTGACACGCGCCAGCAGCAGCTCTCGCTCCTCTTCGAGCTCCTCATCATGCAGCGTGAGCTCTGCAACCTTGTTGCGCAGCTGTTCGCACTCTCGGTCGCGCTCCTCCTTGTCCCGCTCGGTAGTTTCGAGCACGCTGCGAACCTCTGCAAGCTCATCTGCCAGGCTCCCTGAGTTGCCCTCAAGGGAAGCGAGGCGCTCCCGCGCCTCGGTGATCTCCTCCTCGAGTTCCTCGTTCCTGCGCGAAAGGTCACCGATCTCTTTGACAAACTTATACGCCTCCTTGGTGGTTTTCTGCGCCTGTGCACGGGCCTTCTGCTGCTTCTTCTCATCTTCAGCAGCCTTGCGCTGGACAGCTTCAAGCTCCTTCTGGCAGCTTTCTACCTCCTGTTGCAGGCTCTTGCTCTGGTCCTCAAACTTCTGTGCGTTGGCCAATGCATCCTCCATTTGAGTGCGCATTTCAAGACGTGAGCGTTCCTTGTCCTTGAGATCCTCCTCCATCGCCTCGAGCTTCTTCTTCAGGCTCGACATTTCAACGTTCAGGCGGTTCATTGACTTGTCGTCAAGTGAGCCGCCGGCACCCTTCTTCACGGGCGTCGCCGCCGCATAGGCGCTCGTCACCTCGGACTGTAATTCCTCGATAGCTTTGTCCTGCTCCGAGATCCGCTCGTTCGCCTCCTTCAGATCCGCCCTGAGCGCGTCACGCTTCGCCTTTGTCTTCTTGTGATTCTCCTCCTCCTCTTCCTGCGCCCGTGCGCAACGCTGTCAAGATCTGCGGCGTGTGCGCTCCAGTCGACTACGTCCATAGACCCCGGGCGAGCGGACGGGCCGGGGCCACAGGTGACCTGCTGCGAGTGCTTGATCTCCATCACAGCCTGTGTAAGCTCAAAGAGGAACTGGAGGTTGTCGACGTCGGCACGCCCATCGTCCTGCACCACACGCAACGCGGTGAGGAAATCACAGAGCTTCCTTCAAAGGCACAGGCACACCCATCCTTTCCTGCTCAAAGCATGCCAGCGCAGGCGCCCAAGTGGCGCACCTTGTCGACCTTCCAGGCCGCCAGTTTTCCGTAGGAGCCCTCAACCTCGTTGACCTGTTGCAAGGCATTGAGTAGGTAAGATCATCATGTAACACCATGAGCGTCTCAGCACTGCTGGACCGGTAGGATGGGCTTCAGACTGCAAGCCACTGCGGCCGTTGACTGCTTGGGGCGTGGACGAGAGGTCCGGCGGAGATTGCGCGGCCCAGCGCGACTGCTCCATGGGCGGTGGGTAGGGTACCAAGTTGCCAAGGGCATCGTCGTCGCCATCAGAGTCAGCTTTGATCAGCTTCTCGACAACGTTCTTCTCCTTGAGCCCAGTGATGAAGCCCCAGTCAACCGAGGTCTCCTTTGGTTTGAACATGGGCGCATCATCCTCCTCCGCCATTGCGGCGAACGCCCCCTCGAGCGCCCGCCTTCGCGATCAGCGCCTCCGGTGTACCGGAACGACGCGCCACTCGTCCCACTCTGACGCCGCTGCGCGACCCCTTTCTCCTTCTCACCACCCCAAGCTGGGCTGGGGACCGTAGGAGCGGCTTGCTGCGCTTGGCGGGTTCGAATCTCTGAAATGACTTATTGCAAAAATTGACAGTTCAAACCGAAAAAAAATCCCTCTTTCTCTCTTGACCACCCCTGTGAAACCAGGCAGAAATCCGGTCGGAGGTGGGCCATGCAATCCGGCACGAACCCGCCCGATACCTGCACTCGCACCTTAACACCGCTATATGACAATGTTAAGACGTGGATCCGCCCTCATCGTCATCGCATGATGCACCGCGACGTACCATTAAGCACGATTGTCCGCTCTGTGCAGGTGCCAGCCCGATCTACTTTGCCCCGGCGATGACATCGCGAGCGAGTGAATAAACAGCGTTGACTCGCGCTCGCAGCAGACGCATTGCAGGTTTTTGAGAACGTCTACCCGCCAAGAATTTACGTGTTCGCAGATGCAGCACAAAGAAATAGTCATTTCACGTAGATGCAGCAGGGATGTGGTGTAGCCGCTGCGAGCATCGGCTACACCACAGTACTTGGGCGTTGCTTGTCAGATTCGCGGCGCCAGCTGCTCCTCCCAAGCACAGCAATTTATTGACCAAACCGTGTGCGCCTTTTCTCTCGCACTTGCTTCCTACGGGCCTGAGCAACAGTCGAGGAGTACGACGCATAATCAAGAGAGCGGTGCCCCGTTCAGAGCTCAGATCTTGCCCTTGAGGAGATTGTCTGCCACGCGCAAATAGCTCAGGCGACACCCCACGTGTTGCAGCCGAGGAGGGGAAGATCAATGCCACGAGGCAATTCGAAGGCAAACGGAGCGTGGCGCGCTGGGCTGGGTCGGGCATTACTCAGCATCTCGTGTGCGGAAACTTCGACCGTCTGCCAAAGCGTGACGAGGTCGACGGTACTGAGGATCGTGTCGGCAAGGCCGAATGGCAACATGCTAACAATATTGCCCCGGGCGTACTCAAGCGCCCAGCACTCATCAGGCATCTTGTATCTGTGTGCAACACCGCGTCAGCGATCCTCGCTCGCCAGCCGCCAAACGCGCGCCGTCTTCCGCCATAGCAGCGCGCCGCAGCGGGAGCGCTCCGCAGGGACTCACTGCTTGAACTCCCCGAACTTGAGGTGGTGCTGGTCGCCGGGCTTGTACACCTCTTTGGACATGCGCCCGGCCACGTGCGCCCACTGCTGCCCCGCGAGGATCGTGAACCAGTCGTCCGCAAGGAACCTGCCGCCCGCCAGGCCTCAATCTGACCGACGTCGCTGACCCGGTTGGACCAGAAAAGTGGTGGCATAGAACCCCCCCCCGTCGCTAATGAGGTTGCCGCGTTCGGGGCTGGAACCTCCCTGAAGCGCCCTCGGTGCCGACAGCGGTACCGAAGATGATCACGTACTCCGAAAACGATGCGTGAAGCACCTGGCGAGGCAGCGTAGGAACAACTAGCTAAGGCATCGCTATTCATCCATAGCATACGTCCACAAACAAGTGCGACCGGAGCCGGGGCTGGGTAGGCTGGCGTTGATATGCCCACAACACTTTTTGGCACGGGGCCACAATCTCCGGGGCAGTGAGGCGGTATGTGAGTCTGACGCACCGCCATAGAGCCCATCGCACCCCCTGCGTTGTTGAACATCCACTTGGGATGCCTGGAGACCCATTTGGGGTATTTCTTCTGCATCTGCTTGATCACCTGCCGCGTGCCCAGCATGGTGAGACGCCGGCCTGTCTGCGCGCATGAGCGCACGAAAATAAGCCCTCACACGACCATTGAACCCCTCCCCGAGTCGTAAAGGGTGGTGGGTCGTTCATAGTTTGAACGCATTGCACTTTGGCACTGCGACGCGCGCAGTTTTCCGTGCGGACGCGGGACGGAAGCGGGGCGGGCACGGGATCCCCCACCTCGTTCACAATTGCCGTCGAGTTACTCCCCGCCTTTTTGATCGAGGATTTGGCAATGTCCTGCATGACTTTCTCGCTGAAGACATGTGTCGGAGTATAGAGGGGGAAAACGAGCAGTGCAGCAACAAGTGCAGCGGCCACCGCGCCCCAGCTCCGGAAGAACCTCATGGAGCCGGTTTGTGGATCCCACGCAAACCTGCTTGAACCGGTTCAAACCGACTCAAACTATTGAATAGTTGGCTGATCTGGACTCAAGGCAAGTCCCCTCGTGAAAAAAAGCTGTCGAACCGGCCCCGAGTTCTGGTTTATCGCCATGCAGAGCTCGCAGCTCATCCTGGCCCTCGTGGCACTCATCCTTGGCGTTGCCCAGGCTTTCACTGGCGCGTTTGCTCCGGTTTCACCCCAACTCTTCAGAATTGCACAGACGCCTCGCCCCGGATGGCGGCGTCGTGAGGTGCGGAAAGCCTGCTATGAGAAGTGGAGGACGGGGGGCTGCGTGGGGGCGGGGTGGGGGCACGGGCTCAATGCCTACACGCTGCAGCTGCTCTCGCACTAGTGTCAGAGCAGCCGGTGTATCTGGGCAAGAACTCAGCAGGAGGGTTCACCTGCACGTCTTGCATTCCCCCACAGCGGGAATGGCGTCTCAGTGCCCTTGGGACTCTCAAGGCGGCCGAGCTGGTGGAACCCTGCACGGCAACCTTGCGCCCCACAGTGCCAGTTTTCGTCGCGGTGTTGGGTGTCTCTGTGCAACTCGATCCATTTGCGAGTGGCAGCAGTGTGTGTGCATGTATTCTGCAACCGGGTTGCTTGGACAGTCAAAAGCGCTGGCCAGCAACCCTCCAACGGCTTTGTACCTGTGCTGGCACATCGTATGGTGTTGCACAGCTGGCCCTGTCCCTTGAGACTATGGCAGACGTATCTGGTTGGGGAATGCGTGGTCGCCGCATGTTGCCATCTGACCACATTAACAGTGCATGGTGTAAAGCGCGGCCTCCAGCTGTTTCGTGACTCGCCTTCCTTGCAGTTCTCGGGCGCCGTCCGCCGCTCGTCTGTTGCCGGTGGCCTTCGCATGGCTCACCACGTGCAGTTCAAGGGCGCCAAGAAGGTGGGGTCTCCCGGGCCAATCACGCGCGGTGGGTGTTGTTGCGCTATTCTATTCATCTGTCTCGTACGCGGCACGATCCTGGCGAGCTGGGCCTCGTACCGTGTTTGCTTGACCTGTCTAGCACGCATGTTGCGCACCTCTGATCGAGCAATTGTGGATCAGGCCCGCAAGAACCGCCCCAGGAAGTCCTGCCCGTCGGACATCAACCGCAAGGCGCCGTCGTACAACCCGGACACCATGGCCGAGGTTCGCGCTGCCGGTCCTGCATGGACTGCGATCGGCCAGGTCGGGCTCGCATTTTTCCCATTCGAAGTCGTTACCTGTAGTGTGCGGCATCGACGTGCCTGCGTTTTGTTTCTGTGCTGCTCCGCAATTTGGGAATGTGTTCTGAGGGCACTCTCCGGTCAAGCACGGATCAGCAGAGCCTGGTAGCATCGCAATCACGGTGAATCTGACTCTTTTTATGCGGGGTTGCAGTCGGATATGTCCAAGTACACCAAGCTTGAGCGTAACGGCGAGACTTTCTACCATGTAATTGCCTGCCTACCCGGACCTTTCCTCCTTTCCCAACTGCCCCTTCGCACGTGATCCTGTCGACTGTTTGCCTCGAACGCCCCTGCGGAACACAGGCATGGGCTGAATCTTGTGTGTTCCAGGTCAAGGCGCCCCACACTGCCGCCTAAAGCGGATGGGGACCTTTGCTGATGTTGCGAGGAAGCTGGACAGTGAGATCGTAGTGGTCGGAGGGAAACGGTTGCTTTGGGTCATGTGGATATAAACTTTTCCCGTACCGGCAATCTTGTGTACTGTGTGCGGAGGTGTAAATCCTCCTCACAATCTCGAGAACCTGCTGACAGGGCTGACTGCCAGCTCTGCCGTGGTAAACGGGAAGAGCCATCCGTCGTCCGGCGGTAGAAGCGTAGGTAGATTGCAGTCAGGGACACAATCTCAGTGAAATGTCAATAGGGGTGGAAATTCGTTGCATCAAGAAGTCTTGTCAGACATTGCACGCTATCGCACTGTGCAAGATCGCCGCGGCAGATTCCAGAGACACTCACAGCCACTCTACTGATTTTGACAAGGCTTGCTGGCGTTGCGCAGCTCTAGCCCCCTCCACTAGAGGTGTTTGTGCCCATGAGACACCAGGAGAGGCCGGTCATATATGACCATGACGAAAGCTGCTGCATGGGCCCATTCTCTAAGCTTACTGCTCCGGGTTCACGACCGGGAGGAAGGCGAGGATGGCGCCGATGAAGCCGAGGCCGCCCACGAGGAGAGCGGGAGCCTGGAGTGGTGTTCTTTCAGACCACCAGGAAGAGACGAGGATCTAGTGTGTGGTGAGGTAAACTCCACGATGCGGCCCACGCCCCAACTCTGGCGTGAACAAATGGCAGGAGCGCAATGGGGCACCAACACACTGGGACTGCAGGAGCAAGGCAGAGGGGGTGAGAAAGCGCTCCCGGGAAAGATTCTCACCAGGATGGGGTTCGGCTTATCCTCAGACTTCGGATCCTGGACCTGCATCTTGGGCTCGACGGCCCACACGTTGGACTTGCCATCGGCGTCAACGGACGCGCCGACGCGACGAGCACCCTGTTCACCCTGATCATTCTCCTGCATGCAGAGCCCACCCAGCGGCGCGCTTGCGCGGGAAGAGGTGGCGCCACGCAAAGCGAGACGCGGACCAACGACGGCCGGGGCAAACGCCTCAGAGGTCGCCAGGAGCGCAAGGGCACCGAGGAGGGAGATGATGCTGGAGCGCATGATGCAAATTCGTGTGTGGACCTCTGTATATCCCTCCCTTAAGTCCGGCGAGGCCCCAGAAAGTCAATGCTTTCGTGAAAGTTTACATTTTAAAAGTTTTAGCTCGTAGGAATTCTTGTTAGATCTATGCCGGTTTTGATCGACAGAACCTTCCGCGGTGCGCGCTGAAGCTGCCCTGCCGGGCACCGGCGGCGCTCAAACCACTTGAGGACCGGTTACAGCATGGCCGACTCGTTGGGACCCTCGCATGGAGACGTTCAGCCGACGTCCGATCCCACAAGGATGTAAACTTGCCCGACGACTTTGATGACACTCCACTGCATTGGGCGGTCCGTCTCGGGCAGGAAGCAGCGGCCAAGGTGCTGATGGAGGCCGGAGCCGAGCTGAATGCGCAAAACAATGGTGATAAGACTCCGCTTCACTTTGCGTCCCGTCGGGGGCACATCACTCTTGTCCAAGAACTGCTCGCGGCCGGCGCGTCGACATCTCTCGTGGACGTCGAAGGAGAGACCCCACTTCACATGGCCTCTGAAAATTGGCACGAGGAGATTGTACTGGGGCCCCTGGCAGCAGGGGCAAAGCCAGCAATTGGCCCGGCGAGGATGGGTACACGCCGCTGGACCTCGCAAGAAGAGCTCTCAGCAAGGTGCCTAGTCCAAGCCCACGACGCGTTCAGCAGAGTCTTCTTCGGAAGGTTCCGTGCTTTCGAGGCTAACATTTGGTCTGCTCTTGCCAGGCATCATGGCGCTGCTGCGCAAGAGAATGGGGGACATGTCTGCGCAGCGCGGCCTGTCGGCGCATGCGCTGGTTGGTCCACCCGCGGCGTCGGAAGCGGTATGACGCTGAACGCAGCGGTAGGCGCGGGAAGCCTTAGCTGGCTGCGGGAGATTGTAGGGGCGTGTGCGCGTTGCGATGTACAGAATTAGAACATGGAGTAAAGCGACTTTCGGCTGGCGAGTCCGGGGCTGCTACGCCCCAAAGCCTGCGCCCAAAAGCGGCACGGCACGGGCGTGCGGCGCCGTGCGGCGCCACGTGCGTCGCGGCCGCGGCGCGCCTCTGGCACCAAACAGCAGCGGCGCGGCGCCCTTGGAGCCCTTTGTGTCGGGCAATCCACGCCGAGCCTTCCCGCCGGCTAGACGCCGAAGGCCCCGCCCGCTGCACCGGCGCCGGCCTCGACGCTGCGAGGCACGCGCGCCCCATCTCGCTCCCCCTCCGCGTCCGCGCGAGCGCTGGGTGCCCGGCTGAAGGAACCTAAAGCCTGCAGCGCCGCGGCCGTCTCGGGGCCCGCGGCCGCAACGAGCTGCGCGAAAGGGCCGCCCTGGCGGAGCAGCTGCGCGGGCGGGCCGTGCTCGACGGCGCGGCCGTCGGCCATGACGAGGACGGCTGAGCTCCCCGCGAGGGCCGTGAGGCGGTGCGCGACCTGGAGAACCGTGGCGCCGGCGGCCTCGGCCGCGACGGCCGCGAGTGCGGCGCGCTCGGACGCGGGGTCGAGCGACGCGGTCGCCTCGTCCAGGACGAGGATGCGGCGGCGGCGCAGCAGCGCGCGCGCCACGCAGAGCAGCTGGCGCTGCCCGAGCGAGAGGTTCTCGCCGAGGTCCGCGACTGCCGCGCCGAGCCCGCCCTGCTCGTCCACCTGCTCCGCGAGGCCCGCCGCGCGTAGCACGCGCCAGAGCTCCGCGTCCGCGCGCTCTCCGAACGGGTCGAGGTTGCGGCGCACGCTCCCCGCAAAGATCACGGGGTCCTGCGAGACGA